>OGDN01000657.1_pt1 | contig 68181 bp, 55 predicted proteins | sample 1570271 | NCBI WGS metagenome assembly OGDN01 (sample SAMEA4384481, study PRJEB24528) | human gut metagenome | reverse complement strand
TTTGAAAGACCTGCTTCAAGTGTCCGGCTCGTGAAATCCATTCACCTTCGGGCTTGGCGGCAATATTGGCTTATCCATGAACTGTAACAATAGAATAGATAACGCGAATACGCTTACGTCCAAGCTTAGTCTCAGAAATAATATTATGTATCATAACATGTAAAAAATAATACTTAGGAATCTTAAATATATTGTTGACAAGTAATAAAAAATATGATATATATAAAATATAAATAACGTGTATATAATTTTTTATTCAGAATCAGCGCGCGGAAGACTGGATAAAAATTATATAAAATAAATTTAGAAAAGGAGATAAAGGATATGAAGAAGCGAATTAAGTTGGCATCCAAAAGAAGAGTAATAGTATTTATGTTAGTAGCGAGTATGATATTGAGTATTCCGGTATCTGCCGAATACTGGTTTAAATTTGTAATTAGAACGACAACAGAAGGATATAATGATGAAATGGGTGCGCAAAATAAAATTGCAGGGTATCCGTATGCAAGTGTAATAGTACATCATGTAACAGCAGCAGGTCAGAATGTTACAGGGCGTAGAACAAATTTTATTGTTATTACTAAGAACACAGGAAGACAAATTTCTGATAATGTAATTATACAGGATTGTAATGGAGGTATATTAACATATAATGACGTTGCTTATAATGGTAATGTATACTTGCGAGCGAATACAGGAGGTACACATCCACATTATACGGTTCAGGGAAGTTGGAATCCGAATGATCATGGAGCCGACTGAGATTGAACTGTCCCCTTTGTCAAAGACATTTTAAGCTTAAGTAATACCCATTTTTTTACAGATATATATTTTGGGTATTCCGAGAAGTGGACAAAGTGAAAAATAAAATATTCTTTTGATATATTGCCGATTTCTGCTCTAGCTGTTTTATAATACTCTGGACTTGGTGCAATTATCAATGGCGGGAAGTTACGCTAATGCGTTGAATTTATTTAGAGCAGTATAGTATTATCAATTAAAATGGGTCATTAGCCTGTCCACTGTTACGGGTACATTATAGGGATATATTTTAGTTAGTGGGGATTTATCTTCACGAGAGGAAAATAAGGAGAAATATATGAAAAATGATGTTAAGAAATTAATTGTAATACTAGGAATTTTGGTGGGATTAACAGTAAATGTATCTGCAAAGGCAAGTGACTTTCGGCAAGCAGCGAACTTGGAATATTATTTCCACCAGACTATTGCCACAACAACAGAAGGGTATAATTTATCAACAGCAAATAAAATACGAGGAAGTATTAATGCAGTTGTACGAGTTAACGAAACATTAGCAGATCGTGCTACTAATTTTATTGTAATAGATTCCAATGGTAATCAGAAAGCTGAAAATGTGATAATATTGGGATTTGGAGAAGAAAGTATGAGATTTTATAATCAGATGTTTGAAGGGACGGTTATTCTTAGAGCAAATACAGGCGGAACAGCAGCAAAATATACTGTTGGAGGTGTTTGGAGCCCAAATAGATAAGTGTGTGGAGTGGAATGGTAAGTGACATTTGCCGTGCTGAATAAAATATGTTTTTTATCTCAGCACGGCAGAAAGGAACTTGAGTATGAGAAACAAATATAAAATATATTCAGTAATATTAACAGGAATAATTTTGACTGGCTGTAAATCAGTTCGTATGACAAGTCAGGATCGTCAGCAGTTTATGCCAAATGGAATATCAGTAGCACAACAGCTATTAGAAGAAACAGGAGAAGCTGAATTTTCCGAAGCAATAAAAACAACACCATCTGCGAACAACACAACAAGCGAAAGCAGTGTTGAAGAAAGTAGTATGAAAGAAAGCAATCAATCTCAGGATAAGCAGGAAAACAACGTGAATATATTAGCACTAGAAATAGAACCATATGAATTGTCTGATGTTTGTAATGCTATATTTGAAAAATCGTTAGATGAAGTTGAGCAAAGTCAAAATCAATATGGCATGTATTATTTGACGGATGGGGACAGAAGAGTACGCCAGTATGATATGCTTGGGCTAGAATATGAAGTAAAAGGAGTATCAGGAAGCTATTCTGCAATCGCAGAGATGGCAACCAATACACTTCGGTGGCAGGAAATTTTGTTGAGAGAATCATTTCCACAGGATAAAATTGATAGTGAAATGAAGCCTGAAGATGCAGAAAAAAATTGCAGAGAGATTGCAGAAAAAATAGGATATTCCTATACATACGTTAGAACATATGCAATGGATTTGCAGAGTATTAAGAAAATTAATAAAAATGCAGGAGATAGTGTATCTGGTCCTGGTTATGAAAATAAAGAAGATGAATATGATGGTACTTGGTCAGGTGTATTTACAGGTGGGAAGCCGTGGACACAAGAGGACGAGGCATATTTAGTTATAATGAAAAATCCCCTAATAAATGGAAGAATATTAGAAAACAATGGAAATTCAGATATTGCGTGGATGGTTTATCATCCAGTGAAGGGATTATTATATATGAAAATTCCTCCACGTTATCGTATTTGCAGCGAACAAAAGAAAAATTTGATTGACAGGACACAGGCAGCAGATTATTTGGATAAGGAAATAAATGCGACAAATATTGATGGAAAGAGTATACAGATTACGGATATTTCATTGGTGTATGCAGTAGATGAACTGTCATCTGAAGGAATTCAATGTTCACCATATTGGCGTTTTGGTTTTCAAAAAAGAAAAAATTCTGAATCCGTATGGCTATACAAAGATTTGAATGAGTATGACACATATAGTGATACAGAAGATGGGAAACATCAGGAAAATGGATATTTTTTGATTAATGCAGTTGATGGATCAATCATGTATTAATAGGAGACACATATGAAGGAATTAAAAGCGGAACTAAAACGTGGTATATTGCATGGAAAAATAATATATGTGATGATGATGGTAGCAATACTATTTGCACTTGGGTGGACAGAAAATCTGTCGCAGGCGATAGAATTTAGAGAAAATGCTAACATCGTATTTAGTAGTATTCAGCATGTTTTATATGTGCTGTATTTTGATCGTTTTAAAGCAGTCATGATTGCGGTATTATCATTACTGTGTGCGGGAAGTGTTTATGAAGATATCTCCAGTGGTTTTTTCCTGTTTCAAAAACTTCGAGTAGGAAGGATAGAGCGATATGTGATCTCAAAGATTGCTGCGAATATGTTTCTTGTAACAACAGCAACGATTGGTGGAATTTTGCTTTTTGTGGCTTTCGTAAGACCGCTAATGCCGTTAGTAGGTAATAATCCACAGCAAGATATAGTTGAATACTACGATATTTATCAAACACTAGGTCCTATTCTTTATTTGGCAGCGATGGGATTAATTTTTGGATTATCTGCATCATTTTTTACTTCTTTTGGGTTATGGATTGTATTTTATATGCCAGATCGCTTTGCAGCACATGCAATTTCCTTTTTGGTTTATTATGGATTATTATCAATTACTGATTTTTTGCCGAAAGAGTTGGATATTTGGAATCTTACGAGTGCAGCAAAAATGCTCAGAATGACGGATAGTTCATTTTGGAATTATTTATATTCTGTTAGCTTATTACTTGTGTTAAATGCGATTTCGGGAGTTGTATTATGGAAAAAACTAAAAGGAAGGTATGAAAATGGGTAATTTGAAGAAAGGTTGGTATGTTTGCGAAAGCAATTTTATACAGTGGCGTAAAAATTATAGAATATGGATGATTGCGGCAATAGAAACAATATTGATTTTTCGATATCTTCATGGATTATCTGAGTATGGGCAGGAAACAGGAAAAACAATTACGCCGTTTGTTCTTCCAATTGTTTTTGCGGAGGCAGAAAATAGTAATGGATTATTAAAAGTATTAATCTACTTAGGATGTGTTATGCTATTTTGCAATGCCCCTTTTTTAAATAATCAAAAACCATATATGATTTTAAGGTGCAAACGAAAAGGCTGGTATCTGGGTGAAAACATGTACTTGTGGCTGGCAGCATTTCTCTATATGTTGTTTATTTCGCTTATTTCGCTGATAGCAGTTCTTCCAACAGTTTCAACAAATCGACTTTGGGGAGAAATTGCAGGAGATTTTGTTGTAAATCAAAGAAGCTTAATTCCAGTTTATACGTGGGGACTAGTAATGCCAGTACGAGTAATACAAAATTATTATCCTTTAGCAGCATTTATTTACACTTTTATTACTGGATGGTTAAGTATAGTTTTCATTGGTAAGCTGATGTATCTGTTAAATTTAAAAATTGGCAAAAAAACAATAGGAATTTCAGCAGCAGTGTTCTTTATTATGTTGGATCCAGTAGCTGTATATTTTACAAATTTTAAACAATATGGTTTGCTTTATGTTTCTCCGATAAATTGGAGCAGTCTTGAAAACATAAATACCGTTTCAGGTTATCCGCATTTGTCGGGAGAATATATGTTTATAATGTATATCATTTTGATTGGAGTAGAATCTTTGCTGAGCTATATATGTTCAATTAAGATGGATATCGAAATTAAAATAGTATAAAACAGTAAGTGGCTTATCCTTGAACAGTAATTTATTTATCGTTAAAATACTCGTCAGGATCAAAGGTTCGAGCTTCTGCTGGAGTGAGGTGGTACACGGGTGGTTCAAAATATCCTTCGTCAGCCAGCTTATTTAAATATACACGATAAAGGGACAAACCGACTAAGAACAATATGGCTATGATACATAGTGAAGCCCAAAATAATTTCTTTTTATTGGTTGTTCGCATTGCAGGCTGCACATGAGAAATATCAAGCTGAGAAAGAAATGCATCAGCTGTTGCCCTGGGAGTATCAAATTCGGAAACTAAATCCGAGTAAGAAATCGGCAAAGTTTCCTGCTCAGCCTCAAAATCCTCTAATGTCTGTTGAAATTTAGAAAGAAATTGTTGTTTTGTTGTTTTATCGCAGCAAAGTAAATCAGACAGCTCACGAATATATTGTTCGATAGCGGTATTCATAATTAAAGACTTTTGCTCCTTTCAAAAATGCAGCGAATGCTGTCATGTACGATATCGTATTCTTCCTTAAGCTGAATCAGATGTTTTCGTCCTTTAGGTGTAATGGAATAGATAACGCGAATACGCTTACGCCCAAGCTTAGTCTCAGAAATATCTTCCTGAGAAATAATATAGCCCTCGTCAGACAACTTATACAAAATTGGGTAAAGAGAGCCTTCCTTGATGATCAGGCGTCCATCGCTTCTGTCCTTAATTTCCTGAACAATACGGTAGCCGTGAGCATCATCTTCATTTAAAATAAGGAGGGCAAGCATCTCAACAGACCCTCGTTTAAACATTTCTATTGCCATGTGTCCCTCCCTTCGACAACTTTTTTGAAGATTGCGGGAGTGCAAAGCACCTTTTAACCCCAACATCATACTAAACATTTATTATGAATGAAAAGATAATAAAAGTCAAGAGTTAAGATTTATATAGTGGTAGTAATCATGAAATATTGCCGTAAATATCACATGACATGTTGATGTTAAGCGTTTTGTTGGAACCTTGATAAAGGACAGTCGCAGTACCATAGGCTGTATTACCAGAGACATAACTGTTTTTTGATTTAAAGACGGCAGAAGAATCAGTAATATCAACGATAGCATTTGCGGAAGTTGCGGAAGCGCGAACTCCATAAGTATAATCAAAAGATGCATATATTGACAATGAAAAAATAAAAACGTGATTTTTTAAGTAATAAGAAATTTTTTTTGATTTTGAAGCGGGAGTGCGCAAGGTAGCATCTGAAGTATAAATTTCTGTGATTATATAATCTCCATTTTCTAAATATTGAATATTATAATTGGGAGCAGCAGTAGTTACATTATAGTTTGGAAATAATAAACAGGCAACTAATAATAAACAGGCGAATAGTTTTTTCATGTTATTGAATCTCCTTTGTTAATATCTTTGATAATTGGTAATACCAATTTCTTCGGGACCAGGTATATCTGTACCATCATACATAGTTTCAATGGCATACCCATCCTGAAACAAATAAAACCAATAAATCCTGCGGATTGAATAGATAAGCAAAGCTGCAAAGATTAATATGCACGCAGTAATAATGCAAAAGTGCTTTATTTTTCTGCGTTTTACTAAATTATGTAGCTGTGTTGAACTATATTCACCTAAAAAGCTGTTAGCAACTTCCTTGGGTGATCCAAATTGTTCGACGATATCCTCATATTTAAGAGCAGTCGGATGCTCTGATTCAAATTCTGATAGTCGATTTTTTAAAGATGACAGTATTTCTTTTTTCTCTTTTCCACTGCAGCACAGCTGGTTTGAAAGCTCCTTTAAATACGTATTAATGGCATTATTTTTCAAAATGTACCTCCCTCTTGCAAATGAAATATTGTTTGATCATAAGCGTCTCCTTTTTAAACGAGTATTTGAAATTCATTTGAACATAATAGACCGCTAAAAGGCAATAGAAAACAACTATGCCAGGTCAGTAATGATATAATGAACTTTTTAAGTAGTATGAACTATAATATATAAAAAGTCAATACTTAGGATTCTTAAATATACTATTGACAAGTAATAAAAGAAATGGTATATATAAAACATAAATACCACGTATATAATTTTTATTCAGAATTAGCGCGCGGAAGACTGGATAAAATTTATGTAAAATAAATTTAGAAAAGGATACAGAAATGAGAAAGAAAGCAGCGTTAGTATTAGGTATGGCAATTACTTTTTCACAGGTTGCCATGGCAGAAGAGATTACTAGCTCGACAGAACAGATTGAAAATTGTACGCCTGAAACTTATGTGCAGGAAGAAAATTTTCAAGAAACAGAGCAGCAGAGTAATGTGAATGAGGTACAGGAATCAGTATCAGAAGATGAAGAAGTGCAGACGCAGGAGAGTACAATTGAGAGTTCTGAAGTAGAGTCGGAGATTGCATCAGAACTTGATAGCACTGTAGAAGAATCAACATCAGAGCTTGATACAACATCAGCTTCGGAAGTAGACAATGATCTGCTACAGAAAATGTATGAATATGCTCAGATTTATAATGATGCCAATGGTGCACCAGAGGGCGATTCGCTGGCGTGTGAGCAGTATGCGGCATTAGAACAGTATCCTGATAATGGGATTATGGTTATAAATAATAATGAGATTTCTGTGTCAGCGTACATTTCAAAGCTTTTAAGTAAGGTTGGAAAAGGCTATAGTCAGGCAAATAGAGATTCAGCGGATTATTTTGATTGCAGCTCATTGGTTAAAAGATGTTTCAGTGAATTGGGAATTACCAATGTGCCTGGTACAACCGCTGGTTGGAATAGTGCATTAAGTTCTGTACCTGTAAATGGAGAGTATGTATTAAGCGGTTCTGGTGGAATGATTCGATATAAACTGATTGCAACAAATGTAACAGAATTGAGTAATCCAGATTTATTTAGTGTACCAGGAACGATTATGGTTTATATTGCACCAGGAGCATCGAAAGGTCATGTTGCAGTATCTCTTGGAAGTTTTGCACGTCAAAATGGAAATTACAATCCAAATTCTCAAAGCAATTTAATTGTACAACAGACAAAAAATTATGTTGTGAACCAGCTTCAGCAGAGATATGGAATAGCAGGACTTGGCGGAACAAGTTCAATGACTGGAAGAGATAAGTTGTATATAAGCTCAGATTATCTTGGACAAGATATGAATCTTGGCAATAATACATATTCTGGACCATATAACTCAATTTTTCGTGTAGAGGCAGCCAGTCCAACATTTGGAGTTTGTGTGAATAATTCTGTATCGGGATTGTCTGGTATGAATGTTAAGTATGTTTTAAGACCGGTGCAAGGTGGTAGTACAGCGGCAGCACCAACATTAGGTGATGTAAAGGTAACAGAATTAACTTCAAAAGGATATCGCGTGACAGCAACATTTTCTGCACCAGCGGGAGTTAAGAGTGTGAAAATGCCGACATGGACTGAGAAAAATGGTCAGGATGATTTAATTTGGCATGAAGCAAGTATCAGTGGAAATACAGCAACATTTTATGTGCCAGTATCCAGTCATAATAATGAGTCTGGAACATACAACACGCATGTATATGTGTATGACGTTTTAGGAAGAGAAACTCTAAAGGGTGTGACTGTAACAGTACCAGCAGTTTCGGAAGCTCCTAAGATTCTTAATATTAAGACAGAGGATCTTACAGCAAAAGGATACCGTGTAACAGTAACATTTTCTGCACCAGCAGGAGTAAAAGAAGTTCAGATGCCAACATGGACAGCGAAAAATGATCAGGATGATATAGTTTGGCATATTGCAAGTATTAGTGGAAATACAGCAACATTTTATGTTCCGGTATCTAGTCATAATAATGAATCTGGCGTTTATTACACACATGTTTATGTGTATGATGTAAATGGGGCATATGCATTAGAAGGAATAACAGTGAGAGTTCCAGCAGTGGCAGAAGCACCAGTTATTAAAAAAATAGAAACATCTAATGTGACAACTGCAGGATATACAGTTAAAGTTACATTTTCTGCACAGTTAGGGGTAAAAGAAGTCAAAATGCCAACTTGGACTGAAAAAAATGGACAGGATGATATTGTATGGCATGTGGCAAATATAAGCGGAAACACGGCAACTGCGTATATTCCAACATCTGCTCATAATAATGAAGTAGGGAATTATATTACTCATGTATATGTAGTAGATAAAAAGAACAATGAGGCAGTGGAAGCCGTGTATGTAACGGTTAAATAAATTTTTAAGGAGACATGCGAATGAAGAAAAATATAATTGCAAAAGTATTGATGGTTGTGTTATTGATGCTGGGAATTGCATCCAGTGTATGGGCAAATGGTGTTGCTAGCAAAAAGGCAGTTCTTGAAGGTGATAACTATGTATTTTTTATTCAAAATATTAATACCGGATATAATTCTGCGAAAGCTAATAAAAAATTCGGAAAAGAAGCTGCAAGTTGCAGAGTGTTGAACACACCAATTCCAACTAACTTTTTAATAATTGCAGCAGATGGTGTTCAAATTACTGAGAATAAAATAATAAATAATATAGCTACGACTAGTTCTTTACTGCATTATTATGCAAAAGAACATGAGGGATGGGTGAGATTGAGAGCTAATTCTGGAAGTACAGTATCTGGATATGAGGTTAGAGGAGATTGGAATCCAAATGGCTTTATTATAAGATATGATTAATTCTGCAAACAGAATATTTGAAGATGCTGAGCCTAAACTATATAGTGATGCTCTAAGACAAAAAGAAGAAACATATTATTGCAATTAAAGAAGAGTTTGCTATAAGTACAAGTACAAACCATTGCCCAAAAGAATACTAAACTTTTGGCTGATGGGCTTTGTTAAATATTTAAGAATAAAATTTTCCTTTTGTAAGAAATTCGCTTATAGAATTTGTCTTACATGTATAGAAGTGACGAAATAACAAAATAAAAAGACAAGGAGCGAGAGAAAGATTATGAAAAAAAGAGTAATAAGCATAGCGGCGACGGCATTGTGCATGGCAATGACAAGTATGGCTTATGCAAAAGAAATCGAGACAACTACAGAAGATGATGAGACTTACTATACCTTAGAAGTAAAACGAAAACCATACGATATCGAGAAAATAGCTTCTGTAGTTTTGAGGGAAGATTATCAAAGAGATAAAGAGTATGAAAGGTACTGGTATAATGAAGAAGGTACGCTTGAAGATGAGCTTGAACATGTGGAGTATTATAAGACAGGTTATTATCGAGCATATCCAATGTTTGGTTATAGTAACTGGAATTGGCAATATCAGGATATTTATTTGGAATCAAAATTCCCAGAAGAAGGAGATGAGAAAGATAAGAAAAAGGCGATTGACTATGGCAGGAAGCTGATGGAAGATCTTGATTTTTCCTATAGTGAGATTTCTACATATTTTATGGGAATCGAAAGTGTTAAAGCGTTGGATATGGACATTGTTGCACCCGGTTATACAGAAGTAGGCTATGAAGAGGTAAATGATAGGGAATGGAGTGAAGATGATGGTGCATGGCTGATGCTTTTTCGAGGATTGGACGAGGTAGACGGTTTTCCGTTAAGCACACAGATTATAGATAATGTTACTGTTATGATCTGGCATCCGGAATATGGCCTAATTTATTTGGAAGCTCGCCCAGAATTTGAATTAATAAAAAAAGAACCAGTACAAATTTTACCAGAAGATGAGGCAATGGAGTATTTCGATAAAGTTACCGAGCGATATCAGGTAGAGGCAGAGGAGGCAGATGTACAGGATATTGATATTGTATATATAGTTGATCAGACGGCGTTAGATGAAAAAACATCAGTGTTAGTACCATGTTTTCGATATAAATTCACATGCAAGGGGGAAGCAGAAGATTTCTTCTGGGCAAAAGATACTATTATAGGCAGTTCCCAAAAACAAGGAGAAATGCTGGTGAATGCAGTCAATGGCAGCACAGATTCCATATTTGGATCGGAATTTTTAAAGTGAAAAAGAAAAGTCATCTCTTAAAACTGCTGAAAATGGATTTGCATCGCTGCATCGGTGCAAAGCGATTTCCTGTGATTATTGCTCTAATAGTAGTATTACTGATTGCAAATGTATGGGAATCGGTAATGATAGAATTACAATATAAAATGCGTATGATGGGAAGCTTAGAGAAACTGATGGAACTGCTGATATTTGATCGCTTTAAGGCAGCAGTAATTGTTCTGCTTTCAGCGGTATATACATTTGGATTATGTGATGATCGAAACAGTTCGTATGACAGATTGATTCTGTTTCGATGCAGGCCAGGAGAGTATCTGCTGTCAAAGCTGATTTCCAATGCAATAGGGGTTGTGTCAGCAGTCTGTATAAGCTTTGTACTATTTTCAATTGTACTATTGCCGATTATGCCGCTTGTAGGTGGAGATGGTATGACGCAGTACTTTGGTTACTTCGCATGTGCAATGAATTTTGCAGGACCACTTGCCTATAGTATATTAGTAGGACTTTTGTTTGGATTGTTTGCAGTCTCAGTGACATCATTTGGAATTCTTGCTGTATCTATATTTCCAAATCGGTACGTAGGAATTGCCGCCTCTTTTGTTGCATTCTATGTGATTTATGCATTTACAGGAAGCTTTCCATTTTCCGTGAATGTGTGGTACTTAAGTTCAGGCGTACAGGTGTTAAACGTAAATGGCTTTGCAATGAATTATTTTTATGCGATTGGAATAATGCTTTTATTTTGCATGGTTCCATGGTGCTTGTGTTTTTGGGCAATGAAGAGGAGGAAACATGAAGGATGGATTTAAGAGTGCAACAATTATCGCGACCCTCAATCTGTTAAGTTGGAAAAAGGACTACCGAATCTGGTCAGTGGGTACAGTGATAATGGTCTTAATTATTCGCTATTTGATCGGAGTACCGCTTTATGCATTGCCAAATGGAAAGACTTCGACAGCACTTTTGCTCCCGGTGCTGTTGGCAGATGCAATGAATAGTAATGGACTACTAAAAGTGCTGATTTTCTTTGGCGGAATTTTATTGTTCTGTGACGCCCCATTTTTAAAGGATAATAAATGGTTTTTAATTCACAGAGCAGGGCGAAGAAGATGGTGGAAGGGAGAATGTCTATACATTGCAATCGCATCCTTTATTTATATGGCATTCATCGCGGCATGTAGTTTTCTCGTAGTGCTTCCTTGTCTGGAGTGGAATGGCTGGGGAAGCATATGGGAAATCTCCGCGAATAAACTGATGAATCACGTTTTGTATTCTAAGGTATATCCGAAAAATGTCATTTCGAGTACAACTGTATGGAATGCTGCATTTTATTCATATATGGTAAGCGGTATTACGGTGATGCTGTTAGGGTATCTTGTGTACGCATTTAATGTGGTAACAGGAAAAAACTGGCCGGGAATATTGGCAGCAAGTTGTCTTGTCCTGGCTGATCCAGTCGTTATTTATTTTTATCATGAACAGACAAGTTGGATGATGCTGTTTTCGCCAGTAAATTGGAGCAGTATTGAAAATTTGAAGAAATATTCAGGAGAAGGCATGCTGACTTCGGTGTATGTTTATGTGGTGAGTTTGAGTATTTGTGCCATATTGATGATGGTGATTAAAGAAAAAACTCATAAAATGGATTTATAAATTTAAGCAAGTAATGCGTCTGGCTGTCTCTGACATAAAGTCAAACTGTTACATTAAATGTTACAAAATAATTTAAATAAAAAAGCTTTTGTAACAAAACATACATAGAAATGTATCAGAAATGTAAAGGAAATGTAATTGCATTTTAGACTTAATGCTGATAAAATAGGGATAACATAAGAAAAAGTAAAAAATAGTCAAACAATAATTATTGAATTGACTGCTTTTAAAATTTCAAAGACATTAAAAAAGTGTAGTTAACGGGGAGAGCGGAAAGGAAAACACGCATGAAAAAAGTATGGAAAAAGCTGTTGGCAGCGGCAGGGATGACAGCGGCACTGGTATCAACATCAGGTTGTATGGTATCAATTCAGTTTGACAGATCTAAAAGACAGCTTCCTCAAAAACTGTCGTCAGCAGATGAAAAGACATGGGCAGCAGAACCAGTTTGGGTATCATCAGGGGAAGCAGGAGTGCTTACAAAAGAGTCACAAGCTTTTGAATCAGAGTCTGAAAAAGAAAGTGAATCTGAACAGGGAACAGCAGCAGAGATAACAGAAAAAGAGTCAGAGTCGCCGACAGAAAGTACAACAGCAGACAGCTTTGTAATTCCTCTGCCACCGCAGGCAGGCTGATTCGCATTTAAAACAGGACAAATTAGGAAGGAGCAAAATAAATGAGAAAATTATTATGGAAGAAAGCGGCGATTACCGCAATGGCAGGAACAATGATGATGATGACGGGATGTGAATTACAGGGAGCTGTAAATAAGAATCAAACGACATCCACAGCAGTAACAGTACAGACGAGCAAAACAGCGGAGTCATCTGCAAATACACAGCCGTCAAGTGTGACACCTAATACAACTGTGCAGGTGTCAACACAAGAACAACAAAAGAAGGCAGTAACTGAGTCAACAGCACCAGAGTCAACAGCTCAGAGCCAAGCGCCAGCCAGCAGTTCGGAAGCCGGCAACGTGACGCCATCAAGCGAGGAGCAGGAAGTCAGCTTTTCATTTGAGTGGATCACAGGTGATGTGCCGGAAGGTGATGGTGACGTTGCCTGGTTTACAGTGGATCCAATCACAGAAGATAATTTTTGGGTGAAATTCCATGGTTCTGCAAACGAAGAAGGAATTAGCAATGTAAGAATTGCAGTGTGGACCGAAGCGAATGGTGAGGATGATATCGAATATATCGATGCAGAGAGTCTTGGAAATGAGACGAAAGCATATCCAGTATATATTCAGAATCATAATAATGAGAAAGAGGGATATGTTTTGAAGGTATCATATACTAACAAAGCAGGCGAAGAAAAAACGTGTGAGAATTACACACGTATTTCACTGGAGTGAGATAAGCATATGAGTACAATTGAAATAAAAAATTTGACAAAACGTTATGGAGAGGCAGAAGTATTAAGTAATATTAATATGAAGCTAGAGTCTGGAAAAATCTATGGACTTGTAGGCAGAAATGGTTCCGGAAAGACTATGCTTATGAAGCATATCCTTGGGTTTGTAAAGGCAACGCAGGGAACAATTTTGATAAATGGAAAAGCAGTCGGAGAAAATGACGACATGCAGGAAAATATCGGTGCTATCATCGAAAATCCGGGTTTTCTGCCAGAATATTCTGGCTTCACAAATCTGAAGCTTCTTGCTATGATTCAGGGAAAAATCAAGGATGAGCAGATAAAAGACGCGATACGTCTTGTTGGTCTTGATCCAGAAAGCAAAAAGGCGGTAGGAAAATATTCACTAGGTATGCGCCAACGTCTGGGACTGGCGCAGGCATTGATGGAAAATCCAGATATTTTGCTATTAGATGAACCTCTAAGCGGTCTGGATAATGACGGCGTACAGGAAATGTGGAAGCTTTTCTTGAAACAAAAAGAAGATGGAAAGCTAATTGTTCTGGCAAGCCACAGTAAGGAAGATATCGGGACGCTTTGCGATGAAATCTTTCGCTTTGATAAGGGAAAAATGGTCGGACATGAGATCAAGAGGGACTAGATGAATATGTAAAGTGATAAGTGACATTTGCCGTGCTGAATAAAATATGTTTTTTTATCTCAGCACGGCAGAAAGGAACTTGAGTATGAGAAAAAAATATAAAATATATTCAGTAATATTAACAGGAATAATTTTGACTGGCTGTAAATCAGTTCGTATGACAAGTCAGGATCGTCAGCAGTTTATGCCAAATGGAATATCAGTAGCACAACAGCTATTAGAAGAAACAGGAGAAGCTGAATTTTCCGAAGCAATAAAAACAACACCATCTGCGAACAACACAACAAGCGAAAGCAGTGTTGAAGAAAGTAGTATGAAAGAAAGCAATCAATCTCAGGATAAGCAGGAAAACAACGTGAATATATTAGCACTAGAAATAGAACCATATGAATTGTCTGATGTTTGTAATGCTATATTTGAAAAATCGTTAGATGAAGTTGAGCAAAGTCAAAATCAATATGGCATGTATTATTTGACGGATGGGGACAGAAGAGTACGCCAGTATGATATGCTTGGGCTAGAATATGAAGTAAAAGGAGTATCAGGAAGCTATTCTGCAATCGCAGAGATGGCAACCAATACACTTCGGTGGCAGGAAATTTTGTTGAGAGAATCATTTCCACAGGATAAAATTGATAGTGAAATGAAGCCTGAAGATGCAGAAAAAAATTGCAGAGAGATTGCAGAAAAAATAGGATATTCCTATACATACGTTAGAACATATGCAATGGATTTGCAGAGTATTAAGAAAATTAATAAAAATGCAGGAGATAGTGTATCTGGTCCTGGTTATGAAAATAAAGAAGATGAATATGATGGTACTTGGTCAGGTGTATTTACAGGTGGGAAGCCGTGGACACAAGAGGACGAGGCATATTTAGTTATAATGAAAAATCCCCTAATAAATGGAAGAATATTAGAAAACAATGGAAATTCAGATATTGCGTGGATGGTTTATCATCCAGTGAAGGGATTATTATATATGAAAATTCCTCCACGTTATCGTATTTGCAGCGAACAAAAGAAAAATTTGATTGACAGGACACAGGCAGCAGATTATTTGGATAAGGAAATAAATGCGACAAATATTGATGGAAAGAGTATACAGATTACGGATATTTCATTGGTGTATGCAGTAGATGAACTGTCATCTGAAGGAATTCAATGTTCACCATATTGGCGTTTTGGTTTTCAAAAAAGAAAAAATTCTGAATCCGTATGGCTATACAAAGATTTGAATGAGTATGACACATATAGTGATACAGAAGATGGGAAACATCAGGAAAATGGATATTTTTTGATTAATGCAGTTGATGGATCAATCATGTATTAATAGGAGACACATATGAAGGAATTAAAAGCGGAACTAAAACGTGGTATATTGCATGGAAAAATAATATATGTGATGATGATGGTAGCAATACTATTTGCACTTGGGTGGACAGAAAATCTGTCGCAGGCGATAGAATTTAGAGAAAATGCTAACATCGTATTTAGTAGTATTCAGCATGTTTTATATGTGCTGTATTTTGATCGTTTTAAAGCAGTCATGATTGCGGTATTATCATTACTGTGTGCGGGAAGTGTTTATGAAGATATCTCCAGTGGTTTTTTCCTGTTTCAAAAACTTCGAGTAGGAAGGATAGAGCGATATGTGATCTCAAAGATTGCTGCGAATATGTTTCTTGTAACAACAGCAACGATTGGTGGAATTTTGCTTTTTGTGGCTTTCGTAAGACCGCTAATGCCGTTAGTAGGTAATAATCCACAGCAAGATATAGTTGAATACTACGATATTTATCAAACACTAGGTCCTATTCTTTATTTGGCAGCGATGGGATTAATTTTTGGATTATCTGCATCATTTTTTACTTCTTTTGGGTTATGGATTGTATTTTATATGCCAGATCGCTTTGCAGCACATGCAATTTCCTTTTTGGTTTATTATGGATTATTATCAATTACTGATTTTTTGCCGAAAGAGTTGGATATTTGGAATCTTACGAGTGCAGCAAAAATGCTCAGAATGACGGATAGTTCATTTTGGAATTATTTATATTCTGTTAGCTTATTACTTGTGTTAAATGCGATTTCGGGAGTTGTATTATGGAAAAAACTAAAAGGAAGGTATGAAAATGGGTAATTTGAAGAAAGGTTGGTATGTTTGCGAAAGCAATTTTATACAGTGGCGTAAAAATTATAGAATATGGATGATTGCGGCAATAGAAACAATATTGATTTTTCGATATCTTCATGGATTATCTGAGTATGGGCAGGAAACAGGAAAAACAATTACGCCGTTTGTTCTTCCAATTGTTTTTGCGGAGGCAGAAAATAGTAATGGATTATTAAAAGTATTAATCTACTTAGGATGTGTTATGCTATTTTGCAATGCCCCTTTTTTAAATAATCAAAAACCATATATGATTTTAAGGTGCAAACGAAAAGGCTGGTATCTGGGTGAAAACATGTACTTGTGGCTGGCAGCATTTCTCTATATGTTGTTTATTTCGCTTATTTCGCTGATAGCAGTTCTTCCAACAGTTTCAACAAATCGACTTTGGGGAGAAATTGCAGGAGATTTTGTTGTAAATCAAAGAAGCTTAATTCCAGTTTATACGTGGGGACTAGTAATGCCAGTACGAGTAATACAAAATTATTATCCTTTAGCAGCATTTATTTACACTTTTATTACTGGATGGTTAAGTATAGTTTTCATTGGTAAGCTGATGTATCTGTTAAATTTAAAAATTGGCAAAAAAACAATAGGAATTTCAGCAGCAGTGTTCTTTATTATGTTGGATCCAGTAGCTGTATATTTTACAAATTTTAAACAATATGGTTTGCTTTATGTTTCTCCGATAAATTGGAGCAGTCTTGAAAACATAAATACCGTTTCAGGTTATCCGCATTTATCAGGAGAATATATGTTTATAATGTATATAATTTTGATTGGAGTAGAATCTTTGCTGAGCTATATATGTTCAATTAAAATGGATATAGAAGTCAAAATGATATGAAGAAATAGAAGTATTACATAATATTAAGACAAGCAATCGTCAAATCACCTGACGTAAACTGTGACAATCTCGAAATCCCCTTATCCGAGGATCTTCGTTTTAAGTTGAAAAAAGAAGTGAGATATGATACAATGACAAAAAAATAGGAAAGAAATCGGTAGAGGAATTGCTTAAGGAGGTTTTCATGGAAAAAAAATTAAAGCTTCCAATTGGAATTGAAAATTTTAGTGAACTTCGGAAAAGAAATTATTATTATGTAGATAAGACGGAACTGATTGAGCAGGTACTTGAAGATGGCAGTCAGGTGATTTTGTTTACTCGTCCGCGCCGTTTTGGAAAATCGCTTAATATGAGTATGCTCAAAAGTTTTTTTGAAAAAGAAACAGATCCAGCTGTATTTGAAGGCTTATATATTGCTCAGAATATTGAATTGTGCAGACAGTATATGGGACAATATCCTGTAATTTCAATCAGTCTAAAAGGGGTAGACTCAAATTCATATGAAGGTGCGTATAAGTTATTGGTTCAGAGCATTTGTGATGAGGTAGAGCGTTTTCAGTTTTTAATTGAGAGCAATGAACTTACGCAAATTGACAAAAAAAGATATTTTGAGCTGATTGACAGAAAGATGGAGCCGGATACGTTAGCGGTCAGCTTAAAAGGTCTAACATTGCTTCTTGAAAAACATTATCATCAAAAGGTAGTAGTATTGATTGATGAATATGATGTACCATTGGCAAAAGCATATGAAAACGGCTACTATGATGAAATGATTCTTTTGATTCGCAATCTCTTTGGAAATGTGTTGAAAACAAATGACAGCCTTGCTTTTGCGGTACTGACAGGATGCCTGAGGATTGCAAAGGAAAGCATCTTTACCGGGTTGAACAATTTTAAAGTCTATTCGATCACGGATGATGAATTTGATGAAACCTTTGGTTTTACAAATAAAGAAGTAATGGAAATGCTGCAATACTATGGATTGAGTGATCGGTTTGACGAAGTGAAGGAATGGTATGATGGGTATCGGTTTGGCAATGCCGATGTTTATTGCGCGTGGGATGTTGTAAATTACTGCAGAGATCATTGCAAAAATCCAAACGCAGAATTAAAAAACTATTGGATGAATACAAGTGGAAATGAGATTATCAATCATTTTGTAGATAGTTTGAATCAGCCAGGAATGCTTGCAAAGCGTGAACTTGAGCGACTGGTAAATGGAGAAACGGTTGTCAAACGGGTTGATGAGATGATTACCTACAAGGAGCTATATACAAGCATTGATAATTTATGGAGTACTATGTTTATGACGGGCTATCTGACGCAGCATGGGAAGGAAGGAGATGGCTATTATCGGCTTGCAATTCCGAATCGCGAGATTCGCAACATTATCATTGAGCGTATATTGAAATTGTTTCGCGGAGAAGTTTCTCAAAATCGTGAGATGTTCAGAAATTTTTATACTGCATTGCAAAATGCGAATGCGCCAGTGGTTGAAAAGATTTTGACGGAGTATATGACAAAAACGATTAGCATTCGTGATAATTTTGTAAAAACGGTTAAGGAAAATTTCTATCATGGACTATTGATTGGAATTTTAGGATTTGCAGATGATTGGAGTGTTTATTCCAATCGAGAATCCGGGAATGGATTTAGTGATATTATTATTGAGGCAGGATATGATGACGATGCATTTGGTATTGTAATGGAATTAAAATGGAGCGATGATGAAAAATCGCTTGATCAAAATTGTCGTGATGCATTAGAGCAGATTGATACCAGACAATATACACAGGCATTGCGCAATGATGGCTATCAGAAAATTTTAAAATATGGAATTGCATTTTACCGCAAAAAGTGTCGTGTTATGGTAGAAAGATAGTAAAACCAATTTTTTAAAGTGACAATTTCTTTGTTTTATGGTATGATACGAGAAGCATAGCGACATTAATTGCAATTGCAGAACAGGGCTATTTATAAGCCCTGTCAGAAAGGAAAAGTTATGGAATTACAGGAATCCACAAATCGTCTGGTTGAGCTGATCCGCCACTCCCAGTCACCGTATCATACAATGAAGGAGGCCATCAGTCAGCTTGAAAAGGCAGGTTTTGAGCGCATTTCACTTGCAGAGTCTGCAGCGCTTGAGCCTGGAAAGGCATATTATGTATCAATTTATGATCGTTCACTTGCTGCATTTCGTGTGCCGCAGTCTGGCTTTAAGGGCTTTCGTATTATCACATCCCACATCGACAATCCGTGCTTTATGATTAAGCCAAATCCGGAAAGAAAGAAATCTGACTGCATCACTTTAAATGTAGAGCGCTATGGTGGTCCGATCTTAAATACATGGCTGGATCGTCCACTGACAATTGCAGGACGTGTATGTGTAGCAACAGATGATCCGTTTAATCCGAAGACCATGCTGTACAATTCTAAAAAGCCAGTTGCTGTAATCCCGAATCTGGCAATTCATATGAACAGAGAAGTAAATAAGGGTGTTGAGTTAAAGGTTCAGACTGATCTTGAGCCGATTGTCTCTTTAATCGGAGCAAAGGAAAATACACAGGGATGGCTTCTTGGAAAGATCGCTGCAGAGCTTGGCATTGAGGCAGACAGCATTCTTGATTATGAGCTGTTTTTATGTAACGGTGAGGATCCATCAATTACAGGCTTTGATGATGAGTTTTTATCAGCGCCAAGACTTGATAATTTGACATCCTGCCAGTCATGCTTAAATGCAATCATGGATACAGAGGCACTTTCTGATATCTGTAATCTTGTTGTATTGTTTGATAACGAAGAGTGTGGTTCAAGCTCAAAGCAGGGTGCAGGCTCAGTAATCTTGTCTTCCATTTTAGAGAAGATTTATCTGAATACACCAGATACAGACAAGAGCCGCACAGCATTCATCGACGTAATGCTTCACAGCCTGACAGCATCACTGGATGTAGCTCATGCTATGCATCCGAATCATCCAGAGAAGAACGATCCGACCAATCCGATTCCAATGGAGGGTGGTGTTGTTATCAAGATGAACTACAACCAGAGATATGCAACAGATACTAATGCAGTATCAATTGTAGAGGGAATCTGCCGTGCAGAGAAGATCGCTCATACAAAGTTTGTTAATCATGGAGATGCTGTTGGCGGCGGAACACTTGGAAGTATCTTAAGTACTTCAATTCCGGCAATGACAGTAGATCTTGGCGTGCCGATTCTGGCAATGCATTCCAGCCGTGAGCTTATGGCTCGTTCTAGTCAGCTTGCAATGGATCAGTTTGCTGAGGCATTCTTTAAATAATAGCGATTGTAAGCAGATTCAGCCCATGTAAGAAGTGCATACAGCACAATAGCTGCCGTACATAAAATTACTATAGATGTAACTACATAGTCCATTTTAAAGGTCTGGCTGCCATAAATTATCAGGTAGCCAAGACCTGCGCGGGCTGCTAAAAACTCACCTATTATCACACCGACAAGACAAAGGCCAATGTTGACCTTCATGTTGTTGATAAAGACTAGCACGGTGCTGGGAAGCAAAACCTTTGTGATGATGTGCATTTTTGTGCCATTTAGCGTTTGTATTAGCTTTATCTTTTCTGGGTCAACAGATTCAAATGCGTGGTAAAGCGTTAATATTGCGCCAAATACGGCGAGAGAAACTGCGACAACAATAATGGTGCGCGGCTTATTGCCAAGCCACACAATTAAAAGTGGTGCAAGTGCTGATTTTGGCAGGCTGTTTAACAGAATCAGATATGGCTCAAACAGCTTGTAGATCCAGCGAAAGCGCCAGAATAAAAGAGCGGTAAAAAGGCTTATGACCATAGTCATAAAAAAGCTGAGTGCTGTTTCTTTTAGTGTAACAGAAACATGAAGCCACAGTGTATTATTGGCTGCAAAGCTTTGTATTGTGCGTATGACGCGTGACGGACTGCTGAAAATAAAATCATTTATAATGCCAAATCGGGCGCAAAGCTCCCAGATGGCAAAAAACAAAATCCCAATCAGAAACCGTCCGGCAGTTAAAAGCTTGCGGTTTCTTTTTTGTCGTCTGGCAAGCAGACGCATCAATTCTTCATTTTTCATGGGCAAATGCCTCCCAAAGCTTTTGAAAATATGGATTGAATAATGGATGGTTCCTGCGGGCGAGTGGTGAGAGTGCAGTAAAATCAGGATCAAATACGAGCTCCATTTTAATTGTTGAAGGTCGCTTCCCTAAAACAAGCACTCTGTTTCCTGTACTGACAGCCTCTGCCAGATCGTGTGTGACTAAAATGGCAGTTTTCTTGTTCGTGCGGATAATCTCACAAATGTCATTGCAGACAGTGAGCCTTGTCTGGTAATCAAGTGCTGAAAATGGCTCATCCAGAAGTAAAAGCGTGGGCTCCATGATCAGTGTGCGAATAAGAGCAGCTCTCTGGCGCATGCCGCCGGATAATTCAGAAGGCTTTGCACCCAAAAAGCCGCCAAGATCATAGCGAGTAAGCATTTCAGAAGCAGTTTTTCGTGCTTTTCTTTTATCTTTATGGGAGGAATGCTGTATTTCAGGACCAAGAAGTGTGTTGCGAAGAATGCTTCTCCACTCAAAAAGCTGATCTCTCTGCAGCATATATCCAATTTCCTTTCTTGGTTTTATGACAGGCTCGCCTAAAAAGAAAACCTGTCCGGCAGATGACGGCATCAGACCGGCGATAATATCAAGAAGCGTTGATTTTCCGCAGCCGGACGGTCCGACAATCGATATGAAATCGCCTTCAAAAGCCTGAAACGAGATATTGTCGATTACAGGTAAGCAAGATGATGCAGAAAGATAATCAAAGGAAAGATTGCTAACATCAAGCATTGGTTCCATAGTTGCCTCCTTTTAATGAAGCTTAAGGGCATATATCTTCACGGAAAAAGTGCATTTTATATAAGAAAACCCGTGAACACGACCCCCAATATAGGATATGATACCATTTTGAAAAATGAGTCATTGACGAAAGAAAAAGCAAGTGCTATACTTTATGATACTAAATTAAAGTGTTGAAGGAGGATACGATGTCTATTTTTGATCAATTTTCAAAGGTAACAAAGGATTTTGGAAACAAAGCCCAAGAGATGACGAAAGATATCAAGGGCAAGCTCGAAGAGCAGCAGGCCATTTCTCGTTTGAATGCTCAGGTAAATGAAGCAAAAAATCAGATGAAAAATACATACATGGCAATCGGAGAAAGATACTATGAGCTTCACAAGGATGATGTGGAGAATGACATGGCAAATCAGTTTCAGATCATTGCTGACGCTATGGAAAAGATTGCTAAGTGTGAGCAGCAGATTAGGGATATCAAAAATGAGAATACCTGTCCAAGCTGCGGCGCAACCATCTCAAAGGATGTGCTGTTTTGTCCTAACTGCGGAACAAAAATAGAAAGACCAAAGCCGGAGCCAGAACCGCAGCCGACACAGAAGGTTTGTCCTGAGTGTGGTGCTGCAGTTGATGAGGAGGATGTATTTTGTACTAATTGCGGTGCTCGTGTTGACAGTGAGGAGTCATCAGAAAAAGATGATGAGCAAACTGAATCTGAGCCGACAGATACACAGCAGTAATATACGATATGTAGGCAAATAGCCCTTACATATAAAGAGTTATGAAAAACAAAAACAGAGAGAGGTGCACAGATGGAGCAGAAATTAAAGGTAGGCGTACTTGGTGCGACAGGAATGGTAGGACAGCGTTTTGTAACACTTTTGGAGAACCATCCGTGGTTTGAGCTTGTTGCAGTAGCAGCAAGTCCAAGATCTGCAGGAAAAACCTATGAGGAGGCAGTAGGCGGACGCTGGAAGATGAAGACACCGATGCCTGAGGCAGCAAAGAAGCTTGTTGTGTTAAATGTTAATCAGGTAGAAGAAGTTGCTGCACAGGTAGACTTTGTATTTAGTGCAGTTGACATGTCAAAGGATGAGATCCGTGCAATTGAGGAAGCTTATGCAAAGGCAGAAGTTCCGGTTGTATCTAATAACAGCGCACATCGTTGGACACCAGATGTTCCGATGATGGTTCCGGAGTTAAATCCAGAGCATGCAGAAATCATTCCTTATCAGAGAAAGCGTCTTGGCACCAAGAGAGGATTTATCGCAGTAAAGCCAAACTGCTCAATCCAGAGCTATACACCGGCACTTCACGCACTGCGCGAGTTTGAGCCAACACTTGTTGTTGCAACTACATATCAGGCAATTTCCGGAGCAGGAAAGACCTTCAAGGATTGGCCGGAGATGATCGACAACGTAATTCCTTACATTGCAGGTGAGGAAGAGAAGAGTGAGCAGGAGCCGCTTCGTATCTGGGGCAAGATTGAGGATGGTGTGATCAAGAAGGCAGAGGGACCGCTGATCACAACACAGTGCATCCGTGTACCAGTTGAGGATGGTCATACAGCAGCAGTATTTGTAAACTTTAAAAAGAAGCCAACAAAGGAAGAGATCATTGATCGTTGGAACAATTTCAGCGGCGAGCCGCAGAAGTTAAATCTTCCAAGCGCACCAAAGCAGTTCATCCGCTACATGGAGGAGGACAACCGTCCGCAGGTACACTTAGACCGCGATTATGAGCATGGAATGGGTATCTCCTTAGGCCGTCTGAGAGAAGATACTGCATTTGACTATAAGTTTGTTGGTCTTTCCCACAATACACTGCGTGGTGCAGCAGGCGGTGCAGTTTTGAGTGCAGAGCTTTTAACTGCAAAGGGCTATATCACACCAAAGAACGCATAAGCGTAAAATATAAATGGTGACAGAAAGGGGATAAAAATGTCTGTTGAAAAAAAGTTTTATGGCTATACAGCCGATCAGAAGGAGATTTCTTCCTACACACTCACAAACAAATCTGGAATGAAGGCAGTTTTGCTTGATATCGGTGCTGTTATTGAGAGTCTTCTTGTACCAGATAAAAATGGAAATCTGGTAGATGTTGTATTAGGATTTGGTGATCCAAAGCTTTATCTGGAGAATAACGGAAGTCTTGGCGCTGTCGTAGGACGTCATGCAAATCGTATTGCAAATGCAACGTACACTTTAAATGGAGTTACTTATAAGCTTGAGGCTAATAATGGTCCTAACAATCTTCACAGCAACCCAGGAAGCTACTATAAGCGTCTGTGGGATGCAAAGATTGGAGAAAACTCAGTCGCATTTACACTTCATAGTCCAGATGGTGATCAGAATTATCCGGGTAACTTTACAGTTACAGTTACCTATACGCTAAGTGATGAGAATGGTCTTTCTCTTCAGTATGATATGGAGAGCGATAAGGACACACTTGCAAACCTGACAAATCACAGCTACTTTAACATGGATGGTCATGACAGTGGTGATGTTTTGTCACAGAAGGTATGGATTGATGCTGATCAGTTTACACCATCTGATGCAACTCTGATCCCGACAGGCGAGTATAGAGATGTTACAGGAACACCATTTGATTTTAGAACAGAAAAAACCATCGGACAAGATATTCATGCAGATGATGAGCAGATAAAAAATGGCGGCGGCTATGACCATAACTATGTCTTAAAGACAGATGGCAAGTTTGCAAAGGTTGCATCTATGACAGGTGCAAAGAGCGGTATCGTGATGGATGTTTACACCGATATGCCAGGTATGCAGGTATATACTGCAAACGGAACAACAATTGAATGCGGAAAAAATAAAAGCTCATATAAGCCATTCTGCGGTGCATGCTTTGAGACACAGTTTTTCCCGGATTCCATTCATCATGAGAATTTCAAGAGCTGTGTATTAAAGGCAAATACAAAGTTTACAACTGTTACAGAATATCGTTTCCATACGGTATAACGGCAAGGAGGAGGCAGCAGCAAAAACTACTGCCTCTTGTTTTCGTTTTAAGGAAAAAAGTAAATGTAGAAAGGTTTTTTCATGGGGAAACAATTGTTTATCGCTGAGAAGCCGAGCGTTGCAGCAGAATTTGCAAAGGCGCTTAAGGTAAATGGCGGACGAAGGGACGGCTATTTAGAGTCTGACCAGTATGTGGTGACTTGGTGTGTTGGTCATTTGATCACGATGTCTTATCCAGAGGTCTATGATCCTGCACTTAAAAAGTGGAGTCTTAACACAATTCCATTTTTCCCAGAGGAGTGGAAATATGAGGTAATTGGCTCTGTCAAAAAACAATTTGCCATTGTAAAGGGATTATTAAACCGTGCAGATGTAGATACTATTTATATTTGTACCGACTCTGGACGTGAAGGTGAATATATTTATCGTCTGGTAGACCAGATGGCCGGCGTCAAGAACAAAAAGAGGCTGAGAGTGTGGATTGATTCTCAGACAGAAGAAGAAATTTTAAGAGGAATACGTGAGGCAAAGGATTGGAGCTTTTATGATCATCTGAGCGATTCTGCTTATTTAAGAGCGAAGGAAGATTATCTTATGGGCATCAATTTTTCCAGAGTACTGACGCTGAAATTTGGTCCTGCTGTTGCTTCCTTTATGAATACAAAGTGGTCTGTCATCTCAGTAGGACGTGTAATGACATGCGTACTAGGCATGGTTGTACGAAGAGAACGTGAAATACGAAGCTTCGTAAAGACACCATTTTACCGTGTGATTATATCGCTTCCTGTGGCGCAGGAGGAAAATAAGGGAACTATAGAAGCCGAGTGGCGAAGTGTGGAAGGCTCAAAGTATTTTCAGTCGCCAAAGCTTTATAAGGAAAATGGCTTTTTAAAGAGAGAGACGGCACAGGAGCTTATAAATTATCTGGAGGCACCTCTTAATCCAGAAGAAAAAAGGCCTGACTGTACTTTAATTAAAATTGAGAAGAAAAAAGAGCAGAAGCAGCCACCGCTTTTATTTAATCTTGCCGAGCTTCAAAATACATGTTCAAGACGATTTAAGATAAGTCCTGATGAGACACTTAAAATCGTTCAGGAATTATATGAGAAGAAGATGGTCACATATCCAAGAACAGATGCGCGTGTGCTTTCTACTGCAGTGGCAAAAGAAATTTCAAAAAATATTCGCGGCTTAAGTAATTTTGCACCTGTGGGCAGTTTTGCACAGGAAATCTTGTCACAGGATGCATGGAAAACAATCGCAAAGACACGCTACACAAACGATAAGCAGATCACAGATCACTATGCCATTATCCCAACGGGACAAGGTCTTGGTGCATATGAGCGTCTGTCAGGCGTGGCAAAGGGTGTGTATGAGGTAATATGCCGCCGTTTTCTCAGCATCTTTTATGGGCCGGCTGTCTATAAAAAATATGCACTTGAATTTCAGGTAAAGACGGAGCACTTTTTTACATCATATCGTATGCTGGAGGATCCGGGCTATTTAAAGGTAACAGGTGTGCCGCAGGAAAGTACAGCACAAAAAGAAGGCGAGGAAGAATTTGCTGTTGATGAAACATCATTTTTAAGCCGCATTTTGTCAGGCTTAAAAAAGGGTATGCTGTTTGAAGAAACCTCATATGCTGTAAAGGAGGGTGAGACATCACCACCTAAGCGCTATAACTCAGGTTCACTGATTCTGGCCATGGAAAATGCAGGCCAGCTTATTGAAGATGATGAGCTTCGCGCGCAGATTAAGGGAAGCGGCATTGGAACAAGTGCTACGCGTGCAGAGATTTTAAAAAAACTTGTATCAAATGGATATTTGTCTCTAAATGCAAAGACACAGATCATAAAGCCGCAAAAGCTTGGAGAAGCCATATATGAAGTAGTAGCTGTGTCTATGAGGCAGCTTTTAAATCCTGAGCTGACAGCTAGCTGGGAAAAGGGACTGACTTATGTTTCAGAGGGTACGATCACATCACAGGAATATATGGATAAGCTGCAAAATTTTGTTGCTAGAAGAACACAGGGTGTTAAGCAGGTAATAAATCCGGGAGCAATCCGCGGAAACTTTGCAGGCTTTGAGTCTTTTTATGAGACTTCGCGCAAGTCTTAAAAAACATGGTTGCACAAAAGCAAAATATAAAGTAAACTAATGATGACAGGCAGCCTGCAAAAAACGCAGACTACGGAAAGGTATGGTAAAAAGATGGATTCAATTAAAGTATCTGCACTTTATAACACAGAAGAGACAATCGCAAAGGAGCTTTTTAAGGATGACTGCTATCCGTGGGAAATCCTTCCGAAGATTAAGGATTTTATCTTAACACTTGGCCCGACACTTCCGAAGGATAAGTTTGATGAGATTGAGAAGAATGTATGGGTGGCAAAGTCAGCTGTAGTTGCAAAAACGGCATCTATCACAGGACCATGTATTATTGACGAGGATACAGAAGTTCGTCATTGTGCTTTTATCCGTGGAAATGCACTCGTTGGAAAGCATTGTGTAGTTGGCAATTCAACAGAATTAAAGAATGTAATTTTGTTCAATGACGTACAGGTTCCTCATTACAATTATGTAGGTGATTCCATTTTGGGATATAAGTCTCATATGGGTGCAGGCTCTATTACATCAAATGTAAAGTCTGATAAAAAGCTTGTTGTTGTAAAATCAGAAAATGAAGCGATCGAGACAGGATTAAAGAAATTCGGTGCAATGCTCGGCGACAATGTAGAGGTTGGCTGTGGAAGCGTTCTTAATCCGGGAACTGTTATCGGACCAAACAGCAATATCTATCCACTTTCCTCAGTCAGAGGAATCGTTCCCGCCGGAAGTATCTATAAGCACGCCGGTGAAGTAGTGATAAAGCAGGTGGAGGAGTGATTCATCTTCGGAAAAAGAAAAAAGAAGAACATACACCTAAAGAAAAGAAAAAGACAGGTATCATTCAGTCTATTTTAAATCCTATCGGATTTGCAAAAAAGCTGTACGATGACGATCAGGTCATGACAAATGCTGCAACTATTACATTGTTTATGGTTATGTCATTGTTTCCAATGCTGATGATTTTGCTTTGGCTTATGTCACGCATGATGCTGTCGCCAGAGTTACTTCTAAAGATAGTATCCTCTGTTCTTCCAGAAGAAATGCTTGAGCTTGTAACAGGAATTGTGTCTGATTTGTATGAGAAATCGCTTAGCGTATCAGCGTTGTCGATCACAATTATCATGGCATTGTGGTCGTCATCAACGGGAATCTCATTTTTAGTTAAGGGACTAAACCGCGTCTATAAAAGAGAGGAACAGCGAAATTGGTTTGTACACAGGGCATTGTGCCTTGTATATACGGGCATATTTCTAGTGATAATGCTTCTTGTAATGGCATTTCTTGTATATGGAAGCAAGTTTCGTGTGTTTTTAGTTTCGGTATGGCCAGAACTTGAAAACTGGACTGTTTTGATTACCATTTTGCAAAATGGCATTGCGATTGGCGGCATGATTCTTTTCTTTCTTGCCGTTTACAACATTTTCCCGCAAAAGCGTCTGCCTTATAGAAAGCAGATGCCTGGTGCAATCGCAGCAACTATTGGATGGTACAGCTTTTCAGCGATCTACGCCACATATATACGCAACAGTAAGAATCTTGCCTTTATGTATGGAAGCCTTGCGTTAATTATCGTGTTTTTAGTATGGATGTATGTTTGCATGAATATTGTGCTTATTGGCGGCGAAATCAACTTCTTGTATAACAATCGTTATTACTATAAGTTATATTTACTGACAGAAAAGCAGATTGATATTCAGGAATATTTCATGCATGCTAAGTCAGAGACAGAGATATTAGAACCGGAAGTGGTGGACGAGGAAGAAAACACTAAAGAGTGGGAACAAAAAGAGCCAGAAGTGGCAGAAATACTAGAGGAGCCACAGCCAGAAGTGGCAGAAATACTAGAAGAACCGCAACTGGCAGTATCAGAAGAGATACAAGAGCAGCCAAATTTGTCAGAGAAAATAGAATAAGCAAAAAAGCATTCATGTAAACATTTGCATGAGTGCTTCTTTTATTTTTGTCAACCGAATTTCAACTTCTTTCTGTGCAATTTCTACCTTATTTTCACAAAAATAAAAGGCAAATGTGATAAAGTATAGGACAAAATATGAATTTGTTGAAAAGTAACAAAATAAAATGAGTATTTTTGAACAAAAAACCATCGCTTTTTTTGAAAAGCGTGGTATAATTTAGATGTATGCTAAGTGAAAGAGGGGATTTTAATCATGGCAAAAGAAATGATTGCAATGCTGCTTGCCGGTGGACAGGGATCACGTCTGTATGCACTGACACAGAAGCTTGCAAAACCAGCAGTACCTTTCGGTGGAAAATATCGTATTATCGATTTCCCGTTATCAAATTGTGTGAATTCAGGTATTGATACCGTCGGTATTCTCACACAGTATCAGCCGTTGGTATTAAACGAATATATTGGAAACGGACAACCTTGGGATCTTGACCGTCTGCATGGCGGCGTTCATGTTCTTCCACCGTATCAGCAGGCGTCCGGCTCTGACTGGTATAAGGGAACCGCAAATGCGATTTATCAGAATATTTCCTTTATAGAGCGTTATAATCCACAGTACGTAATCATCCTTTCAGGTGATCAGATCTGCAAGCAGGACTACAGTGATTTCCTTCGTTTCCACAAGGAAAAGGGTGCAGAGTTCAGCGTGGCAGTTATGGAGGTTCCGTGGGATGAGGCATCTCGTTTCGGCCTGATGGTGGCTGACGAGGATTCTCGTATTACAGAGTTCCAGGAGAAGCCAAAGAATCCAAAGTCAAATTTGGCTTCTATGGGTATTTACATTTTCAACTGGGATATCTTAAAGAAGTATCTTATTGAGGATGAGGCAGATCCAAATTCTCAAAATGACTTCGGAAACAACATTATTCCAAACCTTCTTCGTGACGGACGTAAGATGTATGCATATCGTTTTGATGGATATTGGAAGGATGTTGGAACTATTTCTTCCTTGTGGGAAGCAAATATGGAGGTTCTTGATCCTGAGCACAGTGGTATCAATCTGTTCGATGAAAACTGGAAGATTTACAGCCGAAACAGCGGTATGACAGGTCATCGCATTGGTGCAGATGCAGAAGTAGAAAACTCCATGATTACCGATGGATGCCGCATCCATGGTACAGTAAAGCACTCCATTTTATTTGCAGGTGTTTCTGTAGAGCCAGGTGCAGTTGTTGAGGATGCAGTTGTCATGGGCGGCACTGTAATCAAGGCAGGTGCACAGGTAAGACATTGTATTATCGCTGAGAATGTTGTAATTGGCGAGAATGCAGTTGTAGGTGAGGCGCTCTCAGAGGGCGGCAAGGGCGTTGCGACAGTCGGTGCAGGTGTTTATATTGGAGACAATGCAAAGATTGGTCCGAACGCAATGGTCAGCGAGAATGTAAAGGGTGGTGAAGAACAATGGTAAAATCAAATGTAAATGCGCTGGGAATTATCTTCCCGAACAGTTATGATAATATGGTTCCGGAGCTGGTAACAGAGCGTCTTATGGCTTCCATTCCCTTTGCAGGACGTTATCGTATGATCGACTTTATCCTTTCAAGCATGGTAAGCAGCGGAATTGACAATATTTCCATTATTGTCCGCAATAATTATCATTCCTTGATGGATCATCTTGGTTCGGGACGTGAGTGGGATCTTACCCGTAAAAATGGTGGTTTGACAATTATTCCTCCATTTGCAGAGAAGACTGTAAAGATGTATAACGGACGTGTTCAGGCACTTGCCAGCATTCTTAGTCTTCTTCGTGACCAGAAAGAAGAGTATGTTGTAATGTCAGATGCCAATATTGCAGTTAATTTTGATTTCAGCGCAATGCTGCAGGCTCATATTGAGAGCGGTGCTGATGTAACAGTTGCATATAAGGAAGAGGAATTAGCAGACAGTCTTAAGAATTTAGATATCATGAAGGAAGACTTCTTCTATACACTTGCACTTGAAGGAGATAGAGTAAAGAAGATTTATGTAAACTCCGAAGAGTCTGGTCCACAGAAGCTTTCTATGAATATCTACATCTTAAAGAGAGAGCTTCTGATTGATTTAGTACATACTGCATTTGTTCGCGGATATGTTTACTTTGAACGTGATATTCTTGCACATAGACTTGATAAGCTTAATGTAAAGGCATATCGTTTTGACGGCTACCTTGCAAGAATCACCGATATGAAGAGCTACTTCGATGAGAACATGAAGCTTCTTGAGGATGAAAATCTTGATGCACTGTTTGCACCAAATCCGATCTACACAAAGATTCGTGATGATAACCCGACACGTTACATCAATGGTTCTAAGGTAAAGAACGTTATGGCTGCCGATGGCTGTATCATCGAGGGTGAGGTAGAGAATAGTGTACTCTTTAGAGGTGTTAAGATTGCAAAGGGCGCAAAGGTAAGAAACTGCGTACTGATGCAGGATACCGTAGTAGGTGAGGGCAGCAGTCTTGAGTATGTCATCACAGACAAGAATGTAACCATCTCTGCTGATAAGGAAATCAAGGGCACAAATACCTTCCCGGTATATGCTGCTAAGTTCCAGAAGATTTGATAAAAATATTACAAAAGAGGGGTGGTCATTTTGACGCTCCTCTTTTTTTAATAAAACTCTTGTAGGATCTTTTAAATTTTGGTATGATAGTAAAATATGGAGAAATCTGCTGTTTTTTACTTGACAGCTTATAGATACAGGCCTGCGGGCCGGGAGGTTAATTTTATGAAACATGCCCATCAGATCAAATCGGTGGCGCCGGGCTCAATTGCAGAGGAGCTAGAGCTAGAGCCAGGTGATAAGATCCTGCAGATTAATGGTCAGGATATCGAGGATGTCCTTGATTATCGTTTTTATATTCAAAATGAAGAAATAGATATGGTTGTCCAGAAAAAGGACGGCTCAGAGGTGGAGTGGGAGTTCGATAAGGACTTTTACGAAGACCTTGGCATCGAGTTTGAGAGCGGTCTTATGTCAGATTATCGTTCCTGCACAAATAAGTGCATCTTCTGCTTTATTGACCAGATGCCGCCGGGAATGCGCGATACGCTTTATTTTAAAGATGATGATGCAAGACTTTCATTTCTTCAGGGAAATTATATTACATTGACAAACATGAAAGAGCATGATCTTTCACGTATTATAAAATATCATCTGTCACCTATCAATATTTCAGTTCAGACGACAAATCCAGAGCTTCGCGTAAAGATGCTTCACAATCGTTTTGCAGGGAAGATCATGGAAACTCTGAATCGTCTTCGTGATGCAGATATTGAGATGAACGGTCAGATCGTTTTGTGCAAGGGAGTAAATGACGGTGCCGAGCTAGAGCGTTCAATTCGCGATCTTGCAGGATTATATCCGCAGATGCAGAGTATGTCAGTAGTTCCAGTTGGTTTAAGCAAATATCGTGAAGGCTTGTATCCGTTAGAGCCGCTTACAAAAGAGGATGCAGAAAATGCCCTTGATATTATTGGTCGTTTTCAAAATGAAATGTATGAACGTTTTGGCACACATTTTGTTCATGCAAGTGATGAGTTTTATTTGCTTGCAAACCGTCCTCTGCCGCCTGAAGAAGTTTATGACGGCTATGTGCAGCTTGAAAATGGTGTTGGTATGCTGCGTCTTTTAATAGAAGAAACAGATTATACATTAGAGGCGTTAAGCGGTGATGAGCGTGTCCATACATTGTCTCTTGCGACAGGAAAGCTGGCATACCCATTTTTAAGGGATATTGCGGCAAAAGTTCATGAGAAGTTCCCAAATGTGAACATTACAGTCTATGAGATTTTGAATGATTTCTTCGGACATGGTGTTACTGTGTCTGGTTTGATCACTGGACAGGATTTAATTAAGCAGCTTAAAGGCAAGCCATTAGGAGAGGTTCTTCTTCTTCCAGCGAATATGTTTAGAAGTAATGAAGAAGTATTTTTGGACGATCTAACAAAGCAGGATGTCGAAAAAGCTTTACAAGTTCCGATAAATATTGTAAAATCAGACGGGCAGGAACTGATTCGTGCAATGCTGATGGAAGAAAGTGAAGAAACCAAGCAGCTTCATTCTCCATATGAGCTGTAATTACGAATGTTTTTGAAGATTTATATTTATGTAAGAAAGCGAGAAGAATATGAGTAAACCGATAGTTGCTATCGTAGGCCGCCCGAATGTCGGAAAGTCTACGTTGTTTAATGTAATTGCAGGCGATTCCATCGCCATCGTAAAAGATACGCCAGGTGTAACAAGAGACCGTATTTATGCGGACTGCAGTTGGCTGAATTATAATTTTACCCTGATTGATACAGGTGGTATTGAGCCAGATTCAAGTGATGTAATTTTGTCACAGATGAGAGATCAGGCACAGATCGCAATTGATACTGCAGATGTAATCATTTTCCTTGTTGATGTAAGACAGGGACTTACCGATGCAGACGGCAAGGTAGCAGATATGCTTCGCCGCAGCCAAAAGCCAGTAGTTCTTTGTGTTAATAAGGTGGATTCCTTTAAGAAGATGGAAGCAGATGTATATGAGTTTTATAACCTTGGAATCGGTGATCCGATCCCTGTATCTGCATCAAACCATCAGGGTGTCGGAGATCTTCTTGAGGCTGTCAGTGATCATTTTAAGAAGGACGGCAGCGAGTCAGATGATGATGATCGTCCGCGCATCGCTATCGTAGGCCGCCCGAATGTTGGAAAATCATCTATTGTAAATCGTCTTGTAGGCGAGAAGCGTGTGATTGTATCTGACATTGCAGGAACAACACGTGATGCCATTGATACGCCTCTTAAGAGAAATGGCCGCGAGTATATCCTTATTGATACAGCAGGTCTTCGCCGCAAGAGCAAGATTCACGAGGATCTTGAGCGCTATAGTATCATTCGTACTGTTACAGCAGTAGAGCGTGCCGATGTCGTCGTTATGGTAATTGATGCGGCAGAGGGCGTTGCAGAGCAGGATGCAAAGATTGCAGGTATCGCACACGAGCGCGGTAAGGGTGTAATCATTGCAGTAAACAAGTGGGATGCTGTTGAAAAGGATGATAAGACAATCTACAAGATGACAGAAAAGATCAAGCAGACACTTGCATATATGCCATATGCAGAATTTGTCTTCATCTCTGCAAAGACAGGACAGAGATTAGACAAGCTCTTTGAGCTGATTGATATGATCATCGAAAATCAGTCTATGCGTATTGCAACTGGTGTGTTAAATGAAATCTTAGCAGAGGCTGTGGCTATGCAGCAGCCGCCGTCAGATAAAGGACGCCGCTTAAAGATCTTCTACATGACTCAGATTTCAGTAAAGCCGCCGACATTTGTTGTCTTTGTAAATGATAAGAAACTGATGCATTATTCTTACACACGATATATCGAGAACCAGATCCGCAATGCATTTGGCTTTAGAGGAACACCGCTTCGCTTTATTATCCGCGAGAGAAAGGAAGATAAGTAATGATACGCGTATTATTGCTGGTGATCGGATATTGTCTGGGAATGATCCAGACAGGTTATCTTTATGGAAGAATGAAGGGAATTGATATCCGCAAGGCTGGAAGTGGAAACTCCGGCGCGACAAATTCACTTCGAGTACTTGGCAAAAAGGCTGGTCTTATCGTCTTTGCTGTCGATTTGTGCAAATGCTTTATTCCATGTTTGATCGTAAAGGCATGGGCTGTTTCAAGCGGACAGCAGCATATGGAAGATATCTATATGCTGTATCTGGCGTTTGGTGTTATTTTGGGACACAATTATCCATGCTATTTAAATTTTAAAGGCGGAAAAGGAATCTCCAGTACATCAGGCTTTATTTTAGCATTTGATCTTCGTATCGCCGCTGTGTGTCTGGCAGCATTCAGTGTAATTGTTGGAACGACACGCTACGTATCATTAGGCTCACTGACAGTTGTTTCAATCTGCTTCGTGATGGGTGTGATTTTCGGCGTAAACGGTATGCTTAGTGTAGAGCCGGCAAATATGGCAGAGTTTATTATATTGCTTGCTCTAATTACAATTCAGGCATATATTCGCCACAGAGCAAATATCAAGCGTCTGTTAAGCGGCACTGAAAATAAAATAGGTGCTAAGAAATAAATATAAGGAAGGTTTGTGTTATGGCAAAAGTCAGCATTATAGGAACGGGAACATGGGGCATTGCCCTTGGCATGGTGCTGGCGCAGAATGGCCATGAAGTAACGGCGTGGTCTGCGCTGCCGAAGGAAATTGAGGCACTAAGGGAAAGCTATACATGCAAAAATCTTCCGGGAGTTGAGATCCCGAGAAGCATTGTATTTACAGCAGACTTACAGGAGGCATGTACTGATAAGGAGATGCTTGTTTTGTCAGTTCCTTCAGTATTTACCAGAGGAGTAGCAAAACAGATGAATCCTTTCGTAAAGGAGGGACAGCTGATTGTAAGCGTAGCAAAGGGCATTGAGGAAAAAACATTAATGACAATGTCCCAGCAGATTGAAGAAGAACTTCCGATGGCAAATGTTGCAGTTCTTTCTGGCCCAAGCCATGCAGAGGAAGTCAGTCGCGGCATTCCGACAACTGTTGTTGCTGGAGCAAAGGACAGACAGACAGCTGAGCACATCCAAAACTTGTTTATGTCATCTGTCTTTCGTGTATATACAAGCCCTGATATCTTAGGTATTGAGCTTGGCGGTGCACTTAAAAATGTCATTGCCCTTGCAGCAGGCGTCAGCGATGGTCTTGGCTGCGGTGATAACACAAAGGCAGCTCTTATGACAAGAGGAATCGCAGAGATCACAAGACTTGGTGTAGCAATGGGCGGAAAGCCAGAGACATTTTCCGGACTTTCAGGAATCGGAGATCTGATTGTCACATGCACAAGCATGCATAGCAGAAACAGAAGAGCCGGCATCCTGATCGGACAGGGAAAGACAATGCAGGAAGCCATGGACGAAGTTCAGATGGTGGTAGAAGGTGTGTACTCTGCGAAGGCAGCCCTTGCACTCAGCAAAAAATATAATGTTTCCATGCCGCTCGTGCAGGAAACTAATCAGGTTTTGTTCGGTGGAAAAACAGCAGCAGAAGCATTAAAGGATCTGATGCTTAGAGACAGAACAATTGAGAGTGAAAATTTGCTGTGGGAAAATAAGTAACAATAATATCCTAACGAATAAATTCCTTCATATGCGCATAGACTGACAGTAACAGCCCGGACTGTCCGGGGATGATTGTCAGGAGGCGTGTATGAAGGAATTTCACATTTATAAGGATATCAGACAGCGAACAAACGGAGAGATCTACTTAGGGGTTGTAGGCCCGGTGCGTACCGGCAAGTCCACCTTTATCCGCCGTTTTATGGAGGAGATGGTCATCCCACATATGGAGGATGGTCCGGCGAAAACGCGCTCTAAAGATGAGCTTCCGCAGGCAGCATCAGGCAAGAACATTATGACAACAGAGCCTAAATTTATTCCGACAGAGGCGGCAAAAATCTTCTTAGAGGATAAGACAGAGATGAAAATTCGTCTCATTGACTGTGTTGGCTTTCTGATTCCTGGCGCGTTTGGTGCCACAGAAGAAGAAAAAGAGCGTCTTGTACATACACCATGGTTTGATTATGATATTCCATTTTCACAGGCAGCAGAGCTTGGCACGCGAAAGGTAATTGAAGAACACAGCACAGTAGGTATTGTTGTGACGACAGATGGCAGTGTGACAGGAATCGAGAGAGCAGCCTATGAGGAAGCGGAGAAGAAAACAATAGAAGAGCTTAAAAAGCATCAAAAACCATTTGTAGTTGTCTTAAACACAAAGACACCTTATACACTGGCCGTAAAGCAGCTTACAAAAAAGCTGCAGGAAATGTATAAGGTTACAGTAGTGCCAATGGACTGTGCATCGATGGATCTTGAAGATATCAGTCAGCTGATGAAAAAAATCTTGTTTGAATTTCCAGTGTGTCAGGTTGATTTTGAAACGCCGGGCTGGTTTGACGTGCTTGAGCTTTCTAGTCCTGTCAAAAAAGCAGTCATCGAATTTGCGCAGAAAGTCATGAATCAGATCAGCTGTATGCGCGATGCAAAGGTACCAGAAAAAGAAAACCTTCCGCAGCAGATTAGCCGCTTTGTGTTAGAAGAGACAAATCTTGCACAGGGAAAGATCGTCTATGAGATAAGCTTAAAGGAAGAACTTTATTTTTCACTGGCCAGTGAATGTGCAGGCTTTTTGCTTACATCACAAAAGCAGCTCTTTGATGCTCTTGCCGAGTATGCCAGACTTCGCTCTCAGTATCAGAAGGTACAGTCAGCAATGGAATCAGTTGCCCAAAAGGGATACGGTGTTGTCACGCCAGAGAGAAAACAGATAAATATCTCAGAGCCAATAGTCGTGCGTCACGGAAGCAGATATGGCGTCAGAATGAAGGCAACGGCTCCGTCAATTCATATGATACAAAGCATGGTAGAGACAGAGATTGCACCTATAGTCGGAAGCGAACAGCAGGCAAAAGATCTAGTCGATTACATAGAATCTGCGGCACAGAAAGAGCAGGATGGAATCTGGAACACAAACATCTTCGGAAAATCAATTGAGCAGATCGTCGAAGACGGCATGAACGCTAAAATAAACCAAATGACAGACAGCTGCCAGCAAAAGCTTCAGGATGCGCTTAAAAAGATTATAAACGACAGTAATGGCGGTATTGTGTGCATAATTATCTAACGATGCCTTGACGATACGCGCAAAAAAAGGTATATTACTAAAGATAAGGCTCCTTATAATGAGCCGACAGAAAGGTAAGGAATTTTATGGACACAACGACACTATTGTATATCGGGCTTGCCGTTATTGTTGTCGGTGTGCTGGTCTATCAGGTTGTCACCAGCAACAGCCGCCGCAACAAGCGTTTTTTAAGCTCGATCATCAACTCATGGGGAAATCTGCCAAAGAGAGAGTATGATTACGGTGAGCTTGAGCACATTGCCAAATATTTTCAGGCAACAAAGCAGGAAGAGTTTACGATTGATGATATCACATGGAACGACCTAGATATGGACTCGGTGTTCTGTATGATGAATCAGTGCCGCAGCAGCAGCGGAGACGACTATCTTTACAAGCTGCTGCGTACACCGCTGACAAGCAAGAAGGAGCTTGAGGAGAGAAACCGCATCATAAGCTTCTTTCAGCGAAACGAAAAGACAAGAATAGCTTACCAGATGGAGCTTTCCAAGGTAGGTCATTCAAAGAAATTTGCATTGATTGATTATGTCAACAACATCACAAAGCTTCTTCCTGACAGCAACCTTGACAACTACATGCATCTGTTTTTGTATGTTGTAGTAATATTTGCGATTATCGCACAGCCGGCAAGCGGTATTCTTGTTGCAATAGGTGTGCTGATCTACAATATCTATACCTACTACAAAAAGAAAACAGAGATTGAACCATATTATGTGTCTGTTGGTGCCATTGTACATTTAGTGTCCTGTGCACAGGGACTGTTAAAGCTGAATGTGCCAGAGCTTAAAGATTACACAGAGAACTTAAAGCAGGCTGTAAATGTTCTTTCATCTGTAAAGGGAAATGCAAAGTTTCTTGGTTCCACTGACAAGTTCAGCGGAAATATGGGCTCTATGATGATGGACTATTTAAATATGTTCTTTAGAATTGACTTGATCATGTTTAATCGTCTATTGGCAAAGGTTCAGAAGCACAAAAAAGAGATGCTTATTTTAATGGACGAGATTGGCCGTCTCGATGCCTATATCTCTATTGCCTCCTTCCGCGAGCTTATGCCATTTTACTGCGAGAGTGAATTAGAGGAGTCAAAAGAGGGCTTTGTTGAGGCAAAGGATATGTATCACCCTCTGCTTTCAGAGCCAGTTGCAAATAGTATTTACGAGCATCATCCAGTGCTTCTTACAGGTTCAAATGCATCTGGTAAGTCAACCTTCTTAAAGACTGTTGCAATCAACGCACTTTTATCACAGACATGTGGTATGGCTCTTGCAAAGGAGTATCGTTCATGCTTCTTTAGAATTTACTCATCAATGGCATTAAAGGACAATATTCAGGGCAGTGAGAGCTACTTCATTGTCGAGATCAAGTCCTTAAAGCGTATTCTTGATGCTGTAAATCAGGACAAGACACCAGTTCTTTGCTTTGTAGATGAGGTTCTTCGCGGAACTAATACAGTAGAGCGTATCGCGGCATCAAGCCGTATCTTACAGAGCTTTGCCGACAGCGGTGTTATGTGCTTTGCAGCAACACATGATATTGAGCTTACTCATATGTTAGAGCATCTGTACAGCAATTATCATTTCAAAGAAGATGTCAAGGATAACGATGTCATCTTCAATTACCGCCTGTACGAGGGACGTGCCGTATCAAGAAACGCAATCAAGCTTTTAGGTGTTCTTGGCTACGATGAGAACGTCATCACAAAGGCAGACGAAACAGCAAAGCGCTTCTTAGATACAGGAGTGTGGAGCTTAGAATAAAAATACCTTGCAGTATTTTTCTATTTATACTATAATAAATGCGATAAAATTGCCTGTGGTCTGCAAAAATAGCCGCAGGTGCAGATTAGTTTGGAGGAAACGATTGTGGAAAAGTATGGAGTAAATGAATTACGCCGGATGTTCCTTGATTTTATGGAGAGCAAAGGACATCTGAAGATGAAGAGTTTTTCACTGGTGCCGCACAACGACAACAGCCTTTTAATTATTAACTCCGGTATGGCACCGTTAAAGCCATATTTTACCGGACAGGAAATCCCGCCGAGACGCAGAGTGACCACTTGTCAGAAGTGTATCAGAACAGGTGATATCGAAAACATTGGAAAGACTGCACGTCATGGTACTTTCTTTGAGATGCTTGGAAACTTCTCATTTGGCGATTACTTCAAGAAGGAAGCTATTGCATGGAGCTGGGAGTTTTTAACTCAGGTTGTTGGTCTTGATCCAGACCGTCTGTATCCGTCCGTATATGAGGATGATGATGAGGCATTTGAGCTCTGGAATAAGCAGCAGGGCATTCCGGCTGAGAGAATCTTCCGTTTTGGAAAGGAAGACAACTTCTGGGAGCACGGTTCAGGTCCTTGCGGTCCATGTTCTGAGATCTACTACGACAGAGGCGAGAAGTATGGCTGCGGTAAGCCAGGCTGTACTGTAGGCTGTGACTGTGACCGTTACATGGAAGTATGGAACAACGTATTCTCACAGTTTAATAACGATGGACATGGTCATTACACAGATCTGATTCAGAAAAACATTGATACAGGTATGGGTCTTGAGAGACTGGCAGTTGCTGTTCAGGACGTAGATTCTATTTTTGATGTAGATACACTTCGTGCACTGACCGACCATGTTGGTGAGGTTGCACATGCTGTTTATCATGAGGATGAAAAGAAGGATGTTTCTATTCGTATCATCACCGATCACATCCGTTCCGTAACATTTATGATCTCCGATGGTATCATGCCGTCTAACGAGGGCAGAGGCTACGTTCTTCGCCGTCTGCTTCGCCGTGCTGCACGTCATGGAAGAATCCTTGGAATTGATGGCCTGTTCTTAAGCGAGTTAGCTAAGGTCGTAATCGCAACATCTAAGGATGGTTATCCGGAGTTAGAAGAAAAGAAAGAGATGATCTTAAAGGTAATCTCTGAGGAAGAAAATAAATTCAACAGGACAATTGATCAGGGTCTGACAATCTTAGAGGATCTTGAGGCAGCAATGAAGGAAGAAGGAAAGACTACACTTGACGGTGCTGATGCATTCAAGCTGTATGATACCTATGGCTTCCCGCTTGATCTTACAAAGGAGATCCTTGAGGAGAAGGGCTTTGATGTAGATGAAGAAGGCTTCAAGGAGAACATGGAAGCACAGAGACAGGCTGCAAGAAAGGCTCGTAAGACAACAAACTACATGGGCGCAGATGTAACTGTATACCAGTCCATCGATCCATCTGTTACAAGTAAGTTCGTTGGATATGGCAAGCTTGTAAGCGACTCAAAGATCCTTGTTTTAACAACAGAGGATGAGATCGTAGAGGCACTTACAGATGGTCAGAACGGAACAATCATTACCGAGGAGACACCATTCTATGCCACCATGGGTGGTCAGCAGGGTGATATCGGTGTTATCGAGACAGAGAGCGGAAGCTTCACTGTAAAGGATACCATTCACCTTCAGGGCGGCAAGATCGGCCATGTAGGAACCATGACAAAGGGTATGCTTACACAGGGCGAGACTGTTACATTAAAGGTAGATGAGAAGAACCGTCAGCTGACAAGCAAGAATCACAGCGCAACACATGTTCTTCAGAAGGCACTGCGTATGGTACTTGGAAGCCATGTTGAGCAGGCAGGTTCCTATGTATCAAAGGATCGTCTGCGTTTTGACTTCACTCATTTCCAGGCAATGACAAAGGAAGAGCTTGCAAAGGTAGAGGAGATCGTAAATGATCAGATCGCAGCAGCACTTCCAGTTGTTACAAAGGAAACAACAATCGATGAGGCAAAGAAGATGGGCGCAATGGCACTGTTTGGTGAGAAGTATGGTTCTACAGTGCGTGTCGTTTGCATGGGAGACTTCTCATTAGAGCTTTGCGGTGGTACACATGTATCAAATACCGCAGCAATAAATTGCTTCAAGATCATTTCTGAGTCTGGTATTGCAGCAGGTGTTCGTCGTATCGAGGCACTCACATCTGAGGGTCTTATTCACTACTACGAGAAGCTTTCAGCTGATCTTGCAGAGGCAAGCGCAGCAGCAAAGACTACCCCGGACAAGTTGACAGAGCGTATCGAGACTATGCAGGGCGAGATCAAGGCACTTCAGTCTGAGAATGAGAAGTTAAAGAACCAGATGGCAAAGGATGCTGTCGGCAACGTAATGGATCAGGTAGTAGAGATTAATGGTGTTAAGCTTCTGGCTGTAGCACTTAAGGATACTGGAATGAATGAGCTTCGCAACTTAGGCGATCAGTTCAAGGAGAAGCTTGGAAACGGTGTTGTAGTAATCGCATCTGCAGCAGACGGCAAGGTAAACCTTATGGCAACTGCAACAGACGAGGCTATAAAGGCCGGCGCACATGCAGGAAATCTTATCAAGGGAATTGCTGCACTTGTAGGCGGTGGCGGCGGCGGCCGTCCAAATATGGCTCAGGCCGGCGGAAAGAATCCAGACGGAATCCAGGCTGCACTTAAAAAAGCAGCAGAGGTTCTTAAGGATCAGTTAAACAAATAATGCTGTAAAAAAATAAGGGGGCTGCTAATTGGCAGTCCCCTTTTATAAAGGAGAGATTATGACAGAAGGAGAAGAGAGAAGAGAACATATTATTCAGCTTTTGACGCAGACAAAAAAGCCGATTTCAGGAACAGAGCTTGCCAAACAGATGAAGGTAAGCCGTCAGGTGATCGTGCAGGACATTGCACTGCTTCGAGCATCAAACCGAAATATTCTCTCGACGAATAAGGGATATCTATACGACAGGGCAGACGAGAAAAAAGTAGTTCGCCGTACCTTTTTTGTATGCCATACGGATGAGCAGATGGCAGAAGAACTATTTGCCATTGTAGACAATGGCGGCCGCTTAAGGGACGTTGTAGTTGAGCATGAGATCTACGGACAGATAACAGTAGATTTGATTCTTGAAAACAGATGTGACGTTCAGGATTTTCTTGACAAAATCTCAAAAAGCACGGCACGCCCGTTAAGCATCCTCACAAACGGAAAGCATTATCATACTGTAGAGGCAGACCGTGAGGAAATTTTTGACCGTATTGAGCAAAAACTGCGGCTTCTAGGCTACTTACAGGAAACAATTTAAAAAAGACACTTGATTTCTTTGTCAGAATGTGATACACTTGCACCTGTTTGACAAGTCAACTGACAAGACAGTGGACAAGACATGCCTTTACACTTCACTGTTTCGTCAGTCAGATAAAATACACCCGTGGAAAACGGGAGGGGAAAGGCAAGGTTGTTTGCATGGAGAAAACAAAGAAAATATTAAACCGCATTTTTATTGACGGACTGAGCGGAATGGCACTGGGCTTATTTTCCACTCTGATTATCGGAACTATTATTGCGCAGATCGGAACACTGATTGGCGGACCGGTTGGAAGCTATTTAAAGGCTATCAGCAATGTAGCAAAGACACTTACAGGTGCCGGCATCGGTGTTGGCGTAGCTTGTAAATTCAAAGAGGGACCGCTTGTAACTGTATCAGCTGCTGTTGCTGGTATGATCGGAGCATTCCCGGCTGCACCAGAGGCAATCACACTTGGCGCACCTGGCGAGCCGCTTGGCGCATTCGTAGCTGCTTACGTAGCAATTGAGGTTGGCCATCTTGTTGCAGGAAAGACAAAGGTTGATATTCTTGTAACACCGCTTATTTCTATTTGCGCAGGTGCTGCGATTGGTTTATTTGTAGGACCGTACATCACTGACTTTATGAAGTGGCTTGGCGGACTTGTTAATGTAAACGTAGAGCAGTCTCCAATATTTGGCGGAATCATCGTTTCTGTCTTAATGGGTATGATTTTAACACTTCCGATTAGCTCCGCTGCAATTGGAATTTCCATGGGTCTTACCGGACTTGCAGCAGGTGCCGCAACTATCGGATGCTGCTGTCAGATGGTTGGATTTGCAGTTGCCAGCTACCGTGAGAACAAGGTAGGAGGTCTGATTGCACAGGGTGTTGGAACTTCTATGCTTCAGATTCCAAATATCGTGCGCCGTCCAATCATATGGATTCCGGCTATTGTATCAAGTGCCATTTTAGGACCAGTTGCATCTGCTGTACTTCATATGGTAAGTACACCAGTTGGTTCAGGTATGGGATCAGCCGGTTTTGTCGGACAGATTGCAGCATTCGGTGCAATGACCGAGGCAGGCATGTCAACATGGATGGCACTTCTTCAGATTGTCATTATGCACTTCATCCTTCCGGCGCTTCTGACACTTGGCGTATCCGAGTTCATGCGCAAAAAAGGCTGGATCAGAGAAGGCGATATGGCATTAAAAGTTTGATAAAAAAAGAAAAAATCTGATTGACAAAAGAAAAAAATCTGTTATAATAAAACATGTGCTAAAAATACCCAAACAGTTGTATTTGCACAATACACAACTGGAGGGAGGTTGAGTGAGAGTCTATGTCTAATGTAATCGTTAAAGAGAACGAGAGCCTGGACAGTGCATTACGCAGATTCAAGAGAAACTGCGCTAAGGCAGGTATCCAGCAGGAAATCCGTAAGAGAGAGCATTATGAGAAGCCAAGCGTAAGACGTAAGAAGAAGTCTGAAGCGGCTAGAAAGCGTAAGTACAACTAATTGTCACTGATATTTGTCGATGACAATGATGTTTACGTGTATGGTAAGTAAGAGGGGTTGCCGTCAGGTGATCCCTCTTTTGCATTACCAAAATTTCCAGGGGTTAATAGTTAAATATAGTGGAAAGAGATGGAATCGATTTATGAAGGAAAAATCAATTGTCCTGAATATGATGCAGGGCGAACCGGGAGATATCCTTGAAAAAGGACGTTACTACGCGGTAAAGAAGCAGTCAGATGGACTAATTCACGCTGATTACTGCAATTCCTCACAGGAGGATGCAGCATTAAAGCTGACATTGACAGCATTAGATCCACATGCAGAGTTTGTAATTCATGTGCAAAGACAAGAGCCATATAAGCTGCGCGCAAATGCAGCAGGTATTTTTGAGAGTCGTTTTCTAGTTCCGGCAGGACGACGCATTGATATTGACGAAGAAAATAAGGAGACAAAATAAGATGGAACTGATAAAGCTGAATTTAGAGATCCCATATGAAAAGGCAGGCGCAGAAAAGCCAGAATCAGCAGCACAGCTTGTATGTTATTTACAGCAGCCTCAGAACATGCCAGTACCGCGTCCGGCAGTTGTTATCTGTCCAGGCGGCGGCTATCGCTACACCTCATCAAGAGAGTCAGAGTCCATAGCAATGCAGTACTTAGCAGCCGGAATGCAGGCATTTGTTTTATATTATAATTGTGCACCGGCAGTATTTCCATGTGCACTGTTAGAGTTAGCAAAATCAGTAAGCATAGTAAGAAGTCATGCCACAGAGTGGAATATAGATCCAGAAAAGATTTTAGTCGCAGGCTTCTCAGCAGGAGGCCACCTGGCAGCCAGCTTAGGATGCTTCTGGAATCAAAGCTTTGTCTACGAACCATTAGGTCTTTTAGCAGAAGACATTCGTCCAAATGGAAATATCCTTTGCTATCCAGTCATCACATCAGGCGAGTTCGCCCACAGAGGCTCCTTCAACGAGCTGTGCAGAGGACTTGATCAGGAAAAATATCTTAAGCTCACCTCACTGGAAAAACAGGCAGGCACACAAAATCCGCCAACCTTCATCTGGCACACAAACGAAGACCAGGCAGTACCAGTAGAAAACTCCTTCCTCTACACAGCAGCCCTTAGAAAAGCAAAAGTACCAGTAGAATTTCATATGTATGCGCACGGCTGGCATGGCCTCTCCCTCGCAAACGAAGAAACAAAATGTGACAAAGACGGCGAGCTTCCAAAAGTACAGTCCTGGATGGGTCTGTCAATCACGTGGATAAAAGATCTGGGAAGAGAGTATTGATGTATCCCTCTTTGTGATTTTTTTGACGATTTCCAAGTAATGGTATTGAAGTTTTGCTCTGATTATAGTAGAATACACTTTAGTGCAGTGAATATATCAACAAATGGAGGTTATTATGTATCAGATCACAAAGGCAAAAAAGCTGGCAGATAAGATCTATCTGATGGATGTTGTGGCACCGAGAGTGGCAGCAAACTGCCTTCCGGGACAGTTCATTATTGCAAAGGTAGACAAGGAAGGTGAGCGTATTCCGCTTACAATCTGCGATTATGACAGAGAAAAGGGAACTATCACCATCGTGTTCCAGATCGTAGGTGCATCAACCGAGAAAATGTCAAAGCTTGTCGCAGGAGACAGCTTTACAGATTTTGTAGGACCGCTTGGTGTGGCATCTGAGTTCACAAAGGAAGATCCAGAAGCTTTAAAGAACAAGAAGTTCTTATTCGTTGCCGGTGGTGTTGGTGCAGCACCTGTTTACCCACAGGTAAAGTGGCTGCATGAGCATGGCATTCAGGCAGATGTAATTGTCGGTGCAAAGACACAGTCCTTAATCCTTCTTGAAGAAGAGATGAAAGCTGTTGGAAACGTTTATATCACAACAGATGACGGCAGCTATGAGCGTAAGGGAATGGTTACTCAGGTAATCCAGGAACTGCACGATCAGGGTAAGCAGTATGATGTATGTGTTGCAATCGGACCGATGATCATGATGAAATTCGTATGCAAGCTGACAAAGGAGCTTGGTATTCCAACAATCGTCAGCTTAAACCCGATCATGGTAGACGGAACAGGTATGTGCGGCGGATGTCGTGTATCTGTAGGCGGAGAAATCAAGTTTGCCTGCGTAGATGGACCAGAGTTTGATGGTCATCTGGTAAACTGGGACGAGGCAATGATGCGTCAGCAGACCTATAAGACAGCAGAAGGCAGAGCAATGTTAAAGGAGCTTGAGGGTGAGACCCATCACGGCGGCTGCGGACACTGCGAAGGCTGATAAAACAAGATATAGAAAAGTAAAAATACGCAAAATACGCAGAAATGAGGTTGAATATGAGCGTTTTAAACAGAGTTCCAGTCAGAGAGCAGGATCCAAAGGTAAGAGCTACTAATTTTGACGAAGTCTGTCTTGGATATAACATGGAAGAGGCAATGGAAGAGGCATCACGCTGCATTAATTGTAAGAATGCAAAGTGTATTCAGGGATGTCCAGTATCTATCAATATTCCGGCATTTGTAAAAGCGGTAAAGGAAGGAAAGATCACAGAAGCTGCTGATATCATTGCAGAATCATCTGCACTTCCGGCAATCTGTGGACGTGTATGTCCGCAGGAGACACAGTGCGAAGGCAAGTGTATTCGTGGTATCAAGGGTGATCCTATTTCCATCGGAAAGCTGGAGCGTTTCGTTGCTGATTACTCCAGAGAGCATGGCTATGTTCCGAAGAAGCCAGAGACTACAAACGGCAAGAAGGTTGCTATCATCGGTTCCGGTCCGGCAGGTCTTACATGTGCAGGTGATTTAGCAAAGCTTGGCTACGAAGTTACTATCTTCGAGGCACTTCACGAGCCAGGCGGTGTATTAACATATGGTATTCCGGAGTTTCGTCTTCCGAAGGATGAGGTTGTACAGAAAGAGATCGACAATGTTCGCAAGCTTGGCGTTAAGATCGAGTGCAACGTTGTTATCGGAAAGTCTGTTACCATTGACCAGCTGATGGAAGAGGAAGGCTTTGAGGCTGTATTTATCGGTTCTGGAGCAGGTCTTCCAAAGTTTATGGGTATTCCAGGTGAGAACGCAGTTGGTGTATTTTCTGCAAATGAGTTCTTAACAAGAAACAACTTAATGAAGGCATTCCGTGATGACTATGATACCCCGATCTTTAGAGGAACAAAGGTAGCAGTTGTCGGCGGTGGAAACGTTGCAATGGACGCAGCAAGAACAGCACTTCGTCTTGGTGCAACCACATATATCGTATATCGCCGTAGTGAGGCAGAGCTTCCTGCAAGAGTAGAGGAAGTACATCATGCAAAAGAAGAGGGAATCATTTTCCATCTTCTGACAAACCCGACTGAGATCCTTGAGGACGAGAAGGGTTGGGTAAAGGGCATGAAGTGTGTTCGTATGGAATTAGGTGAGCCAGATGCATCTGGAAGACGCCGCCCGGTTGTAATCCCGGATTCAGAGTTCACACTTGACGTAGATACCGTTATCATGGCACTTGGTACTTCACCGAACCCACTGATCTCCTCAACAACTGAGGGACTTGAGATAAATAAGTGGAAGTGTATCGTAGCAGAAGAAACAAACGGCCAGACTTCCAAGAATGGTGTATTCGCAGGTGGAGATGCCGTAACAGGTGCAGCTACCGTAATCCTTGCAATGGAAGCTGGAAAAGCTGGTGCAAAGGGTATTCACGAGTATCTTTCTAATAAGTAACAACTATTTGTAACTATTCAGAGCCATGCAAAATTGCTTTCTGTGAATGCTTGCATTCAGACAGAATAGCAATTTTATATGGCGAGGTAACCACATGAGCAAAATAGAAGCATCGAAGATGCGATTTTGCGAATGGGGTTCTGAATAGTAATATAAAAGAGGCAGGCATGAAATATGTCTGTCTCTTTTTTAATCTGACGAATTTCTTACGATTTTTGACGGCAGCATAAGAATCAGGAAAAAGGGTTGTGCAGAACAAAAAAAGATGATAAGCTGAAAAAAAGAAAATCAGGGAAAGGAGCAGACTTTGTGAAGAAAAAAAGAAAGAAAAAAATGGCGGCAGGCATGAAATTTCTGTTTGCACTTTTATTTACAGCATCAATTGGTTTGATTGCATCAGGTGTGTATCTGATGTTCTTCAAAAATCGTGATGCCTACGAGCGCCAGGCAGAGGAACGCGATCTTGCCGATACGTATATAGATGATCTGATTTTAAAGCTTACAGATCCAGAAGCATACGAAAAAAAGGTTCAGGAAGAAGCAAAGGAAAAGGCAGAGCGCATGGCAAGGCGTAAGCAGCAGGAAAATGCAAAAGGCTGGGACGATATAGAAGAGAGCAATGAAAGTGCCGGAGAGGATGAATCAGCACCAACATACGATTTTTCAGACCTTGACTATGAGGATGCCAATTATTATATGAGAGACGGCATTGTCTATACGCCAGACTACGCAAAAGGCACGATCCAGTGTGTGCTTGAGGTCCCGACAGCAGGCATAAGAAGAGGTGTCTACACAGGAACATGGGAAGAGATAAACTACGACCTAGATATCTGGATGGTAACAGCAGCACGACCAGATTATACACTAGGCGAGACTCATATGTGCATCTATGGTCATAACCATACGGCACAAGATCTGTCATTTAACCGCCTAAAGGATGTAGAAGTTGGCGATGCCTTTTATCTAACGGCAGAATCAGGACGCTATACATACCGTGTAACAAACGTATTTGCCGTATCAAGAGACGAAGCAACAAGAAACTACGTAGACAACTTTAGTATAGGAAGCGATAAATGCTATATCATTACATGCGGCCGAGACGACGGCGTAAAAAATTATCGTTACCTTGATCTTATCGTAGAAGGTACATTAGAAGAACAGATGCCGCTGCTAGAATATGCAAAAATAAGACAGCAATCAGGAGCAAACAAATAAAAAACAGTCCGGTCAAATCAAAAGCCGGGCTGTTTATTTATAGGCGATCGTAAAGATCAGGCGGAACATATTCTTTTAGGTCAGCCGTAGTCAATTGCCACTGCTTCCAGTCATCAATAGGGCGCTTCATCTTTTTCCTAGAAGAAGACTCAGATAAATATTTCTCAGAAAGATCAGATAAAGTCTGACCATTGATAAGTGAAAAGCTTATCTTTTCACGCTTTTGAAAATCCTGAGCAAATGTTCGTGCCTCCTCAGAAAAATCACTAGTCGTTACAAAAATAAGATAGTCAAGGCGAATCGGATAAGCCATGCAGGCGCCTACAAGCTTTTGAAGCAGCGGACGTCCAACCTTAGAGTCAGGCGCATAGCACTTACATTCAACAATGCCATTTAGACCATTATCATCGCTTACGATAACATCATAGCCGCCATCATTAGTGCGAGGCGTTGTATGTGCCCGTTTGCCCATTGCGCGAAAAAGAGCGGCACAATATTCCTCAAACGCAAACGGATCCTCCTGAAAGCGTTTGTGAAGCTCGCGGGAAGAGCCGCTTCTGTAAGTGTCATCACTCTTACGCAGCAGCCTTTTCTTTTCAATCTCAATAGCACAAGGCAAAATCTCATAGCCCTCCTCACGCAAATGACGCACAAGACGAACCATCTGCATAGGGTTTTTCATGAAAATCTTATAAGAGTCAATCATAAGACAGCTGTTTTTCCAATTGATTTTATTGCCCTTACGCCTCTGATCACGTGTCTTATCCTGATTGGCATAGCGCCAGGACGGAAAGCGAAGAACATAAGAATTTCGCGTAAGCGGCAGACGAAAACGACGCTTAATAATAGTATGCTTCGGCAGACGGCTAATACCATAACGGCGTGCAAAATGACCAGGAAGCCATAGATGATAAAGACGCTTTAAAATCAAAAAAAGAAAAAACGCAAGCAAAAATATACCAGTCCAGCGTAAGATATGGTGCAGATCGGCTGGCGAGATACCAGTCGTTTTTTGTATAAAAGTAGTGAAAGCTTGAAGGGCATTTGAGAAAAAAGCAGGAATGCTTAGTACAAAGCCCTCAAGGGTGGTAATAAGGGTCATAGGAGAATCCTTTCTCATTAGTTTGGGGTAGTAATGAATAGTGTAACATTTAGGGGAGGAAAAAGCAAGGTGGAAAAACTTGAAGATCCACTATAAACATGATAAAATTGTTGGTAAAGAAAGACGAAAACTCGGGGAAAGGCAGATAAAAAGATGAATATAGATGTGAATGAATTAGAAGTAATGGAAGATATCGCTTCGCTTGCCGTAGTCACAGGCGAGAAAAGAGAAAAATATTTGCTCTGGCAGCTGGAAATTAGCATGGCACATGCAAAACGAATAGACTTAATAGTATCTTTTTTGATGGAATCAGGTGTAAAAATGCTTCTTCCCCAATTAAAGCAGGCACAAAAAAGAGGCGTTCCAATCCGCATTCTGACAGGAAATTATCTTGGAATCACGCAGCCCTCAGCCTTATATTTGTTAAGAAGCGAGCTTGGTGATCAGATAGATCTTCGCTTTTATGCAGACAGCCATCGTTCTTTTCACCCAAAGGCATATTTCTTCCACGCAGATAAAGAAAGCCGCGTGTTTATTGGTTCATCAAATATTTCAAGAAGTGCGTTAACGAGCGGCATAGAGTGGAACTATTGTCTGAGCAGCGTAGTTGATAAACAGGCATTTGATCAGTTTTATGCAAGCTTCGAGGATCTGTTTTATAATAAATCTGTTGAGATTACGGACACTGTGCTAAAAAAATATGCAAAAAGCTGGGTGCGTCCTGCTGTGGCTAAAGATCTTGCCAGATATGAAAAGCAGAGTAAAGAAGAAAAACAGAGTGGATTAAAACAGGAGTATCAGCCTAGAGGTGTGCAGATAGAAGCACTGTACGAATTAGAGAAAAGCAGAAAGGAAGGCGCTGAAAAAGGAATTGTTCATGCAGCGACAGGTATTGGAAAAACATACCTTGCCGTGTTTGATTCCCTGCCATATAAGCGCATTTTATTTGTTGCGCATCGAGAGGAAATTTTACGACAGGCAGCAGAGGCATTTCATAATGTAAGGCCAGATGATTCATATGGCTTTTTTACAGGAGATAAAAAGAATGCGGATGCTGATTTATTGTTTGCATCAGTTGCTTCACTTGGAAAAGAAGAAGTATTAAAGAGAAAATTTTCACCGGATTCATTTGAATATATCGTAATGGATGAATGTCATCACAGCACGGCAGATCAATATCAAAAGATTTTAGATTTCTTTCATCCAGCATATCTGCTTGGATTGACAGCAACACCAGAGCGGATGGACGGCAGAAGCGTGTATGAGCTGTATGATTTTGAAGTGCCTTATGAAATAACGCTTAAAGAAGCAGTGAACAGAGGTGTGCTAGTTCCATTTCATTATTATGGAATTATGGATGACACAGTTGATTATAGTGCACTGCATTTTGTAAGAGGCCATTATGAAGAAAGTGAGTTAACAGCTGCTTATCTGGAAAATACGAAAAGAGATCAGCTGATTTTGGGGTACTTTCGTAAATATCATCCCAAACATGCATTAGGTTTTTGCTGTTCAAGACAGCATGCATCGCATATGGCAAAATTTTTCTCAGAAAGCGGTGTTGCTGCGGGGGCAGTGTATAGCCGGGAAGATAATACAGAAAATGAGGGTGATGAAAAAGCATATTGGCTTGACAGAATAGAAGCCGTCAAGAAGTTGGAAAACGGAGAGATTCAAGCTCTGTTTTGTGTAGACATGTTTAACGAAGGTGTTGATATTCCAGTAGTCGATCTTGTAATGTTTTTGCGTCCTACAGAGTCACCAATCATCTTTTTGCAGCAATTAGGGCGTGGTTTAAGAAAAGCGCCGGGAAAAGAATATCTGACTGTACTTGATTTTGCAGGAAATTATAGACAGGCAAATCTGGCACCATATTTATTAAGCGGAGAAACAGCCAATTTTCATGCGTCAACAGCGGATGTGGCATTGACACTTCCATATCCTCAGGATTGCATTGTTGATTTTGATCTGAAGCTGATTGATTTGTTTAGAAAGATGGAGGAAGGAAAGCGAAAAGGTCATGATGCAGTTGTTCACGAATATCATCGTGTGAAGGAGTTGCTGCAGCATGTGCCAACGAGAGTAGAATTATTTACACATATGGATGAAGCTGTCTATCAGTATTGTCTGAAAGAGGCGAAGGAAAATCCATTTCGCCATTATGTTATGTTTAGAAGTGCGCTAGGTGATTTGGAGAAAGAAAAGTGTGCATGGATTGGAACAGACGCTGTAGATTTTATGGAGTTAATAGAGCAGACAAGTATGCAGAAGTCTTACAAGATGCCAGTGCTGAGTGCTTTTTGCGAAGCAGATGGTGGTAGTGTGGATAGTTTGAAAATGGCTGTGACGGAAAGTGACGTGTTACGGTCATGGAAGAAATTTTATCAGACAGGCACAAACTGGAAGGATGTAAATAAGTGTAAAACTAAGGCTGATTTTGAAAATATGACAGATAAGGATCATTTACAGAATATCACAAAAAATCCGGTCAATTTCCTAAAGCAATCAGGAAAAGGCTTCTTTGTAGATAAGGAAGGTTATCTGATTGCGCTAAAGGACGAGATGCAGGCTGTGCTGCAGGAAGGCGGCACAAGATTTGCAGATGAAATAAGAGATATTGTGCAGTACCGCGTGTTAGAGTACTACTGGAAGCGGTATCGCGATAAGGCATGAGAAGGGAGAAAGCTGAAATTGGAAATAGAAAGCAGAGAGAAAGAGAAAAGGACACTTTCTTATTACGATGAGAATGCCTCTGCATTTTGTGAAGGAACACGAAATGCAGATATGAGTGAAATGAGAGGACGTTTCCTGCGGTATTTGAAGCCAGGAGCTCTGATTTTAGATGCAGGCTGCGGTAGCGGACGCGACAGCAAGGCTTTTATGGAAAGTGGTTATCGAGTTGTCGCAATAGATGGATCTGAAAAGATATGCAGACTGGCAAGTAAGTATTTGGGGCAGGAAGTACAGTGCAGACGGTTTGAGAAGATAGAAGAAAAAGAAGTGTATGATGGGATTTGGGCATGTGCATCGCTTTTACATGTGCCGCATGAAATATTGCCGAAGGTAATTGCGAGATTGATAGATGCGCTAGTAGATGGCGGTGTGTTGTATGCTTCTTTTAAGTATGGAGAAGAAGAAAGAGAGGCAGGAGGCCGGTATTTTACAGATCTGAGGGAAGATGGATGGAAGAAGGTACTGGAAGAGGCAGAGGAAGAGATGAAGGGGAATAAGAGTGGGAGTAAGAAGTTGGAGACGATAGAGTGCTTTGTGACAGGAGATGTAAGGGAAGGAAGAGGAGGAGAGAAATGGTTGAATGTGGTGGGGAGGAAGGTGAGAAATAAGTAAATTGAAAAAAGAACTAAAAAGTCTATGTTTTTGTGGTTTTGTGTGAGAAAAAATAAGTAAAAACGATGAAAATTGTAAAAAATAGACAAAGAGCTTGACACAGATTTTTAAGTATGTAATAATATATGGGATATAGGAGAAAAAAGTCGAATTTTTAGAAAGTCGTCGCGTTGTCGTGCTTTTTAAGGTCGATGTTAAAGGAAAAGTAGTATTCGCACCCGGTGTCTGTCACAACAGAAATGTAACGTTCAAAGAAAGTGAGGTGAAAAGATTTGAAGAAAATAAGCAATGAATACAGGAGCAAATATGTTCTTATGACATACTATGTAAAATATTTAAAGGAAGTAAGGAACGTATCTAATTCAACAGTTGAGCATTATCAACAGGCGCTGCAATATATTTCAAAGTTTCTTGTTGATAGGGGAAAGATAAAACAGTCAATATATGAAATACAAAATATAGATGATCTGGAAATATTAAAGGAATATGTATACTTAGACCCAGATTTCATTGAACTGGATACTCGTGGGCATCGTATGTATAGTGCAGGATTGAATAATTATATTAGATTTGCTAACGGTAAAGGTTTTGGAAACCTTCATAATCATATGCAAATTATGGATGTTGAAATTCCCGTGGCAGATAAACATATTGTGGTTAAGAATACATGGAGAAGATCGTCAATAATAAAAATGCAATCAATAGAATCGGCAGGATATAGATGCGAAATAAATCAAAAACATGAAACATTTACTGCAAAAAATACAGGAAAACCATATATGGAAGGGCATCATGCGTTGCCTATGAAACTCCAAGACAAATTCATAAATAGTTTAGATGTCTATGCGAATGTTATTTGTCTGTGTCCAACATGTCATAGATTACTGCATTATGGTGTAGAATCTGAAAAAAAGAATGTAATAGATAAAATATATTATGATAGAGCTGATAGGCTAGCGGTGTGTGGCATAAAAATAGGTAAAAAGGAATTTGAAAGTTTAATAAAATAATAAAGACATCTGGTAATGCCATTTAGCTAGATGTTAGTGGGCGTACCAAGTGTCTGCCCCGGCAAAAATATGTGCATCATTTTTATATTTGTCGTATGAACTATTGCCGAAGGTAATTGCAAGATTGATAACTGCGAATTTGACAGTTACAATCATAGAAATGATTAGAATAGAGGGATAAGTAACATTATGGATTAAATTAGGAGGAAGAAGTGAATGGATGATAATCAAAGCAGCGTAGAAGAAGTGATAATGCAATTTGATAGGAATGAAAATTCAGTGTTAGATATATCAGAAGAATGTAGAGATAATATTCAGGTTGTTAAAGCTGAAAGAAGGAATGGCCTACGGATAACTACAGAAAGAGGATATGATGTTATTACAGACCGGTTCTTTGTTAAAGAAGACACTACTGTCACAGAAAAGTATTTATTTCAAACGTTTGAAGAGTATTATGATTTTTTGAATGGAGATATTTATCAAGATGCTTGTTATCGTTTTTACAATTTTCCAGTAGAAATTATATCAAAATATTCATTAGATGTTTGCAAAATGAAAGAAAGAAAATCGTTTGTTACTGATACAGTTACAGATTATTATCCTTCGATTTCTGAAAATGAGAAATTACAATATAAGAAAGCTGAAAAGGTTCATGAGCAGTGCTGCAAATGGATTCAGAAATTTAATGACTGCATGACTATTGAAGAGCTGCAAGAAGTGGTAAAAAGTTACAGATCATCAAAATTGTGTGAAATAGTCAATGAACGTTTTTTCTTCTTTAACTATATTTATAAGGATTTGAACGATAAAAAACGCTTTAATATTATAATGCAATATATTTCTTCAAGGGCATATCCATCTGTCTGGATCCAATATGGAATGTGTGTGATTTTTGATCCAGACGATGTGGTGAATGCATATACATACAATCCAAGCTTCGGAGCAAAAGCAAATTTTTATAAATCTAGGAACGTACTTGTTAGTGTGGCTGAAAAAATCAAAGCTGGGAAAGTAAAATTGTATAAACGATATTATTTTGATAGTATTACTCATTTCTTTTGTGAAGAAACTCGAATAACAGAATTTAAGCATATATTCGTAGAGAGTAGAAGATACTTTAAGACATTTGAAGAATTTTCAGCATACAGAAAAAATAATTTAAAAAACACTGATTTATCCTCGGCATATGAATTGCATATAGATAAAAAAGATTACATAATTGACGAAACGACAAAATTACCGCTCACTTTAAGCAATGATTTATTTTGCCAAACAAAGAAAGAATACCATAAAATACATGATGCTGGAGTTTTTTCTGTACAGCAAGAATGGAAAAACGAATATGGAGCAGTAGTTGCTGAATATACTAGGCAATTTGAATATTTTTTTGATTTTGCAGCGTTTTTAAAAGATGATTTATCGGGAGCAAATTTGATATTTTGTAAAGGAATGAAGCATCTTTACGATACGGATGGAATCAATCTAAATTGTGCAAAAATGACCAGCGAACTGTGCGAACAGTTACATGTTCCGTATGAAAAAAATGATTATGATAGTAAACTTGTTGGTGAATTTCTTACAACTACAAAGAATGAGAAAGAATCCATATCAATGTTGCAAACATCAAGAGAAGAAAGTTTGAATTCCAGCAACATTTTGGGCAAAGATAATAGTCGGATTAGTTATATTTCAGATTTGCACCTAATGCATAAAATTAAGAATGCAAAGTGCAGATCGAAAGAGGATGTCATATATATGATGCAAACAGTTATTGATATTATTCTTACTGAAAGTACTAGTATAACACTCATTGGTGGAGATGTGTCATCAGAAATTTCGGTGTTTGAGCTATTTATAAAAATGCTTAGGCAATCAGTGGAACAATTACAGCTTGAATATGGAGCATTCTTTAAAAAAAGAGATTTTATTTTTGTTCTTGGTAATCATGAGCTTTGGAGTTTTCCAGAATTATCAATGGAAGAAATTGTAAGTAAGTATAGAGCTGTACTAGAGGAAAATGGAATGTATTTATTACATAATGACCTGTTTTATAGGAATGAATATGATGATGTTAATAGTATTTCATATGATGAGTTGACACAGTTAGACAACTCAACTATTTTAAAAATGATGAGGCATACACGCTTAGCAATTTTAGGTGGTCTGGGATTTTCAGGTTATAATGAAGAATTTAATGCAACTGATGGTGTGTATCGAGCAACAATTGATAGAAATACAGAAATTCAAGAGAGCAAAAAGTTTGAACAACTATATAATAAACTAATGAGTGTGTTGACAAAGAAAAACACAATTATTTTTACGCATATGCCAATGAAAGACTGGTGTGCAGAAGTAAAATATCATGATAATTTTGTTTATGTAAGTGGACATACTCATAGAAATATATTCTTTGATGACGGTGTAGAAAGAGTATATGCAGATAATCAGATTGGTTATAACAATGAAAACCCTCATTTAAAAAACTTTCTGATAGAGATGAACTATGATTATTTCGATAGTTATAAAGATGGAATATATGAAATTACAGCTCAGGATTACAAGGATTTCTTTCATGGCAAGAATATTTCGATGACTTTCAACAGACAAGTCAATGTTCTTTATATGCTAAAGAAACAGGGATATTATTGCTTTATTCATAAAACTAAAGCGGGCAAATTGTCAATGCTGAATGGTGGAGCATTTAAAAAGCTAGATGTAAAAGATGTCCAGTACTATTTCGATAATATGGATAAAATGGTTGCCTTCATAGAGGAGCCTCTGAAAAAATATACAGATTATCAAAATAGTATTTCTAAGGAAATTAAGAAAATTGGTGGGTGTGGAAGGATTCATGGTTGTATCATTGATATTGATTATTATAATCATATATACGTGAATCCTATTGACCTTACAATAACGGGTTATTGGGCATCTGATATAATTAACAAGTTAGTATATCCGAATGTGCCAACGCTGCTAAAGTCAAAATGTCCGATATTATATGCTAATTATTTAAAATTAATTGAGGAAAATGATACGAATTATTTATTGATGAAACAGATAAAGAATGAGGTATCATTACTGCCACAAGAATATTTGGAGACAGATATTTATAAAGCATCTAGGGAAATTAAAAAAATGCAAAGATTAAGCTCAAAAATATTAACTTTGTGGTACGAAAATATGTCTGTCTCTAATTTTGTAATAGAGGAGACAGTGTAGAGGAATAGAGTATATCGATGAACTATTGGGAACCAGATGTCGTTAAGAGGATCAGGTTTTGAGTAATGTGACGATGTACAATACCGAAAAATGTGGGAAATGAAGCAGACAGTTGAAAGGAGTGCGTGGATAATATGAGAAAAACATGGATTATGATAGCTTTAGTGCTAATAATGAATAGTCATTCTGTGTGGTCAGAACAGGTAATTGGCGAATCAGATTATTTAGATAATGTAAATAAACTGTATAAGTTTGCGTGGGGGCTACAATATTCGGAGGAAGGTCCATATGATATATGGCTTATTCGTAATGAAGAAGGAAGTCAACGAGCTGTGTCAAATATTCCTCATGTTACTTTGGGATATCAAATAAGAGATTTTGATCAAGATGGTCAGATGGAGCTTTTGGTTGCAGAATTAAAAGAAGAAAATAATGGACTTGATTTACAGATGTATGAAGTTCAGGATGGGGTTGTAGTGATGCAATCGGAGATTATTACAGATGGAATGGTGATTTTTCCAGAAGAAGAAATTTTGAGGTGCTACTCATATCTGGCAAAACAAGATCAAAGAATAATTGGCTATGATATATGGAGCTACGTTGGTTATGTTGCAGACGGTACGAATATATCAACCGAGCTGTTTTTGTATGACGGAGTTTCGCTAAGTAGAATAGATGGCTATGGTTTAAGCGGATCAGCATTTGTAGACGATGTAGATATAGTTGGAAATTACGAGCGCTTGGGCATTAGCAATGTGAATGAAGCTGATTTACTTAACGGTATAATGACCGGGTGTCAATATATTTTCAATAGTGAAGTATTTGTTCAAGTTGAAAATATATTGCTTGAGTATGACAGTGATTCATATTTACAGTGGTTAAATTCAAATGAAGCGGAGAAATATATAATCGGTGGTGCATATATTCAAAATTATTGTTGGTTGCCATCTGATATAGTTAATCGAACATGGGGACAACAGCAGCTTCCACAGTTGATTGTGCAGAAGCAACAGATGCAGGAAGAACAGCAGCTTCAAATTAAAAAGATTATTGATGAGGCTGATTATTTATATGTGTCATACGATTATGGACAAGGTGTTAAAGACTTATACTATCTTGTTCCGGATGAAGGAAAAACAATTTATCAATGCTACGATGCAAAGGGTGATTTATGTTATAATATAGCATATGATAATGCGAGAAATGTTGTAAATAAGGCATTAGGAGAACGGGACGGGCTTCCAAGTAGCGCAGAACGATGCATGATTGTTTGGAATTCTCCATATGGTTTATGTGCATATGATCGTTATTATCGAGATTACTATCCATTTTATACGGAAAATGAAAATGGCGATTCAGTGGAGGTAAATAGAAATTGGAACGATTTCGAATATATTTTAGATGAATCGGTTATTAAGAGCTTAATAGAGCAGTTAAATTTAATTGTTCCAAGTTCAGAAAAGGAACAGTAGCAAAATGGGGATCGGATGATAGGCACTGTTAAAATGATGTTATCTGGTGCCTGTCATCGGCAAAAAACATCACTTACAAAAATGCAAGTCTGGTGGAGAGCGAAAGAAGTTGGACACGGAGTATATGATGCTGTGAAGAACTCGCAAGAGTAGGTGGAGACTGCTGTGGCTTTCTTAAGATATGCCGTAGCTTGGAGGTAATTTTCAGTTGGGAGAACGTATCTGCAAGTGGAATCAAAAAACTTAGAAGAAGTTAGCAGGAAGTGAGAAGGTAGCGATATGTGTATGAATAAGGAATTTGTGGTCGAAGAAATTGATCCGTTTCAGACAATAAATAGATTTATCCGGGAAATTTATCCGGAAGGTTATGCAGCTTTTCCACAATATGGCGATAGTAGTCGGACAAAAACAGAACGGTTTACTAAAGTACCATTTATGATGATGAATGGAAGCATGCAATGGAAAGTCCCAATCAAAATAGCAACAATGGGCGAGTTTCTGACAACATTTGAGATGGATAGCAATGATACTGTTATAGTAGAAAAAGTAGCGTATGCCATTGGAGACGAAATCAATTGCAAGGATTTGCTCAATGTGTTTTGGGGATTTTATCGAGAATGCATCAGAAAGTGGGAACCAAAAGGAAGGTATCGTGAGTTTAGATATTTAAAGCACTTTATACTTTCGACAGGAGTATATGTTTCAGATGTGTTTCACGCCATTTGGCTCAAGGACAGTTATACAGTCTCAGAGTGTGCGGACATTTTTCAAATCACTCAAAAACATGCAAAAATGCTTTTGGAGGCTGCAGGATATCAAAAAAGAACTTGTGATACGCATTTTCGAAGGAATTATGCAAGAAAAGCGGCAATTGAAGAGTGTATGGAAAAGGCGTTTAGTGTACTGAAAGATTTGCCGAATGCAGCTAAGATAAAGATGTATATAGTGAATCGAGTTGGAAGTGGCATTGCAGGTTTTGGAAATCGGATATCGGATTATGGGAGAAAAATGACCTATCAGACAGCTCCGAACCGTGTATGGAATGAACCAGCATATAGTGAAAGAAAGTATAAAAAAGAGAAAATCTTTTCTATTAGTTGTCTGACTGGTATGATTGTCTTTTCTCTTGTCGTAATTGGTCTCTTCATAAAAGAATTTCGGAATTTATTGCGGCAGGGAGCACCAGGGGCTGATTTTGGAACATTATATGGATTTTACGGAAGTATAGTAGGTTCAGTCATTGCAGGTCTGGTAACTATTTTTACTACATATCTGATTATAAATAGAAGTTATAAAGTAGACAATCATCAGGAACGAATGGGTGCACTCCCTCATTTTCGGTTGCATATAGTTCCAGTAGAAGATGATCGAATAGAGATGAGTAAAAGACTGGAACAAACAGCACAATGTTATATACTTGATAGTGGACCAGAAAGTATAGTTTTAGCAGTTGAGAACGTTGGCAAGGATGAAGCGTTTGACGTAGTTGTGATGGGACGGGGACTGTATGACGGGATAACTATGAGAAGTATGCATGTAGGAGAGAAAAAATATCTGATGTTTGAATATATACCTGGATATGAAATAAAGATACAATATGAGGATATTTATGGAAACAGATATTATCAGAGATTTGAGACGGAAGGTAATGAAGATAGAATCTGGTTCAATGCCAGAATTCCAGAACTGGTACTTCGGACAGACAGAGTGCGGTATCAGCAATAAAACTTAAGATGGATCACTTGTACTGTGGTTTCTGAAGAGGGAAGTTTTGATATAAAACAAAGGCAATAATCAATATTGTATAACTTTGACGATTAGCGCTATCCGGTGCATGTCCCAGGCAAAAAAAGTGAATTAGCAAATCGGTATGCGGAAGAAGAAATGGCAGAGGAGCAGGAACATAAAAACAGTTCATCAGTCGGAGTTCTTCTTGACAAAATAAAAGATTCTTTGCAGAATGAAACTTCTACAGGAACACTTCGGCTTCCATTAGTACTTGATGCACCTTTTTCAAACTTATCCAATGCTAATACAGGATTAGTAGCAAGCCGCTTGCCAGAATTTGCAGAACAAGTGATTATTTTTATGTTGGATAAAGACTGGAAGGCGTCTGGGTTGAGTAAGTATACAAAACCAGAGTACTGTTATCGAATTAAAAAGGATGCTGCATCGAATAGCTCTTTTATTGTTCGAGAAAGTGAGGTATACCGGAAAAGCCATCAAGTAAAAATCAGAAATATTTTTCGTAAGAAAATATCCTAACTACATCTTAACCAATGTGGTTAGGATAAGAATACAAGAATTAAGAGAGAAGGTAATTGACGAATGGATCTAATGGCGGCAATTGGATTGCTTAGCTCTATTGTTACTTTAGAAGAGGCAGGAAGAAGCTGGGTATTAATTGTAAAAGACAAGTTAAAAAGAAAAGAGATTGATATCAATAATTGGGATTCAGATGATCCTTTAGTTCAGGCTTGCCTTGATAGATTTAAAACTGATATGGGGGATAAATATAAGGATCATATTTTTTCAGAGGAAGAAATACAAGAAATCATTCGGGGCTTTTTTGAGCAGAATAGAGAGCTGCGTATAGGGAATGAGGAAAAGAAGCAAATGACTCAGATTATTGAGGATATTTTATACGCATATAATGAGTATACGAAGTCCCTTATGTCGAGCGGCGAAAGAACACTACATAACACACTATCATCGGATTTTTCCAAGATAATGGATAAGCTGGGGGTGATAGAAGAACAACCTCGTAAGGAAAACATTAAAAAGTTTTTGCGTGCGATTGAAATAAGTAAAGAAATTGAACTTGAAAATATTGAAGAGCTTATTAACGGTGAATATGAAATTGACAGGTCAGAAATTATTGAAACGATACAGGCAGGACGAGAAAAATTAGTATCGATACAGGGAAATGCTGGTTCTGGCAAATCAGTTGTATGCAAAAAACTATTAAAGGGAAAAGAATACGTATTAGTCACGCGAGCAGAGAATTTGTCCACTGGAAAGAAAGTAAACGAATTGTGGGATTGTGATGTAGAGGATGCAATCCTGTGGTTAGAAAATAAACCGCTGTATATATTTATTGATGCTATCGAATTTATTGCAGATTGTGGTGACAATGCATTTCCGTTGTTGCAGGAGATATATAGGCTTGCAGATAAATACAGCAATGTATATATTATTACTTCGTGTAGAACTACTGATAGTTCTGCGTTTATGAAGATTAATACAAAATATAGAATCAAAACATACGAGATTCCGGATTTGACGAAAGATGAGATTGATAAGGTTGCTAAAAGTTATCCCATTATTTTATCCTTACAGCAGAATAAAAAATATTCGGATTTATTATGTGTGCCATTTTATCTTAATTTAATTGTATCGGGAGGATTTGTAGAAGAAAATATTAACGACGAGAATAATTTTAGAAATCTCATATGGGAAAGAATCATCTGTTTAAAAGATAAGTGTAAAAAACATGGTGTCTTACAAAGTGATGTTAGAAAAACTGTTGAGCGTATTGTTTTTGAACGTGCTAGTCGTTTTGTTGTTGGTGTTGATAGTGATATTGTAGATAGCGATGTTCTAGAAGCATTGAAATCAGAAGGAATTATTGTCGAAAGCAGGAATAAGATACGTTTGAAATATGATATTTTCGAAGATATTTGTTTTGAACGATATATAGATAAGGCGTTTGATGCATGTCATGGATCGTATAATGTTTTTTTTAATGAAATAGAGAAAATCGGACGTTGCATATATAGGCGATACCAGATTTGGATATCTAACAAACTGTTTGTACAGGAGGCTCGCGAGAAATTTGTATATACACTGTTAAAGGATAATAGTATTGAGGCAAAATGGAAAAAGCAAACAGAAATTGGGATAGTAAAATCAAAATACTGTGGATTGTTTTTCAAGGAATTTCAGGAGTTGCTTGATGAAACAGTGGTTGAAGAATTGTTAGATATAACAAACTTATATGCATTTGAGGCAAAAATTAATCATTCACCAGCATTAATAATGAATGTAACACCGATAGGAGCGGCACGTGAAAATTTAATTGGTATGGTTTTTGAAAAACGCATAAGTTTAGATAAAAATAGAACTTCTATTATTAAGCTGTGTGATGATTATGCAAATTGTTTTTATAAAACTGCGGATACTGAAGAAAAAGCATACAAAATAATAATTAGATATATTAACGAGCTAATAGAAAAGAGTAAAGAGGAAAAATCATATTATCAACATGATGAAGAGATTGTGCAGCTTTTCCTTATTGTTGCCAAAATGGCCAAGTCATCTAAGTCATGGCTGAAAGAATTTGTTGAAAATATGATAGTAGAATATTGCTCTGGAACTAGTAGAAGGGACAGTGTTGCTGAAGAGATTCTAAAGGTGGTTGTGAAAAAATGTCCACTTTTATTTGCTATGGAATTACCCGAATTGGCATGTAAATCAGCGGAAACATTATGGGGACAAAGAGTGTCAAGAAAGCATTTTATGTATGATGGATATGACCATAATAATGTGAGAGCGTATGGTCTATCTGACAATGCAGATCACTTCGACAATAATGAAAACGGTGTGTATAATAACACTTTTTTCTGGTATGTTATGAGATGTGACTTCGTAAAAGGACTTAAGTGGGCAATATCATTTGTTAATAATGCAGTACAGACATTTGCAGAGAATAAGCCAGATGAGATAACAAATATAGAAATTTTTTTTCCAAAGGAAAACAAGAAAAGAGTGTATTTGGGTAATGGATGGTTGTGGATGGCAGATATCATGGAACATAACCTTCCGGTGGTATTGACGGACATTTCTTTTGTAATAAAGAAGACTGTTATTAATTCTATGAGAAATTCTTCTGACCATGCATATATTAAAGGCTTAGCAGAATATGTTAAGAATACTATATATGAAAAGGCAAACAACATATTGCTTTTGTCTATTATTGAGGCTATAGGGATGAATTATCAAAAAGAAATGCCGGGGTATGCATTAGAATTAGCATCCAGTATGGAATTAATATATTTTGATATTCATCGTAGTGGCGAATTTATTTCTAATCCGACAAAAGAATTGTTGGAAAAGCAGATTATGCTATCGATGGGAGTTCCAGAAATAACCAGAAGATATGAGAAAGACGAAAAGTGTGCGTGTAATTTACAACAATATTTTGCTAATTCGTATCTTCGTGGAGATGAAGGAATAAAAAATAGATGTCATGTTATTTTAGATTACTTATATTCTATATACGATGAAAAAACTTATCCTAATGAGAATTTGCAGATTCAGAAAATGGATTTTCGCGATGCTGCTATGACGGCAATAGACGAAAAGACAATAATGATAGAACCGCAGATCAAGGGGGAAGCTCAAAAGATTGTAAAAAATAATGAAGATGAAAATGAACCCGTATTGAAAATGAATGAAATATTAAATCGTTTGATAAGTGATATCAATGAGAAAAAAGCCGATGCTGATCAAATTGTTTCAGTAATTGATACTCTTTGTGAAAAGATGAAGGATGATTATCGTATTGAAATGCAGTTTGAATCAATACTTGTTACGTTGATTGCTTCAGCTTTGATAATGCCAGATATTACGGATGAACAGCGAAATAAACTAGTCAAGGAGTGGATTAGGCGTGTAAAGAAGATATTTTTAAATCAATCTTATGTTGCTGAAGTTAATATGGTAATTGCATTGTGGGAACAATTGAATAAAGATATAAATAACGACCTTAAGCAACAGATTTTATTAATGATATTAGAGAGTATAATTAATGACAATAATTCAGGATTAATTAGCCAGATAGCAGAATTAACAAAGTATTTTTTGGAAAAAAATAGGAATTATGCAAGTAGGATTTTTAATACAATTATTATGCTTGCAGAAGATGAGATGAATCACCAGAAGTTTAATGCTGTATATATAAAAAATCATAATGATGCTGAGTATGAATTCATTCCTAATATGGTTCCTAAATTACGTGGCGTGGATTATTGGATTAGAGAAAATAAGGGGAATGAATATCAAAATAAGAGGTCTGAAATAATTCAAGAATATTTGTATGATGGTAAGGGGGTAGATCTTTCTGAGTTTGATATCAGTAATTATGATATAGACCTTCTCTGTAATATTGCATGTTGTGGATTGGATACAGAAGATGAGGAATTTGCCATAGTTATTAGTTCGATTGTGCAATGTATGATTGAAATATGGCATAAAAACTGTAAAGAAATGCGGGCTCATGAAATAATTGACACATTTCAAGAACATAAAGTATCCTCTTATTTTCAAAGAGAATTGAATATTATAGGACGAAATCCAGAAGCTGTTTATGATATTCTGTTTAAAGGAACTGACTTTTTGATATTTACCAGAGATACATTGGACTTTTATGAAGATGTTCTTAGTGGCTTTTTGGTGTCATATGTTAATGGATTTAGGGAGAAGGGTAAGAGAGATGACATTGAGAAAAAGATTCGAATTCTTGAAACTTATGTAAATAGTATTCCAGAGGACTATGTAAGAAATATTCTTGAAAAGAGATTGTTCCTTTGTAAAGGAAGATATAGCAGATGGGATGTAAACAAAGTAAAGGCAGAATATAGTTATAAAGATAAGTGCTTTCTGAATGTACAGATTGAGAAGTATGGCTCCAATCATTTGAACGATGTTCTATACACAGTATATTTGCTCAATATTAGTGAACTCTTACCAGAAATTTTGATATCTATTAGTTCATGCTTTACAAAAGCTATTAGAAATAGCAAAGAACAGTTTGCAAAAGAAATAATAGATTCACAAGTGATAGTTGATATGATTATCTTAAAATCCTTTATATTCTATAGCGATGAAATAAAAAAGGATGAGAAGCTGATTAATGCATATGAGGACATACTATTAGCATTGACAGAAATAAGAAATGAGAAGGCTGCTGTACTATTAGATGAATTTCGAATTCATTGATTTGAATGTAAAGATTGGAAGATAGAATTGGGATGTTAAAAGGAATTGGACGGAGTTATATCGTTGGATGATTTGGAAGAAATTAGTGATGATTAAAAAAGGCAGTGAAATATATATTAGAGAAATGGTAAATCTTAGTATCATCAGTCTCAAATTACTATGAGACTGATGAGACTAAGAAGAGACTAACTCAATAGAGTATTTCATCAACTGGGGGAAAAATTAATTAAATTCATTCATAGCATCTACATAATCCTGTAATCCGTTTTCTTTCAATGCCAGTTTGGCATATAGCAGCGGGGTTTCCTCTGCCAGCCGGTATAGATATACAATATAAGTCGGATCATCAAAGATAACGGAGGAATTGCATTCCTTGCAACGGATAACAAGAATTGCGTTCTCTCCGGTATTGACGATAATGGAGTCTGTGGTGAGTTCATACGTACCGAACTGAAAATTAAGATTGTTGTTCATGGCAGTCTCTCTCCCACAGATATTTTGCACCATCCAGCAGGTCGATAATAGCTGTTAGCATATTAGTGTATTCGATTTGTAATTCCTTGATGGCTTCCGAAGAAGGAAGAGTATCGGGAGTGCGGTATGGTGAGGTAAATGGCCTATAAAATGTCAAGACCAAATGTACATAAAATATCATATAAGAATGTACAATTATTCTGTTTGCTTCAGATGATCTTTTAACCTGTATGATTTTCCTGATATTGGAATTACGTGTGCATGATGTAAAATCCTATCCATAATAGCATTTGCAACTACTGCATCATAAAACACACCGTCCCACTCGTTAAAATTCATGTTTGTTGTCAGTATTGTACTTTTCTTTTCATATCTCATGTCAGTCAGTTGAAAAAATAAATTTGAATCCTCTTTATTAATCGGTAAATATCCTATTTCATCTATTATAAGTAATCTATATTTACTGAAATGCTTCAATCTTGCATCAAGTCGGTTCTCAAGTCTGGCCTTTTTTAACTGCTGTAATAAATCATTACATTTAATAAAATATGTACTTACCCTTTTCTTGGCAGCTACAATGCCAATAGATGTTGCCAAATGTGTTTTCCAACACCACTGGGTCCAAGAAACACTACGTTCTCATTTTTTTCAAGGAAACCGAGGCTTGTCAGTTCTCTCATTTCCTGTTCATTTACCTCAGGTTGAAATTCAAAATCGAAATCCTTAAGTTCTTTTACAAATGGAAATGCTGCCGCTTTTATCATTGACTTTGCCGCATTCTGTTCCTTAAAATCCACTTCATAATTACTAAGTTTTAGTAAACCTTCTGTAAACGATAATCCATTGGCAGTTACAAAATCCCTTATTTCATCAAGATGGAGATTCATCTGTGTCAGTTTTAACGTCTCCAAATTTGATGTCAGTTGATTGTATGTAGTATTATTATTCATGATTATAAACCTTTCCCATAATATTCAGATTTTCTTTAGCTATGTCTTCTATATGTTCATCATTAAAAACATGCGTTTCTCTTATGATTGCAGAGTAGTGTTCTGAATTATAATTTAATTTTTTCTGCTTATCTGGTGAATGGTTATAAGTTTTGTGCTACAATACACATGTACATAACCATCATAAATCTGTAATGATACAGTCTTTCCCATATATTCCGTTGGAACGGAATATTGACAGTTTTTGTAA
>OGDN01000654.1_pt1 | contig 68378 bp, 54 predicted proteins | sample 1570271 | NCBI WGS metagenome assembly OGDN01 (sample SAMEA4384481, study PRJEB24528) | human gut metagenome | reverse complement strand
GAAGAAATATAAATAAATATCATCGTTTTTTATACGAAAAACTGAGAAAATTTGAGGGAAAAACTGCCTAGAAAAAAATGCGGCCGTAAAAATCCAAACAAGGATTTTTTACGGCCAAAAATAGAAAGTATTTATCAAAGTAAAAATATCCTGAACAAGTTGCAGAGCCAGAATGCTCTGTAACTGTCAGGATATTTTTGTTTGGTATTGTCAGCTCTAAAAAACGTTATTTACCGACAGCCACATTGTAAATGGCGGTTTCTTGTTAAAAACTCGAAAATCGTTATAATGAGTTTACCAAATAATAAGGAGGATGCTGGAAGGTATGTGAGAAGATTTGGAAGGAGAAAAATATGTTTAAAATATTATGTTCTACCGGAGCATTGATTGGTAAATCCAATAATAGAGATTATAAATTATTAAAGGAGCTGTCAACAAAATTAACCTGTGATGGGTTTGAGTTTATGATGTATACCGCTTGGTACGAAGAGGTAGAAGCGTTAATAACGGCGTTAAAAGAAATGCAATTGTATATTCCGGTTATGCACTGTGAAAAACATATAGGTGAGGCAATCAGCAAAGGTGAGTTTGATGAGGCTTACAGAAGATTTGACATAAATTGTTACATCGCCGGGGAAATAGGCGCAGAAAGTATCGTCGTTCATTTGTGGGATGGAATTACATCGGATGCACATTTTGAGAACAATTTAGCGGCGTACGGCAAGCTGAAAGATATTGCGGATAAGTATGGTATAAAATTACTGATTGAAAATGTTGTGTGTAATCAGGAAGATCCGATGAAGCATTGGTGTGAATTGAAAGAGCGGTTTCCGGAAGTTCATTTTGTATTTGATACCAAAATGGCGGCATTTCACAGCCAAATGGATTTATTATATGACGAGGCATATCAATGGTTATGGATGGATAAGCACATTTGTCATTACCATGTAAATGATTATGCCGGCGGATACAAAGAATGGGAAAAACTGCGAACCCTTCCGATTGGGCAGGGACATATTGATTTTGACAGATTTTTTGGGTTTATTCATAAGATTGGATACAAGGGGACGTTTACTTTAGAGGCGACGGCACTTGATCGTAATGGTGTAATAGATATTGATATGTTGAATAAGCAGTTTGAATTTATTAGAAATGCAATGGAGTAGATATGAAGAAATATGTGATTATTGCTGGTGTTCCACGAGCGGGAAAAAGTACCATTTCAAAAAGAATTGCAAAGCAAAAAGGATATCAGCATATTAGTATGGATGCTATTCTTGCAGGGATAGAAAAAAATTTCCCGGAGTGTAAAATTAATACGAATGAATCAGAGGATGCACTGAAAAACTACAAGTATATTAGTTCTAAGATTGCACCATTTATTAGAGCAATGATAAATAGTGGAGAGTATGAGGAATGTGATTATGGTGTAGTAATTGATGTATATCAATTAACGCCTTATGATTTTCAAACGTATATTGCAGATGAAAAATCGGAAGGGTATTTTATTATTACGTCCGATATTACTCCGGAAGAGCGATTCAATATATTAAAACAATATGATACCCCGGATGATTATACATATTTTCATTCGGATGAACAAAATATGAATGATTGTAGAGATATAGTAGAAATAAGCAACTGGATTAAAAAGGAATGTGGTATTTATAATTTACCATATGTTGATACTACATATAATAGGGAAAATATTATTAATGAATTTATAGAGAACCTTTGTGAATAGAAAAAACAAAATTATAGGATAATTAAAAAAGGGCACTTGAAAAATCAAATGCCCTGATGTATGATCTAATCAGAAAGGTAATCGGATGTAACTCCGATTTGCCCTCAGTAAAATGTAAACAAATATAAAGAATAGCATCTACTTTGGACGAGTGGGATGCTATTTCTTTTTATTATGATCGTCTATGTAAGACAGAGCCGCGAAAATATTTTTTGAAACCGAAAAAGATGGTTTTTACGGAACGTATTATGAAAATCCGAAGGGTTCGGATTGTGTTGTTATTGGGTTGTTTGGAGATGATCCCAATGATTTTATGGCAAAGTGCGGTGCAAAATGGTGTCAATGTTCTTTGTATGTCTCCCGGAAAGAAAAATTACAGTCATGTAAATTATCCATTGGAAAGAATTGAGACGGCTATTAAATGGCTGAAAGATAATGGAAACCGTAAAATCGGAATTATGGGAATGAGTACGGCTGGGACAGATGCTATCGTTGCGGCGTCTCTTTTCCCGGATATTACGCTGACGTTTGGACTTACTGCCAGTGATTTTGTATGGCAGGGATTTGAACAGGGAAATAAAGATGGATGTAAGGAATGGCCGATTCCCGGTGCGTCTACTCTTTCCTGGAAAGGAGAACCGCTTCCGTATATGCCGTTTGTGTACGAACATCCGGTTTACTGGCAGAAAGTTGAGAAAGAGACAAAAGGTTCAGGGGATATTGAACGCAGCGCCTGTTTGTTTATTGATTCGGAAAAAGTGAGAGAGCACACGGAAGAGGAAATGATCAAGGTTGAGAACATAAAAGGGAAGCTGTTTTTGATCGGTGCGGATGATGATTCATTCTGGGAAGCAGGAAAATATATCCGTCGAATGGATCAGCGACTGAAAGAGCGTCCTCATACGTGCGACTATGTACCTCTTGTGTATGAACATGGAACGCATTTTGTTTTGCCGGAATCCCTGCTTCGTAAGAAACTTCCTGTAGGACTTAAATTTGTATTGCGTTTTATTTTTAGAGCGGCAAAAGAATATCCGAATGAATGTGAAGCGACCAGAAAAGATATTGACAGAAGACTTTCGGCGGCACTAAAAGAGTGGCGGGAAGAGTAGACGGTGGGGTTAAAGAAAAAGAGAAATTTCTATGATAGTTGTAGATAATAGAGAAAATGAATTTCTTGACATAAAAGCAAACCTCGTATAAAATATATCTAAAATTATTAAAAATTTAGAATGAAAAAATGGAGGTATATAGTATGAAGAAGATAAAAAAAGGGTTTGCCCTTTTGCTTGTTTTTGTCATGGCAGTTTCTGTGATCCCACAGAGTGCTTTTGCAGCAAAAAAGAAGGTAAAACTAAGCAAGAAAGCGGTAACGGTGGCAGTGGGAGAGTCTGTTAAGATTCAATTGAAAAATAACAAGAAGAAAGTAAAGTGGAGTATTACATCCGGTAAGAAAAATGTTACATTAAGTAAGAAGAAAAAGACCGGTGTTATCATTAAGGGGAAAAAGGCTGGTAAAACTAAAGTTCAGGCAAAAATTGGAAAGAAAAAATATATCTGCAAAGTTACGGTAAAGAAATTGGATAAATCCAGCGACGAGGATTGGGATGACGATGCGGATCAGGACGACGATGATACAAGTACGGAAGAACCAGTGGTACAGCCGACAGAAAAACCACTGCAGACATCTGAACCGGTGATGCCATCGACAAGTAAGCCTTCTGTGGCAACACCGGAATCGACACCGGGAGAGGATACGACTCCGATGCCTGCGACAATAGTACCATCTTTGCTTCCGGCAAGTTCTACCCCGGAACCATCGCAGACGTCTGTTCCGACGGTAAAACCGACAGATGTACCTTCCGCAACTCCGTTGGAGACAATGACGCCACCGGTTTCAACAATAGAACCAACAATAAAACCAACGATAAAACCAACAATAAAACCAACAATAAAACCAACAATAAAACCAACGATAAAACCAACAGAAAAGCCGACACCGGAGCCAACGCAGTCAGCCAGTCCGACGGTAGAACCGACAAATGCGCCGTCTGCGACACCACTGGAGACGATAACACCTTCATTGCCACCATCAAGTTCTACACCGAAACCGACGATAAAACCAGAGAACCATTATCAGGGACTTTATGCGGAGTCGGAGCCATTTGTAATCAGTTCCGTTACGTTTGACAAAGAGGTTACTTCCTATTCTTTGGCGTATACTAATATTTATGTAAATCAGGAAGGGGCAGCGTCATTAAAGGAGGTTGTACCGGATGTTTCAAAATGTACCTTCACGGTGTATTGTTATGGAAAAAAGGCGGAAGTGAAAAGGATTTCGGATATTGTCTGGAATGAGGAAGAGGGAGAAGATCCCTATTATTCATTTGCGCTGACGGTGGAGCAGGACGGCAAAGAATATACGGAAACGGTTAAGATGAGGCTTGGCGTGCCGAAGTATCCGAACAACCCCGGCGATTTGAGCAATGGTCTGACGTTATTATCGCTGCAGGCGGATGACAAGACCTATGAGTTGGAACGAAATGTAGCTTATGGTGGTGAAACATATTATTTTAAAGATAAAGAAATTGACATATCGAAGATTGCAGAGGCGAAGAAAGTTTCGATCGTTGGTGTTTATGAGGAAGAAACGGTTACGATAGATGTGGAGATACGGAGGTGGAATCAAGGGTATGCATTCTTTATAAATCAATCTTTTAAAAAAGGGAATTTGGAAATTGGTTCCGGGTATTTTTATGGCTACAAAAAATCAGATCGTTATTTTGATGTAGATGCGTTTACCTCAACAAAAGGTGAAGTAACCGGTGATATGGTATCCAATGAATGGTGTTTCGTCTATGAGCCGAAATTGGAAAAAGGAAAATCGTTAAAAGATATTTTTGGAAACCTTTCGGAAGAGCTGAAGATTTATCGTACGGTTTATAATAATGCCTACTATAAGGACAATGAGATACGAAATGTGGTATGGCATGAAGAATCTTTTTATGAAAATAAAGAGGATCCGGGATATTATACGTTTGATATTGTCGTGACGGTGGACGGGAAGGAACTTACGCAGAAATATAAACTGGTGCAAAGACAAAGAACGTATCAGGTATCCGGAAAACTGACAACGGCAGATGGGGTTCCGATTTCAGATGTAAGCATAATGCTGGAGCAGGAAGGTGGATCACAGGAAACAGTTAAGACCGATTCAGAGGGATATTTCTCCAAGGAGTTGATTAAAGGAACTTATCAATTTGAACTGGGAAAACCGTTTACGGTAGAAGACAAGGATTTACAGTGGAATGAGTCACTTCCGCTTTATAAGATTGCGGGAAAAGTGACCCGGGAGGGCGCTGCTCAGTCGACAGATGTTCCGGGAATTCACTTTCAATCAGAGGAGCAAAAAACAATTACCAGTGGTAGCGATTATAGTGGCACAGAGACTAGGTATTGGGCTTATTTGGAAAAGGGAACCTATAACGTGACATCCTATAACACGCTGATCGAAACGATAACAGTAACGAAGAGTGAACCTCACGATATTACGATGGAACTCGGAATGGTTTTCGGAAAAGGTTCCGGATATTATAAATTTGTAAATACAGAGGATCCCGAAGTGTATGAGCAGCCATATGCAGCAAATGGAAGCTACAAGGTTTATCTCAAACCGGGTACTTATGAAGTGCAAAAAGACGGAACGGTTATCGATACCATTGAAGTAACGCTTGGTGACATGGAAAAAGATTATGTTAGCTATACATGCAAAGGCGAACTGCTTGATATGAAAGGGGTCCAGATCCCGAAAAATGTATATAACTACGATATCGTGGTTAAGAAAGAGGATAAGGTGTATAAAAATCTTTCGCTGACAAGATGGAGTGAGGGGAACATCCGGCTACAGTTTTTCTGCTTTACCGGGTACCTATCAGTTTTACTACGGCGAAAATAAGATCGCAGAGGTTACGGTTACGGATTCCGATGTTGTACAGGATTTAACGATGCCAGTGAAATACAAAAAGATAAAAATGTACGATGCGCAGAAGCAGCTGATTCCTCTTACACAGCAAGTCACGTTGATAAACCAGGAAAGCAGTCAACAGTATAATCTGTATGGGGACGAAGACTCCGTAGATTTTTCAATAGCTGTGGCGCTGCCTCTGGGGACATACCAATTTGAAACTTACGAAGGTATGCCAAGTGTGCAGGGTAAGACGATTACGGTAAAAGAGGACAGCGACGAGATTGTCATGAATATGAACGTGTATAAGCTGACAGGAAACTGTAAAATTAATGGAGAAAGTGCAGACCGCAACACATGGATTGATTTGCGTCGAAAAGAAGATGGCTATTATCTGGCATCGTGTACTGTCGATGACGAGGGAAATTATGTGTTTTATCTCGAACCGGGCGAGTATACTATGAAGGTATATAACTCCAATGTGATAATGGACGAGGATGAGGAAGCGAGTGTCACAAATGATGCCGTCGTCAAGGATTTGGATATTACGAACGCAAACTGACTTGTCCTTGACAGGCCGGATTGGATATGCTATAGTATTTTACAAAACAAGGGAATGAAGTTCTCCCTAAGCAGCTAGATGCTTAAACCGCTTATAAAAGCTGATGACTTCTGCGATTTAATTAACCGCAGAAGGTGTCAGCTTTTTCTGCGGTTAAAGGAGGAAATGATATGTTATTAAGTATTGCGTTGATTCTGTTGGTGGGAATGTCGATGGGATGGCTCTGCCGGAAAATGAAACTTCCCGGATTGTTAGGGATGCTGGCGACGGGAATTGTTCTGGGACCGTATGTATTGGATCTGCTGGATCCAAGTATTCTTGGAATATCCGCGGAACTTCGAAAGATAGCACTGATCATCATACTGACAAGAGCAGGACTTGGGCTTGATCTGTCAGGTCTGAAAAAGATAGGAAGACCGGCGGTTCTTATGTGTTTTGTGCCGGCGAGTTTTGAATTGTTCGGAATGTTACTGCTGGCTCCGAAACTGATGGGCTTATCGATATTGGAGGCAGCAGTTATGGGGGCTGTTCTTGCAGCGGTTTCCCCGGCGGTCGTCGTGCCGAGAATGGTAAAACTTATGGATGAAGGCTATGGTGTGAAAGAAGGGATACCGCAGCTGATCTTGGCAGGGGCTTCGGTCGATGATGTCTATGTCATCGTATTATTTTCGACATTTACCGGAATGATGCAGGGGACGGGGGCTTCTGCCATCCGCTTTATCAATATCCCGGTGTCGATCCTTTTAGGAATTGCAATTGGGCTTGGAATCGGTGTATTACTGGCCTGTTTCTTTCAGAAAATACATATGCGGGATACTTCGAAAGTGCTTATTATTCTCAGTATATCCTTTCTGCTGGTGGTGCTGGAAGATTATCTTGCGACACCGATCACATTTTCTGCGCTGATCGCGGTTATGTTTATCGGAATCGGTTTGCAGAGAAAAAGAGAAGTTGTTGCAAAAAGACTTTCTGCAAAATATGGGAAATTATGGGTGGCTGCTGAGGTGTTCTTATTTGTATTAGTAGGTGCGACGGTTAATATTGGCTATATCGGAAAAGTAGGAATAAAAGCACTTATCGTTATCGCCGGTGCTTTGGTATTTCGGATGTTCGGAGTATTGGTGTGTCTGCTTGGAACCGAGATTAAGGGAAAAGAAAGGATGTTTACCATGCTGGCGTACACACCGAAAGCGACAGTTCAGGCGGCAATCGGAGGCATTCCGCTTTCACTCGGATTTGCGTGTGGAGAATCCGTTCTGGCGGTCTCGGTTCTTGCTATCGTGCTTACGGCTCCTATTGGGGCCTTTGCCATTGATCTTACCTATAAAAAGTTTTTGAAAAAGTAATAACAGAAAGGCGGACAGGGGTTGATTTTTTGAGAAAAGTCGGCTAAAATGTAATTGAAGTAAAAAATAGCCGAGGTGATCAGTGTGAGATATATAGCAAGAAATCTGGAAAAAGTTGTTTTAGAAGTTACCAAGGAATATCCGGTTGTGCTGGTGACAGGGCCAAGGCAGGTAGGAAAAACTACGATGCTGCAAAAGTTGATGGAAGGAACAGACAGAAATTACGTATCGTTAGATGACCTGAATGAGAGAAATCTGGCAAAGACGGATCCGGAAATGTTTTTACAGCTGCATAAACCGCCGATATTGATCGACGAGGTTCAGTATGCTCAGGAATTATTTGTTTATATAAAAATACATGTCGATAAATATCATAATGCGGGGGATTTTTGGCTTACCGGTTCGCAGGTGTCTAAACTGATGAGTGGGATTCAGGAATCTCTGGCAGGCAGAGTTGCCGTGTTATCACTTACCTCGTTGTCTCAGGCAGAAATCTGTGGCGGAGAGATGCAGCCATTTACTTTGGATATAGAGGAACTGTCTGCAAGACGGAAAGAACGAACAGAGGCGGATACCGGTGTGATATTTGACCGGATCTTTCGAGGTTCTATGCCGGCTATCGTCAGTGAAAAAAACAGTAACAGCCAGATCTTTTACAGCAGTTATCTGACAACATATATTGAACGGGATGTAAGAGAAGTGTCAGATGCGATAGATTCTCTTACATTTCTGCATTTTATTACAGCGGTTGCCGCAAGATGCGGGCAGATCCTGAATATTGCGGAAATTGCCAGAGATGCAGATATCAATCAGAAACAGGCGAAAAACTGGCTGGGTGTATTGGAAACATTGGGACTTATTTTTTACTTGCATCCGTACTCAAATAATATGTTGAAACGACTGGTAAAGACTCCTAAATTGTATTTTTATGATACAGGGCTGGTATGTTATCTGACAAAATGGAGCAGCGCGGAGACGTTACAAAGTGGAGCAATGAATGGGGCAATCCTTGAAAATTATGTGGTTGCAGAAATTAGAAAAACTTATCTTAATTGTGGAAAAGACCCATATATGTATTATTACCGAGATAAGGATGCAAGAGAAATTGATATTATTTTGGAACATGATGGCGTGCTCAATCCCATTGAGATTAAGAAATCAGCCAATCCGGGATCAGAACTTATCAAAGTGTTTAAATTACTTGATAAATCATCGGCAAAACGGTCAAAAGGAGCTGTCGTTTGCATGAAACCGGAATTGTCGGCGATTGATAGAGAGAATTATATTGTTCCTGTTTGGATGATATAATGAGCACATAATAAAAAAGCGAGGTGCTAAAAATGTGGATGTTATATGCCATTGGTTCGTCGTTTTTTGCCGGAATAACGGCAATTTTAGCAAAGTGCGGAATTAAGAAAACGGATTCCGATGTCGGGACAGCGATTCGAACGATCGTGGTACTTGTCTTTTCCTGGCTGATGGTATTGATTACCGGAACCGGAGAACAGATTATGCAGATCAACGGTAAGACGTTTCTGTTTCTGGTGTTATCGGGACTTGCTACCGGAGCTTCCTGGCTGTGTTATTTTCACGCATTGCAAAAGGGAAATGTCAATAAAGTGGTTCCAATCGATAAATCGAGTACGGTGCTGACTATTTTACTGGCACTCATCTTTCTGCATGAGGGAATGACGGCAGGCAAAGTGATATCCATTGTTTTGATCGGTCTGGGAACCATGCTCATGATCACGAAAAAGGAAACAACGGAAACGAAAACAGAGAAAAAAGACTGGTTTATTTATGCGGTTCTTTCGGCGGTATTTGCAAGTCTTACGGCAATTCTCGGAAAAATAGGAATTGAAAATATAGATTCCAATCTGGGAACGGCGATCCGTACAACCGTTGTACTTTTGATGGCATGGATGATGGTATTTGCGACCGGAAAACGAAAATCAGTAAAACAAATCGAAGGAAAAGAATTGGTATTTATTCTATTGTCCGGGCTTGCTACCGGCGCTTCGTGGATGTGTTATTACCGGGCATTACAGGAAGGACCCGCGAGTGTGGTCGTGCCGATTGATAAACTGAGCATATTGGTAACGATTGCCTTCTCGCGGATCGTATTTCACGAGAAACTTACCAAAAAGGCAGTTCTCGGATTGCTGTGTATCGTGGCAGGCACAATGATCCTTGCGGTGTTATAAAAAGAAAGGAAACGTTATGGGAAAAATATATTTTGTTCGTCATGGAGAGAGTGAGTGGAATGTTACCGACCAGATCTGCGGTCAGACCGATGTGCCGTTGACGGAAAAAGGACATAAGCAGGCGGAGGAAACCGGAAAAAATATTGTGGAGAGTGGGATTTCTGCGGATCTTATCCTGTGTTCGCCTCTTTTGCGCGCAAAACAGACGGCACAGCATATCGCAGAAATGACCGGAATCCCATTACAGGTTGAACCGAGGTTAGTAGAGCAGAACTTTGGTGTGTGGGAAGGGGCTTCTCCGCGAAATTCTAAAGAGTTTCATGAGGCAAAAAAAGAATTCTTAACGCGCTACGGAAAAGGCGAATCGATGTTTCAACTGGCGCAGCGCATTTACAATCTGCTCGATGAATTAAAGGCAACAGATAAAAATTATATTCTGGTGGCGCACAATGGCATATCGCGTGTGATCCGTTCGTATTTTGGAGATATGACAAATGAAGAATATGCGGCCTATGGTGTAAAGAACTGCAGTGTGACAATGTTTGATTTTTCGTATGATGCGGTAGTGTTTGACATGGATGGTGTGATCTTTGATTCGGAGCGGGCGACGATCGACTGCTGGCTGGAACTTGCGGAAAAATATAACATTGAAAATATGGAAGAGTCCCTTCTTATGTGCACCGGAACAACGAAAGTGCGGACGAAGGAAATCATGCAGGAGATATATGGGGAAGAGTTCCCTTATGATACGTATGCCAAAAAGGCATCGGCAATGTATCACGAAAAATACGACGGTGGAAGACTTCCGATGAAACCGGGAGTCGTAGAGCTGCTTACGTATTTAAAAGACAAAGGAAAGAAAATTGCATTGGCATCCTCTACAAGAAAAGAGACGGTGATGAGCCAGTTAAGAGATGCAAAGATCCTTCCCTATTTTGATGTTGTGATCTGTGGTGATATGGTAGAGCAAAGCAAACCGGCGCCGGATATTTTTCTGAAAGCCTGTGATGAACTGGGAGTAAAGCCGGAGCGTGCTTTTGGTATCGAGGATTCTTACAATGGCATCCGCGCGTCGCAAAGTGGCGGGCTTCGTACCATCATGGTTCCGGATCTTCTTCCGGCCAATGAGGAAATGCGGGAACGTTCAGAAGTGGTGCTTGCTACACTCTTGGATGTAATAAATTATTTGGAGGCATAAAATGGATTTACATAAGGGTTACAACCACACGGTTCAATATTATGAAACAGACAAAATGGGAATTACCCATCATTCTAATTACATCCGCTGGATGGAAGAAGCACGGGTGGATTTCCTGAAGCAGATTGGCTGGGATTATGACAAACTGGAAGAAATCGGAGTGATCTCACCGGTGACAGAAGTCAGCTGTAAGTATAAAAATACGACTACATTTGCCGATGAAATACGGATTGTTGTCTCGGTGGAAGAGTGTAAAGGAGTGCGGTTAAAACTTTTGTATGAGATGGAAAAAGCAGACGGCACCTGCGTGTGCGTGGCGCATTCCGAACACTGCTTTGTGGACCCGGACGGACGTCCGATCAATCTGAAAAAGAAATATCCGGAATTTTATGAGGCGATTATCAGCCGGAAACAACAGTTGTCGTCGTGATATACTTAGTATGAATCGGATAGAGAAAGAGGGGATTTTATTGTACTATAGTATACAAGACACGATGTATCTAATCCTTTTTTGGATTGTTATAGGAGTAGTTCCGGGAGTGCTTACCATCTGGAACATTTACAATTTCTTTGCAAAAAAGCCAAAATATAAGAGAATTATTGCGTGGCTGACGATCTGGATCGGAGGCTTTTTGTATTACTTTTTATACGAAGCCGGTTTTCAGCCGTCGGGGGACTGGAAGGAAGCCGTTTATGTCTATGAAACACATTATAGTATCTCGTCGCAATATGGCTGGACGGTAGTAGTTCCGGTTATATTGGGACTTATTGCACTGCTCATTTTGTATAGTGTGCAGGCAGACCGGCAGCCACCGCTTTTTGCCGCGTTTTTAATTGCTTTTGTAGTGATATTTAATGTTATTTCTATTGCTTTTGCGATTCAGATCGGAAACCAGATGAAGAGTCACAGTGATGGATTTGTCAATATGTTTTTATATCTGTATCAATTCAACCTTTTTGTGCTTTCTGTTTCGGCAGTGAAAAATCATATGAGGGAGCAGATAAAACTTTATCAGTCGAGACGAAAAAATGCGGAGAGTACAAAAATGGCATGGCTGTATTGCAGGATAAGATGTTTTGAGCGCTATCCTGTGCTTGTATTTGCCTGCTTCTTTTTTATCATTGCTGTATTTGAAATCTTGTTTATTCTGGCCGGACAGGGGGCAGATGCGCCGATTAAAGCCTTTACGGATACAGCCGACTGGACATTTTCACAGCAGATACCGCCTCCTCCGATGGATTCGAGCGGGCATTATCTGTGTACGGTGGCAGCAGGGGGGCATAAAAAGATCGTGAAGCCGCTCCGGTATGGAACGAGAAGAGGACAGACGATCGTGGTAAACCGCCAATTGTGTATAGCCAATGCGTTTGAAGAATGGATACAGGAAAAATCTCCCCAAATTCACAAGGCGATAAGAAACTTTTATGACAGGTATGGATATCCGGTTTCCAGACATATTACAACGCCACTGCGGGCAGATGTGGTATATTTTTTGATGAAGCCGCTGGAATGGGTGTTTGTTGTATTTTTGTATTTCGTTGACATACAGCCGGAGGAACGCATACGCAGACAATATGTGCTGAAAAATCATATAAAGAAGCCATTGAAGAGATGGTAGTGAGGATTAAGACAATCGCGGATAAAGCCAGTCACTCCCGTTTTTGAAAGGTTGTTTGAAAACGGGGATTCAATGGTTTTCCGTTCAAAAATGTTTTGTCAAAATCAATGATAATGTCTCTGCAGGGAGCAAGTGTGCTTTGGTAAATTTTGGAAAGAACCGGATTTGTCTCCTTGGCGGAGGCTTTTGGAATGAGATCCATCATATGTCCTTCGAGTTTGCGGTAGTGCAGGGAGAGAAACATAAGGGAACGCAGGATGAGACGGCGCAAGGTCTTGCCGGTCGTTACGAGCCATTTGTAAAACGCCATAGACTGTAACGATTTTTTGATGTCGCGTGGTGTCAGGTCAAAATGGCGGTAAACTCCATAGACAGCCTGAAGCGTCTGCTTATCCCAGCGGATGTGGCGCCAGAGAGGGTATAAAAATGGCTGGATGCCATCTTTTTTCATCAGATAGCGGTCAAATTCCATTTCCATGACAAGGTGGTTAAATCCCTTTTCTTTTGCCTTTTCATTGACGTACGTATGTGCTTCGCTGTCAAGCATAAAATGACAGATGAATCCAAGGAGATAGGCATACTCCGGACAATGACGTCCTTTTTTCCGGATGGAGGAACGAACGGTTTCCAGGAAAGGAAGAAAGGACTGTTTATGCTGGGCATGTCCCAATGTATTGACGTGGCAGGGAAGAAACGGACGGTAGAAGAACAAAAAGTCAGGCCCCTGCAGTCCTGCTTTGTAGGCGGAAGGATATTCCTGTATGATCTGATGTATTTCTTTTGGAAGTTCTTTGCAGACCTCTTTTCCAAAACGATTATGTGCATAAAATGAAGGCATGATAAAACTCCTTTCAAATTTACTCTGTCTTTTTTTATATAATTGTAGTATACTAGATTTGATTTAAGTTATGCAACAGGAATTTGAAAACAGGAGAAAATAAATAGATGTTAGAATCCATAAAGGGACTTAATGTAGTGGAAAAAAAGGGAGTGCCCTTTCTTCAATTTGAAATATTTAAAAATCAACCCGTGATCCACGGCTTTTCAACGCGCCTTGGCGGTGTGAGCCGGGGAGAATGGAGTTCTATGAATATCAGTTTTACGCGCGGAGATAACGAAGCCGATGTAAAAGAAAATCATGAACGTCTGGCTGCCGCGGTCGGATACCGGACAGAAGATCTGGTATTAACCCAGCAGGTGCATAAAACCGATATTTTGCGTGTAGGGAAAGAAGATACCGGTGATGTTTACCGCTATCCGAATCGGAGAATCCGAGAAATTGACGGACTGGTAACCGATGAGCCGGGGGTAATGTTGATGACATTTTTTGCAGACTGCGTGCCTCTTATCTTTTACGATCCGATCAAGAAAGCGGTGGGAAATGCTCATTCCGGATGGCGGGGAACCGTCGGTGCGATGGGGCAGAAGATGGTAGAACGGATGCACGAAGAATTTGGTTCCAGACCGGAAGATATCCTTGCTGTGATCGGGCCCTCCATCTGCCGGAACTGTTACGAAGTAAGCGATGATGTGATCGCAGAGTTTCACAAAGCATTTCCGTGGATGACAGGATTTTACGAGGACAAGGGAAACGGGCATGCGATGCTTGATCTGTGGGAGGCAAACCGACAGATCCTGCTTCATGCCGGATGCTTGGAAGAGCATATACAGGTGAGCGGACTATGTACGAACTGCCATCCGGATCTGCTGTTTTCGCATCGTTATACAGGGGGAAAGCGAGGAAATCTTTGTGCAGTCATCGGCCTGCAGGAAGGATAGATAGGAGAACAAACGTGAATCAGAGAAATTATCAAAAAGAGCTGGATCAATTATTGGTAAAGATTGACAATGAGCCAAAGAAAACTCTATTTCTGCATTGCTGCTGTGCCCCGTGCAGCAGTTATGTGACGGAGTATCTTTCGGCGCATTTTCATCTGGTGCTGTTTTTTTATAATCCGAATATAACGGAAAAGGACGAGTATGAGAAGAGAAAACAGGAATTGATCCGGCTTGTGACAGAAAAAGAATATCCCGGAAAGATCGATATCGTAGAAGCCGATTACGACAGCGAACCCTTTTATGAAATGGCAAAAGGCTACGAGAAAGAGCCGGAATGCGGGAAACGCTGCTTTTTGTGTTATGAACTGCGGCTTCGTGAGACGGCAAAAGAGGCAGTCCGCTATGGAGCAGATTATTTCTGCACGACATTGTCGATCAGTCCACATAAAAATGCAGGAAAACTGATGGAGATCGGAGAGAGGCTGGCGAAGGAGTACAACATTCCGTATCTTCCGTCTGATTTTAAGAAAAAGAATGGCTATAAGCGAAGCATAGAATTGTCAAGAGAATACGATCTTTACCGGCAGAATTACTGCGGCTGCGTCTTTTCAAGGCAGCAGGCAGAAAAGGAAGGAAGAAATAACTGTGAAAAACCAGAATAAGCATAAGAAAATATGGATCCTTGCGGTCGTCGTACTGTGTGCTGTCGCAGCGGTCGGGGTGGCGGATGCCATACAGAAAAGGTCGGAAGCGCAGCCAAAGGACGAGGTTTCGGTGGGAAAAGATGAGATCTTTGCCATGGATACGGTGATGGATCTGACGGTGTATGCGAAAGACACGGAAAAGGTTTTAAGTGCCGGCAGAAAGCTGATCACACAGTATGAACAGCATTTTTCTGTCAATATCGAGGATAGTGATATCAGCAAATGCAACCGGGCAGAGGGAAAACCGGTAAAAGTATCGGATGAGACGTATGATCTGATCCGTATCAGCAAAGAAATGACCGAGAAAACAGACGGTTTATTTGATATCTCCATTTATCCGATCGTCCGCGCGTGGGGATTTACGACGCAGGATTATAAAATCCCGGATGAAAGTGAGCGCAAGAAACTGCTTTCTTATGTGGATGCTTCCGGGATCACGCTCGGAGACGACAATACGGTTACCTTGAAAAAGGGAATGGAGATTGACCTTGGTGGGATTGCAAAAGGATATCTTTCCCAAAAACTGGTAGAATTGTTTCAAAAAGAAGGAGCCGTCGCCGGTGTTGTGTCTCTGGGTGGAAATGTGCAGACATTTGGGAAAAAAGAAGATGGAAGCCGGTTTACGATCGGAATTACCGATCCGTCAGATGGACAGAGTGTGCTGGGAACGCTGGAAGTGGACGAAAAGGCAGTGATCACGTCGGGATCCTACCAGCGGTATTTTGAAGAGAATGGAAAGCGGTACCATCATATCATGGATCCGCGAACCGGGGCACCGGCAGAAAGTGATCTTTTGAGTGTCACGGTGATCTGTGACCGTGGAGAACAGGGGGATGCACTTGCTACCTCGCTATTTGTAATGGGTAAAGAAAAGGCGATTGCCTATGCAAAAGAAAATGATCTGTCATTGATTCTGGTGGATCAGAATAACGAAATATGGACGTCGGAAGGAGTGGACTTTCGGACGGCAAAATAATTATGAAAAAAGAGGAATAGAAGAATGAGAGAAAAATTAATCGGTGACCGCAGATTTTATCGCAGATTATTTGCGATAGCGGTGCCAATGATGATACAGATGGCGATTACAAATTTTGCCAGTATGCTTGACAATGTGATGGTAGGGCAGATGGGAACCGAGCAGATGACCGGCGTAGCGATCGCAAATCAGTTGGTTTTTGTCTACAATTTGTTTATTTTCGGAGCCGTATCCGGTCCGGGAATTTATACAGCGCAGTTTTTTGGGCAGAGAAACGAAGAGGGAATCCGCTACACAATGCGGTTTAAACTGCTTTTGTGCGGAGCACTTACCCTGATTGGTCTGATTTTGATGGGAAGTATGGGAGAGCAGTTGATCCAATTGTATCTTCATACGGAAAATGGAACGACCAATGCTGCACTCACGTTACAGCATGGTTTGGATTATCTGCACATTGTGATGATCAGTTTTATCCCGTTTGCAGTCGTTCAGGCGTATGCCGGGACATTAAAGGAAACGGGAGAGACGATGCTTCCGATGAAAGCCGGAATCCTTTCTGTCGTCGTGAACTTTTGCATCAATTACGTGTTGATCTTCGGAAAATTCGGAATGCCGGTTCTGGGAGCCAGAGGAGCAGCCATCGGAACCGTGGCAGCAAGAATTGTGGAGATGGTTATCGTCGTAGGCTGGGTGCATACGAAGAAGGACAGAAATCCTTATGTCAAAGGACTGTACCGCTCAATGAAAATACCGGCAGGTCTGGCAAAAGAAATTGCCATCAAGGGAACGCCGCTCTTGATCAATGAAGGCTTGTGGGCGTCCGGTATGGCGATGCTTATGCAATGTTACTCCGTCCGCGGTCTGGATGTCGTGGCAGGAATGAACATATCAAATACGTTGAACAATATGTTCAATGTCGTATTTTTATCAATTGGAAACAGTGTCGCGATTTTAGTCGGTCAGTTACTGGGAGCCGGCAAGATGAAAGAAGCAAGATATACCGCTTACCGGATTATTTTCTGTTCGACGACACTGTGTCTCATAATTGCTCTTGCTTTGGCAGGAACCTCGCCGTTTTTCCCAAGAATTTATGAGACGACGGAGGAGATACGGCATCTGGCAACCGGATTTATCCGAATCCTTGCGCTGTATATGCCGGTCAATGCTTTTTTGCACGCGACATATTTTACAATCCGTTCCGGAGGAAAGACGATCATTACGTTTTTGTTTGACAGTTGTTTTATCTGGTGTATTACAATTCCGTTGGCATACTGTCTTTCAAGATTCACCTCGATTCCGATCTTTCCGCTGTATCTGATCGTGAGCGGAGTGGATGTGTTAAAATCCATGCTTGGCTACCTCTTACTGGTAAAAGGAATCTGGCTGAACAATCTCGTAGAAGAAAAGAAATAATAACGAATAGACTTCTTGTTGAGAAATATTATCAATAAGAAGTCTATCTTTTTTTGACAAAAAGAGGTATGATATTACTAGTTAGTGAGAACTAACTTAAACGTTTACGCATACATTTTAGGAGGATTTAGAGATGTTTTTAGAGATTCATGATCTAAAAAAGAGTTTTGGAAGCGGAAACAACCGGACAGAGGTATTAAAAGGGATTGAGTTTACAGCCAATAAGGGAGAGATTTGTGTTCTTCTTGGTCCTTCCGGCTCCGGAAAATCTACGCTTCTTAATATTATTGGAGGCATTGATTCACCGGATGATGGTTACGTAGCCATTGAAGGAGAGAAGATGAAAGATATGACGGAAAAGGCATTGACCCGATACCGCAGAAGACATCTTGGTTACATATTTCAGATGTACAATCTGATCCCAAATCTCAATGTAAAAGAGAATATTGAGGTAGGAGCATATTTAAGTGAAAAACCCTTGGAGATTGACGATCTGTTAAAGACACTTGGGTTGTATGAACATCGTCATAAACTGCCAAATCAGCTTTCCGGTGGACAGCAGCAGCGTACCGCGATCGGACGTGCGATTGTAAAAAATCCGGATATTCTTTTGTGCGATGAGCCGACCGGAGCATTGGATTATAATACGTCCAAAGATATTTTGAATCTGATTGAAGAAGTCAATCACAAATACGGGAATACGGTCATAATGGTAACCCATAACGATGCCATCAAATATATGGCGGATCGTGTCGTTCAGCTGCGCGACGGACAGATACGGAAGAATTATTGTAATGAGAAGAAGATTTCCGCAGTAGATCTTGACTGGTAGGAGGGCGGGTAAATGAAAAATCCATTGATAAAACGCCTGCCGAGAGAATTGATCGGAGAATTTCCAAAGTATATTGTCATATTTTTGTTTATGACATTGACGATCGGATTTATTTCCGGATTTCTTGTAGCAGGAAACAGTATGATCATCGCATATGATGAAAGTTTTGAAAAATATAACATCGAAGACGGACATGTGGAGTTTGAAGAAGAGGCAGACGACACAATGATGGACGAGGTGGAAAAAGAGGAGAATGTAACTTTTTATAAGGATTTTTACAAAGAAGCAGCCTCGGTTTTGAAAAAAGATAATTCTCAGGGAACGATGCGTGTTTTTAAGACACGTGAAGAGGTGAATAAAATCTGTTTGATGGAAGGAACGATGCCAAAGAAGAAAAATCAGGTAGCGATTGACCGTATGCATGCAGATAATAATAACTGGAAAATTGGCGATAAGATCACGTTAGACGGAAAAGAATATGATATCTGTGGTCTGGTGGCTTTGTCTGACTATAGCGCATTATACTCAGACAATAATGATTTCATGTTTGATGCCGTTAAGTTTGGTGTGGCTGTTATGTCAAAAGAAGGGTATGAAACTCTTTCGGAGGATAAAGAACATTTTCAATACGACTGGGTTTATGCGGATAAACCGCAGACAGAGAAAGAAAAGAATGACAAGGCAGAAGATTTTATGACGGCAATTGCTAAAAAGGCCTATAATAAAAATCTGACAATTAAGAATTTTATTCCGGAATATGCAAACCAAGCGATTCATTTTACGGGGGAAGACATGGGTGGTGACCGTGCGATGATGATCGGACTTTTGTATATCCTGATCGCAATCATTGCGTTTATCTTTTCGATTACGATCAAACATACAATTATAAGAGAATCGTCCGTGATCGGTACCCTTCGTGCTTCGGGGTATACGAGAGGAGAAGTTTTAAGACATTACCTTGCGGTGCCGATTATGGTCACGCTAATTTCCTCCTTACTGGGAAATGTACTTGGATACACTGTATTTAAAGATATGGTGGCAGATCTGTATTATGGAAGTTACAGCCTGCCGACGTATGTAACCGTCTGGAATGCAGAAGCTTTTGTGATGACGACGGTGATTCCTATCGTATTAATGCTTGTAGTGAATGCGGTTACACTGATTAAGAAACTGCGTTTGTCACCGCTTAAATTTATACGAAGAGATCTTTCAATGAAAAAGAAAAAGAAGGCACTTCGTCTGCCACATTTTAAATTTTTCACAAGATTTCGTATCCGTATTGTATTGCAGAATTTATCGAGTTATCTGATGATGTTTATCGGAATATTTTTTGCGTCGGTATTGCTTTTGTTTGGTATGATGATGCAGCCGCTTTTGGAAAAATACCAGGATAAGGTGCTGGATGCGATGATCGCGCCGTACCAGTATGTATTGAAGACGCAGGTGGATACGACAAATCCGGATGCGGAAAAATATTCGATGATCTCATTGAATTACGAGGGGAAAACCCGTAATGAAGATATCAGTATTTATGGACTGGTAGAAAATAGTAAATATTTTACACAGGAACTTCCGAAAGAGGGAGTCGCTGTATCGGATTCATTTAACGAAAAGTATGGTGTGCAGGTCGGCGATACGATCACTTTGAAAGAAAAATACGAAGGAAAACAATATCGTGTAAAGATTGCAAAGGTCATCCCTTACGCTGCCGGTATTGCTGTATTTATGCCAATCGATCAGTTTAATGAAACATTTGAAATGAAAGTCGATTTGTTTGACCAGGGATTTCGTGATCCGGTATTGCTTTTGAAGCGGCTTTCCACTCCCGGAAAACCGGAATATTTCACCGGATATTTTTCCAAAGAAAAATTGACCGATATTGATGAAAAGTACATTAGTTCCTGTATTACAGAAGATGATATGACAAAACTTTCCCGTCAGCTGAATGTGTCGATGGGAGGTATGTTTGAGATGATTAAATGGTTTGCCGTTGCACTTGCGGTACTGATCATTTACCTTCTTACGAAACTTATATTGGAGCGAAATACGAAGGCAATCTCGATGGTTAAGATCTTAGGCTATGAAAATGGAGAGATCGGGCGGCTTTACCTGATCACGACGACATGGTTTGTGCTGTTCTCGATCATTATCAGTTTGTTTTTATCCTCGGTTACGATGCTGGAGATCTATCAGGCACTTATGATCAATTACAATGGATGGATCAGTATTTATTACTCACCGCAGGTTTATCCGATTATGGTATTTATGGTACTTGGTGCGTATGCGCTGGTAGCACTCGTGCAATTCCGAAAAATTAAGAAGATTCCGATGGATGAAGCATTGAAGAATGTTGAATAGAAAGGGGCAGAAGCAATGAATCGAAACAGAAAATGGAAATATGTAGGAAAAGCGGTTCTCTCCGGAGTGCTTGTGACAAGTTTGCTGGTAGGAAATATCGGATATGCGGAGGCAAAGCCGATTTCGCAGGAAGAAACGGTATACGTGGAATTGGCAGAAGATGGAAGTGTGAAAGAAGTGACAGTATCTGATCTTTTGAAGCAGGAAGGAAAAGAAAATGTGACAAAAGAGGAAAAAGCAGACAAGGATACAAAGCTTCCGGTGGATGTAACGATTACCTATCTTTTGGATGGAAAAGAAATTGCCGGCAAGGATCTGGTCGGCAAAAGCGGAAAACTTACGATCCGTGTAAAATACACAAACCGTTCCACCCGGAAAAAGAGCATCAACGGCAAATCAGAGACGTTGTATACGCCGTTTATAATGGCGACTATGATGGTTCTTCCGTCGGATAAATTTACGAATGTAGAAGCGAAAGATGCCAAGGTAATGGAACAGGGCGACAATCAGATTGTCCTTGGAATCGGCTTCCCGGGCATGGCAGAGAGTCTAAATCTGGAAGATGGCGATATCAAGGACAAGTTAAAGTCAGAATTTGAAATTACAGCGGATGTCAAAGAGTTTGAGATGGACCAGGCAGTGACGGTTGCCAGTGCAGACATTCTCTCGGAACTTGATCTGGAGGATAATGAGGATTTACAGGATTTGGAAGATGGCATTGAGAATCTTTGTGATACTTCCGGAAAACTGGTAAAAGGAACGAAGAAAGTAGACCAAGCTGTAACGAAGTTTGGCGATAAATTCGAAACGTTTGCCAAAGCCATTGCGAAGATGAACAAAGGAACGAAGACGCTGAATAAAGGAAGTAATACATTGTATAAAGGCATAAAACAATATACGCAGGGCGTAAATGGACTTGCAGATGGAGTTACGGCTTACGTGCAGGGAAGCGATAAGGTTTCCGCGGGGATTAGTGCTTTTTATACCGGCGTCAAAGACTTGCCGGAGACATACAAAAAGTTCTCAACCGGCTTATCGAGTTATACTTCCGCAGTGGATAAATTAGCGGATAAAGATACGGTAAATGCGCTGGTAGATGGTGCGAAAGGTGTAGCGGCACAGATCACGGCGATGAATACAAATCTGGAGACGCTGGAAAAAAGTTATGATAAATATGACAAGATTATAGCAGATCTGAAAGCACAGGCAGATTCCTGTGCCGATGAAGCGCAGAAACAGGCACTGCTTGCTTCGGCCGCAGAACTCGAAAAGGTGGCAGCAGAGCAGGAGAAAAGCGTCGCCGCCATGAAGGATGTGACAAAGAGCGACGGTGCATGGAAGAAAGGGGCTGACCAGGTTAGCAATGGTGTAGCTCAGTATACCGGCGGCGTGCAGAAACTATCGGAGAGTTCCTCTACACTTACGAGTGCTGACAGTGAGATAAGCAAGGGCCTCACGAGTCTTGTGACAAGTGCGAAAACATTGAATGAAGGAAGCGGAAAACTTTCGCAAAACAGCAAGAAACTTTTGAGTGCTTCGAAGAAGATTAAAAAGGTATCCAAGAGTCTTGTAAAAGGGGGAAAAGGTCTGGCAGACGGTACGAAGGCACTTGCCAAAGGAAGCGCCCGGATGAATCAGGCTGCCGGTGCTTTTCAGAAAGGATTTACTGCTTTGGAGAAAGGCACCGGCTCTCTTGCGAGCGGTGTGAAGAAATTTGATGAAAAAGGAATTCAGAAGATCAAAGATACCTATGAAGACGATTTTGTCTCATTAAAAGACCGTTTGCAGGCGCTCGGTGAATTGTCGAAGGATTATACTTCATTCTCTGAGAAACAGCAGGGTGTGGGCAGTGAAGTGAAGTTTATTATCCAGTCACCGGCGTATAAGAAGTAGGAAAATTTGGCGTTATTGATGTGAGAAAAGCCCCCGGCATGGCAGTTACCGTAAGGACTGCCATGCCGGGGCTTTGTGTGGGGATGGGGAATTACAGGCGGAGGAACATTTCGATGCCTCGCAGGCATTACAGGAGATACATTATAGGTATTAGACATGAAAGAAAGTGTGGAAACTTGGAAAGGTAAATATAAAAGTTAACGTATAGAATAAAAAAATGGCAAAAACGTGACGTTGAAAAATTGATGTTGACAGGGGAAAGTGTATCGCGTATAGTAGATATAAAGGGAAAATGTTAGCTGAAAAGGGAAAAGAGTGAGTGTATATAATGCGATTTGGAATGTGATCTAGACAAGTGAGAGGTGAGATAAGATAATGGGAGAAATGCTTTTTACATTTTTAATGCTGGTTATGATGGTTTTTCTATTCTGTTTGCGGTATATAGTGCCAATTTTTATTTCGATTATTGGGGCAGTGCTGATTAAGAAGAAAAACAAAAAAATATATGGAAGTATTCTTTTAATCTTAGGGCTTGCAATTGAGGCAGTTAGCATAGCAGTGCAGGTCTACAGTTTCAGATAGGGAATTGAACCATATGAAATCAAAATGTACAATGCTTCCAGCAATTGTACTAATTTTCGTCAGCTGGAAGGTTTTGATGTAGACAAAGCAGAGGGTGAGAGATTCATTTAAGAATATAGATTGTGAAAGTTTGTGAGGTGATTTCAGAATGAAGTTTAAGACAATATGCAACATTGCTTTGTTTGTTTTGTGCGTTAGTGGTATAGTAATAAATCATTTTTTTGAGCAGTACAAAATATTGAGTATTGCATGTTTGTTAGGAATCGGAGTAATTGCGATTATTAAAGAAAGAGTAAATTTAAAAGACAAATGAGAAGCTTGATGAATACAGATTATATTTTAAGATTGGAGCGTGGACAAAATGAACAAAAAAGTAGCCTATGGATGAATGTTGTATTGGTAGCTTCCTTGCTTGTCAGCATGGTATTTCCAATGGCAGACGGCAATGTACAGGCGAAACAGAAAAAGGTTTTGGTTGCTTATTTTTCTGCGACCGGGACGACAAAAAGTGCAGCACTAAAGATTAAGAAAGCGGCGAAGGGCGCAAAGGTGCAAAGTGGAGCGAATCTTACGGATTCTTCCGCAGCCGGTGTGGCAAAATGGGTAAAGAAGAAAGTGAAATAATGGGGGAGAAAGTTAGGAATCTTAAAATACAGCATTATTTTAACAAAAATATTGAATTATAACAAAAAGAATGTTATGATAAAATAAAAAAGTTAAAAGGTGTATGTATGAAAAAATATTTGTCTGACATTTTTGGAGTAAATGTCAAAATTGAAAACTGGGACGGTAAGCTCCAATTGCCTCTTTATTTGCGAAACAAGAGAGAGTATTATATGCTTTCGCTTGGTGAGAGACAAAGTATATTGATGAAGAATGAATCGGGCTATTTTAATGTGGCTTCTTTTGAAAAAGAAATAAAAAAAATAGAAAAATATGCAAAGATGCCGGTTGTATTATGGCTTGATACAATTTCTTCTTATCAAAGAAATGCCTTGATTAAAAACCGAATTTCTTTTATTGTGCCAAATTCGCAAATTTTTGTGCCAGAATTTGGAATGAGTTTAAGGGAATTTTGCATGAGAGCAGAAATGAGAGAGAAAAGCGGCAAAATTCCAGCAATGACCCAGTTTTTGCTTCTTTATTTTATCTATCAAAAGAAGAGGGAAGAAAAGAGCCAATCGGAGATTGCAAAATGTCTTAATATGTCAGCGATGAATGTCAGCAGAGCGGTTCAGGAGTTACAGGAACTTGGTTTGCTGGTTGCCCGCAGAGACGGAACACATAAAATGATTGAGGCGGTAGCTTGTGGCAGAGAATTGTATCAACTCTCATGCAAATATTTACAGTCGCCGGTTCAAAAGAAAATATATGTAAGTTCTCAATTTTATAATGTGACATTACCTATGGCGGGAGAAACAGCACTGGCGAAAAAGAGTATGCTGAATGATCCCAAATGTATGGTTTATGCAATGGATAAAAAGCGGTTAAAGGAAATTCCTCAAGAGGCTATTGTTAAGCCACAATTTGTGCTGGGAAATGATTATGTGGAGATTGAATTATGGAAATATAATCCATCTGCCTATATGGCAGATGGCATGGTGGATATAGTGTCATTGGTACAAAGTCTTAAAGATGTGGATGATGAGCGCGTGGAAATGCAGATTGAAGAAGTTATGGAGGAATACAGATGGTAATAGGATTGGAAGTTTTAAGAGAAGCATTTAAAGGATATGAAGATTGTTATACAATTATCGGAGGAACTGCTTGTGATATTTTGATGAACAGACAAAATTTGGATTTTCGTGCAACAAAAGATATTGATATGATTCTATTGATTGAAAACAGATTTGAAGAGTTTGGAACTGTGCTATGGAAATTTGTTAAGGATGGGGCGTACAAATGTGGATGGAAGAATTCAAAAAATTTACAGTTTTATCGTTTTACCGAACCGCAGAATTCAAATTATCCGATAATGATTGAATTGTTTTCGAAAAATCCAGGTTATCAACTGCATGATATTGAGGCAGTAATTACTCCACTACATATTTCGGATGAGATATCCAGTTTGTCGGCAATTATGCTGAACGATGATTATTATAAGTTTATGCTGAGTGGGAGAAAAACAGTAAATGGTGTCGGGGTTCTCGGAGCGGAGCATTTGATTCCTTTTAAAATGAAAGCCTGGCTGGATTTATGCAGACGAAAAAATGAAGGGGAGCATGTGAACTCCAAGGATATCAAGAAACATAAAAATGACGTATTTCGTTTAATGAATATAATAAATCCGGAGGAGAGGATTGATTTGCCGGAAACAGTACAAGATGATGTCAACAAATTTGTAGAAAGGATGCCGGAAGAACGTATCAATATGAAAAATATCGGGCTTGATATGGAGTTGTATGACGCATTGCATATATTAGAAAATATGTATTTGTTATAAAGAAAAAGTCAAATAAAAACCAGCAAAATAGGCATAGTTCCCATTTTGCTGGTTCTTTTATGTTCTAATTTTTAATTACTTACCGTTCTTATTTACTTCCTGCATTTTCATTGCACGGACTTTGGTTGACAGACCAAACAATGTGATGAATCCGTCAGCGTCGTGGTGGTCATAAAGGTCACCGGTTGTAAAGGAAGCAAGGCTTTCATTGTACAGGGAATATGGAGAAGTTGTTCCTGCTTTGATAATGTTTCCTTTGTACAGTTTGAATTTTACTTCACCGGTTACATACTGCTGTGTAGACTCGATGAATGCCTGAGTAGCTTCGCGAAGCGGACTGAACCATTTTCCTTCGTATACGATCTGAGCGAGTTTGTTGCCCATTTCCTCTTTTACAGCGTAGGTATCGCGGTCGAGGATCAATTCTTCGAGCTGCTGATGTGCTTCGTAAAGGATGGTTCCACCCGGAGTTTCATATACACCACGGGATTTCATACCTACAACACGGTTTTCTACAATATCAATGATACCGATGCCGTGTTTGCCGCCGAGACGGTTCAATTCGCGGATGATATCAGAAACTTTCATGGCTTTTCCATTGACTGATTTTGGAACACCTTTTTCAAATGTCATTGTGACATATTCGCCTTCATCCGGAGCTTTTTCCGGTGTGGTACCGAGTACGAGAAGATGTTCGTAGTTTGGCTCATTGGCAGGATCTTCCAATTCCAGTCCTTCATGGCTGATGTGCCACAAGTTACGGTCACGGCTGTAACTGGAATCTGCAGCAAAAGGAAGGTCAATGCCGTGTGCGCGGCAGTATTCAATCTCGGATTCACGGGAATCCATGTTCCATTTGTCGTTTCTCCAAGGAGCGATGATCTTGATATCAGGAGCGAGAGCTTTGATACCGAGTTCGAAACGGATCTGGTCATTTCCTTTTCCGGTTGCACCGTGGCAGATAGCGACAGCGCCTTCTTTGCGGGCAATTTCCACGAGACGTTTGGCGATAACCGGACGAGCCATGGAAGTACCAAGCAGATATTTATTTTCATAGATTGCATGACCCTGTACACAAGGAACGATGTATTCGTCACAGAATTCATCGATAACATCTTCGATGTAGAGTTTGGAAGCACCACATGCTTTTGCACGCTCGTCCAATCCATCAAGTTCGCTTCCCTGTCCACAGTCGATGCAGACGCAGATAACTTCATAATCATAATTTTCCTTCAGCCATGGAATGATCGCTGTCGTATCCAGACCGCCGGAATAAGCAAGAACAACTTTTTCCTTCATAATTAAACCTCCGTAAATGTGATATAGAAAGGGTCTCAAGGTCACAGCCCTTCCCATGCAAGCATGGACGTTGTCGGGGAACTTTGAAACCAACGGCTTGCTCCGTTGCTGGCGCAACTGCCGCAATCCTGCGAATATTCGGATTCCCGATCCTTGCAAAGCAAGTCTCTCCATCCTCATATTCGGCGAGTTTCAAGGTATCATCCTCTTTCGTGCGAGCACGAGAGTCTGATACTTTGAAACTCTGTTATCATAAATATACAACATAAATGAATATTATGCAAGAGGAAATGTGGATTTTATGTTTTCTTTTGATGAATTGTGAAATTGTACTTGCGTAAATGAGTACACAGGTGTATAATAAATATGCATTTGCATAAAAGATGCATATTTATGCAAAATATTCATTGGATTGTGCATAAAAGGAAATGGAGGACATATTTATGAAGAAAGTAAGAGCGGTGATAGTGTGTCTTATGGCGATGGTTATGTTGACCGGATGCCTGGGACTTAATATGGAGATGACGGTAAATGAAGACGGTACATGTGGTTATACCCTTACATATTATTATGAACAAAGTACTTTTGAATTAATGAAAGAAGATGCAAAAAACAGTGTGCTGACATGCGGAGATTTTGCGCAGGACACAAAAACGATAAATGGAAAGACCTATCAGGCATTTTCCAAAACGTTTTCCTTTGCGTCCAGAGAGGAATTGAAAAATTTTCTGACAAATGATGCGGTTTATCTTGCAAAGTTTAAGCAGGATTCCAAGGCAGCGGATAAATATACAGCAGATAGTTTTCATGCACCATTTAAAAATGTGACATTAACGGCAGATACATTTATTGGTGAGGCGGGAACGAACAATTATACTTCGATGTCAACGAAATCGGCGCAGGCATCAAAAACACAAAATAATGCGCGGGCGCTTGATGTCGCACAAGTGTCTTCCCAATTAAAAGGAAAATCCGTAAATGAATATTATAAGGCATTGGGACTCATCATGGATATTTCCATCGTTCTGCCAAAGCCTATTAAGGAATCCAATGGTGCAGCAGAAGGAAATAAAGTAACGTGGAATCTGGATAATTTACCGGATGATTCCAAACTGATCGCGACATGCGGAGATACGCCGATCATATCCGGCGATAAAGAAACCCCAAAGATTCAGGGTGTAAGAAATAACGCACTTACGAAGAAAGCCGTGCTGGTAAAAGTGACAGATAATGTGAGTGTAAAAGAAGTGACAATTAATGGAAAACGTTTTAATGTGTCACAGTTCAAATTGGCAAAAAGCGGACGGTATACAATAAAGGCAGTAGATGCCAATGGAAATGTGTCGGTATTGAAATTTACAATTGATGCCAAAGCACCCGTTTTCAAGGGCGTACGACATGGTAAGGTATATCGGAAAAAGGCGACAGTGAAAGTGTCGGATGCCAATGGAATCCGTTATATTAAAGTAAATGGCAAAAAACAAAAAGTCAGAAAAAAACTTGTTATCCGCAAAAAAGGTAAAAATACCATGATTGCCTGTGATAAAGCAGGAAATCAGTCAAAAGTTGTATTTACCATTAAGTAATAGAAAAGAGGCTAAATGATGATTAAAGTAGGTATTATCGGCTCGACCGGTTATGCGGGCCAGGAATTGGTAAGATTGTTATTGCAGCACAAAGAGGCAGAGATTGTATGGTATGGTTCACGAAGCTATGTCGATGAAAAATTCAGTGCTGTTTTTGGAAACATGTTTCAGATCGTTGAAAATGTATGTAAAGGCGATGATCTTCATGAATTAAGTAAGCAGGCAGACGTGATCTTTACGGCGACGCCGCAGGGATATCTTGCCTCGGTTCTCGATGAAGAGATTTTGTCAAATTGTAAAGTGATTGATCTGAGTGCGGATTTCCGTATTAAAGATGTCGATGTATATGAAAAATGGTATGGTATCGAACATAAGAGCAAACAGTTTATCGGAGAGGCCGTATATGGACTCTGTGAGTTGAACCGGGAGAAGATCAAAGGTGCACGCCTGATCGCAAATCCGGGATGTTATCCGACCTGCTCGACGCTTTCCATTTATCCGATGGTAAAAAATGGATATATTGACACCGATACGCTGATCATTGATGCCAAATCCGGTACAAGCGGAGCCGGTCGTGGAGCAAAGATTCCAAACTTGTATTGTGAAGTGAATGAAAATATTAAGGCATACGGGGTAGCGACACACCGCCATACACCGGAGATTGAGGAACAGCTTGGTTATGCGGCAGGAAAACCGGTAATGATCAATTTTACCCCACATTTGATTCCGATGAACCGTGGCATTCTCATTACGGCTTATGCAAAATTAAATCCGGGTGTGACAAAAGAAATGGTTCGTAAAGCATATGAAGAAGCTTACAAGGACGAATATTTTGTACGTGTATTAAATGATGGTGTCTGTCCGGAAACACGCTGGGTAGAAGGCAGTAACTTTGTTGATGTCAGCCCGAAAGTGGACGAGCGTACCGGTCGTGTCATCATGATGGGTGCCATGGATAATATTACCAAGGGCGCAGCAGGACAGGCAGTTCAGAATATGAACCTGTTGTTTGGACTGGATGAGGCAGAAGGACTTCGTCTTGTGCCGGTATTCCCGTGATAAGAAGTATTTTATTTGGCACGTTGCGTTAAAATTTAGAATATAGAAATGAGGTTAATCGTATGCAGAGAATTGATGGTGGTGTCAATGCACCAAAAGGATATGAGGCGTCCGGAATAGAGGCTGGGATCAAATATGAAAACCGAAAAGATATGGCACTTGTATTTTCTACGGAACCGGCAAATGCGGCAGGAACTTTTACTACAAATGTAGTAAAAGCGGCACCGGTTCAATGGGATAAAGAGATTGTTGAGACCGGACATCATGTCCGTGCGGTCGTTTTAAACAGCGGAATTGCGAATGCGGCGACCGGAAAAGAAGGAAAAGAGTACAATTATGAGATGGCATCGGAAATCGCAAAGGTACTTGGTATCGTGCCGGAAGAAGTACTGACGGCATCCACCGGAGTCATCGGGATGCAGCTTCGTATGGCACCGATCCGCAAAGGAGCACCGCTTTTGAAAGATGCCCTGACAACGGACCGCCAGGGGGCGAAAGATGCAGCCAGAGCCATTATGACGACGGATACGATTCTGAAAGAATGTGCCGTTACGTTTGAACAGGATGGCTCGACGATTACCGTCGGTGGAATGAGCAAGGGTTCCGGTATGATTCATCCGAATATGGCGACGATGCTCAGCGTCATTACGACGGATGCAAAAGTAAGTCATGAGGTGCTTCAGGGAATGCTTCGCGAGATCGTAGCAGATTCCTTTAATATGATCTCGGTAGACCGTGATACTTCCACCAATGACACCTGTGTGCTTTTGGCAAATGGAGCAGCCGGGGCAGAGGAGATCAAAAAAGATACCGATGCTTATCGGGCGCTTTATGAAGCAGTTTCTTATGTAGCAACCGATCTTGCCAAGAAAATGGCAGGCGACGGCGAAGGATGCACCCGCCTTTTGGAAGTGACCGTAAAAGGAACAAAGACCAAGCAGGATGCCGTTACCTTGAGTAAATCGGTGATTTCTTCGAACCTTGTAAAGACGGCGATTTATGGAAAAGACGCGAACTGCGGCCGTGTGCTATGTGCGCTTGGTTATGCCGGTGTAGAGTTTGATCCGGAAGTTGTAGATCTGACATTGCAGGCAGGTGGCGAAGAAATGTTATGGATTAAAAATGGTGTACTTACCGATTTTGATGAAGAAAAAGCTACCGAGATGATGGGAATGGACAAAGTAACGTTAGTATGTGACATGAAGCAGGGCGAATGCAGTGCGACAGCTTGGGGCTGCGATCTTACGTATGATTATATTAAGATCAATGCGGACTACCGTTCGTAATACTGTAAGAATATGGAAGAAAGGCAAGAGGAAATGGACGATAAATTAAATGATGTATTGATAAAAGCGGAGACTTTGATCGAGGCACTGCCTTATATCCGCGATTTCAACAATAAAAAAGTCGTTGTAAAATACGGCGGAAGCGCGATGCTGGATGAAAAACTGCAGCAGAGTGTCATCAAAGACGTGGCACTTTTGAAGCTGGTTGGAATGAAGCCGATCATTGTACATGGCGGCGGAAAGGAAATCAGTAAATGGGTGCGCCTGATGGGAAAAGAACCGGAATTTGTCGAGGGACTCCGCGTGACAGACGATGACACGATGGAAGTGGCAGAGATGGTTTTAAATAAAGTAAATAAGCATCTGGTACAGATGATGGAAAAACTTGGTGTGAGAGCAGCCGGCATCAGCGGAAAAGACGGCGGTACTCTTCGCTGTGATAAAAAGACAGCAAACGGCAAAGATATCGGTTACGTCGGAGATGTGAAAGAAGTCAATTCCGAATTGATCGACACTCTTTTGGAAAATGATTTTGTGCCGATCATTGCGCCAATCGGACTTGGGGATGATTATAAGGCGTACAATATCAATGCGGACGATGCTGCCTGCGCAATTGCAAAATCCATGAAAGCGGAGAAATTGGTATTTATGACTGACATCGAAGGTGTTTGCAAAGATGCGGACGATCCATCGACACTGGTTTCCGTGCTGACACTGGATGAAGCACATAAAATGATCGAGGACGGTTTTATCGGTGGCGGAATGCTTCCGAAAATACGTAACTGTATTGAAGCCGTAGAACAGGGCGTAAACCGTGTACATATTTTGGACGGAAGAAGAGAACATTGTCTCCTGCTTGAGTTCTATACGAAGAAAGGTATCGGAACGGCAATTATTGGAAATGAGACAAATTTGTACCATCATGAGACAGAGTAAAGGAGCAGACGTATGAATACATTAATTGAAGAATCCGAAAAATATCTGATTCATTCCTACAATCGGTATCCGGTAGCAATGGATCATGGCGAAGACGTGTATCTGGTAGATACCGAAGGAAAAAAATATCTTGATTTTGGCGCAGGAATCGCCGTATGTGCGCTTGGCTACAGCGATGAGGAATTCAAAAATGCATTGAAAGCCCAGATTGATAAGGCGACACATTTTTCCAATTATTTCTACTCGGAGCCATTGATGCAGGCAGCAAAATGTCTGGCAGAGGCGACCGGAATGGACAAAGTGTTTATGGCAAACAGCGGTACAGAGGCCAATGAAGGTGCTTTGAAGCTGGCAAGAAAATATGCGATCATGCAGGGACATGAAGAACGTCACGAAGTCATTTCTATGAATAAAGCATTTCATGGAAGAAGTATGGGGGCGTTGTCCGTAACAGGAACAGAAAAATACCGTGCGCCGTTTGCTCCTCTTATTTCCGGCGTTCATTTTGCCGATTACAACGATTTGGATAGTGTAAAGAATTACATTAACGATAAAACCTATGCCATTATCGTAGAGGCGGTTCAGGGTGAAGGCGGCATTTATCCGGCAGACAAAGAATTTTTGCAGGGAATTCGTGACCTCTGTACCGAGCATGATATCATGATGATCTGCGACGAAGTACAGTGTGGTATGGGAAGAACCGGAAAAATGTTTGCTTACCAGCAGTACGGCATCCGGCCGGACATCGTAACGATGGCGAAAGGAATTGGAAATGGAATCGTTGTCGGCGCTTTTGCGGCAAAGACAGACGTGGCAAAAGCCCTTGTACCGGGTGACCACGGTACGACCTTTGGAGGAAATCCTTTGGCAAGTGCGGCAGTTGTAGCAGTAAACCACATTTTTAAAGAAAAGAATATTCTTGAAAATGTCAATCGTGTCGGCGAGTATCTTGGAAAAAAGCTGGATGAGATCGCAGCCGGAAGCAAAGTGGCAAAAGAAGCCCGCGGAATGGGACTGATGAGAGGACTGGAATGCGACGCGCCGGTCGGCGAGATCTGTGCGAAAGCATTGGACAAAGGACTTCTTCTCTTAACCGCCGGAACCAATGTCATCCGTTTTGTACCGCCATTGGTTATCAAAGAGGAACATGTGGATCAGATGGCAGAGATTTTGACGGAAGTTTTGAAAGAATTCGAGTAATTTAACTTTGTTTTTTAAAGTTTTTAAACTTTTTTATTAAAAAAACAAAAAAGTACTTGATTATTGAGAATAAATATTATATAATGTCTTTAGACAAAGACGTCAAAGGGAGATGTGCCCTAAATTGCACATTTTCTTTGGCGTCTTCTTTTTTTTACAAACAAGTCGCTTTAGAGCGGCAAACTAATGTCAAGAATGGAGGATTACTATGAGTGGTCAATATGTAGAAGAGTCAAAACGAAAAGCGCTCGGTATGTATCACCCGAGATTTGAACATGACAATTGCGGTATCGGAGCGATTGTAAATATAAAGGGAAAGAAAACACACGATACCGTTAAGAATGCATTGGAAATCGTAGCACATCTTGAGCATCGAGCAGGAAAAGATGGCGAAGGAAAGACAGGAGACGGAGTAGGAATCATGCTTCAGATCTCACATAAATTCTTCAAAAAGATTGCCACCCAGATGGGAATAGAGATTGGCGAAGAAAGAGAGTATGCGGTAGGAATGTTCTTCTTCCCACAGGATGAACTTCGCAGAAATCAGGCAAAGAAAATGTTTGAGACAATTGTAGATAAAGAAGGTCTTGAATTTTTAGGATGGAGAAAAGTACCGATTGCTCCTTCGATTTTAGGAAAAACAGCGGTAGAATGTATGCCTTACATCATGCAGTGTTTCATTAAGAAACCGGAGCAGGTAGAAAAAGGACTGGAATTTGACCGCAAATTATATATTGCACGAAGAGTATTTGAACAGTCCAATGAAAATACGTATGTAGTATCCCTTTCGAGCCGCACGATCGTATACAAAGGAATGTTTCTGGTATCCCAGCTGCGATTGTTCTTTGATGATCTGCAGGATGTGGATTATGAATCGGCGATCGCTATGGTACATTCCAGATTTAGTACAAACACACAGCCAAGCTGGCAGCGTGCCCATCCAAACCGCTTTATCGTACACAACGGAGAAATCAATACGATCCGCGGTAATGCCGATAAGATGCTTGCCCGTGAAGAGACGATGGAATCCGATCATCTGAGAGGAGAACTTCACAAAGTCCTACCGGTTGTTAATACTGAGGGATCGGACTCCGCAATGTTAGACAATACGCTGGAATTTTTGGTGATGAGTGGCATGGAACTTCCGCTTGCGGTCATGATAACCATTCCGGAACCATGGGCAAATAACCGTTATATCAGTGAAAAGAAAAAAGACTTTTACCAATATTATGCAACCATGATGGAGCCATGGGACGGACCGGCTTCGATTCTTTTCTCCGACGGAGACATTATGGGTGCCGTGCTTGACAGAAATGGTCTTCGACCATCCAGATACTATATTACAGATGACGATCAGTTGATTCTTTCTTCCGAGGTTGGAGTAATGCCGATCAGCGAAGAACACGTTGTTAAAAAAGACCGTCTTCGTCCGGGAAAAATGCTTCTTGTCGATACGGTCAAAGGAAAACTGATCGATGATGACGAATTAAAAGAAAAATATGCATCCAGCCAGCCATATGGAGAGTGGTTAGACACGAATCTGGTTCGCTTGAAAGATCTTACGATTCCAAATAAACGAGTAGATTCTTATAACCATGAAGAAAGTCTTCGCCTGCGCAAGGCGTTTGGTTATACGTATGAGGAAGTGAAAAATGAAATCCTTCCAATGGCAAAAAATGGAACAGAGCCAATCTCCGCAATGGGACATGATACGCCGCTTGCTGCACTCAGCAAACAGCCACAGCCATTATATAACTACTTTAAACAGCTGTTTGCACAGGTAACCAACCCGCCAATCGATGCGATACGTGAGGAAGTCGTTACTTCGACCACCGTATATATCGGAGACGCCGGCAACCTGCTGGAAGAAAAAGCAGAAAACTGCCATGCGTTAAAGATTGAGAATCCGATTTTGACAAATACTGACCTTTTGAAGATCAAATCCATGAAAGTGGAAGGATTCAAAGTTGCTGTCATTCCGATTACGTATTATAAAAACACGTCTTTGAAAAAAGCCATCGACCACTTGTATCTGGAAGCGGATCGTGCTTACAAAGAGGGAGCCAATGTGCTGATCCTGTCCGACCGCGGTGTGGATGAAAATCATGTGGCGATCCCGGCACTGCTTGCCGTATCAGCGATGCAGCAGCACCTTGTCACTACGAAAAAGAGAACTTCACTTTCCATGATCTTAGAGAGTGCAGAGCCGAGAGAAGTTCATCATTTTGCAACGCTTCTCGGATTTGGTGCGACAGCCGTCAACCCATATCTTGCATTGGATACGATCAATACACTCATTGACAATGGCATGCTTGACAAAGATTATTATGCCGCCGTAGACGATTATAACTCAGCAATCCTGCATGGTATCGTAAAGATTGCCTCCAAGATGGGAATTTCTACGATTCAGTCATATCAGGGAGCAAAAATCTTTGAAGCCATCGGATTGTCGAAAGATTTTATTGATAAATATTTTACCGGAACGGTTTCCAGAATCGGTGGACTTGGTATCGAAGATATCCAGAACCAGGTAGAAATGCTTCATGATAAAGCATTTGATCCATTGGAACTTGGTACGGATATTACGCTTGATAGTATTGGAAACCACAAGAGCCGCAGCGGAAAAGAAGAACATTTGTATAATCCGAAAACCATTCATCTGCTGCAAGAAGCCACAAGAACCGGCAACTATCAGATGTTTAAAGAATATTCCGATGAGATTGACAGAGAGGATCTGTATATGAACCTTCGAAGTCTTCTCACATTTAACTTCCCGAAAAAGGGAATTCCGCTTTCCAAAGTAGAAAGTGTAGATGAGATCGTCAAACGATTTAAAACCGGTGCGATGTCTTATGGTTCCATTTCACAGGAAGCCCACGAGACACTGGCGATCGCAATGAACCATCTCCATGGAAAATCCAATAGTGGTGAAGGTGGAGAGAGTTTGGAACGACTTACCATCGGCAAAGATGGCGTAAACCGCTGCTCCGCGATCAAACAGGTAGCTTCCGGACGTTTTGGTGTAACTTCCAGATATCTCGTAAGTGCCAAAGAGATTCAGATCAAGATGGCGCAGGGAGCAAAACCGGGCGAAGGTGGACATCTTCCGGGCAAAAAAGTATATCCATGGATCGCGAAGACGAGACATTCGACACCGGGTGTGTCCCTGATCTCGCCGCCACCTCATCATGATATTTATTCGATCGAGGATTTGGCACAGTTGATCTATGATTTAAAGAATTCAAACCAGGATGCAAGAATTTCCGTGAAACTGGTATCGGAAGCAGGCGTAGGTACCGTCGCTGCCGGTGTAGCAAAAGCAGGAGCCGAAGTTGTACTGATCTCCGGATACGACGGCGGTACCGGAGCTGCTCCGGGAAGTTCCATCCACAATGCCGGACTTCCTTGGGAACTGGGTCTGGCAGAGACACATCAGACTCTTTTGATGAACGGACTTCGTTCGAAAGTAGTAATTGAGACGGATGGTAAATTGATGACCGGCCGCGATGTCATGGTAGCAGCCCTTCTTGGTGCCGAAGAATTTGGTTTCGCGACAGCACCGCTTGTTACAATGGGATGCGTTATGATGCGTGTATGCAACCTCGATACCTGTCCGGTTGGTGTGGCAACACAGAATCCGGAACTTCGGAAGCGTTTCCGAGGAAAACCGGAATACGTAGAGAACTTCATGAAGTTTATCGCAGAAGAAGTTCGTGAGTTGATGGCAAAATTTGGAGTACAGACACTGGATGAACTGGTAGGACGTACCGATCTTTTGAAGGTAAGAGATGACCTTGATATGGAACGTGCCGGCAAATTGGATCTGTCGGCGATCATCAACAACCCATTTATAAAAGAAAAGAAAAACAAATTTAACCGCAAAGACATTTATGATTTTAAATTAAATAAAACGATTGATGAAAAAGTTTTCTTAAAGAAATTTGCAGAGAACTTAAAGAGTGGCGAACCAAAGACCATTCAGGCAAAAGTAACCAATACCGACCGTTCGCTGGGAACGATCCTTGGATCCGAGATCACAAAGCAGCTTGGTGACAATGTCGAAGAAGATACGTTTGTGATCGAGTGTCAGGGAAGCGGTGGACAGAGCTTTGGAGCATTTATTCCAAAAGGGCTGACATTGCAGCTCGAAGGAGACAGCAACGATTACTTCGGAAAAGGCTTGTCCGGTGGTAAATTGATCGTATTCCCACCTTCTCATGTCCAGTATAAAGCGGAAGACAACATTGTCATCGGAAACGTGGCATTGTATGGTGCGACAAGTGGTACCGCTTATATCAACGGTGTGGCAGGCGAGCGTTTCTGTGTAAGAAACTCCGGTGTACACGCTGTTGTCGAAGGAGTGGGTGACCACGGATGTGAATATATGACAGGTGGATGCGTGGTTATCCTCGGACCGACCGGTAAAAACTTTGCCGCTGGTATGAGTGGTGGAATCGCTTATGTTTTGGACGAAAACAGTGATCTGTATCTGAAACTGAACAAGACACTGGTTTCTTCCGAAGCCGTTTCCAACAAATATGACGTTATGCAGCTGAAAGATATGATCGAAGCCCATGTGAAAGCAACCGGCTCAGAAAAAGGAAAAGAGATTTTGGAGAACTTCAAAGATTACCTTCCGAAGTTCAAAAAGATCATTCCACATGATTATAAAAACATGATGCAGCAGATCGCGATCATGGAAGAAAAAGGTCTCAGCAATGAGCAGGCATTGATCGAAGCGTTTTATGCGACGCAGAAGCAAAATGCGTAAAAATAGTTGCAATATCACTTCAAATAATTTATAATAGAAAGGGTTGAGATGAAATGGGTAAACCAACCGGATTTTTAGAATATGAACGTAAAGGAAACAAAGAGATCACACCACTTGAGAGAATAAAGAACTTCAATGAATTTCACGTTCCGATGTCCCACGAGGAGAGAAAGGAACAGGCAGCCAGATGTATGGATTGTGGTGTTCCGTTTTGTCAATCCGGCATGATGATCGGAGGAATGGCTTCGGGATGTCCATTGAACAATATGTGTCCGGAATGGAATGATCTTTTGTATCTGGATAATTACGAAGAAGCATTGGGAAGACTTCTGAAAACAAACAATTTTCCTGAATTTACTTCCCGCGTGTGCCCGGCACCTTGTGAAGCTGCATGTACCTGTGGTTTGAATGACAGTCCGGTCACAATTAAGGAAAATGAAAATGCGATCATTGAATACGGCTATGCCAACGGATTGATGGAGGCAAAACCTCCGAAAGTACGGACGGGTAAAAAAGTAGCGATCATTGGCTCCGGTCCTTCGGGACTGGCAGCGGCTGACCAGCTCAACAAACGTGGACACAGTGTTACTGTGTTTGAGCGTTCCGACCGTCCGGGCGGACTTTTGATGTATGGTATCCCAAATATGAAATTGGAAAAAACTGTCATTGAAAGAAAAGTAAACGTGCTGACCGAAGAAGGCGTCGTATTTAAGACCGGTGTGAATGTCGGTGTGGATGTCAAAGCCAAACAGCTGTTGGAGGAATTTGACCGCGTGATCTTGACATGTGGTGCATCCAATCCTCGTGATATCAAAGCACCCGGCAGAGAAGCCAAAGGAATTTATTTTGCAGTAGATTATCTTACTCGTGTTACCAAACACGTATTAAATCCGGAATTTACGGATTTTGTAGATGCCAAAGGGAAAAATGTTCTGGTTATCGGTGGAGGAGATACCGGAAACGATTGTGTCGGATCTTCCATCCGTCAGGGCGCAAAGAGTGTTGTCCAGTTAGAGATGATGCCACAGCCGCCGAAAGAACGTACGGAGAGCAATCCGTGGCCGGAGTGGCCGAAAGTCTTAAAGACCGATTACGGTCAGCAGGAAGCAATCGCTGTGTTTGGAAAAGATCCTCGAATCTATGAGACGACGGTCAAAGAGTTTATCAAAGATGACAAGGGCGTTCTTAAACAGGTAAAATGTGTAAAACTTGCCTGGGAAAAGGACGAGAAGACAGGCCGCATGAAGATGAGTGAGATTGCCGGAAGTGAATATGTACTGGATGTGGATCTGGTATTTATCGCGGCAGGGTTCCTTGGAACACAGGATTATATCGCCAAAGATTTTGAACTGAAACTGACGGAGCGTACCAATGTAGCGACGAAGCCGGGACAGTATAAAACAAGCGCTGACCGTGTGTTTGTAGCAGGAGATATGCACCGTGGACAGTCTCTTGTCGTATGGGCAATCCGCGAAGGACGCGAAGTTGCCAAAGCAGTGGATCAGGATTTGATGGGGTATTCAAACCTCGGATAATAGAGAAGGCAAATAGGAAATTAGGGGCTGGCACCGAGTACAAGAGATGTCAGTCCCTATCGTGCGAAAAAAGCGCAAAATAATATGCAGAAATGAGGATTACTATGGCAAATTATACAAAGCAGGATATCTACCGTTTAGTAGAAGAGGAAGATGTAGAATTTATCAGACTTCAGTTTGTAGACAGTTTTGGAGCATTGAAAAATATCGCGATGACGGCGAATCATCTGGATCGGATCTTGGAAAACCGCGTCGTATTTGATGGAGCTGCCATTCAGGGATATGATACTAAAGATTTGTCAGAGTTTATCCTGGCACCGGATCTTGACACATTTACCATTTTCCCGTGGCGTCCGCAAAGAGGCCGTGTGGCACGATTTATCTGTGATGTGCTGAACCCGGATGGAACGCCATATGAGGCAGATCCGAGACGGATTTTAAAAAATGTACTTGAACAAGCAGAAAAAGAGGGATATACTTTTAATGTAGGACCGGAAAACGAATTCTTTTTATTTGATACGGATGAAGATGGGCAGCCGACGACAAATTCCAATGAAAAAGGTGGATTTTTTGACATTGGGCCGCTGGATTCCGGGGAAAATGCAAGACGTGACATGGTCCTTTCTTTAGAGGAAATGGGATTTGTCATGGAAAGTTCCTACCACTCCAATGAAGTGGCACAGCATCATATCGATTTTATGTTTGATGAGGGACTTCGTACGGCAGATAACATTATGACATTTAAACTTACGGTCCGCACAGTGGCAAAACGCCATGGACTGCATGCGACCTTTATGCCGAAACCCAAATACGGCTTAAAGGGATCGGCGATGAGTTTGAATATGTTTTTATGTAAAGATGGAAAAAATATATTTACCGATACTTCGGCAGAAGATGGACTGAGTAAAGAGGCTTACCATTTTATGGCAGGAATCATTCAGCACATCAAAGGATTGACATTGATCAATAATCCGATCATCAATTCTTACAAGAGACTGGTTCCCGGTTACAATGCACCGGTGGACATTACGTGGTCGCGGACAAACCGTACACCGCTGATTCGTCTGACCAATGTCGGAACGATCGGATCCCGTGTCATCTTACGAAGCCCGGACGGAGCAAGCAATCCGTATCTGGTGCTGGCAGGATGTCTCGCGGCGGGATTGGAGGGAATCCGAAAGGAACTCGAGCCGCCGGTATGTATGGATGATGTATCCGAAGAAGATAAGGTAAAATTTGACATTTTGCCGCGAAATCTGAGAGAGGCAATACGCGCTTTTGAAGAAGATGAATTTTTGCAGCAGGTGATCGGGAAGACACTTTCCCAGATCATTATCAACGAAAAAACAGATGAATGGGAAGAATTTTCACGACAGGTAACTGCCTGGGAAGTGGAAAAATACCTTGACCGTGTCTGAGAAATTGCTTCGTTAAAAAATGTTCGTTGTAAAGACCCAACATTCGATAAGGAGGCAAAAAAACAATGCGGATTATTGTGGCATTTCCCAAATTAGAAGATGCAAAAAATCTGAGAAATGTTTTGATTCGAAACGGATTTGATGATACAATGGCATATAATAATGCAGCTCAGACGATCGGAGCGGCAAATGATTCCGATGGCGGCGTGGTTGTATGCGGCTACAAGCTGCCGGATATGCATTACAGCGAATTGTATGGTTATCTTCCGAGAGAATTTTCGATGTTGCTTGTCGCCAGTCCTTCGAGACTGGAAGATTGTATCAGCTCAGATATTGTTTGTTTGTCCATGCCCATCCATAGCCGTGAATTTGTAAGCACGGTGCAGATGATGACGATGGACATCGCACGGGAACTGAAACGAAGAAAGAAAACACAACCCAAGCGCCGTACTGCCGAGGAAGAAAAGATCATCAATAAAGCAAAGGCTCTTTTGATGGAGCGAAATCAGATGACAGAAAATGATGCACACAAATACATTCAAAAACTCAGCATGGACAGTGGAAACAATTTAGTGGAAACTGCCGAGATGATTTTGACTTTTGAATAAAAGAACATGGAGGTAATTATGAAAGCTTATTTAATTCTGGAAGACGGAACTGTGTTTACCGGGGAAAGCATCGGAAGCACAAGAGAAGTTATCAGCGAAATTGTATTTAATACGTCAATGACAGGATATCTGGAAGTACTGACGGATCCGAGTTATGCAGGACAGGCAGTCGTTATGACCTATCCTCTTATTGGTAATTATGGAATCTGCCGCAAGGATATGGAATCCAAGTTGTCCAATGTAGATGGATTTATCGTACGTGAGTTATCTCGTCTGGGCAGCAATTTCCGTAATGAGCAGAGCATTCAGGATTTTCTCGTAGAGCAAAACATCCCTGGTATCCAAGGTATCGATACACGTGCCCTCACGAAAATTCTTCGTGAAAAAGGTACCATGAATGGCATGATTACAACCAATGCCGATTATGATCTCGAAGAAGTAAAGAAAAAATGTAAAGAATATAGTGTTTCCGGTGTCGTTGATAAAGTGACGACAAGAGAAGTTGTTTCTTATAAGCCGGGAGATTTAGATACAGATAGCAACATTCCGGCAACAAAGAAGGTTGCTATTCTTGACGTTGGAACAAAATTTAACATCGCCCGCTGTCTTTTGAAACGCGGCTGCGAGGTGACGATTTATCCGGCAAGAACCAATCCAGAACTGATCTTAAAAGAAAATCCGGATGGCATTATGCTGACAAATGGTCCGGGGGATCCGAAAGAGTGTACAGAGGTTATTGAGAACCTCAAAACACTGTATGCTTCGGATATTCCGATTTTTGCCATTTGCCTTGGACATCAGCTCATGGCACTTGCCAATGGAGCGGACACAGAGAAAATGAAATACGGACACCGCGGTGCCAATCATCCGGTTAAGGATCTGGAGACAGGAAGAGTTTACATTTCCTCCCAGAACCATGGATATGTTGTAAAAGAAGATACGATCCCTGCGGATGTGGCAGAAGTTGCTTTCGTCAATGTCAACGATGGCACAGTGGAAGGTCTGCGGTATAAAAATAAAAAGATCTTTACGGTGCAGTTCCATCCGGAAGCTTGTGCCGGCCCGAAAGATTCGGAAGTATTATTTGACCGATTTATGCAGATGATGGAACAGTAGAGGAGGATTTGAACTATGCCAAAAATAGATGGAATTAAAAAAGTACTTGTGATCGGATCCGGTCCGATCGTAATCGGACAGGCAGCAGAATTTGACTATGCGGGAACACAGGCCTGTCGTTCGTTGAAAGAAGAAGGAATGGAAGTAGTATTGATCAACTCCAATCCGGCTACCATCATGACAGATAAAGATATCGCAGATAAGGTTTACATCGAGCCGCTTACGGTAGAAGTGGTGGAAAACCTGATCAAAAAAGAGAAACCGGACAGTGTACTTCCTACTTTGGGAGGACAGGCTGCATTGAATATTGCGATGGAACTGGAAGAATGTGGATTTTTGAAAGAGCAGAATGTTCGTCTGATCGGTACCACTTCACTGACAATCAAAAAAGCCGAAGACCGTCTTGAATTCAAGAAGACAATGGAAAAAATTGGAGAACCGATTGCCGCCAGCGAAGTCGTTGAAAATGTAGAAGATGCGGTTGCCTTTACGAATACGATCGGGTATCCTGTCGTTATCCGTCCTGCGTATACGTTAGGAGGAAGCGGAGGCGGAATCGCACACGACGAGCAGGAACTGCGTGACATCTGTTCAAACGGACTTCGTCTTTCCCGTGTGGGACAGTGTCTGGTCGAGCGCTGTATCGCCGGCTGGAAAGAAATCGAGTACGAAGTGATGCGAGACAGCAACGGAAACTGTATTACGGTATGTAATATGGAAAACTTGGATCCGGTTGGTGTACATACCGGAGACAGCATCGTCGTAGCACCGTCTCAGACATTGGCAGATAAAGAGTATCAGATGCTCCGTTCTTCTGCTTTGAACATTATTACAGAATTGAATATTACCGGTGGATGTAACGTGCAATTTGCCCTGCATCCGGAATCATTTGAATATTGTGTTATCGAGGTAAACCCTCGTGTCAGCCGTTCTTCCGCGCTGGCATCGAAGGCGACGGGATATCCGATCGCCAAGGTGGCAGCAAAGATTGCACTCGGCTATACATTGGATGAAATTCCAAATGCGATCACCGGAAAGACCTATGCAAGTTTTGAGCCGGCACTGGATTATTGTGTAGTCAAGATCCCGCGTCTGCCATTTGATAAATTTATTAAGGCGAAACGTACATTGACAACCCAGATGAAAGCGACCGGAGAGGTTATGAGTATCTGTACGAACTTTGAGGGTGCTTTGATGAAAGCGATCCGTTCTCTGGAGCAGCATTTGGACAGCCTCGACACCGGAAGATATACCGACCGTTCCAAAGAAGAACTGCTGGAGCGCGTACGTATCGTCGATGACCGCCGAATTTATGTTATCGCTGAGCTGATCCGCAAAGGGGCATCGTATGATGAAATCCATGATATTACAAAAATTGACAAATGGTTTATCGATAAGATTGCCATTTTGGTTGAGATGGAACAGCGTCTGAAAAATGAAAAACTCACACCGGAACTTTTGGCGGAAGCAAAGAGAATTGAGTTCCCGGACAATGTGATCGCAAGATATACCGGTATGACCGAAGAAGAAGTACGTGCAATGCGTCTTGAAAATGGCATCACGGCTTCGTTTAAGATGGTAGATACGTGTGCGGCAGAGTTTGCGGCAGCGACACCATATTATTACAGCTGTTTCGGAAGCGAATGTGAAGTAGATGCGACGCGTACGAAGAAAAAAGTGCTGGTACTTGGTTCCGGACCAATCCGTATCGGACAGGGTATCGAATTCGACTTCTGTTCGGTTCACAGTGCATGGTCTCTTGAAAAGAGCGGCTATGAGACAATTATTGTAAATAACAATCCAGAGACCGTAAGTACGGACTTTGACGTGGCAAATAAATTGTATTTCGAACCGTTGACACCGGAAGATGTACAAAATATCGTAGATCTTGAAAAACCGGATGGTGCTGTGGTACAGTTTGGTGGTCAGACGGCGATCAAATTGACGGAATCCCTGATGAAGATGGGTGTACCAATCTTGGGAACAAGCGCCGAAAATGTCGATGCAGCAGAAGACCGTGAATTGTTCGATGAGATTCTGGAGCAGTGCGGAATCCCAAGACCAAAGGGACATACGGTATTTACGGTAGAGGAAGCATTGAAGGCAGCCAATGAACTTGGCTATCCGGTTCTTGTACGTCCATCCTACGTTCTCGGCGGACAGGGCATGCAGATTGCCATCAATGACGATGATATCCGCGAATTTATGACGATTATTAACCGTCACGTACAGGAGCATCCAATCCTTGTAGACAAATACCTGATGGGAAAAGAAGTGGAAGTCGATGCGGTCTGTGACGGCGAAGACATCCTGATCCCCGGAATCATGGAGCATATCGAGCGTGCCGGAATCCACTCCGGAGACAGTATCTCGGTATATCCGGCACAGAGCATCAAGCCGGAAGTCATTGATACGTTAGTAGATTATACGAGAAAACTGGCAAGATCCCTTCATGTCATCGGATTGATCAATATCCAGTTTATCGTAATGAATGATGAAGTGTATGTTATCGAGGTAAATCCTCGTTCTTCACGTACCGTACCTTACATCAGTAAAGTTACCGGTATTCCGATCGTGAAACTGGCATCCCGTGTCATCCTCGGCGAGAAGATCACAGATCTTGGCTATGAGACCGGACTGGCAAAAACATCGGATTATATCGCAATCAAGATGCCGGTATTCTCTTTTGAGAAACTGCGCGGCGCAGAGATCAGCCTCGGACCGGAGATGAAATCAACCGGTGAATGTCTCGGAATCGCGAAGACATTCAATGAAGCGCTTTCCAAAGCGTTTATGGGAGCCGGTATCAATCTTCCGCAGCACAAGAAGATGATCCTTACGGTAAGAGACCAGGATAAAACGGATGCCATTTCGGTAGCAAAACGTTTTAAAGCACTTGGCTATGAAATTTATGCAACACGAGGAACCCAGAAGGCGTTGAAAGAAGCCGGCGTGGATGTCATCGGTGTCAATAAGATCGAGCAGGAATCTCCGACATTGATGGATCTTCTGCTTGGACATGAGATTGACCTTGTCATCGACATTCCAAAACAGGGTGAGCATTCTCACGATGGATTCCTCATCCGCCGTACCTCCATCGAAACAGGTGTTACCTGCCTGACATCCCTGGATACGGCAAATGCACTTCTGACAAGCCTTGAAAATGTCGACAAATCGGAGCTTTCGCTGGTAGATATTGCGACGATTGAAGGAAGAGGAAGAGCATAGAGAAAAACCCCCTGCTTTCACAAATCGGGACCGCTTGCACTTAGTGAACACACGTAGCGGTGCATGAGGACAGAAAACGTCCTCTATGCACCGACGGTGTTCAAAATCCCTCATTGTGAAAGCAGGGGGTTTTTATATAATGAAGGGGAGGGGATTGATTTTAGTTATTATGGTAGAAACTAAACAATCAATTAAAGATTGAAACAAAATAGCAATAATGATATAATGAATAAGAAATACTAGGTAAGAATGAATATGTAAACAAGGTTTTAAAAAATGCAATATAGGACATTATGGAATTTGTGCCAGACGAGGAAAGGGAAGAAAAATAATATGGCGAAGAAGAAAACGGTTGAAAAGGCATTAAACATAGATAGTATTTTATTTAATTGTAGAGATTATTTACGTGCAGCGCGTAACTCCGGCTCATTTTTTGAGAAGAGGGATATGATGCTTACACTTGTATTTTTAAGATTTATTGGTGAAAAGTATGAGGATGGTGTTGAAAAACTAAAGCAGACGCTTAAAGAACAGGGATTGGATCCAGAGGATGAAAATATCAGAGCAGCATTCTTTGATGATGCTACTTTTGCAGATGGTACATATAATTTACCGCCAGAAGCCAGATGGTCAACAATTATCAATACACCTGCTCCTAAGTTAAATGTTGCATTAGATACAGCATTACAAAGACTTGAAGAAGAAGATCCACAATTAAAAGGATGCTTTGTAAAAGGTACATTTACAGCACGTAATCTGGCTGCGAATGATATAAAGAAGATTGTTGATGAGGTAAATAAAATTGGTCATAAAACGTTTGGGGAGGAAAAAGATCTTATCGGTCGTGTGTATGAATATTTTCTTAAAGAGTTTGCGGTAAATGCTACAAAAGAGGAGGGAGAATTCTATACACCTCATGATGTAGTACAGCTTATTGCAGCAATGATAGAGCCATATGATGGAACTTTATATGATCCTTGCTGTGGTTCTGGCGGAATGTTTATTCAGAGTGCTGAGTTGGTAAAATCAAAACAAGGAAATCTAAATGGAATAAATGTATACGGACAGGAAAAAGAACCGGCTACATATCGCCTTGCGAAAATGAATTTAGCACTGCGTGGAATTAGTCATAATCTTGGAGAGGAAGCTGATTCATCATTTACCCATGACTTGCACAAGGGATTGTACTTTAATTATATTATGGCAAATCCACCTTTCAATCTTAAAGGTTGGTATAACGATAATTTGAAAAATGACCCTCGCTGGAATAATTATCAGACACCACCAGAAAGTAATGCAAATTATGCTTGGATTCTTCATATGCTTTCGCATTTAAAACCGACAGATGGAGTGGCGGGATTTCTTCTTGCAAATGGAGCATTAAATGATAGTGATACATTGGAAATCCGTAAGAAACTGATTCAGAATGACAAAGTGGAGGCAATCATAGTTCTTCCAAGAGAATTGTTTATCACTACAGATATCAGTGTAACGCTTTGGATATTAAATCAGAATAAAAAAGGTGGAAACTATCACGATAGAAAACTTCGTAGTCGTGTGCACGAAATATTGTTTATGGATTTGCGCCAATGGACAGAAAATAAAGTAAAGGGTGAGAGTAAAAAGAAAATTCGTCTGGTTACAGAGCAGATAGAGAAAGCTGCTGCTATATACCATACATGGCAATCCGAAGGTATTGATGGAACAAATTACGAAATACCGGAGCTTTATCGAAGTGTAGGAATTGACGAAATAGAAAGTAAAGGCTGGGCACTTACGCCAAGTAAATATATTGAGTTTATTGACCATGATTTAGATATTGATTATGAAAAAGAAATGGCGCGCATCCAATCAGAGATGAAAGATATATTGAATCAGGAAAAGAAATCCCAGCAGATGCTGGAAGACGCATTTAGGGGGATTGGATATGGGATTGACTAAATATAAAATTGGAGAATTGATAGAAATAGTTGATGAAAGAAATAATCTTGGTATAAGAGATTTTTATGGAATTAATATAAAAAAAGAGTTTATGCCGACAGTTGCAAATACTGAAGGATTAGATGAAACAAAGTATAAAGTAGTTAGAAAGAATCGTTTTGTTTATAGTGGCATGCAAACAGGCAGAGATGAGTGTATAAGGGTTAGTATGTATAATGAGGATGCTCCGATATTAGTGTCTCCAGCATATACAATGTTTGAAGTGGTATCAACCAATGTTGTTAATCCATTGTATTTTTTTATTAAATTTCTATCTAACGAAATGGATAGATATGGTGCGTTTTGTAGTGATGGAAGCATTCGTTCAAATCTTGATTGGGATGTGTTTTGTGATATTGAATTGGAATTACCGCCTCTTTCAGTACAGCAAAAATATATTGAAATTTACAATGCATTGCTTGAAAACCAGAAAAGCTATGAGCGGGGACTAGATCATTTAAAGTTTGTTTGTGATGCGTATATTGAAAATTTATCAAGATGTAATTATGGAAAACTAGGGAATTATATTGAAAAAAACAAAAAGAGGAATGTGAAATCTGTTTTTAAAAAGTCAGATATTAAAGGTTTTAACAATGAAGGACAATTTATTGAACCTATGCGATTGTTTTCGGGAGATATTTCAACATTTAAAATAGTCTCAAAAGATGATTTCGTTTATAATTCTAGGATTAATAGTACAATTAAAAAGCTTAGCATTGTTATAAATGAATCGTCTGATTTGATTGTGAGTCCGGCATATGAGTCATTTAGAGTTATCAAGAATAATGAACTTTATCCGTTTTATCTTTATATGCTTTTGCAGAGAGAAAGTTTTGCAAGAAAGGTTTTATTTAATTCTTTTGGAAGTTCAACAATTGTTTTCGGATTTGACGATTTATGCGAAATAGATATTCCTATTCCTAATTACTCTGAACAAAAAAATATTGCAAATATATATAGAGCATATAAGGAACGTTGGAATTTGAATGAAAAACTCAAAGCGCAGATAAAGGACATCTGTCCAATACTTATTAAAGGTTCGATAGAAGAGGCGAGAAAAGCAAAGGAGGCATAGGTCTATGGCTAGATTAAAAGAGTACAATGGTCATTATTGTGAATCAGAATATGAATATGCCTTCATTGGCTTTTTAGAAGAAGAGGGATGGAAATATACTTCTGGAAATAAGTTTTCTCGTGTTACCAAAAGAGATGTGTTGATAGAGGATGATTTCAAGAAGTTTATAGCAGACACCAACCCTGATTTGACAGAAGAAGAGGTAACACAAATTTACGATACTGTTCGTCTTGTGGGTGCAGAGAGTGATTTTGCAACATTGCATAAGGTGTACAGCTGGTTGGTGGATGGTATCCAATTTATTCCGGAAGATGGTATTGCAAGAATGATACCGCTGATTAACTTTGAAAAGGATGGCGTTAAGAATATTTTTCGAGTGGTGAATCAGTTTACAGTAGAATATACAAATAATGGTCAAAAAGAGAACCGCAGACCAGACGTAATTCTTTATGTAAATGGTATGCCATTGTGTATTATGGAATTGAAGAACCCTGCTGATGCAAATGCGACTATTTATGATGCGTGGGAGCAGATTAATATTCGTTATTGGAGAGATATACCTCATTTGTTGCATTACTGTCCTTTAGCTTGTATTTCTGATGGTGTTAAAACCAAATTAGGAACAGTTCGCACACCATATGAACATTTTTATGCCTGGAGACGTGTTAATGATGGAGATACTGTATCAACACTTCCATTTGCTGAAACTGAAACTATGATTAAGGGTGTTTATTCTCCTGAGCGTTTTTTGGAAATCTTTAGAGATTACATTTATTTTCAGGATAGTATTTATGATAGTGATGAAGTGGAAATTGTATGCCGTTATCCACAGTTTTTTGCTGCGAGGCTTCTGAAGCAAAGCATTGTAGATTCTGTTGTTACCAAGAGTGGAAGAGGCGGTACATATTTTGGGGCTACGGGATGTGGTAAGACTTATACGATGGCATTTTTGGCGCGTCAGTTGGCATTACGCTGTACAGATATCTCAGAGATAGGTTCTCCAACGATTATATTGATTGTCGATAGAGATGAATTGCAAAAACAGGGGGCGAAGCTTTTTACAAAGAGTACAGAATTCCTTAATCTTGGAGAGGTTTCTATTGTTAAGAATAGAACACAACTAAGACAGGAACTTGGAGCAAGACAAAGTGGTGGATTCTACATATGTACTATTCAGAAGTTTTGTGATAGGGAAGATGACAAAATAGGTCTTATCAATGACAGACAGAATATTATATGTTTTTCTGATGAAGCACATAGAACTCAGCTTGAACATTCTAAAAAAATTCAATTCAGTAAAGATGCGGATGCGAATATGAAAGCTATGGTATCAAAGCCATATGCAAAGGTGCTAAAAGAGGCATTTCCACAGGCTACATTTGTAGGATTTACAGGAACACCTATAGCAGAAACATATCAGACTTTTGGTGATGAAATTGATAGATATACGATGGATCAGGCTGTTGCAGATGGACTTACTGTTTCCATTAAGTATCATCCGCGTATTGCAAAGGTATTGCTTGATAATAAAAAAGTAAAAGAAATTGAGAATTATTATAAAAAATGTGTAGATGATGGTGCAACATATGAAGATGTCGAAGCAAGTAAGAAGGCAATGAGTTCTATGGAAATAATTCTTGGGGAACCTTCCAGATTAGAGCGTCTTGCTACAGATATTCATAATCATTATGTTTCAGCCTGTGAAGCAGATCCGGATAGAATTCAGAAAGCAATGGTGGTTTGTTCTAATAGAAAGATTGCTTATGCTTTATTGCTAAAGTTCAAAGATAAGTTCCCTGAATGGTTTGAGGAAAAGAAAGTGCCAGAGGGTACTGACATAACAGATGAAGAATTAAAGGGATTGAAACCGATGCCATTTATTGCAATGGTATCTAGTGTTGGAAAAAATGATGAGCAGAACATGTATAATTATCTTGGTGGAGTTAAGAATGATAAACGTTCTGAAGAGTTAGATGCTGCTTTTAAGCAGGAAAAGTCAAATTTCCGTATAGTTATTGTTGTAGATATGTGGATTACTGGGTTTGATGTTCCGTGTCTCACATATTTATACAATGATAAACCATTAAAAAAGCATTTGTTAATACAGACCATAAGTCGTGTAAACAGAAAATATCCGGGAAAAGAATATGGTATGGTGATTGATTATATTGGAATCCGTGATAATATGCGTGAAGCCATGAAATTATATGGTGGAGATACATCAGTTGCACCAACCTACGATGATGTTGAGCAGGCTACATCAGTGTTTAGAGAAGAATTAGAAGTGCTAAAAAATATGTTTACGGGTTATGATTTAACACCATTTTTAAATATGGAATGTGATCCTAGAGAACGATACAGACTCCTTGCAAAAGCAGCGGAATATGTATTTGTATCAACAGAAGAATTACAGTCGGAAGGAAATAAAGGTGTTCAGAAAGTTTCTTTCAAAACCTACTTTTTAAAGACAGTAAAACGAATGAGGGCAGCTTTTGATATTTGTCAGCCTTCCGGTTATCTTGGGGAAGAAGAATCTGCACTTGCACAATGCTTCATGGCTATAGCAGGTTTTGTTCGTAAGATGAACGGAACAAGTGAAGTAGACACTGATACGATGAATCGTGCAGTTTCAAAGATGGTTGAAGAAGCATTAAAATATAATCAGGTGGAAAGTGTTCTTGAAAGCGGAGAGGAAGAAGATATTTTTTCTCCGGAATATTTTGAAAAATTATCTGATGTCAAAATGCCGGCAACTAAATTGGAACTTCTTGTGAAAATGCTTCGTAAACAGATTAAGGAATATGGGAAGGTTAACAGATTAGATGCAAAGACATATCAGGAAATGTTGGAAAAGACGATTGCAGAATACCATGAGAGACGGAAACATCTTTCTGCGGAAGAAGCTGGTGAGGCACAGGAACAGGTTTCAGAAGACATTATTAAAATTGCAACAGAGCAGGCATTAGCTATTCTTAGAGAGATGAATGAAAGTAGAGAAAGTTTCCGAAAGATTGGGCTCACTTTTGAGGAAAAGGCATTTTATGATATTTTGATTTCTATGCGTGACCAATATAATTTTGAGTATGGAACGGATAAAGAGGTTGATGGTATTGTAATCAATGATAAGTGCAAAAACTTGGCAATAAAGGTAAAGGAAATCATTGATACAAAATCTTCCTTTGCTGATTGGCTTAACAATCAAAATGTAAGAGATCAGTTGAAAGTGGAAATAAAGATTTGTCTAGTTAAGAATGGTTATCCACCACAATATAGCCCGGAAGTATTTAAGAAAGTTATGGAGCAGGTGGAGAATTTTGAGGAACATTCTGGTGAAACAGTAGAAAAAGATAGTAATGATTTTGCAAAGATATATCATTATGAACTGCCAGAGAGTAATGGGGTGATGGTTGCGGAAGGGGTGATAATATATGGTGAGGAGTAAAAGAAAAAATATTTGTAAATGTAGAACCAATGAATGGAAATTATGAGGAAATAAGGAGGAAAAAGATGAAAATACTGATTATACAATTGAGTGATATGCATTTTGAAAATACAAAACAAACACACAGCATTAATATTGATAGGATGATAGAGGCGATAAGATCAAGGCAGGTTGCAGATGAATGTATTATTGTTCTCTCGGGAGATATGGCGGCTAAGGGAAGAAAAGTTGATTATAATTATGTTAAGGGATTTATTAGTGCATTATTACGTGCTCTAAACAGAACAGAATATAAAAATAAAAAAATACATATTTTATTAGTACCTGGAAATCATGATATAAACTTTTCAGATTTGGATATAACAATAAGCAATATTATTGATGCATATCAAAATGGAACCGTTAATGAACTTGAAAAAATGTATATAGATAGTATGGAAGAATTTTTTCAGTATGCAGCTGGGCAGGCGTGTTTTACTGATGATAAGGTGATTTCTAAAAAAGTAATAGAATATGGGGAGAAAAAATTGGGATTTGTTTTATATAATACTGCTCCGTTATCTCTTCTTGGGGGAAATTCGGAGGATATGGGAAATCATTATTTGTCAGAGGAAGAGTTTCGAAAATTGGAGGAGGCAACGGATGCAGATATAAATATTCTCGTTCTACATCACAGCATTGAATGGTTAAAAACAAGTTATAAGGATAAGTTACGCAAAATTATTACTAAGAAATACTCGTTAGTATTATCTGGTCATGAGCATTCTCCATTGGGGCAAAGTGATCGTATTGATAATAATGGAATTGTACAATTTGTTCAAGGAAATGCATTGCAGGGATACGCGGAGGAAGGAAATGGTTTTTGGACACTTACAATTGACTTGAATGATTTTCATGTAGAAGGTTATTCATATATATGGAGTGGCTCTCTTTATATTCCAAAGAAAAATATTGATACCAAGCTACAGAATGGTTTAGTTGGAGATATTATATTACGAAGCAAATTTGCTGAACAATTAATATACGATTCTTGTAAAAGAATATTGGATGATTATTATGTTTTTCCAGGTGTAACATACAACATGTTAGACGAGAATGAAAATATTCAACGATTTGATATAGATGAAGAACAAAAATTATTTGATTTCTTAGCTGAAAGAGCATGTACGGTTATTACGGGAAAACATAAATCTGGAAAATCGTTATTAGCTAAAAGAATATTTAAGTATTTTTATGATGCTGGGAAAAAACCTTTATTAATAGAGGCTAGTGAGATTAATAAAAAGAAGATTGAAAGAACTATTAGTTATGTATTTCAAGAGGAATATTACATGGATGATTTTGCTTATGAAAAATATAAGCAATTAGATAGTTCGCAAAGAGTTGCGATAATAGATGAGGCAAATTTATTATCGGCACAGACTTTAGATTCATTGGTTTCTTTTTTGGAAAGTTATATGGGACAAATTATTATATTTTGTGAAGATGATATTGATATAAATGTTCGTAAGCAAGTTATTGAGACCTTAGTAGATGAAAAACAGTTGACGCTCAATATTAAGGCTTTTTTGTATGATAAAAGGAAAGTGTTAATTAGTAATATACTTAAACACGCGGAGAGAGATTATGATGTTGAAGCAGAAACTGCAAAAATTAATGATTTAATAAATATGCAGGTAAAATATTTTAATCTTGATCCAGATTTTATAATTAGTTTTGTGAATCAATATGAAATGGATATTAATTTTAAATTTACTGCTGGAATGAATGTGTTTAATGTCGTATATGAGAGTGCTATAAAAAATCAAATAATTGCTAGTGCATATGAAATTGATCCAACATTAGTGATAAATATTTTACAAGAACTTGCATTTAAAATGCATTTTGAGAGAAAAAGTGTTGTGAAAATTGAAGAAATTACGGAAGTTATTGAAAAGTATAAAAAAGATTATAGACAAAAAGTAAATATTAAGACATTTTTGGATGCTGTTCTTAATTCGAAAATATTAATTGAAAATGATAACGAATATAGATTTAGAGATCATACCATTATTGCATATTTTGTAGCGCAAGCATTAAATCATAAGTTCAATCAGGGTGAAGATATTAATGATAATGTAAAGCATTTATTGAAAAATTTGTGTTTTACTATAAATAGTGACATTGTATTATTTTTAGCTTTAATTACAAATAATCCTAGATTTATCAATATTATTTTTGAGGAAGCACAAATTCATTTTGCAGATCAAGAGGAATTATCGTTTGATAGGAAGAATGTTGATTATATACTTGATACAACGCTCCCGATAAAAGAGTCAATACCAGATAAGGATGAGAGACAACAAAGAGAAAATGAAATAGCAAAGCAGGAAGAAAATGTTAAGTTTACGGATTTAGTTGAATTAGTGAATGAATATGATTATACTGAAGAAGATTTGAAAAAAATTGAAAATCAGACAATGATTTCTTTTAAGTATCTTGAAATATTGTCAAAGACTTTACCTGCGTTTTGTCAAAATATGAGAGTTCAACAACAAGATAGATTGGTAGAGTTAATTTATCGTTGCCCTAATCAATTTTTATATTCGATATTAAAGGATATAAGTAAAGACTTCGATAATTTTACAAATGATTTATATGCAGAAATTGCAGAATTAAGAAAAGAAAAGAATATTGCAGAAATAAGTGTTCAAAGTGTGAGGAGAGTTTTAGAGCAAATCTCATCTGTGCTAGTAATTGCTTTGTATCAATTAGTTGCTTGTACTTGCACAAATAACCAAAGTATATTGGCTTTGAATGAGTTTGATTATCAAAGTAATACAAATTATGAATTGCAAAATTTAATGATGAATGCAAGAGTTGATGACATTAATTCTTTTTCAAGGAAGGCAAAGAAACTGGATAAGAAAGTAGATAATAATCTTTCTAGAACGATAATAAAGTATACAGTTCGAGAATTCTTTTTACGAAACAGTAATGTAGAGATACATGGAGAAGCACAATCGTTAATGGATCAATTTTTCAGTCATTCTACTAAAAAAGATATTAGAATGCATATGGCGAAGAAGAGATTGATTGATAATGACCGTATCTAGGGCTTTTCACTACAGTAGATTAAGCCCAACTACAGTAGTGTATCGTTTAGATACGGTCAGTTTATTATATGCAGAATATAAAATTTTATGCAGGATATAATGAATGTAAAATTTGCAAGTCCATTTTTAGCATTTGAAAGAAATTGAGGAAAATGTTTTATAAATAGAATTCTCTTATTCTAGAAAATTGAAATGGTTGTAAAGTGACAACGGAAAGGAGTGATGCTGCATGATAGACATATATACAGAAAAAAAGGACTCAAAGGACTGGATATTGCAAAATGATTTGTATTTCAATTTGAATACAGGAAATGAAGAAATGTCACAAAATGAAATTGATTTAATTCAGCAGGTGGATGAAGCAAAGCTGACGCCGGATAAGCACATTGAAACAAAGTATGGGTTAGGTACAATCCGAAATTTATCATCTGGCTGTAAAACATTACTCAATATTGTGAAGCATCCGGATAAGATAGTAAATGTCGAGGAATGTGGTCCAAATGTGCTTAGAATCATTTTTACTATGGATAATATAAAGATATATATGTCTAGACCAACACTTTTTGACATCGCGGATGATGTGAAAATCCGCTTTAATGATTCGGATATAGCTATTGGTGAAATGGGTTATAATGCCTGGTGGAGTAAGGAGTATGAAAGGAGAGAAGCGGATGATTTATAAAAGTATTACATTTAAAGCAGATCCATTTTTATACGATTTAGAATTTGATGACAGAATTACTCTTGTGGGTGGAGACAGTGGGACCGGTAAAACAGTGCTTTATGAAATGTTAGAAGATATCAGGCTGACGGATGAATATAGTTCTATCAAATTATTTAACTACAAATCAGATGATTTATTAGGAGCAATAAGACAGTGCAAGGATAGTTTTATTGTGGTAGATAATGCAGACAATTTGATGAATGATGATGTCAGAAGATTTATTAATTTTGAAGTATCAAACCAGTATATGCTTTTTTTGCGAAACTGTGACGGACTCAATGTATCAGATAAGAGTTTTAAAGTGTTGAAGTTTGATAATAATAGGATAACACTGGAAGAGGAGCTGTGATATGAGATTCGTGAGGAAGTTTTAGCAGCAGTCGAGAACCATAGAATCAATTTATCAAAGATCGAAGACAAGAAGACATTACACTACATAGCTGGTTTTAAGAGACATTCTACGGAGCGAGTGATGAAAGCGTTGGTTGGCGAATTTACCTAAAATGAGAAATGGTCTGTTAAGGGGAATCTTATGGGGGAATGTTGGTATAAAGATTGTTGTGTGTCAGAGCATCCGAATAATCTTAGGTGTGGAAAACCGGAGACTGTGGGCGGAAATGAGAAGATGAGGATGTTGATACAGTCCAAGAAAGTACAAGAGGTAATGGTTACTCTGTTAAATTATCCACAGAAAATAAAGTGCATTACAGTTGATGAAATGGAGGAATATTTTTTCCGGCAAATTACAATATAAACGAAAACAACAACTAATCCTTGACAACTTTGTAATCACTTGTTATAATCTTATTAAAAAGATGTAACAAATTCGTAATAAATCAGGAGATGATATTTTGAAGTTCGATAGGAAATATGTGAAATATATTGCAGCGGGGGTTCTTGCGGTAGGAATTATCGCGGTGCCGGTAAGTGCAGCGATGGTTGCAACGGATAAGCCTTTGAGTGGTGCCTCTGTAGTAGTTGACGAATATTGTGATCAGGTGGCAAATGGAGCAGTGACGAGCGCAGCGGTTTCCGTAACACCGGAACCGGTGGTGGAAGAGTCACAGCCGACAGCAGCACCGGAAGAAACACAAAAAAGTGATGAACATGTAAAGTTAAATTTGAATTACAGCCGTCTTGGTGTGGCTACGAAAGTTGATACGTATTTGAATGTGCGTAAAAAGCCGTCTGAAAATTCAAAAATAGTTGGTAAAATGACAAAAAATGCCGGTTGTCACATTTATAAGATAAAAAAAGGCTGGGCAAAGATGGTTTCCGGAAATGTAACCGGATGGGTCAAAGCCAAATATCTTGTGACGGATGAGAAAGCAGAAAAGGCGGCTACGAAAGTGGGACGTGAATGCGTCGAGATTACAACCAATTCTCTTCGTGTACGTGCCCTTCCGACGACAGATGCACCGATTTATTCGGTTGTTTCCGAAGGAGAAGAATTTGTTATCCGCGAAAACAATCTGACGACAGAATTTGTAGAAAAAGTAATTAAAAAACAGAAAATTTCCAAAGAGGCGATCAAACGTGCCGGTGGAATGGACGCTATTAATGCAGATCTTGCAAACTGGGTATGTGTTACAGTAGATGATGATTATGCCTTTGTAGCAAAAGAATTTGTCGAAGAGCAGTATTCTTTGAAACGTGCCGTGAAAGTGGGTACGGTATCCGCAAGTTCTTCCGATGGCGTATCCGAAGGACAGGCATCCATCGTAGAATATGCAAAACAGTTCCTTGGAAACCGTTATGTATGGGGCGGTGCAAGTCTTACCCATGGTACTGACTGTTCCGGATTTACGATGAGCCTTTATGCAAAATATGGTCATTCTCTTCCGCACAATGCCGCAGCGCAGGCAGGAGTTACCAGAAAAGTTTCTTCGCCAAAACCGGGAGATCTGTTCTTCTACAGCAACGGAAGCCGGATCAACCATGTAGCGATGTATATTGGAAGCGGACTTGTTATCCATGCAAGTAACCCAAGTGATGGTATTAAGATTTCCAATGCTTACTATCGTCATCCGGTTAAGATCGGACGAGTTATGAATTAGTCCTGAATAGTTACATGTATAAAAAAATCTAAAATGTTCACACTATAGATATCAGATTGGAGTGTTATTATGAAAAGAAGATATCTATATGTGAGCATTTTTTTTGGTTTTGGCATGTTACTTACGGTGTTTGCTTTTTACAGTTACCGTTCCTATAAAATTAGAAACAGTCAGCCGGTAAAAAGTCAGGTGAATCCGGTGGATACCGTGAAGGAAATACGGACGAATACTTCCATGAAATACATTGTGGAAGTGTACGAAGGTGTGACCGGAGTTATTACCCGGGAAGAGTCTACGATGCCGGCAGAACTTGCAGGTAAAACAAGGGAAGAATTAGAAGCATATTTTTCCACCTACAATGACGAGCATGAGGGAGAAACCGGAAAAGATATCCCACAGCAAAAAGAATTGATTTCGTTTTCGAAAGAGCAGATCGTGGTTCGGGAAAATTATTTGTCTGAGGAGACGATGACATTCTTTTTAAAAGAAGAAGAGGGACAGGTTGTCGTATATCATGAGGACCAAAAAACCCCGTATGAATATACCGGCATTTTGATCGATAATTTGCCGGAAGAAGAAAAGCAGAAATTAAAAGAGGGATTTTTCGTGAAGGATGAGGAAGAATTGTATTCCATGCTGGAAAATTTTTCGAGTTAATCAAAAAGGTATCGCGTCAAAAGAGAAAATGTGCTACAATGAAATATAGTTTGGTGACAAGTAAAATAGGAAAGCGAGGAAGACCATGGAGGAGAAGTTTGATGTTGTCATAGCCGGTGCAGGCGCGTCGGGGTTGATGTGCGCCTGGCAGTGCGGCAGACAGGGCAAAAAAGTTCTTGTGATGGAAAAAAACGAAGTTGCCGGCAAGAAAATATTGGCTTCCGGTAATGGCAGATGCAATTTCAGCAATCTCCAGATGCGGACTTCCTGTTATCATGGAGAAAAAGAGAAAATTGATAAAATATTAGAAGCATTTCCTGCGGATAAAGCAATTGAACAAATGGAAGAAATTGGAATTTTTCACAAAGAGAGGGATGGATACCTCTATCCCTATACCGGGCAGGCAGTTACCGTGCGTGATTTTCTAGTCAATGCCTGCAAACGGTGCGGTGTGCAGTTCCTTTTTGAGACGAAAGTGGCAAAAGTGGTACATAAAAATAACGAATTTACGATTTGTGCAAAGGGCGGTGTGAAGGTAAAAGCAGATGCACTTGTGCTGGCGTGTGGGGGAAAGGCCAATAAACCCTGTGGAGGAGATGGCAGCGGTTATCTGCTGGCGCGGAGTTTGGGGCACCGGGTGACAAAACTGTATCCGGCATTGACGGGATTAAAGGCCGAGGGTGCCGAGTGGGAGATGCTTGCCGGAGTGCGGATGCCGGGAGAAGTTTCTCTTTGGATCGATGGGAAAAAGGTGGCAGACGAGCGGGGAGAGATTCAGATTGTCAAGGATGGAATTTCCGGAATACCGGTATTTCAACTTTGCTCGCAGGCGGCTGCGGCCTTGGATGCAGGCAGTCAGGTGATCTGTGAACTGGATTTTCTGCCTGACTGGGACAATGAAAAAGTGGAACAATGGATGGAAAAATATGGAAGAGAGTATTTGCAGGGCATTGTTCACAAAAAATGGGTAAAGGTATTGGAAAAAAAGAAAAATTTAGCCGAGTTATTAAAGCAGTATCCGGTAAAGATTACAGATACATTTGGGATGGAACGCGCACAGGTGACGGCGGGCGGTGTGCCGCTGTCCGAAGTGGATATTCCGTCGATGGAATCGAAAAAAGTGGAAAATTTGTATCTGACCGGGGAATTGCTTGATGTAGATGGAATTTGTGGAGGATATAATCTGCATTTTGCATGGGCTACAGGTTACCTGTGTGCCCGTCAGATCACGGCAGATCAGGAGGCATAAAATGTTACAGTATCGACAATGTAAAATTGATTATCGCAAAGATAATAAGAAAGAAATACAAAAAAAACTGGCGGCAAAATTACATATCAGACCGGAAGAAATAACCGATCTGCAAATTGTCAAAAAGAGCATAGATGCGAGGAAGAAACCGGATATTTTTTGCAATTATACGCTTGCATTTTCCGCCAAAAGCGAAGATGAGATTTTAAAGCATAATCGGAAAAATGCGAACTTGTCAAAATATGAAGCGGAGCATTCGCTGGCAGAAGAAATCCCGGGACTTCAAGTGAAAGAGACGGAGAAGCGGATTGTTATCGTTGGTGCAGGTCCTGCAGGCTTATTGTGTGCTTATTTTCTGGCTTTCTGCGGGTACAAGCCGATTTTGATCGAGCGCGGCGGTCCGATGATGGAGCGGATGCAGAAAGTGGCTCATTTTTGGAAGAGTGGCGAACTCGATCCCCAGACCAACGTTTCCTTCGGAGAGGGCGGAGCCGGTACATTTTCGGATGGAAAGCTGAATACCGGAGTAAAAGATAAAACGGGAAAGCGAAAATTCATTCTGGATACGTTTATTGCGCATGGGGCACCGGAGGAAATCCGGTATCAGGCAAAGCCGCATATTGGAACGGATAAACTTCGCGGAGTAATTCAATCCATGCGGGAAGAGATGGAAGAACTGGGTGTTACGTATTGTTTTCATACCCAATTTATGGAAATCAAGAAAGCAAATGGAAAGGTAGAGGGAGTCGTTGTAAAAGACGAGTCAGGGCAGCAAAAAGAAATCCCTTGCGATGCCTGCGTTCTTGCCATCGGTCATAGTGCCCGAGATACGTTTCAGGCATTGAAAGAGCAGAACATTCCGATGGAGGCAAAGCCGTTTGCCGTCGGAGTGCGCGTGGAACATCGGCAGGATACGATCAATCTGAGCCAATACGGAACGTTGGACGATCGTCTGCCGGCGGCAGATTATAAATTGACGGGAAGAACGTCGGATGACCGGGGAGTTTACAGTTTTTGTATGTGCCCGGGCGGTTACGTCGTAAATGCTTCTTCGGAACCGGGATTTACGGTCGTAAATGGAATGAGCAATCATGGCAGAGATTCTGAAAATGCCAATAGTGCGATCGTGGTTTCCGTAACACCGGAGGATTATCCGGGAGACGATGTGCTGGCAGGGGTCGAATTTCAGCGGGCATTGGAAAAGAAAACATTTGAACTTGGCAGAGGAAAAATTCCCGTTCAAAGATTGGAAGATTTTTGTGCAAATCGAAAAACGGAAGAATTTGGAAAAGTTCATCCGTGTACCAAAGGGGAAGTTGTAAAAGAAAACTTGAAAAATATATTGCCCCCAGCGATTTCTAATGGTATTATGGAAGGGATGAAGCAGTTTGGCAGAAAAATCAAAGGGTTTGATGATGGAGACACACTGCTTTTGGGGACAGAGATCAGGACATCATCGCCGGTACGCATATTGCGCGAAGATACCTTTATGTCGCCTGTCTGCGAGGGACTTTATCCATGTGGAGAGGGTGCCGGGTATGCCGGTGGAATCATGTCGGCAGCGATGGATGGTCTGCGTGTCGCACTTGCGATCGCGAGAGAAAGGAAAGAATGATGAGAGAAGCATTTAAGGATAAAAAACGAATTGTATTTAAAGTGGGAAGTTCAACGATCACACACGAAGAGACAGGGGGGCTTGACCTTGTGAAACTGGAAAAATTTGTGCGTATTTTGACGGATCTGCATAATCAGGGAAAAGATATTATCGTGGTATCTTCCGGTGCGATCGCGGTCGGACGAAAGGCACTTGGACTTACCAAGCGGCCCGATACGACAAGTTTGAAACAGGCTTGTGCGGCGATCGGGCAGAGCCGTCTGATGACCGTATACCAGAAATTATTTTCCGAATACAATCAGTATACGGCACAGATTCTTATGACAAAATTTACTATTGAAAATGACACGAGCCGTCACAATGCACGAAATACGTTTGAGGAATTATTGTCGTTAGGCGCCATTCCGATCGTAAATGAAAACGATACGGTAGCGATCGATGAGATCGAATTTGGTGATAATGATACCCTGTCGGCTGTCGTTGCCGCAATCGCCGGAGCGGATATGCTTGTACTGCTCAGCGATATTGACGGGCTTTACACCGATGATCCGAACCGGAATCCGGAGGCAGAACTCATCCCTTATGTGGAACGGATCAGCGACGAAATGATCGAGATGGCGAAAGGTCCCACAACGTCGTTTGGTACAGGCGGTATGAGTTCAAAGATCTCGGCAGCCGGTATTGCCAATGATGCAGGTGCCGATATGGCGATCATCAATGGAGACAATATGGAAAATATCCTGACCCTTATGGAAGGAAAAGACATTGGTACGGTATTTAAAGAACACCGCACCAGACATTTTCACTTAAAAGAATATTTGAATCGGAGATAGGAGATTATGGACGAAAAAAAGATTGCGAGAATCAATGAATTATATAAAAAGAAAAAAGCGGGAACATTGACAGAAGAAGAGGCGAAAGAGCAGGCACTTCTGCGTGCGGAGTACATTGAATCCGTGAGAAATAACCTGCGTGCGAGCCTTGCCAATGTGTCGATTCAGGAAAAAGATGGAAGTATCCATCCGCTCAGATCGAAAAAAGCGGTTGAAGTGAGGGGCGAAAAATAATGATAAGTAAGGAAAAAGTGAGAAAAAAAGCAGTGGAAACAAGAGATTCCATTGATGAAGAAAGCCGACAACAAAAATCGGAAGAAATTGCCAAAAAGATTTTGGAGGCAGACTGGTTTAAAGAGGCAGATATTGTGCTGTCATACCATGCGTTCCGTTCGGAAGTGGAAGTTGATACGCTAAATCGGGCGGTACTTACGCAGGGTAAGAAATTGTATCTGCCAAAAACCTATGTGAAAGAAAAGCAGATACGTTTTTTTGAAATCACAGATCTTTCGAAATTAAAACGTGGTTATCAGAAAATATGGGAGCCAACCGGGGAAGAATCGGAGTTTTCTTTTGAAACGGTAAAAGAAGAGCAGAAAAAAGTGCTTATGATCATGCCCGGAACGGCTTACGATGCCCGAGGATACCGGATGGGATATGGCGGCGGTTATTATGACCGTTATCTGAATGCACATGAGGCAGAATGGAAAATGATCGATTTTATGACAGTTTTTGCCGCCTTTTCCGAACAAAAAATGATTTTGATCCCCGGGGAACGCTGTGACGTGAAACCCGATGTGATCGTGACAGAAAAAGAAATTATGCAGCGAAAATAATTCAAACATAGAAAGGAAACACGGATATGACATTAAATGAAATTGGCGCAGCAGCAAAGCAGGCTTCGGTTCTTATGAACCGTATGACGGTAACAGAAAAAAATAAAGGACTCTCAGCGGTTGCCAAAGCGTTGACTGCAAAAACAGAGTACATATTAGCCGCAAATGATCAAGATATCGAAGAAGCAAAGAAAAATCATATGTCGGAGGCATTGCTTGACCGACTTCGTTTGACCGAAGACCGGATTGAGGGAATGGCAGAGGGAATCCGTCAGGTCGTTGCCTTGACAGATCCGGTAGGAGAAGTGATTTCCATGAAAACGACACCGAGCGGACTGCAGATCGGACAGAAACGTGTGCCGATGGGAGTCATCGGAATCATTTATGAATCCCGTCCAAATGTGACAGCAGATGCATTTGCGCTCTGCTTTAAGACAGGAAATGCAGTCATCCTTCGCGGCGGCAGCGATGCGATTCATTCGAATCTGGCAATCTGCAATGTAATCCGTGAGGCACTTGACGCAGTCGGTTTGCCGGCAGATGCCATTCAGGTATTGGAAGATACTTCCAGAGAGACGGCACAGGAATTTATGCGTCTTAACCAGTACATGGACCTGCTTATCCCACGTGGAGGCGCAGGCTTGATTCGCACGGTAGTGGAAAAGAGTACCGTTCCGGTCATTGAGACGGGAACCGGGAACTGCCATGTCTATGTCGATGAGACAGCAGATATTGAGATGGCGGTCAATATCATTGTAAATGCAAAGACACAGCGTCTCGGTGTCTGCAATGCCTGTGAATCCCTGGTGATTCATGAAGCCATCGCGGAAAAAGCCATTCCGGAAATCTGCAAAGCATTGTATGCTCATGATGTTGAGATCCGCGGGGATGAAATTTCGCAAAAATACGATGCGAAGATCGTGCCTGCGACCGAGGAAGATTATGGAACGGAATATCTTGACCGCATCATTTCCATGAAAGTGGTTCCGGACATTGATGCGGCAATCGCGCATATTAATAAGTATAATACAGGACACTCAGAATCTATCATTACAAAGGATTATGAAAGTTCCATGCGCTTTTTAAATGAGATTGATGCAGCGGCGGTTTATGTGAATGCATCGACACGTTTTACCGATGGATTTGAGTTTGGGTTTGGCGCAGAAATAGGAATCAGTACTCAGAAACTGCATGCCAGAGGACCGATGGGACTTTTGGCGCTTACCAGCACCAAATATATCATTTTGGGAAATGGGCAGATTCGGAAATAAACGGGATACTCGCAAAGTCATAAAGACATTGACAAAAGAGACGAAAAAGACTAAAATAAAGACGTGCGTTTTGCGTACGTCTTTATTTTGATAATTATGTATTGACATAGAAGGAGGACCCACATGAAACCATATGGATTGAATGAACTTAGGAAAATGTATCTGGATTTCTTTGAAAGCAAAGGTCATCTTGTGATGAAGAGCTTTTCATTGATTCCGCAAAATGACAAGAGTCTTCTCTTGATCAATGCCGGTATGGCACCATTGAAGCCATATTTTACCGGTCAGGAGATTCCACCGAGACGCCGCGTGACAACCTGTCAGAAATGTATTCGTACCGGCGATATCGAAAATGTAGGAAAGACTGCCCGTCATGGTACATTTTTTGAAATGCTTGGAAACTTTTCTTTTGGAGATTATTTCAAACATGAAGCCATTGCCTGGTCTTGGGAATTTTTGACAAAAACATTGGAGATTCCTGCGGACCGTTTGTATCCGTCTGTTTATCAGGACGACGATGAGGCGTTTAACATTTGGAATAAAGAAATCGGTGTAGACAAAGACCGTATCTTCCGCTTTGGAAAAGAAGACAATTTCTGGGAGCATGGTGCAGGTCCTTGTGGTCCTTGTTCGGAAATTTATTATGACCGTGGAGAGAAATACGGCTGTGGCAAACCGGGATGTACGGTAGGCTGCGATTGTGACCGTTATATCGAGATCTGGAACAACGTATTTACCCAGTTCAATAATGACGGAAATGGCAACTATGAAGAACTTGAAAATAAAAACATTGATACCGGTATGGGATTGGAGCGTCTGGCTACCGTAATGCAGGATGTGGATTCCATTTTTGACGTAGATACGATCAAAGCCATCCGCGACGAAGTCTGCAAATATGCCAATGTAGAGTACGAGACGGAATACAAAAAAGATGTTTCCATCCGTGTGATCACAGACCATATCCGTTCGGTAACATTTATGGTTTCCGACGGTATCATGCCATCCAATGAAGGACGTGGTTATGTTCTCCGCCGTCTGCTTCGCCGTGCAGCGCGCCATGGCAGATTGCTTGGTATCAAAGGTGCATTCCTTGCCAAATTGAGTGAGGTTGTAATCCGCGAGTCCAAAGACGGTTATCCGGAATTGGCAGATAAAAAAGATTATATTTTGAAACTGATCGCTACGGAAGAGGAAAATTTCAATAAGACCATTGATCAGGGATTGTCTATTTTAAATGACATGATGGCTGAGATGGAAGCTGAGAAGAAGACTGTTCTTTCCGGCGAAAATACATTTAAGTTATATGATACGTATGGATTCCCGATTGATCTTACGATTGAAATTCTGGAAGAAAAAGGATTCACCGTGGACGAAGAGGGATTCAAAGAGGCGATGGAAGTACAGCGTCAGAAAGCAAGAGACGCCCGCGAAGAGACAAACTACATGGGTGCGGATGTTACGATTTATCAGTCGATCGATGCGGCCATTGAGAGTAAATTTGTCGGATATCATGACCTTACCCACGATTCCAAAGTAACCGTTTTGACGACGGCAGATGCTTTGGTGGATGAGTTAAAAGAAGGCATGGAAGGAACTATCCTCGTAGAAGAGACTCCATTTTATGCGACAATGGGTGGACAGGTTGCCGATACCGGTGTGATCCGCACAGCGAATGCAGAATTTGTCGTAGAAGATACGATTAAATTGCAGGGAACAAAGATCGGTCATGTCGGCAAGATGACGAAAGGCAGCATCAAAGTAGGAGAAACTGTTACTCTTGCGGTAGATGAGGCTCGCAGAAATCTTATCGCCAACAACCATAGTGCAACTCACTTGATGCAGAAAGCCCTTCGTATGGTGCTTGGAAATCATGTAGAGCAGGCAGGATCTTTGGTAGATCCGGATAAACTCCGTTTTGACTTTACCCATTTCTCTCCGATGACACCGGAAGAAATTGCAAAAGTGGAAGAAATTGTAAATCAGGAAATTCAGAACGGCCTGGATGTCGTAACCAATGAAATGACCATTGATGAGGCAAAGAAGACCGGCGCCATGGCTCTTTTCGGAGAAAAATACGGTGACACGGTCCGCGTTGTTCAGATGGGCGATTTTAGTTCCGAACTTTGTGGTGGTACACACGTGAAGAATACAAGTAATATTTCTGCCTTCAAGATTGTTTCAGAAAGTGGTGTAGCTGCCGGAGTTCGCCGTATTGAGGCACTTACCGGAGCAGGGCTTATCGCTCACTTCAATCAGGTAGAAGAGACGCTGAAAGAAGCAGCAGCACTGCTGAAAGTCAGTCCGGCAGATGTAGTAAAACGAATTACTGCATTGCAGGAAGAAGTAAAAACACTTTCCAAAGAAAATGATAAATTGAAAGCAAAGATTGCGAAAGCTGCAGCGGGAGATGTAACAAGCGAGGCAGAAGATGTAAATGGCATCAAAGTTCTTGTGAAAGCATTGTCCGGTGTAGATATGAATGGAATGCGCGATCTTGGTGATGAAGCAAAACAGAAACTCGGTGAAGCCGTAATCCTGTATGCGACGGAAAACGATGGCAAAGTAAACCTGATGGCGACAGCGACAGAAGGTGCGATCAAGAAAGGGGCACATGCCGGTAATCTGATCAAAGAAGTGGCATCCCTTGTCGGTGGTGGCGGCGGTGGTCGTCCAAATATGGCTCAGGCAGGTGGAAAGAACCCGGCGGGTATCCCGGATGCGTTGAAAAAGGCCAAAGAAGTAATTATTTCGCAGATTGGATGAAAAAATCGCCAAAAGTAGTTGACGTTTTCCAAATTTGTGTTATAATATGTGTTAGTGCGAAAAAATACCCAAACAGTTGTATTTTGCACAATCTTACAACTGGAGGGAGGTTAGGTGTGATACTATGTCAAATGTAATCGTTAAAGAAAACGAATCATTGGATAGCGCATTGCGTCGTTTCAAGAGAAACTGTGCTAAAGCCGGTATTCAGCAGGAGATTCGTAAGAGAGAGCATTATGAAAAACCAAGCGTAAGACGTAAAAAGAAGTCTGAAGCTGCTCGTAAAAGAAAATTCAAATAATAAGCACATAAGAGAAGAGCGTGAGGCGTTTCTAAAAGAGATGTCACACGCTCTTTTTTTGAGGAGGAATCGTTATGTGCGAAGCACATAATTAAAAATCGATTCCGACGACCTGCCGACGAGCGTAGGCGGGGGGGCGATACCAATTATGTTAGGAGGAATGACTATGAAAAACAACATAGCAAAAGGGATTCTTGCAGTATTATTTCTGGCAGTGTGTTTTATGACAGCACAGCTACAGAAAGTACAGGCAGCGCAGGTGGTAGCCATCAGCTCAGCACAGGATCTTCTGAAGATGGAGAATGATCCATCCGGCAGTTGTTATCTGACAAAAGATGTTACAATACGGGTAAAGTTTCTACGACAGCAAAGACCCGCAGTTATATAGGTGGTGTAGCGGGACGGCAGGAAGCCTTTTCGAAGAGAAAGGGAAAAGTCCTGGAAGCAGCGATCTGCAATTACAACACCGGTAAGGTCACGGCAGGAAAAAAAGTAGTAAAAGGTTCTATTTTTGGACATTATGAGGTAGCGGGTATTACTGCTCAGGCAATGGTTTACAACAATTACTATAAATCCGGTAAAGCATATGGCAGTACAAACCTCTCATGGAAACCGTTCCTTGTATAATGGTCTCATAAATTAAGACACTGAACACGACATTTCTTAATGAATCTGATATACTATAACCAACAAGTGAAAGAAGGTACTTATTGTGTCCAGATCAAGAAGAAATTTCAGTGCTGAATTTAAAACCAACCTCGTACTCCAGCTGCTTAAAGGAGAAAAAGAACTTAATGTCCTTGCTGTTGAAAACGATATTC
>OGDN01000653.1_pt1 | contig 68423 bp, 58 predicted proteins | sample 1570271 | NCBI WGS metagenome assembly OGDN01 (sample SAMEA4384481, study PRJEB24528) | human gut metagenome | reverse complement strand
CATGGAAACGGTTTGGCAGCCATGGTGCACTGTTTACATAGAAATACCAGCGGATCGCATCAGCTCCATACTGATCCAATGCTTCAAACGGATCTACGGCATTTCCCTTACTCTTACTCATCTTCTGTCCATTTTCATCCTGAACATGTCCCAATACAATAACATTTTCATATGGTGCTTTATTGAAAAGCAATGTAGATTCTGCCATCAGAGAATGGAACCATCCACGGGTCTGATCCACGGCCTCGGAAATGAACTGTGCCGGGAACTGGGATTCAAACAATTCTTTGTTTTCAAATGGATAGTGATATTGTGCAAAAGGCATTGCTCCGGAATCAAACCAGCAGTCAATAACTTCCGGCACACGTTTCATCTGCTTGCCACAATCCGGACAGGTAAATGTCACACCATCGATATATGGGCGGTGAAGTTCCAGTTTTTCTGCGGATGCATCTCCGGAACGCTCTGCCAGTTCTTTCCGGCTTCCGATACATTCTTGGTGTCCACAGCCTTCACACTCCCAGATATTGAGCGGAGTTCCCCAATAACGGTTACGGGAGATCGCCCAATCCTGAATATTCTCTAACCAGTTTCCAAAACGGCCTTTTCCGATGGATTCCGGAATCCAGTTTACCGTATTGTTATTGCGGATCAAATCGTCTTTTACTGCGGTCTCACGGATATACCAGGACTCTCTTGCGTAGTAAATAAGCGGTGTATCACATCGCCAGCAGTGTGGGTATTCATGTTCAAATTTCGGTGCCGCAAACAGCTGTCCGCGTGCATCCAGATCTTTTAATACTTCCGGATCTGCCTTTTTGACAAAGATTCCGGCAAAAGGAGTTTCTTCGGTCAACTCTCCTTTTTCATTTACAAACTGTACAAATGGCAGGTCATAATTACGTCCTACATTGGCATCGTCTTCACCAAATGCCGGTGCGATATGAACGATACCGGTACCATCTGTCATCGTAACATATGTGTCACAAGTCACAAAAAATCCTTTTTTATTCTGCTTGTCGGCACATTCTTTTGCGCAGGCAAACAATGGCTCGTATTCTTTATGCTCAAGTGCAGTTCCCGGGAAAGAATCCAATACTTCATATGCTTTCTCGCCTTCTTCTTTGGCAAGGGAGCCAAGTACACTATCCAGTAGATCCTCTGCCATATAATAAACGTAACCGTCTGATGCTTTTACTTTGCAGTAGGTGTCATTTGGGTTTACACAAAGTGCCACGTTACTTGGAAGGGTCCAAGGTGTCGTCGTCCACGCGAGGAAATACGCATCCTCTCCTGTCACTTTAAAGCGCACGATCGCAGAACGTTCTTTGACGGTCTTATATCCCTGGGCAACTTCCTGTGCAGAAAGCGGAGTACCACAGCGAGGACAGTAAGGAACGATCTTAAATCCTTTATATAACAGATCTTTGTTCCAGATCTCTTTCAAAGCCCACCATTCGGACTCAATAAAATCATCGTCATAGGTTACATACGGATGATCCATATCTGCCCAGAAACCAACGGTATCGGAAAAATCTTCCCACATTCCTTTGTATTTCCATACAGATTCTTTACATTTTTTGATAAACGGCTCTATTCCATATTCTTCAATCTGCTCTTTTCCATCCAGACCAAGAAGTTTTTCTACTTCCAATTCCACCGGAAGTCCATGAGTATCCCATCCGGCTTTTCTAGGCACACGGTATCCTTTCATTGTACGGTATCTTGGAATCATATCTTTGATGACACGTGTCAAAACGTGGCCAATGTGTGGTTTACCATTGGCTGTCGGTGGTCCGTCATAAAACATATACGTCGGGCATCCCTCACGCAATTCTATACTCTTCTGAAAAATATCATGATCTTTCCAAAATTTTTCTACTTCTTTTTCGCGGTCAACAAAGTTTAATCCTGTTGAAACTTTCTCGTACATAAATAACCTCTTTTCTGCAACAATATCGTCATTTCGCTGCTTTTATTCTTATTTTTTAAAGAAAACAGCTTCCATCCTCATAAAAAGGACGAAAGCCGTATCGCTGTCATCACATCGCTATCGAAAACTAATCGTCTCTCACTTATCTTTGATTTTCTATTAACTATAATAAAGAGTTTCCCCGAAATTGTCAATGGACAATTGTAATAAAAAACCAAAAGAATATATCATTCCGATTGTAAATACTGTTTTAACAGATCCGGATCCAGTTTAATGCGGTTATCCATCGTCTTCATGATATCAATCAGTGAAAGATCTCCGCTCGTCTGTGGATTGGACAGATCATAAACCTTATTGTCCCGGAAACTGAGTACCCATGGCTTGAAAATGTCATTTTCATTTTCATGCAGTACAAGTCCCTGTACATGATCGGTAAGTTGTACACAGACCCCCGGATACAATACATTGATTCCGGCGATCAATGCCTGTACAACAACCGGATCAAATCGTCCCGGATCGTCTAACAGTTCACGCAGAGCCTTCACTTCGCTGGTTGGCTCTTCAAAAGATTTCATCGCTGTCCGGCGGTCATACGCATCAGCAACAAATAAAATTGCCGCCTCAACATTGCTTTTTACGGCTTCTGACACACCATCACCGTTGTTTACATATAACTCCTGCATATGAATGATCGTTCGAAGAACATTTTCATCCATTCCACTGTAATTTTTCAAAATCTCAATCGTTCTCGTCCTGGCTGACGCACGAAGCTGCAAATCCTCTTCTGCCGCTGTCGCAGGTACCATGCCTACTGCTCCGCAGTCATGAAGAAGTGCCGCTTTTACAAGGGCATTCATTCGCGTCGGCGTCATATTCATTCTTCCGGCGATCACAGCACAAAGAATCGCAACACTGATACTGTGTTTATAAGTAAAATCATCATTGCTTCGCAGATTTTGTATAAAATTAATCTTCTTCGGAAGGTTGGCATAATTTTTAATCACCAGACTGCACAGCCAGTCCAACCCTTTGTCCTTTTTATCCGCAATGATCAATTGCAAATCTTCTTTTATACTGAATACTGCCATCGTCTGAAAACGTTCAAAATTGATATCCTCTTCTGACATCGGAGGCAGCGGCTCTGCCGGCTCCAATATATACAATCCCATCAATCCGAAATTACGAATACCATATATCGCCTGCATCGTAAGTTTCGTATCACGATCATAAAGCAACACTCCATTTTTATTATAAATCGGTTTGCCAAGACGCATTCCCGGTTTGAGATCATCAACTTTCACAAATAACATATTTTTCATCCTCCTCGCTTATTTCATTTTTTCGACACAAATCTATATTACTATAATCATAACAGTTATGGGAAAAGAATACAATAAATATTTCATTTTTTTATCGTTTTTTTTGATTGGAGGTTTTTTTATGTTAAAACGCATGATTTCTATTTTATGTCTGTGCAGTCTGCTGCTTGCAGGTACTGTCCCGGTTTCTTCATATGCCGCACAGTCCACAAGTTCCTCATCGGCTTCCTCGGTTACGATTACCGGTGAATATGCTGACGGACGTGTCCTTTTATCGTTAATTTCTCCTTCCGAGACTTCTCTCACCAAGGAAGGCACGACCTCCTTTGACAAAAAAATTCGTATCGAGCAGTCGACTTGTCTTGGAAATGCAGGCGAACTTTTTGACACTTCTCTAAGTTCTGACAAATCCGATTTTTTTAAAGATAAAAACTTCTATGTCACAGAAGCTGTATCCAATACCTACTCCACCAAAGAGCTCATCCAAAAACTGGAAAACAAAGCCTATGTGGTAGAAGCTTCACCGGATTATAAACAATATCTGACCTCGGATGACCCTTATGAATCCGAGCAATGGTATCTTGACGGCGAAGGTTCCTATTCGTCTTCCGGAACCGGCATCTCGCTTTCTTCCAAACCGGAAACATCTTCTACGGAAAATCCGGTTATTGCTATTATGGATACCGGGATCAACGCCTCCCACGAGGATCTTATTGACCATTTATGGACGAATACCACTTCTTCACTAAAGGGAACGTATGGTTACGATTTTTCTACCGATTCCGCAGACTGCAGCGACACTTCCGGTCACGGAACCCACTGTGCCGGCGTAATTGCCGCCACGACAGATAATCAAAAGGGAATCCATGGAATATCAAACGCAAAACTAATGGCCTTAAAAATATTTGACGACAAAAAAGAATGCTATGATTCCTATATCATTAATGCCTTAACATATCTGCAGCAGGCAAAAGAAGCCGGTGTTCCGGTCGCCGCCGTAAACTGCTCATGGGGCGGAGGTACTTCCAGCACGGCGATGAAAACCCTGATCCGCTCTCTTGGTCAGTCCGGTATCTTATTTGTCTTTGCTGCCGGAAACGATGGGAAAAATCAAGATACTACACAGGCAGAGTGTCCTTATGACCTTTACAATACTGCGGCATATTCGGATCTCCGCAATTATATCCTAACAGTCGGCGCTTCCGATACCAATGACAGTGCAGCTTCCTTTTCTGATTATGGAAAATCCTCTGTCGATCTGTTTGCCCCGGGCGAAAATATTGTGTCTACCTATAACACAGACACTTATTTTCCGGAACTTTATGAAACAGACGACGCAAAGCGCGATACTCTTACCAATTATTACCAGTCATTTGATACTTCCGGCTCTTCTATGGATTTTTACACCGATTCGGATGTTGGATATCAGACTTCAACATTCAGTAAACTGACACAGGATTCTTCCTCCGATTATTATGGACAGGAGAATGGTGGGTGTCTGCTCTGGGATCTTCAGATGGGACTGCCATCTTTGCACCGCAAACAAGCTTACGTATATGTTGATGTAACAGACTACAACCTGGATCCGGCAAAAGATTATTATGTCTCTATGATGTTTGGTGAAAAGGACAGCAACTCAGACACTATCCAATGGGAACATGTCACCAAACTCTCTTCCGGAAAACTCGGTTCGGAAGGCAACCGTTTTTACCAAGCTTCCGACGGTCACTTGTATTTTCGTGTAATCGGGCTTGACGCCCCTGCTTCTTCTTCAGGAACGACGATACTTTATCTCGATAATATCGGCATCTCAACTGCCGATCCGGATACATCGGAATTTGGTCAATACGAACTTCTCAGCGGTACTTCGATGGCGGCACCTATGGTAACCGGTGCTGTCGCTCTCTGTGCAGCCTATGCACCGGAAGAAGATGCGTATAACCGCAGAAACCGTCTGCTAACCTGTGTTCGTCCCGTCGAATCGCTTGCGAATCTGTGTATTACCGGTGGTGTTTTGGATGTCAGCAAAATATCTTCCTATACCACGGTAGAGACGCCGGATCTTACCCCGGCACAAATACCGGAAAATATATCGCAAACCCTACCGTCAGCGGGCAGCATTTCCGGCTCTTCCACTGTGACAGCGGGCAGTCCTTCTTCGGGAACAACCTCTTCGCAGTCTGCCGTAAAAGTAAAAAAATTGAAATTTAAAAAGAAGATCAAGGCACTCCGTGCCGGACGGACGTACCGATTAAAAGTGGTCTATACCCCGTCCCGCGTATCCAACAAAAAACTCAAATGGTCCAGTTCGCGAAAAAAATGGGCAAGTGTCTCAAATTCCGGCATGGTACGGGCAAAAAAGAAAGGGATCGGGCATACCGTACGCATTACCGCGGCTGCAAGAGACGGCAGCCGGAAAAAGGTCAGTCTCCGCATAAAAATCAGGAAGTAGTTTTTTCCCTTGATTTTTCTCTCCTTTTTTCATATACTATTATATACTTAGAAAAACATGGAGGAATTTCAATGGTTCATTTTATTTGGGCATGTAACAAAATAAAGAAAATGTTTGTAGAGAATACCATATCCATTTATGCTTCGAATGTGGTATTCTTTATTATGCTTTCTTTTTTTCCGTTTGCCATGTTCTTTTTTACGATTTTAAAATATATTCCCGGCATTACACAGGGAAACCTGATTCCTATGATTGGTTCTGTTGTTCCCGGGAAACTCGGCGAAACCCTCGTGTCATGGATTCAGGAAGCCTACCGTCACAGTTCCGGAACCGTACTTTCCCTCTCTGCGCTTACCGCTTTGTGGGCAGGCTCCAAGGGATTTATGGGAATTACTTACGGTCTAAACCGGATTGGTGGCACAAAACAGAAGGGAAACTGGTTTTTTAACCGTTTTCTCTCTTTCCTCTATACGTTGATTTTTGCCGCTATGCTGGTTTTATCACTGATCGTCATCGTATTTGGTAATCAGATCCTGCTTATTATCGACTCCTTTTTCTCCATTGACACTCCACTGTTTATCGGCATTTTTTCCCTGCGTTCAATTGCCGGTTTTGCAATCTTTTTCTTCTATTTTTTACTTTTGTATACCTTTGTTCCACATCACGATGAACGCCCGCATTTACGAAATTATGTATCCGGTGCTTTATTTACCTCTATTACATGGATCTTATTCAGCAATCTCTACTCGATCTATATCGATTCTTTTTCGAATTATTCATCTCTTTATGGGAGTTTCACTTCGATTGCACTCTTTATGCTGTGGCTGTATGTCTGTGTCAGTCTGCTGTTTGTCGGTGCTTTGATCAATCGGTTCCACATCGACGGATATTCCCTGTTTTCTCCTAAATCCAAAAATAAAATCAAGAACCAATTTGAGACATTGAAAGAATCGATACTCCCGGAAAATAATGACAAATGATCTCCTGTTCATTTTTCCCCATATTGGCAAGCTGTCTTGCTCCCGTCTGACTCATACCGACTCCGTGTCCATATCCTCCACCCTGTATCTCATACGCTCCTCCGATACGTTTTAATCTAAAAAAGCCACTTGGCAGCATAGATAAGCCGGTTACTTCTTTTCCATCTTTTCGACGGATCACCGCCTCCCCGGAAAACAAAAGCATTCGGATATTGTATTCGGAAGTCACACGTATCGTCACTTCACTCCCGACAATAACCGCCGTCTGTGCTACGCCACCGCATCCACGGTTTTTTATGACCACGCGTTTTAATTTTCCTATATTTTCCACTCGTCCTTTTTCATAAAGTCCCTCGCCCTTTCGAACCTCAATCCGGTCCGGCGTTTTGTCACAGCGGTCCGCTAACCGTTCGTTGATATTTTTCTCCATCTGTTCCAACGATATCGTCATGTTCCAGCGGAACCACGGCTCCTCTTTTTCTAACAAATCCTGCTCTTTTTCAAGGAACTCACAGAACAAGTCATCTTCCGCATACGTATCGGCCGCAAGCCGGTCTCTTTCTCCCTTTTTTGCATCCGAAATGTCCGTGCTCTGCACTTGTCCCGCAAGATAAGAAATCTCTTTGTTCGTAAACAATACGCTGTCAGAAGACGTCGTCACACCACAGGATGTTGCAAAAAAATACGTCGATGCCAATATATTTCCACTGCACACAACCAGTCCTTTCGTATCATCCACCGCTTTATTCGCCCTCTCATCCTCCGGCTGGCTTTGGTAGACCTGATAGGCCACACTGTCATCTACCTGTGCATCGTATTCTTTCAGCCGGTTATTTTGTTTCTGTTTCTCCGCATAACTTCTGGCACAGACTGCCTGCGCACGAAGAGCCGCCTCGGGGTATTCTGCCGGCATTTCACTGGGAAGAACTCCGTATAAATACTGTTCCAATGGCAGTTCATTGATGATGCGTATCTTCTTGCCGTTTTTTTTCAACTCCAATGTTCCGCGGTAGGAAGGGATCCGCTCGCCTCTTTTAATGGAAGTTATTTCCAATTTTGCTTCTTCTGCAGAATGAATGGTTATTGTTTCTGCGCTCATATCCACCGCACGGATGCATAATTCTTCTCCCCCTTCGCAACGTTTTTCCGATTCTCCTGCCTTTACTACAAATGGCTTTTCCGATCGCACCTTTACTTCATCATGCTCTTTTTCCGCAAAATCTGTCGTTGTCAGAAGAACACGGATTGTTTCTGGCATCTCTTCCTTTTGTTCCACTCCTTTCGCTTTGTCCGGCTTACAAACGATTTTTCTTACACATTTCCCACGCACTTCAAGATCTGCGATCCCTTCGTATGTTTTCTCCTTTACCGCCCCTTTTACTTTATATTCCGTCCTCTCTTGTCCATTTATTACCCATAGGGTATCTCCTTCCGGTTTTTCTATGTATACCTCTTTCAATGTGGTCGTCTTCCATTTTCCGGACTGCACAAACCACATTGCTCCCGCCGCCAGGCCAAAGATAAGAAAAATTTCCAATACACGTATTACTCGCTTCAAAAAAACAGCCCCTCTCGCATTTTTTACTACCATATGCGAGACAGGCTGTTGTTATTCCTTTGTTTTTGTGGAATCGTTATTCTTCTTCCATGATATCTACATTTTCACCGCGAAGAATCTTGTTGATGTTACGTACGGCACACATTTTTCCGCACATCGTACAAGTATCTTCTTTTTCCGGTTTGCTCTCCGCACGATAACGACGAGCTTTTTCCGGATCGATAGCGAGATCAAACTGCTTCTCCCAATCCAAATTTCTTCTTGCTTCGCTCATCTCGTAATCCCAGTCTTTTGCTCCCGGAAGTCCTTTAGCCACGTCAGCGGCATGAGCAGCAATCTTAGAAGCGATGATACCCTCTTTTACGTCATCTACGGTTGGAAGACGAAGATGTTCTGCCGGTGTTACATAACACAGGAAGGACGCACCATAAGTAGCTGCGATAGCTCCTCCGATGGCACTTGTAATGTGATCATATCCCGGTGCAATATCCGTAACCAATGGTCCAAGTACATAAAACGGAGCCCCTTTACATACCGTCTGCTGAATCTCCATGTTCGCACGGATCTGATTCAAAGGCATATGTCCCGGTCCTTCAACCATAACCTGTACATTATGGTTCCAGGCACGCTGGGTTAATTCACCAAGTGCTACCAACTCAGAAATCTGAGAAAGATCTCCTGCATCCTCGATACTTCCGGGACGACAGGCATCTCCAAGACTGATCGTAACATCGTATTTTTCACAGATGTCAAGAATCTCGTCGTATCTCTCATAAAATGGGTTTTCATTTCCGGTAAGTTCCATCCATGCAAAGATGATCGAACCACCACGGGAAACAATGTTTGTATGGCGAAGATGTTGTTTAAAGCGGTCTGCTGTCTGGCGGTTGATACCACAATGAATGGTCATGAAATCCACACCATCTTCTGCATGCATACGAACAACATCAATCCACTCATCCGTCGTAATGTCTTTCAATGCCTTATTGTAATATACAACGGCATCGTAAATCGGAACAGTACCAAGTACAGCCGGACATTCTGCTGTTAATTTGCGGCGGAATTTTTTTGTATCTCCATAGGAACTCAGATCCATGATCGCTTCGGCTCCCATATTGATCGCTGCATTTACTTTTTCCATCTCGACATCCAGATCCAGACAATCTTTACTTGTTCCCAGATTGACATTGATCTTTGTCTTCAATTTACTTCCGATACCAAATGGTTTGAGGCATTTATGATTTTTATTGGCAGGAATTGCCACCTGTCCTTTTGCCACAAGATCCATCAATTCTTCTTTCCGAATATTTTCATATTCACACACGCGCTGCATTTCTTCGGTAAAAATACCTTTTCGTGCGGCATCCATCTGTGTCGTATAACTCATTCAGTTTTCCTCCGTTATTCTTTCTTATATTACATGCGATCCAATGTATCGCGAATTGCTTTAATAAAGTTCTCACTGTTCAATACCGTGACATCTTTTAATTCTGTGATAAGAGCAAGGTCTTTTGTCATCTTTCCTTCTTCGATTGTCTGCAATGTTGCTTTTTCAAGCTTGTCTGCGAATTCTTGAAGTTCTTTGATGCCATCCATCTCTCCACGCTTTCTCAATGCTCCGGTCCAGGCAAAAATCGTAGCTACGGAATTGGTAGAAGTCTCTTCGCCTTTGAGATGTTTATAATAATGTCTCTGAACGGTTCCATGGGCTGCTTCATACTCATATACACCACTTGGTGAAACAAGCACAGATGTCATCATTGCCAGAGAACCACAGGCAGAAGAAACCATATCGCTCATAACGTCGCCGTCGTAGTTCTTGCATGCCCAGATAAATCCGCCCTCTGTCTTCATAACACGGGCTACGGCATCATCGATCAATGTATAGAAATACTCCAATCCGGCCTCTTCGAATTTGTCCTTATATTCGTTCTCATAAACTTCTGCAAAAATATCTTTAAAGTTATGGTCGTATTTTTTCGAAATGGTATCTTTTGTCGCAAACCAAAGGTCCTGTTTGGTATCAAGGGCATAACTAAAGCATGCCTTTGCAAAACTTGTGATCGATTTATCCGTATTATGCACGCCCTGGATAATTCCCGGTCCGTCAAATTCATGAATCGTCTCACGTATCTCAGTCCCATCTTCTGCCGTAAACACCAGCTCGGCTTTTCCTTTACCCGGAACTTTAATCTCTACATTTTTATACACATCACCATAGGCATGACGTGCCAATGTGATTGGCTTTTTCCAGTTTTTTACACACGGTTCGATTCCTTTTACTTGAATCGGCGCACGAAATACCGTTCCGTCAAGCATCGCACGAATGGTTCCGTTTGGAGATTTCCACATTTCTTTCAAATCATACTCTGTCATACGTGCTGCATTTGGCGTAATCGTCGCACACTTTACCGCAACACCATATTTTAATGTTGCATTTGCAGAATCTACCGTCACCTGGTCATTTGTCTCATTACGATATTTCAAACCGAGATCATAGTACTCTGTCTTCAGATCAATATAAGGAAGCAAAAGTTCATCTTTGATCATCTGCCACAGAATACGTGTCATCTCGTCTCCATCCATCTCAACTAAGGGGGTCGTCATCTGAATTTTAGCCATTTCTATTTCTCCTTTACAACATATCTATTATTCCTGCTCTCCATCATAACATACTCCGGAGCATATTTCAAATAGATTATCCAAAATATACAACTTCTTCCTTCGGTGGCTGTGCCGGTTCTATCTTTTCAGCATAGAGCACCGGAAATTCTCCGTCGTGTTTTCTGCTCTGCTGCGGTTTTACCGTCACCGTCACCATCACCCAGCTGTCATTTTTATATTGATCCGCATTTTCCGCGTGGCACATATAACCAATGCGCGCGATATCGTCTGCACAGCAGGTCATCGCCTTACGGGATGGAACAAATGCACCGGCCGGGAATGTCTTATTGCGGTATACCTGGCCTTTAAATGTGATTTTTTTACCCACATATTTTCGTGGATTTTCGCCGATGTCCAGATACCACAGACCAAAATCGTCGTCGTCCAGCGTAATCTCCGATGCATTTACATCATATGGCAGTTCTTCATCAATCTTGCTTTCCACCGTTCCATCTGCGGACTCAAACAATACCTGTGCCTGGCGATTGATGGCTTTGACATTTCGTCTGGCTGCCGGTTTGTCAATGTTATCCGATTCACAGCGGTTAAAAATGACAAGATCTGCCATTTTAAAATGTGACATCATAAGGGATTTCATGTTTGCACTGTAAATCTGAAATGTCTGTGCATTTACCGTTGTAAACGTCTGCACCACAATCCAGTTTTCCGGAAATGTCTCACGGTACATTTTATCCAGATCCCACATTCCGTTGCACTCAACTACAATGCGGTTTGGTTTATATTTATCCTGTAATTTCTTACAGCATTCTTCGGTAAGTTCATCCTCGTCTTCCAACACGACACAGGAGATCCGGTTTTTCATCAAAAGCTGATCGTCGATCTCATGCTCGCCTTCCTCACATAGGATAAGCAGCGTTTTCGCTCCATCGGAAAAGTTTCCCTCTTCGATCACTTCTTCGATACAGGTACTTTTTCCACTCTCCAAAAAACCGGTGAAAAGATAAACCGGAATTTCTTTTTTCCCAAACATATCCAGCGTCCTCCTTTATTTTCCGGCAAACAGATCACGAAGACCGTCTTCGTCCAGTTTGGATCCGATCACACAAATTCTTCCGGTGTAATCTGCTGCACCACGGCGTACTTCATATTCTCCCGGAACCAGGTCAAAGTGATACCATTCGCCCTCTTCCGAAGCAACGATACCTTTGGAACGAAGAATGGTTCCCATCTGTACTTTGTCGTTGGCAAGCTTGTCCAAAATGTCTTGCAGTTCTGCTTCCGTATATTTGTGTGCGGTCTCAATACCAATGCTTGAGAACACTTCATCTGCGTGATGATGGTGATGATGGTCGTGATCATGGCAGCCACAAGTGCAGTTTTCGTCATGTTCATGATGGTGCTCATGCTCGTGGTCGTGATCATGGTGATGCTCGTGATCGTGGTCATGGTCGTGATGGTGCTCGTGATCGTGGTCATGGTCGTGGTCACACTCTTCGCCATGCTCATGATGATGTCCGCATTCCGGACAAACGTCCTCTTCTTCAAGCAATTCTTTCACAAGATCGTTTTTCTTTTCCATCGCATCCAGAATCTGTTTTCCGTTGATTTGATCCCATGGAGTCGTAATAATTGATGCCTCTGCATTCTGGGTACGGATCAGGTCGATGCACGCCTGTAATTTGTCTTCTTTCATATTGCCGGTACGACTGAGTACGATGGTTCCCGCATGTTCTACCTGGTTATTGTAAAACTCGCCAAAGTTCTTCATATACATTTTGCACTTTGTTGCATCGGCAACCGTCGTAAAGCTGTTAAGTACCACACTGTTCTCTGCCACTTTTTCCTTCACACCGAGAACGGCTTTGATGACATCGGAAAGCTTTCCAACTCCTGATGGCTCAATGATGATACGGTCCGGCGCATATTTTTCAAGCACTTCTGCCAATGCGGTACCAAAATCTCCTACGAGGGAACAGCAGATACAGCCGGAATTCATCTCTGTAATATTGATTCCGGAATCTTTCAAAAATCCTCCGTCGATTCCGATTTCTCCAAATTCATTTTCAATTAATACAAGTTTTTCTCCTGTAAATGCTTCTTCAATTAATTTTTTGATCAATGTTGTCTTTCCGGCTCCTAAAAAGCCCGAAATAATGTCGATTTTTGTCATTTTAATAATCTCCTTTCAACTGATAATTGTTTCCATGTATATCGGTAAAACAACAACGAAATAATTGCTGATATACTCCATCCAACCGGCCAGGACATCCAGATTCCGGTACTTCCAAATAGACCGGCAAAAACATAAGCCAAAATCACGCGAAGGATCAGATCGGTAAAGGTAGAAAACATAAATCCGATCATCGCACTGCTTCCACGCAGCAGTCCGTCTGCCAGCAGTTTTAATGGAATAATAAAATAAAACGGCGATACGATCTTCAAAAATGCCATTCCCGCTTTCATCGCGCCACCGGTCGGATTTTCCATAAAAATCCGAAGCATCTCATTTCCAAAAAAGAAAAATAAGACAAAAAACGGTACCGCAATGATCCAGGCAAGCATCGTGCCTGCCCGAAACCCTTTCCGCACACGGTCTATTTTTGCCGCCCCGATATTTTGGGCAGAAAAACTCGACAGCGCATTTCCTAACGTTGAAAAGGATGTGATCGTAAACGTATTCAACTTAATCGCCGCCGAATATCCGGCGATTACTGCAGATCCAAAGGAATTTACAAGGCTTTGGATAAAAATATTTCCTACCGAGACAAAACTCTGCTGTAAGATGCTCGGCACCGCAATTTTTGCGATACGGCGAAACATGGATTTCGAATACAGCATTATTTTTCCATGCCCGGTCGGCAGTTTTGCCACACGCCTTAACAGCGTGATCACTGCCACAATGCCAGCGATTCCCTGTGCGAGAAACGTCGCCCAGCCGACGCCGGATACCCCGAAATGAAACACTGCCACAAACAGATAATCGAGCACCACATTTCCGACGGAAGAACCGATTAAAAAATAAAGCGGTGTTTTCGAATCTCCAAGTGCCGTAAAGATTCCGGTCGCCACATTGTAGCAGAAAACGAATACCATGCCTCCGATATATATTTTAAGATAAATATCCCCCGCATCAAATATATTATGCGGTGTATTCATCATCTGCATCAAATAAGAAGATGTCAATAATCCAAATATTGTCAAAGCCACTGCAAGCACGGTACTTGCAATCAATGTCGTAGATATGGCGGTCTTCATCCGTCGGATGTCACCGGCTCCAAAATACGACGAGATTACGACCGCACAACCGACATTGCAGCCGATGGCAATTGCCATAAAGATCATTGTGATCGGATACGACGCCCCGACAGCCGCCAGCGCATCTTCTCCCGCAAACCGGCCGGCGATCGCGCTGTCCGCAATATTATACAACTGCTGAAATACAACACTGATAAACATCGGTATCGTAAAGCTCCACAAAACCGGTCGAACGTTTCCTTTGGTAAGATCTTTTACCACAAGGATACACCTTCTTTCTAAGACTTCTTATCTTTCAAAATGCTGGTAATCTTTGGAATATTTCCAATCGCCGCCCCAGGAGAAACCATTCTTTTTAAAAATACGGTATACCTCGTCTCCCCGATGTATCATATAATCCCTGTATTTGCCTCGGCATGTCGCCACATTTCTGTTCCGGTACACTTTACTGTTTGCCGGCGCAATGCCATACTTCGTAATATAAGGATTGATCCTTGGATTGATATCAATCGCAAGTCCCTGGCTGTGTTTGGACATTTTAGAGGAATTTGCCACTTTTCGGTAATTAAAAGAAGACGTATTGTTTGCTGCCATAGACGCCTCATCGTCCGCATCGTATTCATCCACCAGCTGCATTCCGGCAATCGGATATTTTATCCGGTACAATTCATAAAACACCTTGCATGTCCGTTTGGCAATCTTTTTATGAACGACCATTTCCCCGTCCTGCTCTCTTCCATCAAAATCAATGTAGCGGAGCCGAAGGTAACGAAGCCTGCTAAGCGGAATTTTGGCCCCTTTTTTATAGGATTTTCCGCGCATCCGCGCGATCGTTTCCGAATCCAGTTTCTGATAGGTAAATCCTTCTTTATAGGTATGCACTTTCGTCGTTTTCGCCGCCGTCTTTGCACGGCAGATCTCACTACAGAAAAAAATCGAACAACTGACACAGACAACCGCAACCGTAAATGCCCTCTGTATCCATCGTTTTGAAATCATATCCCAATCCTTCCTTTCCCGGGCTTTGTGTCACAAAAAGAGAAGCCAATCGGCAGCTGATGTGACATCTGCCGCTTCGTAGCTTCTCCTTCCTAATCATCGGGGTAACAGGATTCGAACCTGCGACCTCATCGTCCCGAACGATGCGCTCTAGCCAAGCTGAGCCATACCCCGTCTCTTATCCTCCATCCAGTCAAAATCAATAACAGGCGTTATATCTCGTCATCGTCTTTTAATGAATCTTTTGCAGCAGCTACAATCGCAGAAACTGCCCCAACAACAATTACCACTGCTATAATCGCAACACCTACGCCGACTCCAAGTAATACCATGCCCCTCATCCTTTCTCTTGGATTTTGAACTTGCATTATTTATTATAACGCATTTTCAAAAAAAATCAAGACCTTTTCCACGAAAAAATTCACTGCATGCATTCCGGCCGTTTGAGACTTCCTTTTTCAAACGTATACTCCGGTGTCTGGAGCGGATAGGTAAGTTCATCCACATAATACCACGGATCATCTTCATGCAGCGGATTTTTCAACACATGAAACTGCTGCGCCGGCATAAATCCCTGTCCAAGCAAAAATGCTTTCCGTCCGTTGTCATCCGTACACACATCCAATACCATAACAGCATGTCCGGGACTTCCTCCCTGTACAAAGATATCTCCTGCCTGAATCTCGGCTTTCTTTATCTTCTTTGACTCATCACTCAATGAAATCGTGCTGGCATACGAAAAAACAAAGCGAAGATATTTTTCAAACACGGTCTCGTCGTCATTGGCAGCCGCACTCTGCGTCCATGTCGTTGAAGAGCCGGAAAACGATACACGCATGCCCTCAGCCCATTTGCTGAACTCGCACGCAAATCCGTTGACAAGATGGAAATTCATCTTATCATACATTTTATTTTGATAAAAATATTCTGCATATAAGCGGATGATCGAATCGGCACACTGCTGTAAATCACCCTCTACGAGTTTCATTTTTAATACTGCAACATGCGCATCCTGATTCTGCTTCAATGTCTTATCATATAACTTGACTTTTTTTCCATCTTTATACAATGCATAATTTTCCATAAACGCTGCAAAGCTGTCCGTTTCCACTTCTTCCCGATGGAAACCTTCCGGCGTATGAATCCGCTCTTTTAACGTCATCGCCTCCGTATCATAAAATCCGGTAAACGGCTCTTCTGTCGGTTTTGGTGTCGCTGTCTGCGTCGGCTGTGGCGTCGCCTGTTCTTTCGCCGTCTCAAAACTACTGCGGTAGCCTTCCGGTGCCGGATTCATATACCGCATTCCTGCGATCGCTGCGATCAGAAGCACCGCGCCAAGCGCAATGGATAAAAATACTGTGGTCTTATAATTCATAGGTAATAGTCCCCTTTTTTCGTCATTTTCCTACTTGTGATTATACCTATTGGGGAAGGAAAAGTCAATGGGGTTTGCAGGTTTCGCAAACTTACTGACCGCATACACCGGATATACCAAAATATTATCATATTTCGAAAAATTTTCCAAGGACACCCGAATCCCTTGAGATGCTAATTCATGCGTATCCAGAAAACGGTATAGACTCTGCATTCTTCCTTTTCCGGAAGCCTTTACCTCAATCGGCACAATTTTATTTTTTAGATTAATAACATAATCCACTTCGGCACTCGCACCACCCCGATACCAATAATACAAAGCAGCTTCGCTATAAGGGCTTGTATATTTGATCAATTCAAGTCCCGTTTGCATTTCCACCACATCGCCCTTATTTATATCATCAAATACCTGTGCAGAAATCAATTCTCCTACATCAAGCCCACATTCTGTAAGATATACTCCTGTATCGAACACAATTAGTTTCTTATTGTGTTCTTTTTCCGTAACACCAAGTGGAAGCACTGTACACCCGGATGCTTTTACCGGATAAACCAATCCTGCCCTATGAAGCAATTCAATACTTTTCTCAAAATAGTATGCACTAACTCCTGAAATTGCTGAAGATGCTTTCGTCTGACCACATACATTGTGAATCGAATATTCAAATACTTTGCGAATAATGTCTGCTGAAACATTTTTACTGTATTTATTAAAATCATCCATAAAGTTGAATATAATATCACGATGCACCTGTTGGCATTCAAGCAGACTTCCTGTTGTCATATAAGTTAATACAGCTTCCGGCATACCTCCAACTACCAAAAAGGTTTTATACGCTTCTATCAATCGATCATGTGCTGTATTTTCTTGATGCCCCACTTGAAATTTTTCAAGATAATCTGCAATCATCTCTCCTTCCACTGCACGCAAATATTCCATAAAGGAAAATGGATACATATAAATACTTCTCACTCGTCCTACCGGAAAATCTACTTCCGATCCTTTTCCATGCAAAACAAACTCCAGCAGTGAACCCGCTGCAATCACGTGAAGATTTGGCATTTCTTCATAAAAATATCGCAAAGCCGTAACTGCTCTAGGACATTCTTGAATCTCATCAATAAATAACAGAGTTTCCCCAACTACAATTTTCTGAGAAAACTGTAATTCTAACTGCATTATTATTCTTTTTATATCAATATCGCCCTCAAACACAGCACATAATTTCGGTTGCTTTTCAAAATTAATCTCAATAAAACTTTTAAATTTTATTGAAAGATTTCGAATTGCCGAAGTCTTACCACACTGCCGAATTCCTCGCAAAAGAACAGGTTTTCTTCGCTCAGCCTCTTTCCAATTTAAAAGAACTTTATCGATATCACGTTTTAAATACATTTCAAGCACCTACCTTCTTCTCTTTTTTATGTATTTTAGCACGATATTTTGATTTTGCCAACCAAAAATCAAATATTTTTTAGAAATTGCCAAGCGAAAAACCGTGTTTTTTTTAAAATTGCCAAGCGGAAAATCTACTTATTATATTCTTTACTTAATACTCAATTTCCTTTGCATCATATCTTTCTGCACTTAATATTGCTTTAAAATATCTGCAAAGTTTTTCTCGTCGCTGTTGAAAAAACTTTTCTGTAGGAATTTTGTGACCTTCTTCCTCAATAACTAACTCTGGATCCAAAAAAGCAGCTTTAATATCTTCGATCATCCAATGGGACACATTATTAAACATACTATCGTAGTATTCCATTGCATTTTCAAATCGTCCATTACTTTTTTTAATATTATTATAATCATCAAGAAGCATAAAATTTCCAATACCATTCACAATATCTTCCCGGTTTCTAATATCATTCATTCCAAAATATCCATGACCACTTTTATCCTCAGGATTTTCAGGTTCCAGATGATCCAACTGTGCATCTTCTGGATTTTTAAATGTAATCCCTGTCGCATTCCCGATTATCAATTTATTTTGCTCTTTGTTGTTATTTGTTTGAATCAATCGGAAAAACAACACTTTTAGCCGTATATTATATCGATTACTTCTAGAATATCTCCAAGTAGTAACCCAGCTGTCAAATTCCTTTTTTGCCTCCACTAAATCCAAGGATGAGACATCACAAATAGAATCACATTCAGAATACTTATGATATTTATCAATCATTTGAATAGAATATTTTCTTGGTAATTTATAATCTTTTGAAAGAAGTGCCAGCCGCCACATATTGTGTGCCATAGTATATATTTTTCCATACTTATCCTCTTGCCAATCATTTTCAAAATATAGTTTATTAATATAATTATTTTCAAAATCATCTACATCAATAGTTCCCGTATGCTCCTTTAGATAAAAATGCAACACAACATTTATTACTCCAGAAAGCACATTGGAGCACTTCATTGCACGAAGTAATGAAATCGTTTTACAAACAACGGAACAATTTACAGTGTTTTCTTTTTTCAACACGTTGTCATTTAATTTATTTCCATCCAAACTTCGATCTAAAATGATACGAACCATTTTATAAATCTTTATATCATTCAATACTTGTTCCAAGGAATAACTCTCTTTTTGCTCTAAATAACTATCTACAGCTTTCCGTACCCCATAACCATTTTTTCCATCCAATTCACTTGCTCCTGTAAGATAGACCGTTCCAAATAGCGAAAGCTCAATACGATTAGCTTTTGTAAAAATATGGTTATCCCATTCTTTGGCTATCTGATCTAATCCTTTCTGTCTCATTCTTCCTTCATCATTCGACTTATTATAATAAGCTCTCAAATACAAATTTTTTATTAATTCTAAATCCTCAACTTCTTTACTTCGATCATTTAAAGATTCAAATAAAATATATGCATCTCTTTCATTTTCTGCACACACGGCACACAATTTAATATTTTCAACCATCTCTTTCATTGTTTCTATCAATTTATCTGTATATGCTCTTCCTGCCAATCCCTGCATTTTTACTATACCATCACAGGTTTGATAGATGATGTACATAGCTTCTACATATTGTCCAATTATTTCATCTTCTTTTTTTATTTGGTCAATATCTTTCTCTTTTAAAAACAAGTGCGGTTCTTCTGATTTTTCATCTACAATACATACAATCTTACTTAATGCCTTTTTCAATTTTTTATCATAAACATCCATACTGTATTTTAATGCCAAATCATATTCCTCATAGAGTTCATAATTACTTCTCTGATTTGCTTCAATAAATGTTTCATCCTGCTGACTTTTTGAAACTGTGTGTATTGTATTTTCAGTCATCTGAATAATTTCATCTGCATACTCTAAATAACTTTCACCGGTTGCCGAAATCACTTTAACAATACTCTCATACAATTCATTTATTTTATGCTCCATTACACTCCAATCATCCGTTGTAAACACCTGCTTTATCAGATTTAACAACTCTTTGCTCCCCATTAAGGCTCTTCCTATATTTTTTATATTTCTTACATCAGCATCCAATTGAGCTCGCATCAAAATAAATCGAATGCAATTAATCAAAAACATTGTTGTAATTCTTTGCTGACCATCAACAACTTCTAACTTTTCATCTTTTGTTGATATAAATACAACAGCTCCTGCAAAATATTCTAATCCCGTATCTTTTTCATTTAACTTTTTGTTCTTGTCAAAATCTTCAATTAAATTAGAAATATGTTCTTCATCCCATTCATATGGTCTCTGATAATACGGAATTTCATATACTTTTTTTGTCTTATTAATACCAAGTTTCTCATGTAACTTTAAAAATGAATCATATTCATATTTTACTATCTTCATATCCTATTCCTCCATTAGTTCCTTTACTGCTTCTACCAACGCCTGCACTTCCGTCTCAGTCGTAAACCGTCCCATGCTTACCCGCACCGTGCCGCCATACTCCACGCTTCCGATAAGATCATGGACAAGTGGTGCGCAATGATATCCGGTCCGCACTGCAATATCAAAATCTTCGTCTAAGATCATTCCCAGTTCCTCCGACCGGTATCTGTCACAGACAAAAGACAAGATTCCCACACTGTTTTCCAGGGGCTGTGCTCCCAAAATCCTGACACCTTCGATATTTGAAAGCCCGTCTCTGAGTTTTACCAATAATTTCCTTTCATGCAGCAAATCTTCTTCGGCACGAGGCTGGGTCAGTTCAATGGCCTTTCCCAAAGCCGCGATGGATGCCGTATCCGGGCTTCCCACTTCGAAACGGCTGCTTCCTTTTTCCGGGAGTGACAGATTGCGCGAATCACTTCCCGTCCCGCCATAGTACAGTGGCTGCAATGGAAACCGGCTGACATTGACAAAACCGCCGGTTCCAAACATTCCGTACAAATTTTTGTGACCGGCAAAGATCAGAAAATCAATTTTCTCTTCGATCACATGAACCGGACAGATGCCAAGCCCCTGGGCGCTGTCTAAAAAGGTCATTGCCCCTGCTTGTTTTGCCAAATGAAAAACATCTGCATAGGGAAGCAGGTAGCCCGTCACATTGCTTACCTGTGTCACACAGACAAGCCGAGGAGATTCTGCCTTGAATTGATTTCCTGTTTTTTCCAAATTGATCTGTCCGTCTGACTGAACCGGAAGAACTTTTATCTGTATCCCCTTTTGCTCTTCCATTGCGTGAAGCGTGCGCATGACCGCATTGTGCTCGTAAGGCGAAACAAATACAATATCCCCTTTTTTCCATGGAAATCCCTGTAAGATCACATTGGCCGCCATCGTCGCCGAGGCCGTAAAATACACATCCTCATCCGAAAGAGCATGAACATATTTTGCCAGTTTTCCACGGGTTTCCCGTATCTGCTGCTCCGCCTGTGCTGCCAGACGGTAACTTCCTCTGCCGGCATTGACCGGCATTTCACATCCCCACTGCGTATAGACATCCGTTACCTCCTTCGGCTTCGGAAATGTCGTCGCTGCATTATCCAGATATATCAAATGATCACTCCAATTCCTGCTGCAATAAATCCAGCAAAATCTTTGCCTTCTGTTCCTTTTCAAGACTGTCTCCAAATTCGGAAATCGCCTCTTCTACCGCCGCTTTGGCAAATGCCATGACAGAATCCGTCTCAACCGCTTTTAAGTATTTATCCATCTGGATTCCCTGTGGATCCGTGTAAATAAGATGACAGGCTTCTTCCGGTACTGTCTGCTCCGCAGCATTTTCCAATTCCTTACATATATTCTGCAATGCCTTTTTGTATTCCTGTACCGTATCCTGGCGAAAATCTTCCGGATATCTCCCTGTGATCTGCTTAGCAAGCCCGGCGATCACTTCCTCTTCCGACTCCTCCGACAGCGACAGCATATATTCTAACAACGAAGCCGCTGACGCAGATAAAACGCTGGTCTTTGTCTGCGTGCGTTTCTTTCGCGCCCATTCTTTCAGTGCCGGCTTAATCGTCTCATCAGTGACTTCCAGGCAGGTCATGGTAACCTGACGAAGTTCCCCCATCAGATTTTCATGAAAGGAATCAATCTCCTGCTTTGCCTGTACCAATTTTTTACAAAAGAGGGCATAATTAATGTTGGTTTTCTTTTGCGGGATCAAAAACGGCAATTTTTCAAATATAAGCTCCCTTGGGTTTTCATCGTTGTGTGCGAGCAGTTTACACAATTTTTCATTTATTTCTTCCGGATAGGTCGCCATACGGCTGGAAGCCGGCAGATGGGTAAACCAGTATTGCAGCCCATTTACGATTTTTTCCAACCTGGTAGACGGTTGTCCCGGATTTTGATATTCCTTTGGAAGAGGAAAAACTTTTTCCAGTTTCTTTAAATAATCTTCTTTTTTAAAGCTGCCCCGTTCTATATACAGATCATATTTTTCCGGATACTCATTGACAAGTTCCACCGTTTCTGCCTGAAATGGGATTTCCTTCTTTCCCTCATAGAAAACAGCGCTGATTCCCCAGCCTATGATACAATGAGCAAGGTAAATCGGCACCACCCCTTCGCGAAGTCCAATCTCCGTTCCCCGCAGTTTTTCATACAGCGATGTCATTGGCACCCGTTTTCCCGCCGCTTCAAACATTGTGTTATAGATGACGGACAGCATGTGATTGACACCGGGTTTACAGTCACCGGTCATAATGCCGGTGTGAAATAACGTGGCACGGCAGATCGTCGCCTCGGCACTGTTTCCTTCTGCCATTTCATACAGATCCCCTCGTTCAAGAATACAGCGGACCACTTCTTTTCGTGCTTTTTTGATCTGCGCGGATACAAAACGGCGATTGATCAGCTCATGATTGATTCTTGGCACCTTTCCATAACACTGCTCGCAGATTTCACTCAGAAGCTGGTTAAACGTAAGAGATTTGTTTTTATTATTGGTAAATACGCGGCAGTTTGCCCGTCCGGGTACAAAATGCGTTTCAAACATCCAATTGAGCTTATACAGACAGTCTTCTTCCATCATCAAAAGTTCTTCCACAAGCACATCGTCGTGATTCAGATAGTCCTCCTGCTGAAGAATCATGCGAATGCCTCGGATCCGGCGCAGCAGCCCTTCCGCCTCAAATGGTTTTTCCGGATAGATCACTACCAATTTATCGTCTCTCAATTCATTAAGATGCTGTTTTACACTTTTTTTATATTTGACATAAGGATCAATCAGTAAAAGAATCTTTCCATCTGCAAATGACCCGCCCTGAGCTTCTTCATACAGACCATCCGTAGATTTCAGTTCCAAAAAACGCTCTGTCTCCATAAAAACGGTATCGAAAAAACGAGTCATCCCATGAACATGATTGTATTTTTTTGGCAGTTCATAGCGATGTCCCATCACATGATCCAATTCTTTCGTCAACGAAAAATTCGTAATTTCCTGCTCGCATTGTGCCAGTTTTTCCTCCAGATCCACATCAATCTTCTGGCGCAGTACATACGAATTCAATTTATCGCGAAACAGCACGGCTTCCTTTTTCTCGAGTGTCTGCAGGCGCTCTTTTACCTCATTCAGTTTTCGCCCGGTTGCCAGCGCAAGCGTCTGTGCCGTCGCCTCCATTTTCTCAGAAAGACCGACGATTCGCATCAGACAGATGGTTTTCACGATTTCTGCCTCTTCTTCTGTCAGATCCTTTTCGAGTACCATCATCGCCTTGCTCCACTCCAGATGACTTCGACGGTTCCAGAGATCCCGCTTTAACAATGGCGAAAAATAATCAAACACTCTGCCCGGTGTCATGCACTGTTTCGCATCCCGCTCGGAATTTACATAATCTGACAACGTTCCTTTTTCGTTTCCGGCGAGAAATGTCACAAGCGACCTCTCATTCTGGCCTACGCGTTCACTGACTTTTAAAAGAAGAAACGTCGTTAACGGGCGCATTGGATAACATCCCTTCACAATGATCTCTTCAAATTCTTCCTTCGTAAAATCCCGGTCAAAACCGGCTGCGCCATAATTTGCCGAGGCGATTTTTTTCCAATCCAGCGGAATTTTTTCAAACGACTCCTTCCGGATCATATTCTTGATCAATTCGTAATTGTCCTTTTGTGTCGTAACAAAATACCGCTCAGAAAGCCGTCCTTCTACACCGGTAAACGTATTAATCACCTCTTGGGACAAATATCCGCTATACTCTTTGATACTCTTGTGCGCCACGAAAATCTGAATCATCCGCGCAGCATCCGACGACTGGTTCGCCAGCTCACACATCTGCTGCACCAGATTCATATCTTTGGAAACACTTTCTTTCGTCTCACTCTCCATAAACTTGCTGAATTCATCAAAAATGACTACCATTCCCGCGTAGTGATAGGGTTTCCGACAGATCCGCGCAAGAATTTCCTCGTACAACGTAGCAATGTCGGTCTGGATCATTGGCATAAACTGACTTCCGGCTGTCAAGGAAGGATAAATTTCCTGAAACCGGCGCATCGTCAATTCCTTTTCTTCCTGCAGTTCTTTTACAAATGACCGCGCCTTGCTCTTTCCGATTTTTGCCAAAAACTTTTCATACGTTTCCGGATACTCTTTTTCCCATGTCTGTATCGTGTGAACCGCTTCCGTATAATAGCTGTCGGGAATGCAGTCTTCCAGTCCAAATCGCTTTAAAGCACCTAGCAGTCCTCTTCGATAGGACTGTTCCAGGGACTCGCTGCCAAAAGACACAACCACCGGCAGATACTTCTTTCCCCGCTCCATATATTCCTGTATATTTTTTCCTGTTTTTTCCTCTGCCAGCCTAAAGTGCTCCACCAGATGCGCACTCAATTTCTCGTCAAACGGGTTCAGCAGATACATCAAGACGAGAAGCAGATGGGATTTTCCCTTTCCATAGGGACCGATCAGCATCGTGGATGCTTCTTTTTTCTTTCCGGTTAATTCTCCCAGATATTCACAAAGAATCTTCATAGAAGCCTGTGTCGGAATATAATTTTCAATTGGCTCTTTCCGCATCTGATCCAGTTTCAGATTGATCGAATGCTGAAATTTTTCATCAATTCGGATTACTTCCTTTAATTTCATACTGTCCTCCCCCGGGTACTCTGTTCCTGTCTTTTTTCGTAATACTGCTGTATGATCTCCAATTCTTCCGGCACTTCCTCCGAAAGATATACCATGTCTAATCCTGCGGTACGGTTGATCCGTAAACATCCATCATTTTCCAATTCATCCAAATATTCATTGAACAGAATGCGGTCCAATGACAATAATTTTCCCGGACCGTTTTCACACGTCAGCAGATTTTCAATACTTTCTCCCTGCTTCCCAAGAATTTTCCGGCGCAGCACCAAAAGAACGATTTCTTTCGGAAGTCTTTCCGGCACGATACGCTCTCTGCGGTATCCCCGGTAATTTTTCTGGATCAGACGAAGTCTGGCAAACACACTGCGCTTTTTATCTTCCGGATCTTCCTTCTCTTCTTTCGAATCCACGTACATCTGCAAAAAGGTATTGCAGTCATCTGTAAAGGAACGTTCGGAAACTTCGTTCTCTCCACTGTATCGAAGCAGTTCCTCGTATAATTTTTCCTGCATCTGTTCTCTGGTAAATTCTCCCAGCGGCATTGTTTCAAAAAATAAATACCATATTGTCGCCTTTTCCGCGCTGGATACGGCATGGATATGCAGAAGCCAGACAGAAAACAGATCCTCCAGGTACAGATCTTCCCCGGCGATCAATTGTCCCATCTCGGTAAGAACGGTTCCTGTTCCTCGGACTTCTTTAATCAGACCGCATACGCCCATCCAGTACCGGATCGCCTTTGCCATCGCACTTCCGACTCCCAGAGCATCGGCTCCCGAATAATTTTCCTTTGTAAATAAACGCGGATTTTCCGACACTTCTGTCATGCCTTTGGCAAACCAGCCTTCGCGCATAAAAAATCCACCATGTCCTTTTAAACGATATTTACGCATTCGTTGTTCCTTCCTTATCTTCCCGCTTGATCGTCAGCACTTTCCGCATATAACATCCCACGGAAAAATGACTGACGCACTCGGTGCATTTTACACATTTCGCTTCATTAATGGTATAGGATGTCGATTTATCCGGCATCTCCTTAACCGTGATCGCATTAAACCGGCACACACTCTCACAAGCCTTGCATCCCATGCACATTTGATATTTGGTGATCTGGCAGTCAATCTTTTCACGGACTTTCGACATTCCCTTTACGTGAAAGGCATCCTCTCTATGTACAATGACTTTGCACCGGGTCTGCCCCGTTCTTCCCTGCAATACAAAAACGACATTGTTATCTGCATCCGTAAAATAAGCTTCTCCCAGTCTTTTATTGCCAAGTTCCGACTGATATGTGCCAAATGGCTTAAACAATTCATACAGCTCTTCCGTAATCGGCCTGGTCAAGTCATAATTGAAAGCATTTTCTTCTTTTACACAAGGTTCATAAGAAACGATGGATTTTCGTGCATAGTCTAACCCGTTTCCTCCCTGTCTTGCCTTCCATTTTCCTTCTTTCACATACACTTCGGCATCTTTTTTTCCCACTTTTTTTGCAAAATCAATTAGCAGATTTTGGAAATCATTATATTTGTCCGGGATAAAAATGCTGGATAAAAATTCAGACCACAGGCTGTTGTTTGGACAGCAATAACATCCCACGCGTGCATAACCAAGGCGGTACGCCGAATTAAAAGCGATACCCGTCGTCATCAGATACAGCCACACATCAAAATCAAACCACTCGATGATCGGGCACAATGTCAACTGCTTCGCAATCTTGGAATTGGTACTCGTTCTTTCATATTTACTGCGGCTCGCCGACTCGCTGTGACGGATTCCCTGAAAAGCTACGATCCGCTTTTTCCCACGGAACAAAGCCGATATCTTCTGATTGATCGCACCCGTCTTAAATATCGTACAGCACCAGCGCATGACCCGGCTTGGCGGCCCTACGATCTCACAAAGTTCTTCAAAATTCTTCTCTTTATTGCGGGATGAGATCATCGGCGTCTTCGGATTTTCCTTTTTATACTGCACGACATATTGTTCTGTCATCGGAAATTCCAATGTCGTGTCCCCAAAAATATGAAGGATTTTCTTTCCCGGTCCGTCCAGTGCACGCTTACAAAGATCTGCCACCACCGTCGAATCCTTTCCTCCGCTGAACGAGACAAACATATCGCCGATTTCCATTCCCTGCGTTTCCTCCCAGATGTAAGACAGGGCTTCCTGCGAAATCTCCTGATATCGGTTGGCATTTGCCTTTACAAACCGTTCTATCATCTGTTTGAAAAAGGTGTCATCCATATTTTTCCTGTTTTTATCATATGTTTTCCGGATCTTCCCGGCGTCCATTTCCCGCAGCCGCTGAATGGACAATGGCATGCGGACTCCGTCGAGATAATATACATTTCCGGCCGCATTCCATAAGGATTTCTCGTTTAATTCTCCCGCCTTCAATCCCAGCAGAATCTCAAGAAGCACTTTTTCTTCCGGAAATACCACACGGACATCTTTTACAAATCGTCTTCCTTTTGCTCCACAGCACCCACACACCGGCTCATACAGCGGAATCTTACACTCTTCGCACCAATACAGCTGCGACTCAGAACAATGTATCATCTTTTGCAATCTCCTCCGGCTGAATTTTTAGATACGCACACACTTCACAAAGTTCCGTAGCGTTTAACGGCCGAACCGGCTGCTTTTGAAAGATTTTCCGGTCAATTCCGGTTTCTTTTGAAACTTTCTGTATGTCGATCTGATGTATTTTCATATAACAATAAATCTTCTTTGTCATTTTCATATCCTTCGTCCCCTCATTCTCGCTTTTAAAGAATTTTGTCGTACTATTTTTATTTTATTCTTTGCAAGTCATAATGTCAATTTATTTTTCCCTTTTTCACCTTTTTTCTTCTTGACACGTATGTCGTCATTCTTTATGATGGTATTAGATATCGTGAATTGGAGGTTTTACAAATCTTATGAAGAACCCTAACATTGCACGCGCACTGCGCTATTACCGGAAGCTGAACAACCTCTCCGTCGACGAAGTGAGCGACTATTTGAATGCCCAAAATATTCCGGCAAAATCAAAAACGATCTATGGCTGGGAAAATGGAAACAGTCAGCCCAATGCTGACACATTGATGACCTTGTGCGGCTATTATCATATTGAAAATATACTTGAGACGTTCGGCTACTGTCCTGCTCCATCTAAGGATCCAGACGCTGCATCGATTTTGACAAAAGAAGAACGGATGCTTTTGGACGCCTATCACGCACATCCGGACATGAAAAAAGCAGTCTTTCGACTGCTTGAGTTAGAATATAATGATATTTGATTCCTGCTTTTATCCAAGCAGTTTACGAATTCCATCTATAATACGGTTTACAAGTGCCACCCGGTGGAATGGTGTCATGAGATAAAAACCATCTGCCACTTCCAGCAGCTGTTCTGCTACTTTCAGGGAAATCTTCACGGCCACTTCCTCGGCATCCTGTTTCGACATATCCGGCTGGTACCGGCTTACAATCTCGTCGGATACATGGATCCCCGGCATCTCATTTTTCATAAACATCGCATTGCGGTAGCTTACAAGTGGCATGATTCCACAAAGGATTCTTGCTCCTGTCATTTCTTTTAATTCCCGGATGCGGTCAATGTCTTCCTCCGTAAAGATCGGCTGTGTCAAAAAGTACTCACATCCGGCTTCCATTTTCTTTTTCATTCTGCCCGCGATCGCTGCGGGATTGACTCCCGCATAATTCAGCGCACCGCCATAATAAACCGGCTCTTCCTGCAATACTTCTTCATTCATATGTTTCAGATATTCCATAAAGCGAATGGAGTTTACGTCAAATACACCGGTAATCTTTCCGCGGTCATTGCTTCCGACCGGATCTCCCGTAATCACAAGAAAATCGCGGATTCCATTCACATGCGCTCCCAAGATCTCCGAACGCAGTCCGATCAGGTTGCGGTCCCTCATCGCCACATGCGGCATAATCTCCACATCCGCGCATTTTTTTGCATATACGGCAAGAAGGGAAGCATCTGCTCTCGCGCGAGCCATCGGAGAATCCGAAACGGTAATAATGTCCACTCCATTTTCCTGCAGGGCGCATACTCCTTTGCGGAATTTATCACTCGAAGCATCAAACGGCGCATCCAGTTCCACGACAAATACTTTTTTTCCACCGCGCAGTTTACGGATAAACGGCGTCGGATTGTCTTTCACCTCACCCAAATTTTCATTTTCTTTGGCCAGTTTCTTAGGCCACACCTGCTCCTGGTTCTGCACCACTTTTTTCAAGGCACGGATATGCCCCGGTGTCGTTCCGCAGCATCCTCCGACAAGATTGGCTCCCAGTGCCAAAATCTCTTTCATCTGCCCTGCATAGTAAGCGGTATCATGGAACACCTGAGTTCTTCCCTGCATCTCCTGCTGATATCCGGCATTGGGAAATACACTCAATAAAAATTCTTTTGGAAATTTCTGGCTTTGCAAAAGTTTTTTCATGTGAAGCGCACCGACTCCGCAATTAAATCCTACGATATCAAAATTCACATCGGATGTCAGTTCCTGCAGAATCTCTGTCATTCCAAAACCATGCTGTGTATATCCCATCGGATTCAGTGCCAGTTCAGCAATGACCACCGTCTGTTCTTCCTTATTTTTACAATATTTTGCCAATTTCGGAAGCCAGCGAAGCTCCGAAAATGTTTCAAACAAAAAAACACGAATCCCGAGAGTATAAAATACATCCAGCATCTGTGTGTATTCTTTCCAAATTTCTCCATCTTCCTCTTCGGCCGACTGACGGATCGGTCCCACTGACGCAGCGACCACGACTTCTTTTCTGCTCTGGCGTACCGCTTCTCTTGCATTGGCAACTGCCGCTTCGATCACTTCTTTTCGTCTTTCTGCCTCGGCAAATAATCCGTGGTTTACGGCAAATGTATTGGTTCGTATCAGTTCTGCTCCGGCCTCAATATATTCTTTATGAATGGCGATGATCCGCTCCGGGGTTGCAATATTGGCTTCTTCCGCCTCCATCTCTGTCATATATTTCTGGCTGAAATAGGTCCCCATGGCGCCATCTGCCAACACTACCTTTTTCTCTAACTTTTCTACTAATGAATCGATCACTTGGGTCCTCCATTCTAACTGTCTTTTGTCACTTTTTTCATTGTAATTTTTACCTCGGAAAATGTCAAGAAATACTAAGAATTTTTATGATTTTTTTATTTGACACTCGGATATAATGCGTATATAATGAGTGAGGTTAGTGAATAGCAAGACTTATTGATAATTTTTTAGAAAGAAGCGATTTTTTTGAAATTTGTAAAACAATTTTTAATTATTCTTGGCATTTCTTTTGCCGGCGAAGCACTGAAATTTCTGCTTCCCTTTCCGATTCCTGCCAGTATATATGGAATGGTGATCCTGCTGATCGGCTTATTATCAGGATTTATTCCACTTTCTTCCGTGAAGGAAGCCGGTACATTTCTCATTGAGATCATGCCTGTTATGTTTATCCCGGCCGGCGTTGGTCTGATGGCCTCCTGGCATATTTTACAGCCGTTTTTGGTTCCGGTCAGTATTATTACCGTCGCCGCTCTGATCACCGTCATGATCGTGACCGGACGCTGTACACAATGGATTCTGCATAAAGATAGAAAGAAGGCATCTACCAATGAATGATTTTTTTGACACTTCCCTTTTTGCCGGAGTAACGATCAGTCTGCTCGCCTATCTCCTCGGCATGGTTTTAAAGAAAAAATTTAAGTTAGGGATCTTTAACCCCTTACTGATATCGATATGTTTAACGATCGTTGTGCTGATTGTCGCCAACATCGACTATGACACCTACAATCAAGGTGCCGTCTATCTCAGCTGGTTTTTGACCCCGGCGACCGTTTGTCTCGCCATCCCGCTCTACGAGCAATGGCAGCTTTTGAAAACCAATTTAAAGGCCGTTCTCCTCGGGATTACCGCCGGCGTTCTCACAAGCCTCTGCACCGTATTTGTACTGGCTAAGATCCTGCACCTGTCACACAAAGAATATGTAACACTTTTGCCAAAATCAATCACTACCGCGATCGGAATGGGCGTTTCCGAGGAACTTGGCGGCTATGTGACGATCACGGTAGCTGTGATCGTTGTCACCGGAGTGCTTGGAAACATCTTCGGTGAACTCATCTGCAAGATTTTCCGCATCACACACCCGATCGCAAAAGGTCTCGCCCTTGGCTCTTCTTCCCATGCGATCGGAACCGCCAAAGCGATGGAACTCGGCGAAATCGAAGGTGCTATGAGCAGTCTTGCCATCGCCGTCACCGGGATTATGACTGTATTACTGGCTTCGTTATTTTCGCCGCTTCTCTGATCCTGAATCATTACTCTATGCCTTCCATTTTCCGGAAGTGTTTCAAGAGAATGTATTGAATGCCGACTCCTGCTACTGCCCCGGCTGTGTCAATCAGCACATCCCGTAGCTGGCAGCTTCGTCCAGGCACAAAAAACTGATGTAGTTCATCACTTGCCGCATAGAAAGCAGTTACCAAAATAGCGCAGAGCATCTGTCTCTTCGTCATTTCTTTTTTTCGCACTACACCAAAGACCAATATACCAAGCAGCGCATACTCTGACGCATGCGCTGCCTTTCTGATTGGAAATTCTATATTTTCAGCAAGTGCTGTCTGCTCCGCTGCGGACATTTCTTCATAGTCTTTGACAAAGATTCCACACACCTGGCTTCCGACACGGAGACTCGTCTGTGTCGATTCGGCTGCCGGCTGGGCAGAAAATCCAAATATCACCCCCATCCAAAGAAGCATCAAAACAAAATATATTTTTCTCTGCATCTCAAATCCCTCTAAAATGCAAAGGTATCCTTGATGCCAAGCCATAACTTATCTTTTTCACTCAGATTCAATGGCGTGCCGTCTGCAAGAGCATATCCTTCATTCGAAGCCGTTCCGTTGTATTCTCCCGTCAATTCCGGCCATTCTACACCGATCTCCGGATCATTCCATGCCAGACCTCCCTCATCATCCGGATGATAAAAGTCCGTGCATTTATAACAAAACTCTGCCTGCTCTGACAACACCAAAAATCCATGTGCGAATCCTTTCGGAATATAAAACTGTTTAAAATTGTCAGCGCTCAATTCCACACCAAACCATTTTCCGTAAGTCTTGCTTTCCTTACGAAGATCGACTGCCACATCAAACACGCGTCCTCTGGTAACACGCACAAGTTTTCCCTGTGGATACTGTTTCTGAAAATGCAATCCGCGGAGAACTCCTTTCGATGAAGAAGATTGATTGTCCTGCACAAATTCCAGGTCAAGTCCTTCTTCCAGCATATCGTTTTTATTATATGTCTCTACAAAATATCCGCGGCTGTCACCAAATACTTTTGGTTCGATCACACACAAGCCTTCAATGCCGCCGACATTTTTCTGTACTTTGATCTTTCCCATCGTTTCTTTCCTTTCCTGTCATTCTACCGTTACACTTTTAGCCAGATTTCTCGGCTTATCTACATCCAGTCCACGTGCCACCGATACATAATATCCAAGCAGCTGCAATGGAATCACGGCAAGACTTGCCGCAAAATGCGGATCCGTCTTTGGCACATATACAACAAAATCTGCGGTGTCTTCGATGGAGTAATTACCAAAATTTGTAAGCCCCATCAAAGATGCGCCACGACTCTTACATTCTACCATATTGCTGATTGTCTTCTCATACAGATCATCCTGCGTCAATGAACCAATTACCAATATATTGTCCTCGATCAAACTGATCGTACCATGCTTCAATTCACCTGCCGCATATGCTTCCGAATGAATATAGCTGATTTCTTTTAATTTCAAACTTCCTTCCAGACAAATGGCATAATCGATACCACGTCCAACAAAGAAAATATCACGCGCATTTGCCTGCTTTGCGGCAAACCATTGAATTCTCTCTTTATCTTCAATAATTTTATTGATTTTTTCCGGCAATGTCTGCAGTTCTGTCAAAAGCGCATCGTACTGTTCTTTCGTTATCTTTTCACGCACGCGTGCAAATTCGATAGCCAGCAGATATCCTGCAATCAACTGAGCACTATAGGCTTTTGTCGTAGCCACAGAAATCTCAGGACCTGCCATGGTATAAAAGACATTGTCCGCTTCTCTTGCAATCGAGGAACCGACGACATTTACGATTCCAAGTGTCTTTACGCCCTGCTCTTTTGCCAGACGAAGTCCTGCCAGCGTATCTGCTGTCTCACCAGACTGGCTGACCACGATGACAAGATCGGTCGGCTGCAAAATCGGATTGCGATACCGGAATTCGGATGCCAGTTCCACACGGACCGGTACTCTTGCAAGATCTTCCATCACATACTGCGTTACTACACCTGTATGATAAGCAGAACCACACGCCACGATATAAATCTGCGTAATCTCCTTCATATCTTCTTCGCTTAATCCGACATCCGACAAATCAATTTTTCCCTCTTTTATTTTCGAATTCATTGTATCCAAAATTGCCTTTGGCTGCTCGTGGATCTCTTTCATCATAAAATGCTCAAAGCCACCTTTTTCTGCAGCTTTCGCATCCCATTTAATCTCTACAAGTTCTTTTTGAATCTCATCGCCATCCAGATTGTAAAAGGTCGCTTTTCCTTCTGCCAATCTTCCAATCTCCATATTTCCAATATAGTAGACACTTCTTGTATACTTAAGAATTGCCGGCACATCAGAGGCAACAAAACAATCTCCATCTGCTACTCCGATGATCATCGGGCTGTCTTTCCGCGCCACATAAATTTCTTCCGGATATTCTTCAAACATCAATGCCAGTGCGTAAGAACCACGAATACGCACCATCGCATGGTTAATTGCATCCACCGGTGTATGTTCATATTTTTTATAATAATAGTCCACCAGTTTCACTGCCACTTCGGTATCCGTCGAAGAATAAAAACTATATCCTTTTTTCAAAAGCTTCGCCTTTAATTCCTGGTAATTTTCAATGATTCCATTGTGAACACCAACTACATTTCCATCATCACTTACATGTGGGTGCGCATTCACCTCCGATGGTTCGCCATGCGTCGCCCATCTTGTGTGGCCGATACCACAATCCCCTTTTACGGCACGTCCATCATCGGTTTTTTCGATCAAACCTTTCAAACGTCCTTTTGCCTTCACTATTTTGACTTCCTGTTTATTATCTCGAACAGCAATTCCTGCTGAGTCATATCCACGATATTCCAACTTTGACAATCCATCCAAAAGGATCGGCGCCGCCTGCTGCTTACCTACAAATCCAACGATTCCGCACATATCATTACCTCTCTTTTTCTATTTCATTCTCTTTCATTTTCTTTAAGAATGAATTGTACTTTCTTATATTATATGTTTACCAACGATATTTTGCAACCATCTTATGATACATTTATTAAAAAAGCTACCGGGAATTTCCAGCAGCCTTATTTAATCTACATACTTAATTTCATCCTTATGGAAATATACCTTGCTCTCTTCTTTTCCAAAGAGGCGAATCATCACCGCATATTCATCCTCTTCTTCATTTTCGCCAACCAATACTCCATACATACCCGCAAGCGCACCGCCTTTAATGCGAACTCTTTTAGGAGAGTTCTTTTCCATTTCATTTTTTTCTTTCTGACGAAGTTTCTCTTCATATCGTCTTATATTCTTTTGACGTATTTCTTCCAATTCTTCTTCCGTAAACCGTTTCACGGCACCAAATCCTACTTCTACAGGAGTTTGTCTTCCAAAAAGATTTACCTTCAAGTAAGCAACTCGTCGATGCCGATCTACTTTATAAACAGCCCCCGCTTGATTTCGAAGCGGTCCTTTTGTGATACAGACTTTCTCACCATAAATAAATCCCTCTGAATATTCTATCTGTTTGTCATTGTTTAAAAGACTTTGCAAATACTCCTGCTCTTCTTGATATATTGGCGAAATCTCTTCCGCATTCGTTAAAAGTTTGGTAAAAACTTTTACGGTTTTTAATTGCTTATATATCTCATCGATCTTGTCAGTATCAATGAATACATATCCGGGAAATAACACTTTTTCACGATCATGCCATTCTTTCTTAAAATGCACTTTCGTAATGTATGTGGGAACAAATATTTTTGTATAGGAAGAAGCATCTAGGTTCTGCTTACACAGTTCCAAACATTGATGTTCTCCTCCACTCTTTGTCCAAATCACATACCACATAATACTTCCCTCACTATCTATCCGATTACTTTGCACCACTTCCCCGGAGCACGATACCAATCGTTTTCCAGATAATCTTAATATCTAAACCGATACTCCAGTTTCGTATGTAGTCGTTGTCCAATTTAACCACTTCATCAAAATCTGTGATATCACTTCTGCCACTAACCTGCCACATTCCCGTCAACCCAGGTCTTGTAGCAAGACGGCTTTTATGAACCATTTCATATTGTTCATACTCATCCACTGTCGGCGGTCTTGTTCCTACCAAACTCATATCACCTTTCAGAATATTAAAAAACTGCGGTAATTCATCAATACTCGTTTTACGTATAAAATGACCTATTGGCGTAATTCTTGGGTCATTCTCCATTTTAAACATAAACCCGCTCATCTCATTGTCCGCCAAAAGTTCTGCCTTCCGCTCTTCCGCATCCATATACATAGAACGGAATTTATAAATTTTAAACTTACGACCATTTCGTCCTACACGCTCTTGTGTAAAGAAAATAGGACCTGGGGATTGAATATATATAATTGGTCCCACAAATACTGCGGCAACAAGTGTTATCGTACATCCAACAAGAGCAAATATAATATCAATACAACGCTTTACAAATTTTTGTCTTGGTGTTACAGAATTAATACAAGTAGTAAGAACTTGTACCCCACTTACTTTATTTACCATGCCATTTTCAACATTTAAAATAGATTCGAGATCAATGTGCACTGTGATTCCCATATAAATAAATCCATCAATGACATCCTCTACTTCTCTACTATCCGTGCAAAGCATCACCTCGTCAATAACATGATTTTTGGCATAATCATGCATATCTTCTCTGCTTGCGACAACCGGTATCCCCTCAATTTTTTCCCCTTTGGCATTTCGATTTAAAAGGACAACTCCTTTTAAACATATTTCACCAAAATTATTTTCCATAATTCTATGAATCAGATTTGCTGCTTCTTCCTCACAGCATACCAGCATAATATACTGTGTCCGCCTTGCATTAAAACGACGCACTTGGAGATAGTGTTTGTATATCTGATGCTCTATATACAAAAAGATTATGGAAAAGAAATAAAAAATTACAATCGTAAATCGAGAATAATCTCCTGTATTCTTTCTCACAAGCATATAGGCCATTAATCCAGCAAATAAAAAAGTACAATACGTAATTACTGATTTCAACTCCTGAATACGTCCTCTACGCAGAATTCCACGATAATTCTCCATAAAAAAAACGAGTAAAAGGTGAAATACAACAATGGTAATACCCAACTCTTTATAAATGCTATTTTGAATATGCAAACCATGTCGCAAAAAATATGCCAGAAAATAAGCAACCTCAAGGACAATCAAATCCAAAAACATAAAATCGCCATGTTTCGTCCAGCCTTTCTCCTCTTTTACGTACATAAAGCATTCCCCTCCGGCTATATTAGTGCAATCCACAGGGTAGGAGATACTAATCTCCACCCTGCTTTTCACACCGTTCAAAGAAAATTAAGCAGCTTTTACTTTTCCTTTAAAGCCAGCTTTTTTCAATGCCTTTTTGAGTTTTTTCAACTCCTTCTTAGACATTTTTTTGCTTACTTTAATTGTGATTTTCTTTGAGTTCACACCTTTGAATGCACCTTTTTTGACTTTGATAGCCTTTGTGCCTTTCAAAGTAACTGTCTTCAAAGCTTTTGCGCCTTTGAAAGCGTTAGCGTTGATTGTCTTAATTGTATTAGGCAATGTAATAGCTTTAGCTTTTTTGCAGTTTTTGAATGCATTTGCTTTTACTACTGTTACTTTGTATGCAACACCATTTACAGTAACTTTTGCTGCTACAACAACGCTTTTCTTTGAAGTCTTAGCAATTGTTCCAAGACTAGCTGTACCATTTGCATTTGTATCAACAGTTGCAACGATACCGTTAGTTTTTTCTGCTTTCACTGATGTCTGTGTCTGTGGTTCAACAGATGTTACAGGGCTCTGTGCTGCGGATGCTGCAGATGCAGTTCCAAAAGTAAGAGCAGCCGCCAAAGTACAAACGATCAGTTTCTTCAGAGTCTTTTTCATTTTATTATCCTCCTTTCTCCAATAATATATATTGAGTAAACAGACATAGGTCTGTCAGCTCACAGATTCACTTGCGAAGCAGTTTCTTCGCTCTGGTCAGCTTTTATAATAATAAGGATCCGTATAATACTTATTACCATAATATTTGCTGCCACCATATTTTTTATAATAATAGCCACCTTTTGCACTCTCTACTCGGTTTAATACAATTCCAAGCAAAGGACAGCCGGCGCGTTCTAACTGACGAATTGAATTACGAACAATTCCTTTTGATGTCATACCACCGCGTACTACGAGAATAGCACCATCACATAAAGAACCTATCTTTTCTCCATCCGACACCAGATCGAGTGGTGGAGAATCTACAAAAACATAACGATATTCTTTTTCCAAATCTTTCAACATCTGCTCAAAACGTTCACTCTCTAATAACATGGACGGATTAATAACATTATCAACGTTTGGCATAAAATCTCCATACTCCAGATCCGTCTTGTAAATTGCTTCCGATAACGGGTAATCTGAAGCCAGATAATGTGATGTTCCTTTAATCTCTTTCTTATCGTCCAATGACAGTTCATATTTGTCAGACAATACAGATTTTCTCAAATCCATATCAACAAATACCGATTTTGTTCCCGCTTCTGCCATCTGATGCCATAACTGCATCGTCACAAAACTCTTTCCTTCATTGGGAAGAGAACTGATCACCATGATTTTTTTTACATCATTTCCCAAAAAACTAATATTCACACGAAGACGGTTTACTGCCTCTTCTACCGAATAAGGAAGTTCCGGCATATTTTTAATAATTAATTTACTCATTACTTTCCGCCTCCTTTTCTTTTCTTTCTATGAATTAATCGTAAGAATTTAAGTTTTCGCCGTTTCGCTTTTTTTGCCTTTTCTTTATCTGCATGTGCTGCTCCAAGATCTCCTTCCGGAATAACAGTAAGCGGCATAACGCCAAAAGTTTTCTCGACTTCTTCCGCACTCTGAAGAGTATCATCCATTAAGAAAATAACCGTAAAGAATGCCAGTGCTATAAACAAACCGGCAACTCCACCAATTAACATATTCTTAATCAAATTGGGTGAACTTGGAAGTTCTGGAAATATTGCACGCTCCGCAATATTGGGAGCATCTGTCTCCATCAGTTTAGGAAGATATGCCACTGCTTTATCCGCCATGGCATTTGCAATGTCCTGTGCCTCCTGTGGATTAATACTTTCCACAGTAATTGTCAAGATACGTGTTTCATCAATTGATGCAACCGTTATCATATCTACTAACTCTTCATAGGTATAAGGCAGTTTCTTTTCTTCTATGATTTCATTCACAATTGGTCGAATATACAACAATTTTTCATAGTCCTTTGAAAGTGCTGTACCAATATTCAAATCCGCTAAATCTACCACAGAATCATTCGAAGCAGAAACAACATATAACTTGGATTGTGCCTGATATCTAGGAGTAATTAAATACTTCGTAATTCCTCCCGCTAATATAATTCCTATCAAAAATGTAATTATGATTGGGATCCATTTTGTTCGGTAATAGTAGAAAAGTTCTACCAGATCGATTTCGATTTCGCTTTCATCATTCGCAATGACCACATCGGTCTTTTGTTCATTCATCCTTTTCTTTTCCTTCCTGTAATCCATATATTTCTGTTAATACTGAAATCTTTTCCTGGTCGTTCACACGATATTCCACATGATCGATTCCATCTCCAAGAGCTTTTCCGGTAGAAACTTGTCCTTCCAATGTATGCATACCAAGATATGTACCTTTAGAAATCCTATTGGTCAACTTTGATATTGTCTTTCCTTTCATATCTGTCGTTGCATCTTGCTTCAATCCCTTATATATCGTATTGATATATCCGGACTTCTCTTTTGTTTTTTGCTGTACTTTCGTAAACAAAGACTTCATATACTCTCGCTGTCTTGCCATTCGGGATAAGTTTGCCTCATCACCGACATTGTATCTATCATGAACATAAGTATATGCCTGCTCATCTGTCAAAACAATAGTACTTCCCAGTTTCATCGTGTCATCAACTTTCGAAAAATCATCTTGTATTGTCACTTCGACGCCTCCTACTAAATGATTTAGCTTTGCAATTTTTTCCATGCTCAATGTGTAATAACCATTGATTTTCAAACCACCAAGAAGTTTTGACACTGCTGTTACTGTATTTTCACAACTCTGTTCTTTCGTCCCACCATACCAGTGAGCAGTACAAAGTTGAATATTGGCTGTGGCCTCGCCTTTTCCTTTCCGGTCAAGGAGTTGTACTTCCGTCATCGTATCCCGATTAATCTGTAAACACGAATAGGTATCTGCCGTTTTATTTATAATAAATAATAATATAAAATCTGCCATACTTCCGCGGTAACTGTCTCCACTGGCATTTTCGTTTCCACTGGAATCCGTTCCCATAATCAGATATGTTTCAAATTCATCAAACATATCATACACAGTTTTATCTAATTTAATTTTCGCCGTAGGTTTGTCCGTTTCCAAAAACGGCTCTTTTTGTACCTCTGTGTTCTCTTTTTCTGATTGCTGTACTTTTTCCGGGGCTGCAACATTCTTAATCACGATTATCGCAGCAAGCAGGAACAATACTATTAGCAATCCCAAAGACAGTATCTTTTTTTTACTCATGCCTGCCAGATCCTTTTTGCGTTTTCATCCACTTTTCCAAGTAATGATACATTTCCACGTTCAAGTATCACTTGACGAGCTTCTTCGATATGTGGCGGACGACGTGAAATATTGTGGCAATCACTGCCCATAACCACATGATCGTACTTCTTCAAAACATCAAGACAAAATTTTCTTTTTTTCCATCCAAAAAAGCTGTCTGCATTCAATTGTATAACTACCGGAAGCTGTAAAATTTCATTCCACACTTCCTTCTTCTTTTGGAATTCATGGTATCGCTCTAAATGCGCCAATATCACTTTGAGTTTCTGGTGCTCTATCAAGCGTGTCACGTCCTGATAGACTTCTTGATCCCATTGACAAAACGGCATCTCCAGAAGTAGATAATTTGATTCTCCGATGCATAACTTTGAAATATGCTCTGCTTTTCCCACTCCTGGAAAGTAATATACTTCAGCACCTAAAACAATCTTAGGATACTTCGTATCTTCTTTTTTTTCTAATCCACACAATAAATTTTCATAACTTTCCTGCCGATGCGTTAAAAAGCGATCTACAGAATGTTTACTTGCATAAAAATGGGGTGTAGCGATTACTCGGCTTACACTCTGCTTATATTCCATATTCAACAATTCCATGCTCTCATTAACACTCTGGCTGCCATCATCTATTCTCGGCAAAATATGAGAATGACAATCAATAATCAGCTTGTCCCCTTCCACGTATATCGCTCCTTAACTAAAATAGTTTTTACTTGCTCTTCAATTACATATTCATTTATACACCAATCGACACAAATTGTCAAGAGATTTTTCCCAGTAGTTTCTACCAGCGAACATTTTCCAATGTTGATTTTTTACATCTTTCTAATTTAAAAGAGGGCTCATTAAGCCTATTAAAGGCCTAATAAGTCCCCCAACAACTATAAATTCATTAGAATTTGCCGTTATCAGCAGCTTCCTGAATGGATACAGCTACTGCGACTGTCATACCAACCATCGGGTTGTTTCCTGCTCCGATAAGTCCCATCATTTCTACGTGGGCCGGTACAGAAGAAGATCCTGCGAACTGTGCATCACTGTGCATACGTCCGAGAGTATCTGTCATACCGTAAGAAGCCGGGCCTGCAGCCATGTTATCCGGATGAAGTGTACGTCCTGTACCACCACCGGATGCTACAGAAAAGTATTTCTTGCCCTGCTCAAGACATTCTTTCTTATAAGTACCTGCTACCGGATGCTGGAAACGTGTAGGGTTTGTAGAGTTACCTGTGATAGATACGTCTACGCCCTCTTTGTGCATGATGGCAACACCTTCCTGAACATCGTTTGCACCATAGCAGTTTACTTTGGAACGAAGTCCATCGGAGTAAGAGATTCTTTCGATTTCTTTTACTGTGTTTGTATATGGATCATACTCTGTCTCAACAAAAGTAAATCCGTTGATACGGGAAATAATCTGTGCAGCATCTTTTCCAAGACCGTTCAGGATAACGCGGAGAGGTTTTTTACGAACTTTGTTCGCTTTCTCAGCGATACCGATAGCGCCTTCTGCTGCTGCGAATGACTCATGTCCTGCGAGGAAACAGAAGCACTCTGTCTCTTCCTCAAGAAGCATTTTACCAAGGTTACCATGTCCAAGACCTACTTTACGTGTGTCTGCAACAGAACCCGGGATACAGAAAGCCTGAAGGCCTTCTCCGATGGCAGCGGCAGCGTCTGCTGCTCTTCTACATCCTTTTTTAATTGCAATTGCTGCTCCTACTGTGTAAGCCCAACAAGCGTTTTCAAAACAAATTGGCTGAATGCCTTTAATCTGGTCGTATACATTTAAGCCAGCATCTTTTGTGATTTTCTCAGCCTCTTCAATGGAGGAGATACCGTACTCATTCAATACGCTATTGATTTTATCAATTCTTCTTTCATATGATTCAAATAAAGCCATTATTTCGTTACCTCCTTATATTATTTTGCAACTTCTTCATCGGTTCTTGGGTCGATGAGTTTCACAGCATCGTCAACACGTCCATACTGACCACATGCTTTTTCGTAAGCTGTATTCGGGTCATCGCCTTTTTTGATGAAGTCAGTCATCTTACCAAGGCTAACGAATTTATAACCGATAATCAAATCATTTTCATCGAGAGCGATTGCAGTTACATAACCCTCTGCCATTTCAAGATAGCGAGGTCCTTTTTTCAATGTACCATACATGGTACCAACCTGGGAGCGAAGTCCTTTTCCAAGATCTTCCAGTCCTGCTCCGATTGCCAGTCCGTCTTCCGAGAAAGCACTCTGGGAACGTCCGTAAACGATCTGAAGGAACAGTTCTCTCATTGCTGTATTGATGGCATCACATACAAGGTCTGTATTCAATGCTTCCATCACAGTACGTCCCGGAAGAATCTCAGCTGCCATAGCTGCGGAATGAGTCATACCGGAACATCCGATCGTCTCTACCAAAGCTTCCTGGATAATACCTTCTTTTACATTCAAGGTAAGTTTACAAGCTCCCTGCTGTGGAGCACACCAGCCTACACCATGTGTAAAACCGGAAATATCTTTTACTTCTTTTGCTTTTACCCATTTTGCTTCTTCTGGAATTGGGGCACAACCGTGATTAACACCCTGAGCAACCGGGCACATGTTTTCTACTTCTTGTGAATAAATCATGTCGATAGAATCTCCTTTCTTTTTGCGTCACATTCTTACAAAAGTGTACAATATTTTTCAATAAATGTCAACCTCCCCGAGGATTCGTTGGCGCAAAAATTTTTTATTCGTGTTTTTTTATCACTTCGTTTTGGTTTTTATAAATGCTTCTGCCCGGAACATAACCGCGGACGGAGGACAATGGGTATACATTGGAGTGGCTTCCTATAACCGTTCCCGGATTCAAAATGCTGCCGCATCCCACTTCTACAAAACTGCCCAGAATGGCACCCACTTTTTTGCGTCCGGTAGGGATTTTCTTGTCTCCTACGCGGATCTCCACCAATGTTTTGTCGGATTTTACATTGGAAGTGATTGAACCGGCCCCCATATGTGATTTATACCCCAGAATGGAGTCGCCTACATAATTGTAATGTGGCACCTGAACGCCATCAAAAAGAATCACATTTTTAAGTTCAGTCGAATTGCCGACGACAGTGCCCTTTCCCACGATCACATTGCCACGGATAAACGCACAATGGCGGATCTCCGCTTCCTCATCAATGATAAGAGGCCCATTCAGGCAGGCGGTCGGCGCAACTGTCGCACTTTTTGCCACCCAGATATCTCCTTCGCGCTTTTCAAAGCGGTCTGCCGACAGAGCGGCTCCAATCTTTTTTATGATATTTCCGATATCCGCAAGCACTTCATACGGATATTCATATGCTGCAATTTGCTCCCATGCAAGGGAAAGATGATCTTCAAATAATTGTTTGATTGTAATTTCCTGAGCCATTTTACTTTTCTCCTTTTTTCTTATTCTTATAGTATACGGTTGCAACCTGGTAATAGGAACGAAGCTGCGCAATATTGTTAGTTTGCTTAACCTTTCCGACCTGATTTTTAACAAAGCCGGTCAGTTTGTCCATATATTCATTTTCGCTGATTCCACCATCGGACACGCCGGTGAGACCTTTTTCCCAGCTTGCCGTAAGTTTCGGACTTAACATCGCGGGGATGGAATACCGCACGATACTGCAAACCAGCTCGCCTTTCAGCGTCGGCGTGATGATCTGCGTCTTTTTATTCAGATCGAGATAGGAAATATTTACTAGTTTTTTCAAAATCTCCGCTCTTGTCGCACTCGTACCGATCCCGCTTCCTTTGATCATAGCGCGCAGCTCCTCATCTTCGATCAGCTGTCCTGCATTCTCCATTGCAAGGATCATGGAACCGGAATTATAACGTTTTGGCGGAGATGTCTCTCCCTCTTTGATCTTCATGTCATGCAAAGACAGCTTCATTCCCTTTTTCAGGGATGGGAGGATCTTCTCCAATGCCGCGTTGTCTGTCTCCTCTTCGTTTTCAGGATTCTCTTCCTTTTTCTTTTTAGCAAACGAATACTGTGACACCGGCAGAAATCCTTCTTCCACCAAAACTTTTGCAGTAGTTACAAAATTTTCCACATATATAGTCTCTTCGGACGGATTTTCCATCATCAGAGAAACATTCATTTTCTGGTATACCGCCGGCGGGTAAAAAATGCACAAGAAACGTCGTACGATGACTTCATACATTTTGGCACTGAGTGGTTTTAACGACGCCAGCGCCCCCAATCCCTGTCCGGTCGGGATAATGGCATAATGGTCAGTAATCTTTTTATCGTCCACATACCTTGTCTTTTCCAGTCCAAGAAAACTCTTTCGCTCCGCGATATCTCTCAGATACGGAAGTGCCATCTCATACCCCTGAAGTCCTTTGAGATTCTTTGTAATCTCTTTTGCGACAGCACTGCTCAGCACACGGGCATCCGTTCTCGGATAGGTAACCAGCTTTTTTTCATATAATTCCTGAACGATCTGTAATGTCTCGTCCGGACTGATCTTAAACAATTTCGACGACAAGTTCTGTAATTCTGCCAGATTGAAAAGCAATGGGGGATTTTTCTTTTCCTTCTTCTTTTCTACTTTTTCGACGATTGCCTGCTTTTCTCCCGCCATAAGGGTATCGATCAATTCTTTGGCAAAACTCTCCTCAGTAAATCCATTTTCCTTATAGAGTTTTGGAGACTGGAAATATTTGGACTTTTCATTCACGCGCCATTCGCTCTCAAAAAAAGCCGCCTCTTCTTCCTCTGTCTGCTCTCTTCCAAGCGAACCGATCACGCGGTAAAATGGCGTTTTCACAAACTTACGGATCTCCCATTCGCGGCTCACTACCATGCCAAGCACGCAGGTCATCACTCTGCCGACAGACACCGATGTCCATTTTTTTCCGGACACATTGTCGTTAAGCCAGCCACCATATTTGAGTGACAACGCTCTTGAAAAATTAATTCCCATCAAATAATCTTCTTTGGCACGCAGATACGCGGACGCGCTCAGATTATCATAAGCGGATAATGGCTTTGCCTCGCGGATTCCACGCAGGATCTCGTCCTCTGTCTGTGAGTCGATCCATACACGAAACTTTGCCTTGGTATCCGGCACCGCGGCCATCTGATCCACCAGACGGTAAATGTACTCTCCTTCGCGTCCGGAGTCGGTGCAGACATAAATTGCCTCCACATCGTCCCGGTTCAGGAGATTTTTTACTGTTTCAAACTGTTTTTTTACATTTCCAATAACTTCGTATTTATATGTTTCGGGAATAAACGGCAGCGTCTCAAACGCCCATTTTGCATAGGCAGGATCGTAACTTTCCGGATAACTCATCGTCACGAGATGGCCGACACACCATGTCACGACATGATCGGACGATTCGATAAAACCGTCTCCCCGCCGTCCATTTACTTTAAGAACCCTGGCAAATTCCTGTGCCACACTTGGTTTTTCTGCTATAAATAACTTTTTTCCCATGTTTTACCTAACTTTCTTCTTTTTATTCATTACCTCATCTACTATACAACATTTCCGTATTTTTTTCCACCCTTTCTGATCTTCGTTTTCAGAAATTGCAGAAAATACAAAACGCAGATACGCTTCGCACCGCGCAAAATCCTGCTCTGTCATGCTCTCATTGCCATAGCGGGCAGTAAAGCAGCATTTTACGTAGAATTCCGTATTTTCCTGAAATTCTGCAAATTTTTTCGATGGAATATATCGCTGCAATCCCATTTCAAACTCTTCGATCATTTTCACGTAACTGCCATAGGTACAAGGAATCTCCAGTTTATTCATACATTCTTCCCATTCGGAATGCAGCCACAAAAATTTATCCTTCCATTCCTCTTGTTTCCTGAAATCATCAATTTTGCGTCGATATTCTCTCTTTCGCCTTACCTCTCTGAAAATCAGAATGGCCGCCAGCAGGAACAAAAGCAGGAAAACTCCCAGAACAATTCGTTTCTGAAACCGACTGCGTGCCGGCAGATCCGTACTTTTCTTTTTCTTCGGACTGTCTGTCCCTATCACCTGCGGAGTCTCTTCTTCCACTTGTTCAAAGATTCTTTCCTCCGGCTCCGGGGTATGTGTCACAACCGGGAGCGGCGTAGGTGTCGCCAAGGGATTGTCTTCCAGCGGTCCCATTTCACCGGGCTGTGCGATTACACCGTTTGTCGCATCAAAGGGATACCAGCCGGCCTCCGGAATATAAATTTCCACCCAGGCATGGGCATTGCGGTCGTACACGGGCGTCCACTTAGTCAGTTTGACATAATCACCCCGGATCATATACCCCTGTGCCAATCGTGCCGGAACTCCAAGCGAGCGAAACATCATGATCGCCGCTGTGGCATAATGGGTACAATACCCGGTTTTTGTATCAAAAAGAAAGGTCTCCAGTTCGGAACTCCCCCCGCTTTTCCCAGGATGAAGCGTGTAGTGAAACTTCTTTTGGAGAACGGTATGAATTTTCTCTGCCGCCTTTCCGATCGTACTCTGTACATCAGGGTCCAAGTTCATAGAATTCATCAAATTGTCTTTCAGCCAAGGATCCACTGCCAAATAAAGCTGCTGGATTTTCTGTTTTTCTTCCCCGGTGTATGAAATCTTCTTTTTTCCATACATTTTTGGCATCTCCTGATCCATGACATACCCATAATAGATATCCTGATCTGCCGCCTGCTGGATTTCCAAAATCCCCTGCTGAACCATCGCCAATCCCATCGGATCCCCCAGTTTCTGCTTCTCTCCATTCCACTGATCATCCACATAATCATTTCCGACAAATCCGCGGAGATATACGATACTGTGACGAAGATCCGTACGGGTATAAATATTCACTGCATTCAATCCCTCGTATTCGATGAAACCGTCCTTATCATATTTTCCAAAGTCAATTTCCTGTATTTTTTGTTCTTCCTCCTGTCGATTGGAAGCCAGCTGAAATGTCATATGCATTTGCTCTCGATATTCGCGGACATAGGGTCTGACTGCCGCCCATCCATTTCCCAATATTGCCACCGTCAGAATGATTGCAATAAGTCCCACTGCCAAAACAAATTTCGAAAAAGTTCCCCGCTTTCCAACGCATAAAAGCAGAAGAAATGACACCCCGTATCCCACGATACTCCATTCTTCCGGAACTCCATCTAACGCAATCGGAATACAAAACAGGCAGAGTGATGGCAGTGCCGAAATCCACATTTTTTCTTCCTTTTCATAAAGCCACAGAGATAGAACCACAATGACACCGGTAATGGCAAACAAAGCCAGCGCTGCATATTCCTCCTGTTTATCAGAAACTACGATCAATCCAAGGGAATAACAATTGTTTGCCAATTTTAACATATGATTTCCGATACTTTGAAATCCGGATAGAATGAATTTTAAAAACAAAAGAAAAAAAGAAGCACATGCGCCCATTGATATCAAAAAGCTGTAATTTTGACGTTTTTTGTCATTGGCTGCCTTGATAAAATGATACACTACATAATATAACAAAACATGAAAAACAATGGGTATCACAAAAAGGAGACTGCGAGTATAATAATCTAACCCACTGGATAAACTTACCATACCGCATAAGATCATCCCCGCCAGCGGAAATATTCCTATTTTTTTCACGACACAGTCCCCCTTACACGTCCATACAAACCACTTTTTCTGCACACAATTTTTCCACTGCTTCTTCTGCATTCCCTTGTTTCTTCCGGTCACTGATAAAATATACTCTTGAAAAACAGGCGTCCTCAAATCGCCTCGTATACAGATTCTCCAGCTTTACGCTGTGTTCTCCGATGGAACCGGCAAGCCGATAGAGCGTCGCATGAATATCGAATTCCCATTTCAATTCTTTCCGCTCTAACCGCTCGGATTTTCTATTTTCCCATGTTACATACCAATTTCTGCCCTGCTCTTTTATCGCAATACAAAGAGCATATACAAGTTCCAAGACCCGTTCTGTCTTTTTGTCATCCACCTGCTCCAGATCCACAAAAATCCCCACATCACAGGCCACAGGAAAACCATATTGTGGCACCATAAGTTCTCCCGTCTTAATCGTTGCACGCCAATCAATTCGGTTTCTCTTATCCCCCGGGCGATATTCACGAAATCCAAGTAGTTCACTTGGATCATTGCCTTCTTTTCCCTGGATAAATGTATCGCCGTCTCCCTCACGCTGTGCAGGCAGCGGCTCAATCTGCACCAGTTCTTCCCGGTATTTTGGCATAATAAAAAAAGAATCTGATAAATCTTTGACAAGGTTTTTATAAAACAACGAAAAACCACTGTAAATTGTGATTCTTTCAATGCAAATAGTATACTTTCCGGCATATTTTGTCTGATATGTCATCTCATACTCTTTATCATTTTCCAAAAAAACAATCTGTTTTTTCCTATCACATATTTTTCCTTGTGCAGTACAGATCTTATAACATATGGATAAGCGATTTCCCTGGATGAGCACACTTCCATCCTGGAATTCTAACATCCAGCATCTTGTATTTTCCTTTTGACACCTTGCCCCGTCGAGGCGCAATCGAATCCCCATCCGAGAAGCCAAAATAATCGTAAGAGCTGCATAAATTAACGGAAGCAAGACTGTGAGCAGACATAGTAAAAAACCGCTTTGTTTTCCATATAATATTGTAAATACAAAAACTACTCCTACTGTCAAGATATAAAGAATCCAACTTCGAATCATATAACTACCACCTTTATCGTATCTTTACTTTTGCTAAAATTTCTTCCACCACTTCATTTTTCATATGATTTTCCACCTTCGCTTTTGCCGTAAGATATATCCTGTGTTTGGCAATAAATGGAAACGCACAAATTACATCTTCCGGGAATACACAAGTTCGCTCATTCATAAATGCAATGGCTTTGCTGATTTCCATCAGGGCAACGGTTCCTCTCGGACTCATTCCCAGCGAAAGCATCGGATGATTTCGCGTCTGTTCTGAAAGAGTCACCATATAATCATATATTTTTTCATCTACATGCACACACTTCACCTGCTGCTGCATTGCCAGCAGCTCATCCACTGAAACAACCGATTCTACCCGCTGCAACGGATTTTCTCCCTGGCGTTCCTGCAATAAAAGGATCTCTTCTTCATGAGAAGGATAGCCTAATGTCAGACAGATCATAAAACGATCCACCTGAGACTCGGGAAGCAGCTGGGTTCCTACAAATCCTACCGGGTTCTGGGTTGCCATCACGACAAACGGTTCCGGTGCCGGATACGCCACCCCTTCAATCGTTACCTTTCCTTCTTCCATCACTTCCAAAAGAGCCGACTGCGTCTTGGAAGACGCCCGGTTAATCTCATCTGCCATAAAAAGGTTGCACAAAATAATCCCCTTTTGATATTCTTTGGTTCCATCCGGATAAATCATCTGAAATCCCAAAACATCCGATGGCAAAACATCCGAAGTAAACTGCATTCGGTTAGCCTCTAACTGCATAGCACGGGAAAATGCCATCGTAAGTGTTGTCTTCCCCACTCCCGGTATATCATCCAGCAAAATATGCCCCTTTGCCAGTATTGCCGCCAATATCAGCTTCTTTTCCTGCTCTTTTCCTTTAATTACCTTCTCAACTTCCTGTAAAATTCTGCTACACTCTTTTTGCATATCGTTCCCCCTATTTATTTGTTATCTGCCAATCAATCGGTGTCTCCCCATGAGTTTTCAAAAATTCATTTGTCTGGCTGAACGGCTTACTTCCAAAAAAGCCGCGGTATGCCGACAATGGGCTTGGATGTGGTGCTTTTAAGACCAGATGCTTTGGATTATTGAGCATCTTTGCCTTTTCCTGTGCCGGCTTTCCCCACAAAATGAACACGATTGGCCGGTCAATCTCATTTACTTTCTTTATTACGGCATCCGTAAACTGTTCCCAGCCAACACCTCGGTGTGACATAGCATGATGTGCCTGCACCGTAAGTACGGTGTTTAGCAAAAGCACGCCTTGCTCTGCCCACTGTTCCAGATTGCCATGATTTGGAATATAGCATCCCAGATCATCGTGAAGTTCTTTATAAATATTAACAAGTGACGGCGGAATCTCCACCCCCGGTTTTACGGAAAAACTGAGTCCGTGTGCCTGTCCTGTATTGTGATAAGGATCTTGTCCTAAAATTACCACTTTTACCTTTTCAAAAGGAGTCAGATGAAAGGCATTAAACAACTCTTCCGCTGGCGGATACACAGGCACTTTACTATACTGTTCCTTCACAAATAAAAATAATTTCTGATAATATTCCTTATGAAATTCTTCTGACAACTGCTCCTGCCATTGTCCTGTTAATCCAGCCATACTCTTTCCTCCGTATTTCTTATCTTCTTACACTGATCCCACGTCCTGCCAGATACTCTTTCAGATCGCTGATCTGCAATTCGTTGAAGTGGAAAAGGGAAGCTGCCAGCACGGCATCTGCTTTTCCCTCGGTAAGAGCATCATAAAAATGTTCTTTTTTTCCTGCTCCCCCGGATGCAATGACCGGAATGGATACATTTTCGGAAATGGTACGTGTAAGTTCTATATCATATCCGTCTTTCGTTCCATCGCAGTCCATACTTGTTAACAGGATCTCTCCGGCACCTAATTTTTCGGCTTTCATCGCCCATTCTACTGCGTCGATACCCATATCCACGCGACCGCCGTTTTTATAAATAGTCCATCCTTGTGCATCTTTCCGGCGTTTGGCATCTATAGCAACCACCACACACTGGCTTCCAAATTTGTCTGCGGCTTCCGACACAAGTTCCGGATTTAGGATTGCCGCCGAATTAACGGAAACTTTATCGGCACCTTCGCGCAAGATCATTTTAAAATCATCGATGGTACGAATCCCTCCACCGACAGTAAACGGAATAAATACGGTTTCAGCTACTTTCCGCACCATATTTACTTTTATGTCTCTGGCATCACTGGATGCCGTGATATCCAAAAATACAAGTTCATCTGCCCCTGCCTTATCATACGCCGCAGCAACGGATACCGGATCTCCGGCATCGCGCAGATTTACAAAATTAATACCTTTTACTACTCTTCCGGCATTTACATCTAAACAAGGAATAATTCGCTTTGTAAACATTGTCTCTTCGTTCCTTTCTTCTATAATTCAATGAAATTTTTCAATATCCGCAATCCAATCTCTCCACTTTTTTCCGGGTGAAACTGCGTTGCAAATATATTCTCATGTTCCGCTGCTGCATGAATGTTTACGACATAGTCTGTCGTCGCCGCAACATCCGCTTCGTTTTCAGCCTGAAGATAATACGAGTGGACAAAATAAACATAGGCTCCCTCTTCTATGCCTTTTAACAGACGGGAAGCCGGATTGATCTGAATGGAGTTCCAGCCCATATGCGGAATCTTAAAGCCTTCTTTGTCCGGAATTCTTACAATTTTTCCCGGTAACAAACCAAGACCTTCTACCCCCGGTGTCTCTTCACTGCTCTCAAAAAACAGCTGCAGTCCCAGACAGATACCAAGAAGCGGAGTACCTTTGGCGGCAATCTCTCGAAGGACTTCAACGAGTCCGTATTGATGCATCTTTCCCATCGCATCTCCAAAAGCACCTACTCCGGGAACAATCACTTTTTCCGCTTGAAGAAGTGTTTCTTTGTCTCTTGTTACAACGGGTTCTTGTCCCAAAAACTGCAATGCCTTTTCCACACTCTTAATATTTCCTGCATCATAATCTACTATGGCTATCATAATTTCCTCCACTCATCTGTTTCTCACTATTTTGCTGCCGTTACAATATCCTGTAAACGATGTGTATACTCTGCTTCATCGGTAATTGCATTGATATCATTTGCCTGTGCCTCATCCAGGCTGTAATCCTGTGCGAGATAGGTTATGATCTGCGTTTTCATCTGCAGAAATTCTTTCTGAATCTTCAATGCTTTTACTTCGTCTTGTTTTTTATTGTACAGATCCAGTCCTTGAAGCAGCGCATGAAGGGCTTCCGGTTTTTTGTCCATAGAAATATTTGTCTGGTAAGACTGAATCTGTCTTTCCAATTTAGAACAAAGAACGATTTTATCGTACAATGCCTGCTCATCTTCCTTGATAGAGACAGCAGAAATCGTCTGATATGCATCAATATACTTTTCATTTGCATATTCATTTTCTGCTTCTTTTATGTTGGCACGCCGCGGCAGAAGCCATACGCCGACCATGATCAATACACCGATCGTAGCAAAAAGAATAAACACAATGGTAGCACCAATCGGGTTTATTTTTCCGACCACTTCTGTTTCTGCCATCGCTGCCTGTTCTTCTTTTAAGCGCTTCTTTTCTGCTTTTTTCTCTGCTTTCTGTGCTTCCTTTTCTGCTTTGATCTGCTGCTTACGCTCTTTGTCTTTCTGATTTTTCTTTTCCTTTTCTTCCTTATCTGCCTCAGACTGTTTTTTCTTCTCGATCAATGCCGCCTGTTTTTTCAAGAACGCCTCTTCTTCCTCTTCGCGCTCCTTTTCTTCCAAAGCGGCTGTCTCATCCGTAATGACATTGCCAAAAAGGCGTTTCCACAGACTTGTTTTTTTCTTCTTTTCTTTCTTTTGTTTTCGCACAGGAACAGACTGAACCCCTTCTTCTGCAGGCTCTTCTTCCACGCCGGATTCATTCTGCATGATATCATCCAAAGCAAGAATATCATCAAACTGCGAACCTTGGTTTTCGTTCTGTGTCTCCGATGACATGTTGAGTTTCTGTTCGAGATCTTCTTCGTCTCCACTATAACCTACAGCAGAAAGAGCATCCTGGAAAATATCATCAACTGCCACCGGCTCTCTTGACACTTCCGGCTCGGGCTCTTTCGTCTCCTGTGGGACTTCTGTCGTGTCCTGTTTTTCCTGCTCAACTTCCGCATCCGGTTGCTGCAACAGGTCAAGCATCGCCTCCATATCTTCAAATGCAGGCTCCTGCTCTTCTTCCGGCATTTTAGATTCTTCCGGTTCGTCAACCCCTTCAGGCTGAATTTCTTCTGACTGTTCCGGCTCTTCTTCTACCTTCTCCGGATCAACGAGCGACTGCACCGGCTCTTCCGGTTCCTGCTCCTCTCGTTTCATTTCCTCTTCCGGCTCGGGCTCCGGTTGTGGTGCTTCCTCCGGTATTACTTCATTTCCAAATTCCTCATATAAATTTTTTAAATCTTCTAACTCTTCTTTTGGATCTGCCTTCGCTGGAATCCCGGTCTCATCCGGTAGATCATTTAAAACAGCCAATGCTTCCTGCAATCCGACATTATCAAGTTCTGCTTTTCCGGCATTTTCTTTTACCTGTTCCACGCCCGCTTCCTGTGAGGATGTCGATGCATTATTCAGCAATTGATCCAGATAAGATTCTCCTTCTTTTTCCGCCATGATCTATCATTTCCCTCCATTCAATCACAATGACAGACCAGTCTACTCTTGTAGTCCGGTCTGTCGTCATTTTATCAAATTCAACTAATTTAAAAGCAGATCCAACTGTCGTACAAGTTTACCGATCTCCGGCTTTGACAACTGTGCATCTACACCAAGAGCTTCTCCCTTTCTCTTCATCTCATCGTTGACCAATGAGGAAAAGATTACCACCGGCATACCATCAAACCGTGGATCATCTTTGATCAGTTTTGTCAAATGATGTCCGTCCATCTGTGGCATTTCAATATCGGTGATTACCAATGCGATATCGGTTCCCACTTTTCCACCATCAGCAAGAATCTTCTGCAATGTATCCCATGCTTCCTGCCCATTGGTCGTTGGAATCAAATGCGTATAACCTGCACGGCTCAGACACTTTTTCAACATCTCCAGCAAAAGTGGTGAATCTTCTGCCAAAAGGATCGGACATTCATGACGGGAACGTTCGCCCATCGCATCGATATCGGATAATTTCAAACCGGTTTCCGGATTGATCTCCGATACAATCTTCTCGAAATCAAGTACGATAATAATTCTTCCATCAACTTTTGCGATTCCTGTCGCAGCACTCTTTCCTGCAGCACTGATCGTCGAATCTGGTTTTGCAATATCTTCCCAGGAAATACGATGGATTCCGAGTACTTTCTGTACATGAAATGCCGTATGTAAGTTATTGAAATTGGTAATAATATACATATCCTGTGAGGTGTCTCCCGATTCTGTGATTCCCAATGCCTTTGACAGATTAATAACCGTGATAAGCATCTCACGCGGCATAAAGATTCCTTCAATAAACGGATGTGCATTCGGTACCGGTGTCGGTGTCTGATACTGGCACAATTCTCGGATTTTCGCCACATTGATGCCATAATGCTGTGTTCCTACCACAAATTCCAACAATTCCAGTTCATTTGTTCCACTCTCTAACAAGATTTCTGTCTGTTTTTCTGCCACGATAATCTCCTCCTTTTCCATCGGGTATCTCTCTTTAAATTAATCATCTACATCTTGAAACAGATCGTCCGCTCCGTCTAATCCCATTGTATGCAGAGTGCGCACTTTTCTTCGCTCTTCTTCTGCCGTTTCAAGAATATATTCTTTGATCTCAGAAGAATTTTTTATATGTGTGAGCATCAACTTTGCATCCGTAACATCTCCGGAATAGCAAACCACGGTACCCAGTTTAAAAATTCTTTCCCACAAACTGCGGACCAATTTTACATCCTGAATCTTATACATCAATGTATCATCCTCTTCTGTCCGAAGCAGTCCTTTTTTAATATTAATCTTTTTCTGACTTACTGTATACGTCGTAAAAGACAATGGCAATCCAAAAAACCAACTGCGTTTCTTTTCTTTATATTCATATTCCATGTTCTGTCCTCCATTACTCATTGCTGCTCGCTTTTAATACAATCGTGTGTGCTTTTTTATCCCCATCTTTTATTGTAAGTGTCAATGTCTCTGCATTTATTTCTGCCTTGGGAACATTGTACACCAATACTGCTTTTTGCTTTTCTTTTGGGTTCAATGTCGTCTTAAAATTGTTAAGACCACCATTCATCAGCATTGCGATTGTTGGATTGTAAGGCTTCTCACCAACCATCAGTTCATAATCAATCTTTCGTTTGATCAGATCCACCTTTGTCTTAGAAGGACTTTTATTCTCCGCCATAAACTTAACTATAACAAAAGTCTCTCCCTTTTTAGCAATCATTGAAAACTCTGATTTTTTCGGATATTTACTGCAGATCTCATAGGACTGATATGAGATGGACACATCTTTTAATTGGTATAACTCTTCCAACGACACTTCCGGTATCGCTGTCTTTTCCGGCTGCTGTCCATCCTCTGTCACTGGCGTTTCCGGAGCTGCCGTCGGCTCGGGTGTTGCTTCCGGCGACTGACTCACCTCGGGACTTGACGTCGCTGCTGCCTCCGTATTAATCCGTTTTTTATCATAATTTGCATCATGCTTCAGCACCACTTCTGATGCATATTCCGCCACTTTATCCTGGTTTTCCTCGCTCAGATCAGCAGAGGAACAGCCAGTGAGTAACACTATACTCAGGCAGAAACAGAACACCAGGCATCCGTTTCTTTTCATAAATGCACTCATCCCCTTTTCATATCATATAACTGTAATTATTATTTTAACATATTTTCGCCGGGACTGCAATTACAGTTTTTTAGTTTTCTGTTTTTTCATCAAGTTCAAACCAAAATTCCACACCATTATCATAATTTTTCACACCATATGCCTGATTGTGTGCTTCCATAATTGCCTTGACAATCGACAAACCAATCCCGTTTCCTCCGTATTCCCGGGTTCTCGCCTTATCTACCTTATAAAATTTGCTCCAGATCTTGTCGATATCTTCTTCCGGGATTGGTTTTCCGGTATTAAACACACTCACGCGGGCTTTTCCATCGCAGCTTACAATTTTCACCTCGATGATTTTCTCTCCATCGATATGATTTAGGGCATTGCTAACATAGTTCATAACAACTTCTTCTGTCATATACTCATCTGCCCACACATAAACCGGATGATCTCCATCGTAAGACAGGGTAACTTCTTTCTGGCGGAACAAAATTTCCGACGAGGACAATACCGACTGTACTACCTGCTGCAAGTCAAAATGTTCCAGATGCACCTGTCCGTTTCCAAACTCCAGCTGGTTCAAACTCAGCAGTTTCTTTACCATTTTATTCATCTTATCTGCTTCATCTACGATAACTTCGCAATAAAATTCACGACTCTCCGGATCATCATTCACGTTATCCTGAAGTCCTTCTGCGTAACCCTGAATTAAAGCGATCGGCGTCTTCAGTTCGTGAGACACATTTGCTAAAAATTCCTGCCGCATCTGTTCCTGCTCCGACCGTCTCTGCAAATCCAGCTCCAATTCGTTGTTTGCCGTCTTGAGTTCCGAGATTGTCTGTTCCAGTTTGTCTGACAGGGAATTCATGCTGTGTCCAAGTACTCCAATCTCGTCGTGACGGTTTTCTTTATAGCGGACATCGAAATCCAGATTTTCCATCTTTTTGGCAATCTGAGCCAGTTTCAGGATTGGCTTCGTATAGTGATTGCTCAGAAAGATCATAATGATCACACACAATATCGTTACGAGGATTCCGACATACGTCAGAAATTCATTGGAGATAGCGGCACTCTCGCGGATACTTTGGTAATTAGACCGCAGATAAACCCAGTAATCTCCTGTAATTCCACCGACAAGTTCGATATAATTGGAATCAATTCGCTGGTCAAACACATTAAATAATTCGTAGTTGTCCGTTTCTTCCAATAATTTGTAATTTTCATCAAACACATTGCCCAGCTGTTTAAACATAACATATTTTGCCAATTGTTGTGTATTCAGCTGCTGAGTACGATTTCCCATGCTCGGATACAGATAATCCACCTTGCTTACCATTCCGCTGGATGAATCTACGTTGATACTCATAATATACACACTTACACTGCTGTTTGCACTAATCTTATCCAAAGAATCGTATACTTTATCCTTCTGTGTATCAGAAATGTTTTTCCAGTCATTTTCATCAAACAATGCTGCCACTTCTCCATACACATCATTCATTTGCTTTTTCTTGGAATTTTCATAATATCCCGGAAGCAAAAACAAGTTCATGATCCAGCAGATCACAATACACAATATAATCATAAGCGCCGTTAACACGACTAGTCTGATTCGCATAGATTGCTTCATCCATCCTCACGTCCTTTCCTATAAAGACTATCATATCAAAGATCTTTGAACATATTGTGAACCATAAAACAACCGCCAGACAACATCTTATTTGCAGAAGACATCATCCGGCGGTCAACTCTATTTGATCCTCTTTGTTTGTGAATAACTATTCAGGCCACTCTATCGCTCACATTTAATCTTGAATAGTTACGTTTGTAATTTTATTTCATTTTTTTCTTTACCACTTTACTCCATCCACTATATACTGTTTTCCCGCTCTTCTGTTGATAAGCACGCACACGAAGAAAACATATTTTCTTTTTCCATTTTTTCATTTGCAGCACTGGTTTTTTTGTTTTTTTCTTCACTGCCTTTTTAAACCTTTTGTTTGCAGCAATCTGTATTTCATAGCCACTTGCTTTTGCTATTTTTTTCCAGCTCAAAAGCAGCTTGCCCTTTTTCTTTTGGATTTTGATCTTTGTTGGTTTCTGTAATTTTGTTTTGACATCTGTTTTTGCAAATTCTCCGTTAAAATCAATCTGATTTCCTGTAATAATTGATTGATTTTCCTTTGCCCCCGGGTTAGTTGCCGCGTTTCCACCTATGCTTCCTCCCGGTATCGGTGTACTTCCTCCCGGTATCGGCGTACTTCCTCCCGAAGCCGGTGTACTTCCTCCCGGAGCCGGTGTACTTCCTCCCGGAGCCGGTGTACTTCCTCCCGGGGTTGGTGTCGGCACAATCTCACCAATCTTTGGTATTCTCTCTAGAACTTTTCTATGGCAAACACTACATTCCCTATGTTTTGATCCGGAAGCAGTTTTTGTTGCCTCTTTATCAATAATCCACGTTCCAAACGTATGCTCCTCCGTCTCATACTGCTTTTCGCAACCGGATTCATAACAAGTAAACCAATGACTTGTATCATCACTTCCGTATGTTGTCTGCTTCTCATGAGCATGAGAAAACATGATATTACAGCCCATCAATCCAACAGAAGGATCTTCCATGAACATTCCAGATCGATTGCCATTACATAAAATCCGACTCGCATAGGACTTTCCATCCGAAGTCCATGCAAGTATCAACTGATATTCTTTTCCTTTTTCAAACGGCCCCATAAGCGGCTCATCATCCGTTATGTCATACCAGTTTGCAAGCTTAGCTCCCGTCGGTGTAATTCCTTCAATCGACGGATATTCTCCCACTTCCGGCTCTTTCACTCCGTTTACACTCAAAATTTCTTCATAACGGATCAAAGCATTATCCATCAGTTTATATACGTCCGTATCTCCATACTGTCCTACTGTGATTTGCAGTCCAATATATGTTTTGTCTTCAAACTCTTTAGGAACAAAATATGTGTCTTTTGTCGCCTCAGGTATTGCTGTGTAATTTTTACCGTCTGTACTCTTCATCCATTGATATACAATTTTTCCGGTATCATATGCTTTTTGGAAGGATACGTCTTTCGCCGCCCAGTTTGTTAATGTTGTTTGATTTACTGACAACTTGGAAGCATTTTTAAACTGCCCCTGTATCATTTTATCTAACACTATGGTTTCTTTATCCTCCGGCTTTAACTCCTCGGCAGTTTTATCAAAAGTATAAGCAGCTTTTACTTCTTTCACCTCTTTCTCCAGTGGAGAAGGTGAAATAATTTTCATCTCTTTTTGATTCAAAGTAATTTTTGTGTCTTTTGTAAAGCAAAACCCATCTTTACTCTTTAACGTAACAGTCAGCGTATATGACGTAGCCGGTGCAAACACCGTATCTGTCGGACTCCACTCAACCGCCTCAATGGTTGTTTCGTTTTTCCCAACGAAACTGCCGGCAAATTCTTTATATTCTACCAAGCCTTTTTCATGTCCTCGAGCCGGCTCTTCTACACCTAAAGCAATTAATTGCACTTCTTCTAATTTACTTGCTTTATATACTCGGTGAATCGTGTGCAATTTTGTATTTTGATCGTACGTCACCTCTGCGCTTTTTGCCCACGTCTCTTTGATCAGACTATTATTTGTAGACTCCAGGTCCGCTGTATCCTCAAATAAATTTTCTTCTTGGGTATCAACTTCTACATTCATCACGTAAAACTGTCCACTTTCGAACATTTGAGAATCGTTCATTTGCTTGCCGGTTGCTTTATCATACCACGTAACACTCTTAATCACACCATAATTCACCTGAAGATTATCCGTCTTTGGAAAACTTTCTCCTGCATTCACTTTTATCGCATAATCTCCCGTAAGCTTTATCTTTCGCAATTCAGGTATTTTAATAGAAGCAAAATACGCTTCTTCTCCTGCACTCGTTTCATACCACACTTTAGCCGCCAGATATTTACCCGCCAGTTTTTTATCAAGCGTAATGGTGTCTCCGGCGTATTCCGTTTCTTGAAGTGCCGTAAATGTTTTGTTATTTTTACTCTCGTACCACTGAATATATATCTCTCCATCAATGTACTTTGTCATCCACTCTTCATCGTTATCTGCCAAATTTTCTATAAAACCAAGTACCGACACCTCTTCACCAAAAAGAATATTTCCTCGGATCATCTCCGGAGCATTTTTACAAGAGGCTGGCAGCTGCAACTCATTTTTCAGTCCTGTCGCCGGAAATGTACACGCAATTGTTACTTTTTGAATCTTATCTGTGATCACCTCCGGAGCAACACGCACCGCGTTCTGATTTGCTATTTTATACGTTGTAGTTTTGGAAAAAAATGAAGTTTTCCCATATATGGTAATCTCCGCACGGTATGCCATCCCTCCCCAAAATTTTACATCACAAGACTGTTCAACATGAATTGTTTTACCGTCTGTCCCTTTCATCTCACGATACCATTTAACATCACCAACAACATATGACTCATTTGCCGCAACATAGGTAGATGGTGTCTTTTCCGTTTCCGGTGCTTTCAACGGCACAGATACATTGGTAAATGTCGTCTTATCACTTGAAGTATCCTCAAGTTTTGCTGTAATCTTGACATCTTCTGTCCCCATCACTATAGACGTTGCCGGATTCATCACATTTCCTACAGAAGTATTCTCACCCTCCACTTCCCAGCCGGCAAACTGTTTTCCTTCAGGAATATCATCTACACAAAGCTGATATTTTCTTCCGGTTATCGAACTTGTTACTTTTAAGCCTTTCGCATCTTTAACACTTGCATTTGTAGTCTGAATCTTATAAGACGCAGGTTCCCCCTCAAACCTCGGCAGATAATGATAAATACGCATCGATGCACCATCGGAAGACGGTGCTTTATAATAACTTGGTTTTTTACCATCTATCGTTATCTCTTCCCTTCCAATTCCATCGATACTATATCCGCTTTTAACTTTTGCAAAGATTTCTAATGTATATTGTATTCCTTGTTGAATATTTCCTTTTGCTTTAGGAGCGCTCCCAGCATTGCTTCCATGATATATATAAAACGTTGTACTGACAATTTCTATTCCGGGTTCGGTCGTAGTCAATTTAACATTACTTATATCATTTCCACATGTAAATCCCTCTAACGCAAAAGGAATACTTGTCACCGCCGTTACCGCATCCGCTTTTATATGTGCCGGCAACACAGTTATCACCATTGCCATACACAAAAACAATGCTATTATTTGTCTTCTTATTTTTTTCATTTAACTACCTCCTAGCTTTTTATATTCTTTTTTAAAAAAAGAGAAAATATGTACCAAGTAAATGATAGCATACTTTCTCTTTTCGCACATGACACAAAAGTGTTATATTGTTTTTTTACACTTCAAATTTGTACCCCATCCCCCAAATGGTTTTGATATATTTACCGCATTTTTCACCCATTTTGCTGCGCAGTTTTTTTACATGGGTATCAATGGTTCTGGCATCGCCAAAATAGTCATAATCCCATACATGATTTAAAATACGCTCACGTGATAACGCGATATCTTTATTTTCCATAAAGTAAGCAAGCAGTTCAAATTCCTTGAAACTGAGATCGATCTTCTCACCATCGATCACCACCTCGTGGGCACTGCGGTTCAATTCTATGCCGCCGTATTCCAATACATCTTCGGAGGAGGCATTGGCACGGCGTAAAATTGCCTGTACTCTTGCCACCAGTATTTTCGGGCTGAATGGTTTGGAGATATACTCGTCTACCCCAAGTTCGAACCCTCTAAGTTCATCGTTTTCTGCCCCCCTGGCCGTCAGCATGATGATCGGAACTTTCGAATACTGCCGTATCTCCCGACACACCTGCCAGCCATCCATTTTCGGCATCATGACATCTAAAATGATCAAATCAATATCTTTTTCTGCCAGAAATACATCGACCGCCTCTTCGCCATCCGCAGCTTCCAGCACCGTAAAATTTTCTCTGACCAAAAAGTCCTTTACCAGTTTCCGCATTCTTTGTTCGTCATCAACGACCAGAATCTTCTGTTCCATTTGTATTCCCTCCATTCAAAGCATTTTCGCGTTCCTGCAATTCTTCTTCCCATGTTTCGTATTTGTCGATCAGTTCCTGCTCCGTTTTTTCCTTATAGGTAAATATGGAATCCTGACTTTTATATTCAATGACAAACAATGCCACAATGAGAATAACGAGCATTGCAATCACAATCTTACATTTTTTGTTGAATGTTTTCTGTGTCTGATACAGTATTTTCCATTTTTCTTCTTTTGCTTTTGAGGCCGCCGGCAAATATCCTTTCCCGGGATGCTCTTCCACCGTTTCCTTCAATGGCAGGCGAGGCAGATCGTTTACCGGCACCTTTGCCTGCTCCATATTATAATACAATTCTTCCAAAAAAGAATAGCCGATCACCGTCGAAAAGGAATTGTCCTTTACTGCCTTCTGATAGATTTTCAACGCCACGCGTTTATTTTTTACATCATATTTCTTTCGAATCGAGTCAATGACCATTTTTTCTTTCTTTGCCGCTTCGTACGTCTCTTCTTTTTGAAAGATAAAGCAGTCAATCTGTTTACTTTCACTCATTCGTCGTCTCTCCATCGGATACCTTCGCCTGATCTCCAATATAATCCTTTGCCACTTCAATCATCATATCGTTTTTCGGATGGCTTCCCTGGCTTTCTTTGTACTCTTTTTCCAGATCGGAAAGACTTTTTTCATCATCGCCGTCTTCGTAACCAAGAGCCGTCCACAATTTATTTTTATAGGTGGTATCATCCATCGTAAGATTTTCTTTCGCCATAATACTTTTAGCGATCATCACATCGATCACACTGTCTTCCGCGATTTCCGATACCCCGTCTTCATCCATGCCAAAACTTTCCAAAAGTTCATCCAATGTCATCCCTGACATCTCAGCAAAATTGGTATACATGAGGTTTACATCTGTTTTTGACTGTGCCAGCATGTTTTCCGGCACGGATTTTGCCTCGCAGGTCTCCTTAAAGGAATCCCATACCAGTTCACCTTTGTTATTGATATTATCTTCTTTTTGTTCTTGCTTGACTTTGTCGTAGTATTCCTGCACATTTTTACATTTATTGTCAGATACTTTTTTGGCAATCGCGTCATTAACGACATCATTTACTGTTATCGTAAATTGAACCGTCTGCCCTGCAAGATCTTCTTCATCATAATCACTCGGGAAAGTACAGTCTACCGTCTTTTTCTCTCCTTTTTTCATGCCAATGATACCATTTTCAAAGTCGTCAATATACTCTCCTTTGCCAACCCACACATACGTATCCTCCGCACTGGTGCCATCGATTTTTTTTCCATCTTTTTTGCCGGTAAAGTCAATATTTACGACATCGCCGTTCTTTATGGCATCTTTACTTGAAACCTCATTCTCTGTCGCATCATCAAGCATCGCGCCATAAATATCATCGACCTCCGGCTCTACATCTACAGACAAGCCTTTGTATTTGCCAAGCGAAATATACCCTGCCTTCTCATAATCAAAAATCTGACCATCCGCAAGATTGTCACCTTCATCTGTATTGGTCACCACTTTGTCACTGCTGCCGGATCTATTTTCCTTATAAAAGAATACACTCAGCGCCGCAACTACCGCAACGGCTGCCACTGTACATACCCCTATGATAATTCCTGTTTTTTTGTTCATCGTTCCATTCCTTTCTGACTATCACTCAATTTTGTTACCATTCTAACATATAAATGTGAAAAAAAAAAGAAAAAATTGGGGGGCGGGAAAAATCCTTTTCCCGTCCCCTTCTTTTCTATCTCTCCAGCACAATAATTTTATTGGAAAAATTCTGAATGGCCGGAATCTTTCCAAGCACACAATATATCGGAAACATTTTTTTCATACCTTCTACGAGACTGACCTCCCCTTTATAAGTAAAGGCAGGAACAAGTCTCTGTAATTTTTTTCCATTTTTAACACCCCATGTAAATTTCGCATGGCTTCCCTCGATGGATTTTTCTTTTATATGCTTTACAACAAACGGAGACATCGTCTCAATCATTACCGTCACTTTTCGGAACGTTTTCTCGATAATAGACATCATCTGCAGCACATCGGCTTCGCTCAGATACATGGAAAGTCCCTCTATGATAACCAATACATTTTCACCGCCATACTCGATATCGTCGATATACGATGCATCCATTGCCGATTTGGCAATCTGGCTGATTGATCCGTTCTCTGTGAGAAACTTTTCACGGATCTTCATTGTTTCCGGCAGATCGACATTATACCAGCGCACATATTTCCCCTGCATTCGGTAACATCTTGTATCCAGTCCACTTGCAATATTTACTACAATCGTGTTCGGATGTCCGCTCAAATACTTTTCTACCATTTCATCTAACACGATCGTCCGGGCGATCACGCCATAGTTCATTGCCATATCCTGATCGGCTTTCGAAAAATCATAATCCAGTCTGGACACCATCTCTGCTGCCATGTCATCGTGAATCTTTGCATTTTCCTTCCCGGATTCCTTTGCGCGCGCATACAGGGTCTGAATCATCGTTTCCGGCACCCCTGTCACATTTACTTTCTCTTTCATACTATTCATCCTTTCCATCGTAACGTTTGTTATAAAATGTTATGTTATTAAAAAAACTCCACAACTAATTGCTGTGAAGTTCTTTTAAATGCTCTATTAATTTTTCGGTTCCCCCCGCGGCATAAATGCCGATCTGTTTTACCAAATACAAACTGTATTCCATATCATAATCTTCTTTCATAATCTCTAAACAGCTGTCTAACCGCTGCCTTGCCAGTATCTTAAGCAGTCCCGGATCCGGCGGCGTCTTCAGCTTACTTTGATAATACACCAGAAAGGACTGCTCCATCATCTGTTCCATGCGGTTCCGGAAGCCTTCATAACAACTCCCCTGCGCCTTCTCCATAATGACAATGGCCTCTTTCTTATGCTTTAAAATGAACTGCATCATAAGCACATCGACATCCGGACCTTCGGACAACTCTTGCATCTCCATCCGCATACACTTTGCCAGTATGTCCTCGTAACTTTGCACAAGCGGTTCCAATATGGCACGAAACAATGCCTCCTTGTTTTCAAAAGAAAAATACATCGCTCCCGTCGTAACACCAGCCCGGCTGCAAATCGTTCTAAGGCTCGCCTTGGCATATCCTTTCTCATAGAATTCTTCCAAGGCTGCCTGTTTTATTTTTTCCATGGTTTCTTTTTTGTTCTTTATCATAACACCTGTTATGATAAACGAAACCAAGTAATTTGTCAAGAAGTAACCTGCAAACAAAAATGTTTTTCAACACTGGCTACCATATCCTCAACTGTACTATCCATCGTTCTCTCAATCCAAAAGAACGGACTGCTCTTAATCTCCTCTATACGATCTACGTTCAGTTCATATAAAGTAATATTTACCGTCTGCTTCGCTTTTTCTATATCCGTTGCCGAATTCAGATACTGAAAAAACCCCTGATGATCCGGTCTGTTACCATATTCATCAACAAGATTAGATGGATCTGATATTTTTTGTGTTCCTCGAATCTCTCATCAATATCAAACAATTCAAATCCATACTTCTCCGCCAATGCACATGAAAGGGTTGTTTTTCCACCACAAGGCGTTCCCGTTATAAAATAAACATTTTTTAAGTACTCTTTCATTACATTATCCTGAAATGTCATTACAAAATCTCCTTTATTAAATAGTTTTTTCGTGTTTTGTCCATACACAAACCTATTTAATATAGGCCTATGTATTTAGATATTTCTTAAACGTAAAAACATCATCATTTTTTCACCTCCATAAATTCATGTCAACAGGCTTTGCAAACTGGAAGTTATCGCTTTGTTCCATCCTCATTGAAATTGTTTTTTAATGACTTTTCCGTCGAGAAAATAGAGCCTACTAAAAATACCAGTTGTATTACAATGATAATAATACTTAATATTCCTATTGTATCATCACTTGCTCCATAAAAAGGAATATGAATAAGCATTGTAGGGCCCAACAGACTAATACCGACTTTCCACCAAAGTTTTCCTGCATGGTCATGTGCAAATCTCCAAGTATCCATATTTATCATTGACATCTTAGTTCGGTATCCCACAATTCCATTGATCTTCTTTGGACAATGTTTCCACATCACGCTGCCCGCAATTATCATAATCGTTGGAATAAAACAATCACATATCAAAATGAACCACCAAAACCACATACTGTTTCCTCCTACAATACCGATTTTTCATTTTCTGCGACTTCCCGATAAGCTGGAAGTTATCAGTCTGTTTCATCTTTTTTATATATTACGCCGTCCCATGCATAATATCCCGCAATATATTCATAATCAGGATATTCTTCTATCTCATATAATTTTCTCCCACTGTCAGATGTACAAATTACCACATTTGATATTTTATAATTTTCTAGTTCCGACGTTTGAGAATATCTAACTCCATTAAGATATATATAATCTCCTTTTTCAATTGCCTCATTTTTATAACTTTTATTGTGTGCAAAATAATATCGACCACAAAAAATAATAACAACAATTGTAACCAAAATAATAATTGATGCTATTGATTTCTTTTTATCTACAATCATTCTCATTAGCTTCCTCTTAACATTTCATGAAATTCCGATTCTTTTTTCCCATTTTAACATAAAACTCACCCAAGTTAAAACTCCTATTCTCAATCATTCTACTCCCCCTGACACCAAGTGCCGGAAAAGTACCCGAAATATTTTCAATTATTCTTATGTGATTTCAAGCATCATATACAATCAAATATTCCTACACAACACATATACCAACAGAGTTAATGTACACTCGACTCTAAGCTAGCACCGGAAAAATCCATAATTATATTTCAAATATAAATATCTTTTAATCTATTCGTCCAACATAAGTTTCCCATTTTTGGCTTTGTTACGCAATCTTTCCATTTGTTCCTTTTCAATTTGTTGAATACTTTTTTCTGGTGTTGGTAAATCTTCTGGCATAGTTCCACCTATTTTTTCTATTGCGTTTCTTACTTCTTTGCCAACATTATAATGAACCGATGTTGCTTTTTCAGCACCTTGCACTTTATCTTTTCTTAATTTTTCTTCTGTTTGTGATATTCTAAACAAATTGGCAATTAACTCTGTACTTCCCATATAATCAAGAATTTTCTGCCCCACTTCCAATTGTTTTCTCGTATGAATATCATCCACATCAAGACCTCCATAAAGTCCCATATAACCCGCATTTTGAAAAATAGCAAACTCTTCATTTGTAATAACACCTGCATTATGAGCAGTTTCTGCTAACATCTGATTCCATTGCTTTATATCACCTCTTACCACCAACCTTCTATTATCCTCATCCAATTCATTGAAATGATCAGCTACTTCTTGTCTATATGTCTGAATAGCAAAATATGTTTGTCCTAAAGCAATGACCTCTTTTCTTGGATCACCATTTTGAACTATCAAATAACAAGCATATCTTGATAATTCATAATCCTTTGTAGATTTGTGTGTTGCGCCAGCTTCTACGATTTTGCTGACCTCGGCAAAATCGTCCAAAACATTATGTCCACTATTTTCACATGCAATCATTGCACGTTTTATTACTTTTTCAAAATTTCGCCACTGAACATAATCTAAAGCAAAAGCTAATTCTCTCGCACTCCAATATTCACTACCATTTCTGTCAAACACTTCTGAATACAGGTTCATAATCCTTACCTCATTTAATCCAAGCTCTTTCATATGATTAATTAGATGTAACTGGGTACTGTCAATCTTTGTAATGTTATCTCCATCAACTGTCGGATACAGACCTATAAGAATTGCTTTGTCACCTTTAAACCCGTCTATCGTTTTCTTAATCTCATATGTATGATTTCCCTGATAGACAACTTCTGTTATCAACTGTTCTTTCTTACTTTCCATAGAAAACCTCCTTAGTCTTACATTTGTAAAAGAATCCCCTGTAAGCGTCTGTACCTATGAATGCCCTTATATGCCACTCAGAACCATTTTCTATACATATCAGGTCGTCAAACTCATAGTCTCCTTCAATCAGGTTATACTCTTTGAGACAATCCTTGTATGTATCACTGTCTATACCATCATCATCCGTCAGTATATAGAAGTTTCCACATGCACCATCTTCAAAACATTCTTCTACAAGTCCAATGTGATACTTTGCATTATCTATCACCTTCTGTGGAATGCCTGCATAAGCCTGTATAACCTCTTGGAGCTCTTTTTCACTCCTAAATGTATATTTCATGCCAGCCTCCTATTCCACAATGCTTACAGCGTCATTTACGGCGTTATAGTAATACAGATTGTCAGACAGTACATCTTCCTTCTCCAAGCTCTCTTTATTAGCTTCTTTAATCATTTGCTTAACATAGCCACAATTTACATATTCCTTATCCATTACCAAAAGCAGAAATTCATGTACAAAAGACGGAATCATGTAAACACCATCCATATTTTTCTCTATACAGAAATTCTTCAACACATCTGGATACAAGATACATGAAGCCCCAAAATGCTTTTTGAAATTAGTTAATACAAAAATAGTCTCAGGAGTGTTGCTGACATCTTCCTGAGACTGATTATCTATCTTTGATACAATATCCGTAAGTGACATGATACTCGGAGCATAGAGTTTCTGAGTATTCTTAGTCGCAAATGTATACAAATCATTTTCCGTAACTCCCAAATGCTCTATCAATGCATTTGTAACATCTGATGAAGCCGTAGCATTGAAATCAATATCAATGATTAGCTTATATGTAATGGCTAAATCCGTACCTTTCAATATCCTGTAAGGTATAGTCTTTAGTCTGCTCTTATTAGAATCAGCATTCACCAATGTATAGAC
>OGDN01000650.1_pt1 | contig 68513 bp, 95 predicted proteins | sample 1570271 | NCBI WGS metagenome assembly OGDN01 (sample SAMEA4384481, study PRJEB24528) | human gut metagenome | reverse complement strand
GAAGTTAAATAGAAAAATTTCTATTTAACTGGTACTTTTTCTTGACATAGTACCATATTTTCGCTCTCATATGAAAGAACTTATGAATAAAGTTCTTGTTGTCTACTGGAATGACTGAAAGCTTGATATATTTTGGATATTCATTTTCCTTGTCTGTTGATACTATCATGAATACTGGCTGCTGTTCAGTAGCCATTCCTGGGCTTTTCTTCTGTTTTGGCACCAATATAGATAGTATCCGCTTCATAGTACATGCTATCCAGTATCTTTTCACTATTTGATAATGTCATGAGAACACGACATTTTCTGCATAGCTTGAGCGCTGTCTTGTAGTTGACATTCAACTGTGAAGCCATTTCTATTGCTGAACAGCCTTTATTTGCAGAAAAGAATAGATATAAACCCAATATGAGCTTGAAAAGTGGCAACTTATTGTCCTGAAAGATAGTCCTAGCAAAAAGATAATGCTGATGACCACACTTGGCACATTCAAAAACATTTCTGTTTTCTAAGAAGTAATAATGAACACATCCACATTTTTCACAGTAGAAACCCGTAGGCCATTTCATATTGAAGAAATAGTCAACACAAGCTTTATGATTATGACTATATTTATTGATGATTTGCATCATAGAATCCTTCTTTGGTTTACGTTTGCTTATAGACATTATGATCACCTCATAAAGTATTATATCAAAGAAGAGAAAGCAAAGATGTGATGAAACCAAGGTTTAACTTCTTTTTTTAGGTGTTAAAATCATTTTTATGATTTTTCTAAGTGATTTCATTAAACCTGTGACAAGTGGTCAATCAAGTTAATTAATAATAAGATTATCTGTTACTGCATCTTGTCCTATGATCTCATCAGCATAAAAATTTACATGACAGATATCTTCGTCATATTCGATTTTTCTAATGGCAACAGTATTTAAAAAATCAACACCAAATACTTCTATGAATTGTTTAAGATCTTTAGCTGCAAAAACTAGATCATCTGCACCATCATATAAGCTTATAGTTTCAATATAATGCCCTGTTTCTATCAGTTTGCATATAAGATCATACAAGTTTCTATCCTCATTCTTTTTACATTCTGTACTCATTCAGACCTTCCTTTACTATTTCATGCTGATTTCAAATTGCATCCTGTCAAAAATATCAAACAGCAAATTACTAACATAATAACAATAATCATTTTCAAAATATCTTTTTTATTCATCTTTTTGCTCCTTGAATGATCACTAGAAGATGGAACTAGTTCCATCTTCTAGATCAATGTGTAATGTTATAAAACAATGCACCTGTTGCCCCAGCGGTAGAAATTAAGGCAACTACACACAAGATACTACCCTTAAAGTTCTTTTGAGCTGAATAAATACCAAAATCTATTGCCTGAATAATGCAACATCCTAACAACCCGAAAAATGCAATATAACTTAGCATGCTTTATCCTCTTCATCTTCAACTGTTTCACTTTCAGTATCTTCACCAAATATTCTTACATAATCTGTGTGCAATAATAACTTTTTACAAGTTTCTTGACTAAATATTTTAATCAAAAGATCTTCATAATTATCATCAAATACTGTGATATTATTATTACAATCATAGATGTATTCATAATTATCAGCGCATACAGGAACCTTGCTGAATTTAAAAGTATTACATAAAACTTTTTCTTTTTCTTCTTTTGAATCTTCATTATAAAGATATAGATAAGATGTAAATACTACTCTATTTTCTACATCTTTGCTCATATTACTCTTTAGCAAATAATTATAAACAAATTCCACATATTCATCAGGATTAGTAATATTGAGATTCTTTAGTTCATCTTCATTTAACGGTAACTTTTTTCGTCTATAAAGAAATAATGAAACATAATAAATGAGTTTTACTAGACCAACCGCTAGTACTATAATAAAGATTCCAGCAATTATTCCTCCAAAAACAATTGCAAACTTTCCAAACCATTCATTATAATATTCATAATGGGAAGGATTTATTTTACAATCCACATATAGAAAGATGACCATAGTAATTATTATAAAAGGGAATATACCTATTAAGATACCTTCACCATACATTTTAAAGAATGAATTTTTATTTTTTATATATTTAGTTTCTTTTTTCATTTGATTTATTCCTCCATGTTAAAATAATCCTCAACAAAATTTGCACATTCATTTATATGAAAAATCATTTCATTTGCTCGTTCTTTTACATTTTTACAGAAACCATCAATAGCTTCTTGAACATCTAAATCAATATCAAAACTGTACTCATTTTGCGTTTCTGAATAAGGCATCAGATAATAAACGGTACAAACTTTATGATCATTGTTTTCTTCAATCTTTGTAACTTCAATTTCACCATCTACCTGTTCAAAGATATGTTTCCAAACAGTTATCTTCTTTTTATACTTCCAAATAAAATTCTTTTTAAATGGGTTCATTTTCTTTCCTCCCTCATGGAACAAGTTCCATCTTCTTTTTTTATAACCCTGCAACACAGACCTTTATGATTTCCTGGTGCAAGTATGTTTTGATTTTAAATCTTGGCTGATAGATAATGGAATATCTGCCTCCTGGCTCTACACCGATAACACCTATATACTTCTTTTCTTCTAGATGATTTTTATATTTATCCAGTATTAGGTTCTTTTTTTCTATTGGAACAACTACCCAACTTTTATTGACATAAGGAAGATTACCTTCAGCCTGTAACAATGCTTTTTTAATATCGTTTAGCTTAAATTCAAACGCATTTATTTGATATTTGTCCTGAAATCTTTCAACAGTTACCAGGTCAGCATTGCCTTCTCTAATAGAACATTCAAACTGATATCGAACTGCTCTTTTTGAACCATTGTATGACTTCCAGAACTTCTCTTTTAATTCTTTTTCCTGCAAGAACATTATTTTTTTCCCTCTCTTTTGTCATCTTCTTCAGGTTTTGTAAACACTAAAGAATATCTTGTAACCATTGAACCGCTCATACTTTTTCTGGTAATAAGCTTTATGTGTGCTTCAACATCTGTATCTTTTAAAAATTGTTCATTTAACTGCTTTTCTATATCCTTTGCATGATTTAACTCACATACATCTAATAATGCTGATAAAAATATCATTCTTTTCACTCCTTATCTTTACCTATTTTCTTTTCATAAATCTTTATGATTTCCCCTATTGTCATGTTTTCAAAGTCTTCCATATCTCCATTTTTAAAATATCCATTTCTTAACATTTCATATAGAAAGGGACTTAGCCCTAAAAAATTGTCATGCACAAATATAACACCTACATCTCCTGCATATTCTAGAGGATGTGATTTTGTTTCTTCAACATATCTCTGATAGATTTTTAAAAGATCATATTCAAACTCGATTTTATTCTTTATTTCACAATTACTAAAATCCGCTGTTTCATATCTTTTTATAATATCTTCTAACGAATTATTTTCATCAATATCAGTAAAATAATTCTTTTCTTTCATATAATTAAGAAACGAACAATCTTTAAATCTAGGAACTACATAATTATCCTGTAATCTTATTTGTTCTATATGATCCAGTTTGTAGTAAGCCTTTAACATGTCTAATTCGAATAAATGTTTGTATTTTTTGTTATTCATTTCAATCTCCTTCTTAAATTATCTAAAATATTGAATAATAAAAATAGCCTTGTAGAATTTGAAATTTTAATATCTCCTTAAACTCCTTACAAATAATTCTTTACAACACCTTTGTAGATAAGGACATCCATTTGTGATTTCTAAAGCAATTTGATAAAAAATGTTTTCATACCTCTTTTTTAACATAACAGAATTATCAAAAGAAATTACATTATCACTTTTTAAAGGAACAGATGAATCAAACATTTCCTCAAAGCTTACTTCTTTTACACCTTCAAGTTTCTCTATGTTTTCTTGATTTGCCAGCATTTTTAATATCAGTTTTCCTTCAGAATCTTCTTTTAAATATATTTTATAATCTCTATCAAACCTATATTCATAGTAGATGCTTATGATCAATCTTATGAATATCTTATTATTACGAATAATACGACCTTTTAAAATGTTGTCTACGTAAGTTGAATAATCTTGTGCTGTTTCTAATCCTAACCTTTGTATTTCATCCTTTGATAAAGGCAATCTTCTTTCATTGATTGAATGTGACAGCAAATAACAAATAAAGAAACTGCCTGGCACTGCTAAACCTATCAAAGATGCCATCAAATTATCCATATTAAATAAATCAGTCAAAAGATATGCTACACAAGCCCCTGTACCAATAAGAAAAGGTATCCATAAAAGTTCTACTATTGATTCTATAACTATCTTTGTTATCTCAATAATTATTCTTCCATAGGTTTTCCAAAAGCTATTTTTAACTGAAATATTTTTTCTTTTTTTATTCATTTAATACTTCTCCATTTCAATAATGGAACAAGTTCCATCCTCTGATATGTGTACAACTCTTAAATTGTTAAACCCGTAACATCTAAGTTCCAATCTCTTTTTGACATTTTCAGCAACCTTTAAAGATTTATACTTTTTTGGTTCTTCTTTAAATCTAGTAAAATTTGCATATTTTTCACCTTGAAAAACATAGTCAAATCCTGTATAGAAATCGCCGTGTTCATTTTTTATTGCATACATAATTAATTCCTATTTTCTTTCTATCTATAAAAAGCATTAATGACATTCATGGCAATTAATGAAACCATTGCAAGTCCTGAATAGAAAAATCCATCCCCGTTTTTATCATCAAAATTAATTCTTGCAAATAGTTCAAACGTAGCGTATAAAATCATTTCCGCACTAAATAAAATATTTAACATTCCTATCACTGAACTACCTATAAGTTTATTTGCAAGCACTCCTAAAATTACTGCACAAGTATGTACTATAATCATTTCTAACATTTTTTTAGCTCCTTTTCTAAGATGGAACAAGTTCCATCCTGTTATTTTAATATCACTTCATAATTAGCATTTTTATTAGGTACTGAATTTACTGGAAAACATTCTCTGATAATGTATCCTGGTGTTTTTGCATTTCTTTCCCATAAATTATGTGATGGATACAATTCTTTGCATTTCCAACCGAAAGATTTCATGCCTACATGAATCTTATCTTTAACAATGTTATATCTGCTTCCTCTAGCCATTTTCTTTTCTCTCCTTAATATTTGATAAAATATATTCATAAAGTGGAAGTTGTTCCGTTCTTTCATCTTCAAAATAATTATTAATTATTTGATCAACATATTGACGTGCTTCACTGCGTGTTATATTAGGAAATTTCTTTTCATACAATCTGTAATAAAAAGCAATTTCCAATGCTGAAATTTGTTCATCACCCAGCATGTCAAAAACAAGAATAACCTGCTCCTGCTTTGTTAAATTATTTATTGCTCTAGCTGTTGTCACACATTCATCTATTTCCTTCTTTTCCATTTCTATTCGCCTCTCTTTTCATATTTATTTCCTGCTTTAAAAGTTGAAATCATCAAATCATTTAAGTCTTCATCAGCTACTATAGAACGCTTACTAAGAATCTTTTTCATTCTTGAAGAGTTTTCGATTTCTCTTAAAGCGAGACTTCTAACCATTACATTTTCCATCAAATAAATTTTAGGTATTACCAGTTCAAACTCAACATAATTCCCGTTATTTGTGTTTACTGCCTTTACTGAATAAATGTGTCTCCTTCCTCTTTTATTTTCTTTGTAAGATATATTCAAATTCTTTCTTCTCATGTACAGAATCCTTTCCTTCTTTTTTGTAAGTATCAAAATACATTTTGATAATCTGATAGATGCATTCAATCATGAATCTTTGATCTCCAACAAAATTCATTTCTACCTTTCCATCATCAGTCACCGAATTTGTTATGTTACAAAACATTTATTTGCCCCTTTACAATTTTAGAAATTCTTTTACTTTTTCTTTTATTACTTCGACAGGTGTTTGGATATTTTCAGGAATGTCTTTTTCCATATCAATACGTTGAATATCGATCCATTTCATTTCATCAAGTCTCATTATGGAAGGTGTAAGAAATCCCTTATTTACCAGTACAACTTCTAATTCCTGTTCTCTAAGACCTCTTCTGTAATTCTTGATAGAAACAAGTGGTATAACCAACGCTTTTCCATTTAATACTCTATAGACATAAGCCCAATGTCCATAGCGAAGTTCTTTAGGATATCCAACTGTAAAATCCACATATACAACCGTATGTGCTTTCACTGGCTTTTTTGTTCTGAAATAACGATCATAGTAAACATCTGGATCGTTATTGCAGACAGTTTTTAAATAAAAGACATTTGCGTCAACTGTCTTTGTAAGTGAACTTAGAAATGACAAGTAGGAAGTATCTTTTTGATTACATTCTTTGAATCTATCCAATGCCTTCTTTAATTTTTGGTTTTCTACTTCTTTATCCATATATTTATTTACGGCAGGATGGAACTAGTTCCATCCTACTTAAACTCCTCTCTATATAATTCATCCACAACCTTCTTATAATCCTCAGCAACTGGAGAATTTGATGTTGCTAATAATATTTCCTTATTTAAATTTGCTTCCGTAACTGGTTTAGATTGATGTCTGATGGTTTGTTTTAAACATCTTTCTCTAAAAAGATTTTGAATTGTTTCAACCATGCACTTTTCAGTTTTGTTTCGATTCACCATTGTTAGTAGGATTTTAAAATCAAAGCCTAATGGCATTGCTTGTAGCCATTCCATCATCATATGAACTGTTTTTGACAATCCAACGATACTGTAGTTATCAATTTTAGTAGGAATAAGAATAATATCTCCTTCTTTGCAACAAGCGTTCATTGTGTTATAAGTGAGCGAATTTGTGTAAGGTGAATTATCAATGATACATACATCAAACTCATTTCTAATATGATCTAAAGCCAACTTTAATTTTTGTTCAACAAAATGCCCTGACTGTTTTAGTTTCAAATCAACTTCAGCAAGCTTTAATGATGAGGGTAGAATATTTATTCTTGAAAATGCTTCATCATCTCCATCATAATTTGTATATTCAGCAACATTAATAATTGCATCTCTTACTATCTTATGATCCAACAGAACATCGCTGATATCTTTTGAAAAAGCTGTTACACTAGTATAGTGATTCAGTATTCTTGTTGCATCCATGACTGTCTTATCAGATTCATTAAAATCCTCATTAATTTTTACAAGTTCTTTTTGATCAATTTGATCATTCAATCTCAATACATTATTAGTTGTGTTCCCTTGTGGATCTAAATCACAAATAAGAACATTCAAACCTTTTTGGGCAAAACCATATGCCAAATTGATTGTAGTAGTTGTTTTACTTACGCCACCTTTTTCGTTAATAATTCCAATTGTTTTCATTTTTAATTTCCTCCAAAAGTTTTTAGTTTTGATGGAACTAGTTCCATCCTTAAATATTCAATTGTTTTATTTCTTTAAAGCATTTGCAATTGCACCTAGAACAAAGAATAGAATGAGCATTGTTAACGTATTATCCGTATGACTTCCATGTGCTGCTAAAAACACATTGTTTACAAATCCAATCAAAAATAGCCCTCCAAAAAATGTTACTAGTGCATATAATACTTTTCTCATACTGATCATCTCCTTTCTTTTTATCTATCACCTCCCTCGCTCACTTTCTACAAGCACCAGGGAGTGAAAAAAGCAAGGTGGAGACGGGCACCGTACTACCTTGCTTTTTGTAAGAACGAGCTGGTGAATGTTCGTAGACATTCCGTGATGGACTCGTTCCATCACATAAAGGCGAGAAACCCTCAACCTTCCTTATTGGTTTCTCGCCCGTTTTTTTTAGCCCATCATAGAATCTTTTCATAAAAATAAAAAAAGATGGAACAAGTTCCACCTCTCAACTACAATTCTATACTATCATTTTATCACGTCCATTTAATAAAACAATTGACTTTTTTGTGCAAAAAAAAGAGATAATTTTTTAATTATCTCCATAATGATACCGACAAGCCAAAATATACACATTATCATCATCTGTCTTATATATCAATCTATCAGCATCATTTATTCTTCTGCTCCAAAATCCAGAAAGATTACCTTTTAACCCTTCAGGTTTACCAATGCCTGTATTACCATTTCTCATTATGTCATCAATGAGTTTATTGATCCTTTTTAATGTTTTCCTATCCTCAGTTTGCCAATAAGTATAATCTTTCCAGCCATTTTCAGTAAAAACTATTTTCATAATTCTAAATCCTTGATATCTTTAGAAATAGTTTTTCCAGATTCCAATTGGCTTTTTGATTCCATTAACCAGTCGTAATTTCTTTTATTTTGTGTAAGATAACTATTTTCAATCAAATTATTGTATGTTTCTTCACTCATCATGACAATATTATTTCCGCTTTTTCTTGTTACAACTATTGTTTCAATAGAATCTGTAATAATATCAAAATATTTTTTCATTGAATTTCTCAATGTACTGTAATTAATTGCTAACATGTTATCACTCCTCTTGTAATTTAATTATAACGTACAATATATTGTACGTCAACAATACATAATTTATACATGTTATTTACTTTATTAATAAAATAATTAAAACATTATTTTATTAATAACATGTTACTTGTACTCCTTCTCCTGTTGGCGTTACTGAATATCCTGATATCTTACCTGAATTTTTTAAACCATCTGCATAGTCACATGCCGCATTATAAGAATCTATACTATATCCTTCAAAAAATTTGTTATAAGCACTTGCATTTCCTTTTGGTTTAGATGAATAAGAACTATTCGAACCTGAGCTACTACTTGCATTATTAGAAGATGAACCATTATTATTTGATGAAGATGTTGAAGGTGTAGGTTGTTCTACTGGCTTTTCTTTAACAGATACAGACATGGAACAAGTTCCATGATTACCAGCACTATCATCCACCTCATAATTGACTGTATAATTTCCTGCTTTATTTGTATCTATTGAGTTATATTTGACTTTTTCTTTTAGGTCACCATCCACTTTATCTGTTGCACTTTCTATATAATCTTTCAGATTTAATTTTGAACCATAATCTACTGTAACAGCACTTTCTTTTAAAACAATCTCTGGTGACACATCATCATACACATCTATCATAAGATGTTTTGATACTGATTTAACCTTATTCGATAATTTGTAGGTAACGGTATATGTTCCTGGTTTATCAAACATCTTTTGTTTCGGAAGTGTCAGCTTATATTCTTTATCATATTTTTTAATATATTCACTTGCAACAAACGGTTTAGACATGCCTAATTTTATTTTTTCTTCTTTAAGTTCCAAATGAATATTTTCAAAATAATAACCTATCGTTTTTCTATTGATAAAAGCTACAGACGATACAGTTACAATAATTACCAAAACCACAAAAGTTATTCCAATCCTTATGATTCTTTTCTTTTTTACTTCTTCCGCAGCCTTTTCATAAATACCTAACTGTTTGCATGTCTGAATCCTTAACTGTTCCATTGACTTATAGGGAATCTCAGGATCACAAAACATATTTAGGGCATCTGGATCAGATACTCCTGCTTTCAACGCAAGGAATATCTGTTCCATTTGTAAATAATCAAATGCTGTATTCGCATACCAATCAACATCCAGTCCTAGATCCAAACCATCCTTGATAATTTGAAGCTGTCTTGGATCAAAAGCAATTCGACTATAATACTCATAGTCATGTTTCATTATTTATTACCCATCATAGCATTTTGCATTCTTAATGCTGCTGCCTTTGAAAAAATATTCAATCTTTCGTCTTCTGATAATGCAGCTAAAAACTGAACTGTTGCATCTTCATCTACAGGCTTTTCTTTTACTAAATCAATACCTGTTTTTTCTTTAATAAGTTCTACAATATCCATTACCAATTCTTCATTGTTGATGGAACTAGTTCCATCAGTATTTCTTAATTGCTCTTGTAATAACTCGATAGTATTTTGTAATTCAATAATATTTTCTTCTAATTTTTTCTTTTCTTGCATAAGTGTTTCTACTTGTTCTTGTGAACTATCTCCATCTTTTGCTTTTACCTGTAATATTTCAATTGTATTTTGCAATTCAGCGATTCTTTCTTCATAATCATTTTTTTCTTTGCTAACCGCTTCTAAATTATCCCTTAATTCTTTGATTTCTTCATCTTTCATTTCCATTGCTTTGTCCATTTCTAATTTCCCCTTTTCATATTCTTCAATTTGTAATTCTAATTTTTGTTTTTCTGCTTCAACACTTTCAATGACTTCGTTTTTTTGAAAAAGTTCATCACCTATTTCATTTAGTGCTTTTCTAACTTTGTTTAGCTCTTCTATATGATTGTTGCTTTCAGTTATAGCGGCTTCCTTTTCTTCCTGAAGATCATGTATGTGATTTTCTAAATCAACTATGTTTTGTACTCGTTCAACCTGTTCACAAATTACAACACCAACATCTCCTCTTGATTCTCTTAATTCATGAACCTTCAATACATCAAGATCAGTTTCTTCAAAGTGACAGTTCACAAACATTGAGTAGTTCATCATTGTTTGAGGTGTCAAACTACATTTAGTAAATTTAGTGCTTATAAAAAGACACGATATAAAATTGCCATTCAATTCAGATATGATAAAAGAACTGTTATCAAATCTTATGCCTTTCATCATGCAAGAAAACACACAACCTTCAAAAATGCTGTTTACAAATGCACTTCTCATTTCATAGTTATAAAGATCATTATTTTCAAATATCTCATCTATAAATGTACAGTTCATAAATTTACAGTTACAAAAATCTGTATTGACAAAAAGCGAAATATCAATAGTTTCATCCCTGTACTCTTTATCTGAAATCACTTCTTTTTCAAGTGATTTAATATCAATATTTTTTATTTCTGTACTGATATCATCATTAATCTTACTCTTGTCACGTAAATCATCACCAATCATTCCATTGATCGTACAACAGTTTGCCGAGTGTGGATTTGTGTCAATATCAATACTATTGATATCCGTATCAAGCCATTGACTATCGTTCAAGTTAGTGTTTTTAATATCACATGAACTGTCAAAAGTACATCTAACAAGTTTCATCCCCTTAAGATTAACTTTAGAAGTTACTGAACCTTTTACATTAAAACGTTTAAAATCACACGCAATAAAAATAATATTTTCCAGATCACTTGTTATAATCTCAAAATCTTCAAAATCACAATTAATGAATACTGCATCTTTACATACGCATTCTCTAAACTGAAGATTCTTGAATTTACAGTTTTGAGCTTTTATAGAAGTCTTGTTTTTTGTTAATCTTGCACCTTCAATAAGCTGTCCATCAAATTCTAGTACATCCGTTTGATGAATATAGCCATTCATTTCATCATTTGTTTTAGATTTTACTGGTTCTATTGAGGTCATTTTATATGTTTGTGATTTTTTTATGTCTTTTTCCTTTAAAATCCTATTGATTAATTCTTCTTTTGTTTGATTATCTATCAATTTTCATCATCCTTCCTTTCTGCATCATGGAACAAGTTCCATCATTGATGTATATAAAAAATAAATAAGCCAGCTAATAGAAACAATCCAAAAAGCTATGTTCAATACCCAATATATTTTAAATTTTCCTAAAAATCCTCTTAGTACCCAAAATCCACCTTTAGACGATTTTCTTGCATTACATGAATAACACGCACACACCAAATTTTTGGGATCATTCACATCTTCTATTTTCAAAACCTGAAGTATCTTCTGATATACCTTTTTCTTTTTAACTTTTTTTACTGGAACGATATGATCTACTGTTACATTCTTTTCATGAACAGGCGTTCCACAGTAGACACAAATGTAATAATCTTTAAATACTGGTTTGTTGTTTTCAAAATAGATTTTCCGATAATTATTAGAACGTTCATACTTATCCTCATACATAAAGAATTCTAATTCGTGAACCTTGCAATACTTTTTTACCGCTTCTACTTGTTCTTCCAAAGTTGTATGAGCGCACCAGCAAGAGCAATATTCAGAAGTCTTTTTAAATTTAAAACCCATTTTTTTAAGATCTTCCCTATAATAATAGGTTTCCTTTTTACCATTCCTTATTTCAATATTGTATCCCATATTAAACACAGACATGGAACAAGTTCCATCCTAGCTCAACATCAATCCTTCACCCTCTGAATCTTCAGGCTGATAGCTGTTGTATAAGCTTTCTGCTCCTTTCCTCATAAAATCTTCGTACAAATCAAAGTATTTAACTTCTGGCTTTTCAATATAATCAAATGAATCTTCTAGATTATTTGCATAAAAAGCATATTTATCATATCCTGGAAGCTTAACAAAATAAGGATTATGCCTTTGTGCAAGTATCAACACTTCTCCTAACTGGAAATGTCTCAAGCGATCAACTGGAAAAAGTTTGACATCTTCATACATCTTCTTATCCTTGTTCCACTCTCTTTTGCTTCCAGCACTTTCGGATATTTCCTTTAATGTATCCGCAGAACCAGAAAGAATATAAACAGTATTCATAACATTTCCTTTAATTGTCTTTGCCATATCCTTACCGTACTGCTTATCTATTTGTCCAAAGTCCTGAACAATAAGTGTAATTCTGATACCTCTTGAACGTGCTGCTGTCAGCATGGCATCAATATCTTTAACTGGTGGCATATTTCCAAACTCATCTAGAATCATATTGATTGGAACTTTAAGTCTCAAATTGGCTTGATTACGTGCTGATTTAATCAAAGCTTCATAAACCTGTTTTACAAACATTGTTGAAAGTTTATAATATGTTTTCTTTTCATCATGAACAATTAAAAATATTGCTGTTTTTTCTTCTCCAATCTTCTTTAAATCTATATCATTGCTTGATAATATTCTTTCTATTGATTCATTGGACATTACATCTCTCATCTTGTTTTTAAAAGAACTAAAAAATGAACTTTGTGTATTATCTTCACTTTCCAGATATCCCTTCAAATTTTTTGTTGAACGTGCAACTTTACTTCTGTATCTTTCTAAATAGATTTCAAAAAGCTTCTTTTGTGATGTCATTTCGTGTAATGGATCTTCATCACTTTTAATCTTTCTGTCTCCATCAGTTATCATCTTAAAAATATTAGGAAAATTCAAATAATCATGTTTTTCAGGATATTCATTTTCATCCATTTCAAGAATAAAGTTTGCTGAACCTGCAACCATATCTGAAGCCGTTTCTGTCCATACTGGGCTGTCTTTTGTATTTTCTTCTAAACATAAAGTATTGGCTACATCAAGTATCATTTCAACCGCTCTTGAATAATCAGGTTTTGGCTTGTCATCCGCTGGTGGTATTGGAAGTCCTAACATCTTTGCTTTTCGTTTTTTGCTTTCATAACGCTTTTCCCACTCTTCAACTAAAGGCTTTACCCTTTCTTCTGCTTCTTTCCACTCTATCCAGGCTAGTTCAAGCGGATTCCAGCAATTAGAATATTGTGGATCAACAAAGTTCAAAATATAAGTTTTATATCCTGATTTTTCAAATTTCTTTTTGGTATATTTTGCAAGTTCTCCTTTAGGGTCATTTACGATAACACTCTCTCCAGCAAGTCTTGAAAGTTCCAGCATTTCAAGTACCTCTGTAAATGACTTACCAGACGAAGATGTACCAATAACGAGATTATGATTGTCCCCTGGATCAACATATGCGTGATTCTTGCCAGCAGAAAAAACCAGCCCTGATCTTTTCCATTTCATCTCTCCTCCAATTGAATATTGCTTTCTAACAGGGTGATTGAAATTATATGAACTCAGCAAAGGCACTTTGATTACCCTATCAGAATGAGCTATCTTTTTATAACCATCTTGAATGCCATTTTCCATATTCTTTGTTTTCTTATAGAAATCATTCATTCTTATATCTAATCTGTCTTTTGTGGTAGTTATAATTTTTTCTTCATCAAAAGAGACCTTGATCAATGCTGGTTTAAATTCCTTCAGTTTGGCAACATGAGAAGATCTTTGTTTTTCATCTTTAGTAAGTCTTCTCTTTGACCCTTTTGCAAAAGTCCTGTTAAAAATAACTTCTCCCCAAACAGCCAATACACAAAGCGTACAGAACATGAACACGACCTTCTGATTATTGATAAATAATAAACTGTAATCCAATGTCCACGACATCTTATGCAGAAGCAAAATCTGTATAAGATTGATTGCAGATGTGTAAACCAACGCCATTGTTAGTAGCAGACCAATAATAATACTGTATATTTTCTTCATTATCATATTCCTTTCTTTGTAAAATAAAAAATGACAATCTTTCGATTGCCTCTGTAGGATGGAACAAGTTCCATCCTTAATGTTTTTGTAATTCAATCATCTGATCATAACACTTCATGATTTCATTACTTATAGAATCCTGTTTGATTTTAATTGCTATTGCAACAGAAATATCTTTATCATTCATTGCCTTTTCAAACTGTATGATCAAATCATCTCTTTGAATTTTCAAATCATTGATCTTATTGATAATGTCTTTCATATATGTCTCCTTTATAAAGCAAAAATGAGCTTACTGCTCATTTTTACATTCTGAATTAACAATCTGATGTGATAAAGTTGATATTGCTCTAGCTAAAGTCTTTCTATCAACTTATCGAAACAATTCTACCATAGATGAAGATTTCAAACAAGCTTATGAACTTTCTTAAAATTCTATACTATCATTTTATCACCCTGATTTTTAAATTCTATTGACTTTTTTGTGCAATTTTCTAAATTAATTTTACTTGAATATTAGATTTACCCCTTTAACAGCAATCCATAGAAACAAGATCATCAATAATATAAAAATAAATCCATATACAGAACCTTCTATAAAAGTTAAAATTCCACACATTAGCATCAACAAAGCTAAAACTATTGAATATATCCTTATTACTGCCTTTTTTCTTTTGGTATTTGAGTTATCTGATAAAAACTTCATAATGTACATTCCTCCAAGGATGGAACAAGTTCCATCTTCAATTTATAATTTTTGACCAATATCATTTTGACGTTCCCATTCCATCATTTCTCGATAGATTTCTGAATCAGATATTCCAAAGTTTCTACCTTTTTGCCATCTTCTGGCTCTTTTTATATAATATCCTATCGTTTTCTTCTTTCTATAAAGACTTTCATCAAATTGTGGTTTACTAGTCATTTCAATTAGCTGATTGTCATTTCCCCTAGTTCGTCTTCTTTTCCCTTGTTTATTTAGTTTACCTTTTTCTTTTTCAGTAAGCTCAGATATATTTTTTTTATCCCAATATTTTAACAAATCTCTTCCACTTATTTCCTCCATAAAACTCTTACCTTCAGTATAAACTTTTACTTTTTTATTGGGATCAAAAAAGTAACGAAGTGTATACTGATTTACCTGTTGCCACTGATCCTGTTCCAGGTACATAAATTTGGTTGCTTTTGTTCTTGGTATCCTGCAGAAAATCCTTCCTTTATCAAATTCTTTAATTAATGACTTGTTTATTGTAAAAGCCAAATATGAATCTGCTGGATTAGCACTTGGTACTTGTTGATCGTAATAGGATGGAACTTGTTCCATCTTTGACTTTCCAAGGTTAACCTTTGTGTCTTTTTTCTTTTCATCCCAGAATTTCAGTAATTGACTTCCTTCCATTCTTTCAATATAACTTTTGTTCTGGTCATAAATATCAAATGATCTTTTAGAATCAAAATCAAATTGCCATGTTTCTTCACCAATCTGTTTACAGTTTTCATCGGATAGATACATATACTTTTGACCGCCAGTTCTTGGTATTCTTACAAACAGACCCTGCTCATCAAAATCCTCTATAAGATCAATATTGATAGTAAATCTTTTTTGACTATTTAAATGATACATTTCCTCTAGAGATGGAACAAGTTCCATACCTCCATCGGACTCTCCAGTATTAACCAAACTCTTTTGAATCCTTTTCTTTTTAAAATCTTGAATAATCATATTTCCAATACGAGAATATAATTTATCTATTTCAGTATCTTTTATCGTTGCTATATCAATATTTCCTTCAGGACTTAAAGATTGGTTTTGATAGTTGGCAAGTTTCTCCAGCATTTCTACATAGTTATTGAATAATCCTTTAAATTCCCTGTCATTTATTATTTTTTTAGTAATTGAATCAATTACAGGTTTATATGGCTTCATCACGTATGAGTTGTATCCCAGTCTTCCTTGCTTTGGTAATATGCTATAAAGTTGAGATAAAGTCACAATATTTTTATCAAACGCATTTTTACCAATGGCATTTATCAGTTCATGAAAAGCTTCATCTTTCCTTTTGAATACATTCTTTTTCCATGTATCGTCAATTTCAAATTTGATTTCTTTCATGTGATTCAGTTCAGTAGCAACAATATTCTTCAGTCGCTTTAATTCTTTATCCGTAATCTTTCCCCTGGTTCTTGTTTTATTTTGACCCTTTTCTAACCAGTTAAGGTGTATATGGGGGTGTTGCGTATCAACATGTCTATTTGCCCACCAAACGACATTTTCTTGATCCAATCTCATCATTTTACAAAATTTTGGTATACATCTATCTACAAGAGTTTTATAGTCTTCAGGTGTTTCTAATCCATAACCATTTGCAATCTCTTCGCTTTTTAAAGATATAACAGTCTCCCACCACAAATCTCCATTTTTTGAAAATGAATCACTTAGCATATGTTCAAATTTTTTTCTGTTATCTTCATTGAGCCATCCATCAAACTCACTAATAAAAGTATATTCGTCCTTATCAACATATCCCAGATATCCGCCTTCTTTTAAATTATCAAGTTCACTTGATTTTTCATTTTTATTTTCATCAGAAGTATATTCATAATAACCAACAAGAGCTGCCTGATTCATTGTCCCCTTAAAACGGGAATGAGATGGCGCCTGTTTCCCATATTCAAAAAAACGAACTTTGTTCAATGCAAAGTTATCAGACACGATCATCACCTTCAATTTCAACCGTTATAAGTTTATCCGCTTCCTCATAGACTTCATCAACATCTATATTCAATGCCTGTGCAATTTTTTCATTCAGTAACATTTGTCTTGTCTGATCCATTTGTATCTGATTGAGCTGCTTAGCAATTTTCCTAAAATTTTTCTGTAATGAATAAGAAACAATGCTATCAGCAATCCTTACAAAGAAGCTTGGATTTTTATTAACGACTGCATTGTAATAATAATCAATTGCCTCTTCAACTACAGAATTTTTTGAATATCGTTTACCTTCATCATCTGATTCCTCTTTTTTTAAATTTACAATGGCGTCTAATTTTAAATCAGTTGCTGGATAAAACATAAATGTTCTGTTTTTCTTCAATTCTTTTTTCATTTTTTGTTCCTTTCCTACAATATAAAAAAGATGGAACAAGTTCCATCCTACAAATATGTTTTTCTTTATTTAGTATCTTAATATTAATTTTCTTTAGAATAGATCGTTAATCCCTCTTTAAAAATATTTTTATAAATTGGTGAATTTACCTCAATGCAATGTAATTGGAATATATCAACGTTCTTGCATAAAGTTTCTTCTAAATCTCCTTTCAATGAAAAAAATTTAATTCCTTTCATTTTAGGAGAAACAATACAGAAATCAACATCACTTACTAAAGTTGCTTCATGTCTTGCATAAGAGCCAAATAAAATTACTTTTTCAATTTCATAATATTCAAATATTGATTTTACTTTTTCTTTTATCTCATCTGTACTATAAATAAATTGATATCTTTTATCAGAATAGTATCCTTCATAGATTTGCATATGAATCACCTTAGCTTTCGAAGAGATTATACCATAATATATTTTCCCTCTGTTATAGAACACCAAACAAAAAAGAGCCAAAAGGCTCTTTAGAATCAATTATTTACTTTTTATAACTTAAATATTTTTCTTCAAGTAATCTAAAATTACAACATCTCTTTGCCAAAAAGCTTTCAGGATTGTTCGTTACAATTCTATAAAGCTTTTCAGCACTTGACAATAATTCATGCTCATCAATCAGATCTATTTCTTTTGATAACAATTTCCAATATTGTTTTTTATCTCTTTTATTTTTGAACTCTCTAAAACTTTCTAAGTTTTCAAATGTGATTTCTGTATACATTTCATTTGGAATAGGAATCATATTATTAATATCAATAGCACCATATATTTTTCCTGTTTCATAATTAGTTATTTTATAAAAATCAATATCATTTTTCATAGATATAAATTTTTCTTTAAATGAAGTCAGAGGTGCAAAATATTCTATATCATTTTTAATAAATATAACACCTATAAAACATTTCATACGATTTCCATAGTCAACGTTAGGTATTTTTTTATCCCATTTCTTTAAATAATCAATATATTCTTTTTTTACCGCATACCATTTCATTTTCTTCTCCAAAAAAAATAAGAGGGATAACCCTCATCTTTTAATATCACTTTTGCACAGGTAGTGAGAACCTCTTTATTGTTCACTTTTACACAGGTGGTGAGAACCTCTTTATTGTTCACTTTTTTACAGGTAGTGAGAACCTCTTGATGAGGAATATCCTCTTATAAGTATATTACCACATCTTAGAAAAAATACAAGTTTCTAAATTAAATACAACTTTTTCATTAAGAGATATTTATAAAATTAAATTATTTAAATAATCAATCTATTTTGTTTTGTATTCTTTTTTCATAAAATTATTTATTTCATACCAATTATTTTCATTTTTTAATTTTAAAACCTGATTAAATATTTCATCTGTGTATTTTTCATTACAAATATAATCTTCTTTCATACCTTGTGCATATCCGTAATTTCCAATCAATAACATATCAAGCAAAGCACGAATATGATTAGCAACATTATATTTTTTAGAACAATCTAAATATTTTACTTTTCTATCTTCTTCAATACCATAATCTTTTAAAACTGAATCGTTTGATTCTCTGATATCTGGATGATTCCAGTTTATAGATTTTGAATGCCAGTCTCCACATGTGTCTAATTTGCAAGTTAAGTTTAAAGCATGTATTCCTGTAAGATATTTTATTTTAATCACCCTCTTTCTCTTTTATGAATCTACTTTTTTTAAATAATTTTACAACAAATAATTTTATTTAAATATTTTATTCTTTCATATTAATAAAATATTGATCTAATTCATTTGATGTTTTTTCAAATGCCTCTTTAAAACCGTATAGCTGTTTTAATTCTTTATTTTCTTCTTTTAATGAATTTTGTAATTCTTTAATTTTTTCTTCTTTCTTCATTTTACTTTTTTCTAGCTTTGTAATTTTTGCAGTTAATTTTTTATAGTTGCTTTCCATTTTAATTTTCTCCTTTTCGTTTTTGTTTTAAAATTGTTTCAGCTTTCTTTTCTGTATATTTTCTAAACATTGATTTAGCTTCTACCAATCTTAGAATTTCTGAAGTCTTTTCACTCTTGTCAGGATTTCTATAATCTTTTGAATATGGAAGAAGTTTTAAAATCAATTCAATATCTTCATACATTTCTAATAGAAGATGTTCAAAATCTATTGGACTTGCTTTTTTCTCAGCAGCAATAGCATCTGATATCATTTGCATTCCTTCATCAATTTTTTCAGTAACCTTAGTTTCAAGATTCCCACTGTTTTCATTTGGTTGGATGGAACTAGTTCCATCTATCAATGTTTTGTATGCAACATCAATAATAAAATCAAACATAAGATTCTTACTTTCAAACTTTTTATTTGTTTTAAGATATGTTTCAATTCTTGCTAACTTTATTTCAGTATCTAAAGATGTTCTAAAGGTAAATGCCTTCTTTGATGATGCCATCAAACCACCTCCTTTCTATGAGCTTTAATAGGTGAAAACATGGGTGAAAGCATACCGCAAGGGTGAAATTGTTTTCACCTATTAAAAAAATAAAACGTAGCGTTGCTACGTTGTTCACGAGAAACCACGGTGAAAATGTTTTCACCTAAAAAGTGTGAAACACTTGTGGTTTCTCCTTATCCTGCTTTCAAAAAAATGACATTTTTGGTGCAAGCAAAAAGTGCAAACATTGTCCATTTTTTTGAAGGTTCGTAGACATGTCCGAAGACCTGTTCGTAGACGTTATGATCATATATAAATTTTGCTCTTTTACCTCCCTTCATATCAATAAAAAAAGACAACCGAATACTCTCCGTTTGCCTTTCTTTTCAAAATTCTATACTATGATTTTATCACGTCTATTTTGGAAAACAATTGACTTTTTTGTGCAATTTTTTAAATTATTTTTAGAGCTTTAATTTGTAATATTCTTCTTTTGATTTGTAATAGTCTACAAACATCAATTCATTATTTCCAATCAATTCATAAATCATTTTATCTTCTTTATTCAAATAATATTTTCCATTAAAACTGTTATACTCTTGAAAATAATCCTCACTATAAACACTGTCACCATTTTCCAATCTATCCAAAGCATCAATAAATAAATCAAAATAATCTTTATCAACCACTTCATCATTGATTGTAAATTATTCATTTTCTTCATCAAAATATTTTAAATCATTGTCAAAAATTTGAGGTCTTTTATTAATATTTAAAAACTTTTTTGAAACATGATTTAGATTGGAAAAATAATAATTTCCATCTTGAAACCAATCTCCTAATTTAATAATTTCTCCTTTTTGATTTAAGAAAACTAATCGGCTACCATCAATTAATCTTTCAATCATTGATTGAAAAATTACATTTTTATAAAATTCTTTATCCAAAGAATTGAGTTCAAATAAATCATTTTTTATAAACAATTGAGTATCATTTAAGACTTTATCTTTTCCATTATAATTTCTAATAATACCATTATGCGCTATGCCAAGTTCAGTTAAAATAAATGATTTTCGCAAATCTAAATTATCGTTTGATATTGGATATGGATGACAATTTCCTTTATCTTTCAACCCACTAGTTGCAATTCTAAAATGAATAACTACCCCTTTTTCTTTCAAATGATAAAACTCATTTGCAGTTTGTAATCTTAAATAAAATTCTTCAAATGTCATAAATCCTTTCATTATAACTACTTTATTAGAATTGTTAAACATAAATCCTGCTCCATCAGGATTTCTTTTCCAACAGCTTTCTAAAACACCTTTTGTAGGTAGTTCTATTCCTCTTTCCTTAACTAATATTACACACATTTTAATCACTCCTTGTATAATTTTTATACTTTACACTTTCTAAAAAGAGACAAAGAGTGAAGAAATCAAAGTGGAGATGCTACGCATACTACTTTGATTTCTGTAACGATTTTGTCTACTGTTCGTAGACATTTGCTTTTAAAAAAAGCAACAAAAGCCACCCAAAAAATTTTGCTTTCTTCAAAATTTTTTGGGGCTAATAGAAGTCATTTGTACTATTCTTCGGCTAAAGATTTTCCAAATACAAGACTTGTTGGTCTTAAATTATCTTTACTTGATAATAAAATTGTTTTACTTACTTCATTAATATTTATTCTTCTTTTTTCGGTATTTTGTTCTTCAATATATTTGTTCATCATATGAATAGTTTCCCAGTTATTTTTATACATGATTAGTTTTTTTAATGTAACTAATCCTTGTAAATTTCTTGCAATATTAACAATATTATACATTAAATGGATTCTTGTATTGAAACTTTCTCACATCAAAGTTCCTCGACATAATCTAATTTCTACAGTTTTTGCATTTGTAGTATTAACTACTCGGTATCTATCATTGTGTGCTCCGCCACTTTTACTTTTGTTTTTTGCTACTCTTTTTATTTCTTTTATTTCAGTTCCGTTTGCAGTTTCAAAAGAACACCATTGATTAACACTTGATTGATTTCTTCCACTAATTTTAATCAGTTCATCTTTATATACTTCCATGATTGAGACTATATTTAAAATTGTTTCGTTTGCTCTTTCGTGATCCAAATTGTTCGCTTTTCTTAGATTTCCAACCTTGTTTTTTAATGTTTCAAATTCTTTTGAATTATATCCTAAAGCTTTTCTATTGAAATGAATATGCAATCCACATTTATTTCCTTTTGTTGAAACATAATTCATTTTATCTAACATTTTTAAAAGTTTTTTAAACAAATCAATATGTGCCATATAATAATTCATTGTCATTGGTTGTGATATAATTTCTACTCCTCGTCCAATAGAACTGTCTCTTTCATATACAAACAAATTACCAAATTCTTCTCCCAATTTACAAGCTACTTGTTCAGGACTTAATTGATTTTCAACATAATTAGAATCATCTTCTCTTGCTTCCAATTCAAATCCAAACAAAATATTATCTCTTTCATTTTCATCTTCCATAAAATGATTTTCCCAATTATTAAATCCATGATAACCTAACAAACTCATTTTCTTTATCTCCTTTTCTTAATTGACTTTACACTTTCTAAAAGCACTAGTAGATGTGAGACTGCAAGGTGGAGACGGTACGTACTACCTTGCAGTTGATCAGATACTAGTGAATGTTCGGAGACATTGAATCTAAAAAAGATGGAACTTATTCCACCTGTTTTTTAAATTTTAAAATCAATACTTTAAATCTTCTTCGTATAAGAATAGATATTTTGTTTTAGCCTTATATGATAATTTTTCTTTTTCCTTTCTTAATTCTTTTTCCATTTCTTTAATGTTATTCTTATATCTTTTAATTGTTTTTTTTACTGTGCTACTGCTTATATCTTGTCCACATAAAGGACACTTATCATTATTAATGGATATTCTATTAAGTCTTGAACCGCATTTAGGACATCCAACAAATTTAGATTTATGATTTCGACATCCTTTTGTTCTCTTAATGTATTTTTCTAAATTATTTTCTTCATGATAAATATTCAAATAAATTGTATTTACTTTTATAGTCCAAATGTCCCTATCTCCAACATCTTTATATGGAATTAGTAAACTGTATTTGCCTTTCCAATCTAAACTATCCGCTAATTCTTCTGCTTCTTCAAGACTTTTACATACAGTTTCTATTGAAACGATTGGTAATATATCATTTCCTAAATCAGGATACTCTTCAATATTTCCATACCTTTTTATTTCTTCTTTGATTTCATTTTTAGCATAACTTAATTCACTTTTGCTATCTAAACAATACATACCTCTTATCATTTGTACATTTCCCCAACTCATTTTTATGTCTCCTTTTCTTAATTAAACTTTACACTTTCTAAAAGCACTAGTAGATGTGAAACTGCAAGGTGGAGACGGTACGTACTACCTTGCTGTTGATCAGATACTAGTGAATGTTCGTAGACATTGGATCTAAAATAGAAAGATGGAATTTGTTCCATCTCTATATTAGTTTTGATAATTGATTACTACATTTAAATCATTTATTAAGCTATTGACTAATTCATCTATATCCTCACATTCGCCACTTTGTTCAAGTAACTCTTTTGTTTTTTTCAATGCTCTTAAGTTAGTTTTCAATCTCTTAAAAATATCATTTCTCGTAATATTTATTGTTGTATTTTGTTGTGAAGATGTACTGTTGTTTTGTTCAACTTTAGCAATCACTTTTGCAACACCTCTTCCACTCATACCAATCTTACTTCCTATCCAGTCTCTTTTTGTTCCGCTTGGTCTTTCTTCCAAACTATTATAAATTTCTTCCCATAGTTTAATTTCATGATATCTAACTTCCATACTCTTTTTACGTTGTACATTATTAGACATTATCAATGCCTTTTCTTCATTTTCATTTTGTGGTTTTTCAACAATAGATAAATTAATATATCCATCTCCTTTACCCTCTTCTAAAAGTTTAGATATAGCTAAATAACGTGTATGTCCACCTAGTAGAGTATAACGACAACCATCAATATCGCCATTTTCATCAAAATCATCAAGATAGGCAATCGCATTTTCCATTTGTCCATTTTCCAAAATAGATTCTTTCAAACTGTTGATAACATCATCTTGATATTCATAGAAATTGAGCTTGTTCATTCTTACTTCTTGAATATTAACTCTTTGTACTGTTCCTAAATCCCTACTCATTGATTCAAATAAACTCATAATTATTATCTCCTTTTTTGATTTAAACTTTACACTTTCTAAAAGCACTATTGGATGAAAAATAACAAGGTGGAGACGTGAAACGTACTACCTTGTTATTGATCAGACAATAGTGAATGTTCGGAGACATTAGATTTTTAACCCAAAACAAAAAGATGGAACAAGTTCCATCCTATTTCTCATGTTTTGAAATCATTTTTTCATTTTCCATCTTCATAATATTTAATTTTTTAATTTTTTTATTATTCATTAATCCTATCTCGCTTGCTAATGAAAGCATCCCATCAATTCGATCTATTGTTGCATATTCACTAACAGTATCAATAATCTTTACCTTTTTTAAGGTTATTAGTTGGCTTTCTAATTCTTCTTTTACATATTTGTACGCTCTTTTACTTCTCTTCATTTTCTTATCTCCTTGGTTTATATTGTAAACAGTACTATAACTATCCACAATATTCTTCAAACAATAATAAATATTTTGTTTTAGCTTTATTCGAGCATTTTTCTTTTTCAATACGTAATTCTTTTGTGATTCTTTTGATGTTATCTTTATATCTATTGATTGTATTTTTAGTAGTTTCACTTCTTAAATCTTCTCTACATACGGGGCACCTACAATTATAAATATATTCTTTATTGATTTTTGAACCACATTGAGGACATCCAATGTATTTAGATTTATAATTCTTACAATCAGTCTTTTTAACATATTCATTTAACTTTGTTTCTTCTTTTTTAATTCTTTCATGTAGATTTTTCATTTTCTTTGTTTCCTTAATATTATCTACATCTTTGAAAGGAATTAAAAGGTTATATTCTCTTTCCCAATTTAAACTATCCGCTAATTCTTTTGCATCTTCATAGCTTTTACAAATAATTTTTCTTTGAACGATAGGCAGCAAATTTTCACCTAAATTTGGAAACTCTTCAGTATCCCCATTATTTCTTACTGTACTTCTAATATAATCATGCGCATATGCTAAATCCTTTTTTGACATTCCATTTAAAATTAATTCTCCATTTAACCAACTCATTATTTTTTCTCCTTTAGCGGTTACCTATTTCTTATTAAATATAAATTCTTATTCTTCTACATTTAAAATTAAAGTATTATCTTTGATGTTAAATGTTTTTATATCCATATTTAAAATTTCTTGTGGTAATGAATCCACGTATCCTTTAAAGATATTTTTCATCTTATTGTACGAAAATACTTCTACAACTGTACGTTCATTAACTATTTTAATAATCATATCTACAACTCTATCCATCATATTTTCTCCTTTGTTTTATATTATTGAGGCTTTCCCCTCGCCTCACCTTCTAAAAGCACCAGGAGCGAAAAAAGCAAGGTGGAGACTTGTACGACCTTGCTTTTTTGGATCAGCGAACTGGTGAATGTTCGTAGACCTTTCTTTTTAAAAAAATAGAATGGAACAAGTTCCATCCTTCTGTTTCACCCTTTTCATTTTTTATTTAGATATATTAGATATATAAGATAACTTCATCTTTAGTAATTATCATTGAATTAGATTTTTTGAAATCTATTAAGTGGTGAATTACTGTGCCAATTGTTTGATGCCCCCACCATTGAGGAAATTGCTTTTTAAATTCATTAGCCATTTCTCTTATAGTGGCTGCTCCATTTCTTTTAAATCTTATTTCCATTATGCCTTTACTCCTTTATTCAATATTTGATTTTCCCTCGCCTCGTTTTCTAAAAGCACCAGGAGCGAAAAAAGCAAGGTGGAGACTTGTACGACCTTGCTTTTTAGATCAGCGAACTGGTGAATGTTCGTAGACATTTGTTTTAAAAACAATAAGATGGAACAAGTTCCATCCTATTGTTCAAAAAATTTATACATTAGCTCCCTTCTTTCGTCTTTTCCCATAATCTTTAATTCTTCCAACGATATATCACAATTAGATAAAAAATATGATATATCTTCAACGGTGAGTCGTTCGCCAGTTTTGTCATTTTCATCAAGATAGATTTCATAAGCAATCTCAATAATCTCTTTTGCTTTTTTATAATTAAAGTCATATGATTTTGATAAATGATTTATTTCGATTTTCTTATTCAAATCAATATCATTATTGGTATTTTCTATATAACAACAAATTGCCTCTTCTTTGATAGACGTATAAATAAGACTGAACTCCCATCCTTGATTATTACTATAAATACCTTTTGCAACATTATATATTTTTGATATGTCATTTTGTAAAACAGCAATATTCTTTTCATAATCTCTTTTGATGACACTGAATGAAGTATCACCAACATAAACTTTATTTATATCTTTATTCATTTCATTTAACATTCTTTTTGATTTTCTACCACAAAAGTTAGATAAATCTTCTAATGCAGTTGGATGACACTCAAACCATTCAACCATTTTATTTTTTAAATTATCCATTTTCTTTTACCTTCCTTAATTAAAATTTTCTTAATTTCATAGATGCAAGTTTTGTATTAATATCAACAAGGTCATAATATTCATTTTTTAATTCTTGCTTTATATTTTCTCCTCTATTGTTCTTAAATGATGTATTCCACTCTTTCAAAACGTGGTTCATTTTTTCATTGATTAATTGTTTAGTAAAATTGAATTTGCTTGTTTCTAGTCTTCTCATTTTAGTTCCTCTTTTCTTAATTAAACTTTACACTTTCTAAAAGCACTAGTAGATGAGAAATAACAAGGTGGAGACGGAACGTACTACCTTGCTTATTGATCAGATACTAGTGAATGTTCGTAGACATTGGTTCTAAAATAAAAAAAGATGGAACAAATTCCATCTTCGCAATAATATCGTAATTATATCAATTGTTATTTTTGAGAAGTTATCCTTTTATAAGCTTCCTTATACACTTGTTCATCTTTTCTAGCTCCAATAACTATAATTGTCATTTTACCATCTAATTCAACTAGCTCATAAACAATTCTAATTCCTGATTTTTTCAAGACGACTTTATATAATCCTGTTAAGTCCATATTATTTTTATTGCCTAAAGGCTTACCATAACCATTTTTAAAAATAGACACAGGATTCTTTTTTACTTTTTTTATTGCTTGTAATACTTGTTTTCGCAAAGAACCATCTAATTCCTTTAAGTCTTTACGAGAATCGTCAGTCCATTCTACTTCCCATTCCATATTATTCAAACTCAATTTCTTCTTCGTTTAAGTCGTCTTCACTAATACCAAATTCTTCCATAATTTGTTTTTGCGAATATCTTTTTCCATTATCTTGAGCAATTCTTTCTTGAGCCATTTCATAAAGTTTAGCATCTTCAATTTTTTCAATAAGGTTTAAATAATCTTCTGGAGATATCAATATACATTCTGGAACATTGTTCTTTATAACAATTTTTGTACCATTCTTTTTTACATCATCAAATATCTTTCCTGCTAGTCCTTTATTAAATAATGATATTGAAACTGTACTTTTTAAAAGATTCGCTATATTTCTAATTTCCATAGTATCACCATCCTTACAACTATTATATTATTCAATTAATAAAACATCAATAAATTTATTGATATATTTATTGATGTATTTATCAATACTCGATAATATTCTTATAATAATAATCTTAACAATATTACTGCTCAATAAACATAATAATTAAAAAACTTAAGAAAATTCTTTTTCCTCCTTTCCACTTTCTAAAAGCACCAGGAGTGATAAAAACAAGGTGGAGACTTTGTACTACCTTGTTTTTTCTAATGATCTGGTGAATGTTCGTAGACATTACCACAAAGAAAATAAGATGGAACTTGTTCCATCTTATTACGCATTCACTAACATTTGTGAAGTAAACAAAGCAACTAATTCTTCAACTTTTGGCGAAACATTACTTACTAAATTCATTATCATTTCTTTTTCATCATCATATTCTTCAATAGGACATTTATATTCACATTCCATTTCAAAGATAACATTGTTTTCTTCTTTACAAGTAGTTCTAAACCACAACATTATTTTATCATTCTTAAGACTATAACTTACACTCATTATACAATTTACATTTTCAACATTTCTTACCTTTTTTTCAGTTGAATTTAATTTTACATTTAATAAAGTAGTATTATTACTATTTATCATCTTCTTCATCTCCTTTAAAAAAGCATATCCAATATACCATTGACAAATAAAACAACAATTTTCGAAGCTATCAAACTACAACCCATGAGAGTTAAAAGTCCTTTACCACTTAAATTTTCAAATTTCAAATTTTCCATTTTATTATCCTCCATATTTTTCTAAGGCTTTTCCCTTGCCTCACTTTCTAAAAGCACTATTGGATGAGAGATAACAAGGTGGAGACGTGAAACGTACTACCTTGTTATTGATCAGACAATAGTGAATGTTCGGAGACATTTCAAAATTTAGTAGATAATACTAATTATCTACTAAATCTTCCATATTCGTTATGATATTTGCACCTTCCTTTATTAGTTTGTTATTTCCTTTAAATTTACTGTCATAAGCTGTTGGAAAAACATAAACATCTTTATATGCTTCTAACGCATATGATGCTGAAACCATAGATTCACTTTTTATTCCACTTTGAGTAACAATCACTTTGCTACACAATCCTGCACTCATTCTTCTACTAAACATACAACTTTTTTTTGTTTTTCTTTTTTTACCAGGATATTCACTTATAACTAATCCATTTTGTTGAATTGAATCTATTAGTATTTGATTAGTTTCACATTCAATACCATCATTTAATACAACAATAACCTCTTTGTTGTTTTCTTGAACTGTATCTACCACTACCTTTTCAATTCCCTGATTATTTTCTTCAATTAAAGTAACATCATTCTCAATTAATGTTTTTACTACTGACTGTGTTATCTTCTTTCCATACTCATCATTTTTCTTTGTTCCTACTATATTAACCAAATCATTATTTAACAGTTCAAGGTTTCCTTTATAAAATAATACAAATGGTGGACATTTAATGTATTGTAATGCATATGGATAATCCTCCGAAATAATTGTAGTATAACACCATTCAACACTCTCTAATGCCTTTTTTCTCTCTTCTTTCGTTACTATTTCTTTTTTTTGCAAAGCTTCTAAAATTTTCATGAAATCTCCTTGATACTTCAATGAAAAATATACCAGTATTTCTTCCATTTTCTTTTCCTCCAAAGTTTTTAGTTTCTTAAGGCTTTTCCCTCGCCTCATTTTCTAAAAGCACCAGGAGTGATAAAAACAAGGTGGAGACTTTGTACTACCTTGTTTTTTTCTAACGATCTGGTGAATGTTCGCAGACTAATAGAAAAATAAAAAGATGGAACTTATTCCATCTTCTAATGATAACTTATAACCCTCTAATTATATTCACATAATCTTGCTTTTGGTCAGTAAATGCATAAATAGTGACTTCTTTTTTATTTTCATTAACTTTATAAAAAGCTAAATTTTTTTCTAATATAAGAACTCTATACCCTTGTCTTTTTAAAACAGAATATCTAGGTACTGTTCCAATATATGGATTATCTTCTAAAAGTTTAATAGTATTCTCAATATAATCGAGTTTTTTTATTGCAAATTCATTACCAAATTGATTTGCCAAATATAAAACAGTATGTCTGATTCCTTCATCTGCCTTATCAGTACGAATAATAGTGTATTTCATATTACTCACCTTTTAAAAGCATTCTTAAATCATCAAATGTTTCACTTATAGGAGCAACACGTCCATTTTTCACATCATCCTCTGCTTCAGCAAGCGTTTCTAACAACTCAATTCTTGCTTTCATAGTTTGATATTCCTCAAATGAAAGAGACACAGTATCTCCTTTTCCGTGAACTGTGATTATAACCGCTTCTTTGTCTTCCCTACATTGTTTAGAAATTTCATTATAATGATTTCTTAAATCTGCTGATGGTCTTATTGTTTCACGTAAATTTGACATATAAAAACCCTCCTATCTTTATTATAGTCAAATTATATCATCCTATGTCTATATCATCAATATAATATTAGCATTTACTGACTCTAGCCTTTTTCCTCCTTCCACTTTCTAAAAGCACTATTATTTGATGGGATACAAGGTGGAGACTTGTACTACCTTGTGGCCAATCAAATAATAGTGAATGTTCGTAGACCTATAGAAAAATGAAAAGATGGAACAAGTTCCATCCTACCACTTATAATGTATTTTTATTTTGTAATTGTTCTTTTGCTTTTCTAAGTTCAAATATCCACATCTCAAATTGTGAATGTAGCATTCTTCCTATGTTGTATAATTCATTATCATAGAAGTCATTCATACAATCGGAAAAATCATTATTTTGTTGAATCTTTAAGATCCAATCATTAATTGTATTGGAAGTATAAATAGCATTTAAAATTAAAAATGATTGTTTCAAAACTGATTCATTATCTTTTTTTGTGAAAATATCTTTATCTTCTACACTTATCCATTCACTATATTGTTTAGCTAAACTAATTACCTCTTTCGCTAGTTTAGCTGCTTCATATTCATCATAATCATAATAATTTAAAGTGATGATTATATGATCTGTTATATCCTTTTCTGCTTTTTCCTGATCTAATACATATTTTTCTTGAAAGAAAGCCTGGCACTTTTCTGCAAAATATTTTGGGCTTGTGTTTCCCCAATCATAATTCCATGTCGGTTCCCATGTTGTAGAAAATACTGCACAGCCAGTATCTCCACTGACAAAAATCAAATTTTTTCTAAATATAAACTCAGTAGACCACATAATTGAATCAGGTCTTTTAAATGTTAAAACCTGTGTTTCTTCATCTAACTGCTTAAATGTTGCAACATGATCTTTAAATCTCCTTTCATACATATCTATTCTTTTATTATCCATAATTTATTCCTCCTTATTTCTGGTTCACTTTCTAAAAGCACTAATGAATAGAAAAGAACAAGGTGGAGACGTAACGTACTACCTTGTTCTTGGATAATCATTAGTGAATGTTCGTAGACTTTATGACTTAAAAAATGCGAAGGTTATACTTTTCGTTTTACTTATATTGATGAATTTTCATCAAAGTTAAACTTTTTATCATTTTTTAGTAGCTTTTCAAAACAAATAATATGTTTATCTATAAGTTGTCCTTGCAAATATAACTCTTGAAGATTATTTAATATTTCTTCTCTCAAATTTGATTGTTTATCTTTAATATTATACTTCTTGTCTGAAAAATTATTACCAACATCCACAATATCATCAGCAAAAAAACCTAATAATGCAGCTCCATTTACAATCAGTATTACAAATATTGTATGATTTCTAAATATGTAATATAAACCTGCAGCTATACAAAAATACGCTATCACAAAACCAGCAATCGCAATATATTTCTTATTTTTTTTTGTTTTTTTCTCATTAACAATTTTTTCTTCATAAAGCAAATTATTATACTCAACAAACCAAAATCTAGCATATATATTAACTAAATCTTTATCAGTATATCCTCCTTCATGCTTGTCAGAATCTCCACATATTGAGGAACAAAATTTTTTTGCATTTTCGATATGATCTTCATACATATAGTTAACTAATTTTCTTTTGATTCTAAACATATTTTCATTATTGATACACTGTGTTTTTTTGAATTGTTCTTTTGTTTTCTTTGAAATATACAAAACCACTACATATAGATCTATTCCAAACGAGATTGCTGCAGTCAATAAATCACCATTTGAAAACCCTATTGAACATATTACTATTAAAATATATATGAATATTAGAACATAAATAGCTTTGATAGAAAATTTTATTTTTTTAAAATTTTTTTCTGCTTCTTCATCTTCTTTCTGAATTAATTCAAATTCCTTAATCAACTTCTCAGAATTGCTTCTTGAAATACTTTTTTTATTATACTTTTTTTTCATTAAATATCTCCTTTCTCACCATTTCTTATTTATTATATAATATTTTAATATTTCATTATAGACTTGGACAGTTCAACCTAAATGTTTTTTTATAAAATTTCAAAAATGTCTTCATATTTTATTATCCGATCAACAACTTGAATAAATCTTTTGTTTATGTCATTCTTAGCTACGTAACCCGTTTTTAAAAGATATTCATCTTGATTGTAGTAAATAAGTGAAATAATACTGCCTTCTTCTATACTTTGTACTTTCCAATTAAGCTCAAACAATTGATCCTCAGATAATGTTTTTCTTTCAATTCTAATTACTGTTTTTTCTTTTTCATGTATCATTTCTTTAAAACCTTTCAATGCATCATACGCAATAAAAAGTTTCGCCCTATTTAATTTTCTTTTAGATTGCATTATGACCTCCAATTAATTGATTTCTCATTAAACCAGTTGCATTTTCAAGTTTATTCATACCTTTCATTATGGAATTTGTTCCATATTTAGTTTGTATTAATATTATCGCCTTTTGTACATTCTTTTCTTTTTCTAGTTTCTCTATATCAGTAAAAAGATCATAGCTTTCAAATCTTTCATTCATAACATTATGAAATGAAATACCAATTTGCCTTATTGGCTTATTTGCTGTTACCTTTTCCTTATATAAGATTATAAATTCATCTCTTATTGTTTTTAAGGAATTTGTTCGTACTGTCATTTTTCTTTGACCACCAGAAGAACCTCCACCATTTCTCTTTGAGTAAGCAACACATATACTTACACAGTCAGTTACCTTATGTTCTTTTACAAGTCTTGTTACATTAGTATCTACCATTTCCTTCATTACCAGAAAAGCATCCTCATAATTATAATCTTTAGTTAAAATTTGTGAATTACTTAAAGAATTTGTTTTAGGAACATAAGCCTTTATATCAGCAATAGTTGTTGGTTCTTTACCTAGCGCATGATCTATCATGTATTCTGCATTAATCCCAAATTCCTTGTAGAGTTTTTTCTGATCATAATGCGCTAAATCGTACATATCATATATTCCTAACCTATTTAAATGATTGGAAATGCCTTGTCCAATATGCCAAAAATCCGTCAAAGGTGTGTAATGCCATAAATATTTTCTATACGTATTTTCCGTAAGCATTCCAATATTATCATCAACGTGTTTAGCAATTATATCCATAGCAATTTTAGCGAGATATAGATTTGTTCCAATGCCAACTGTCGCTGTTATTCCCGTTTCTTCAAAAACAGCAGATATCAACATTTCAGCAAATTCTTTAGGCTTCTTTTTGTAATATTTCAAATAAGATGTTATATCAATAAAACACTCATCAATCGAATATACATGCACATCTTTACTTGATACATATCTTAAATATATACCATAGATTTTAGCAGAATATTCCATGTACATTTTCATTCTAGGTTTTGCAATGGTATAAGGAATATCACCTGGTATATCTTTTGTTCTGCATCTATTTTTAATACCTAGTTTCTTCATTGCTGGTGTTATCGCAAGACACAAAGCGTTTTCGCCTCTTGTTTTATCAGCAACTACTAGGTTAGTAGTAAATGGATCAAGATTTCTTTTTGAACATTCGCAACTTGCAAAAAATGATTTCAAATCTATACAAATATATATTTTTTTCATTATTCACCACCTCAACTACATCTTATCTCATCTCAACTTTAAATAATCTTCGTATACTTATTTTAAATCCTTTCTTACGTAGGTAATTAGCTAAATAGAAAAGATGGAACAAGTTCCATCCTATTTTTCATATTTTGAAATCATTTTTTCATTTTCCATTTTCAAATCTATGATTTCTCATTTTCTAAATTTTCCCATAAAAGCTTTTGACCACAGTTGGAACAATAATTCATTCCTAATTGGACATCTTTTTTACATCTAGGACAAGTTCCTGTAATCCATTCTCCAAGTAAGGGATTACCACCATAATGAATATCATTTTCATCTTTAATTTCAAGTGGTATACATGATTGCCTATTAACTTTGTATCCACATAATTCAGCAAATTCATCATTTGATAATTCTAATGCTTTTGCTATAGTTAATAAATAATCAATACGAGGGTTTTTTGTTTTTTTGTTAAGTATTTTACCTAAATTGGATTCATTAAGACCTGTCCTTTTGCTTAATTGATAGACAGTTATTCTTTTGTGCTTTAAATATTTAATTAGAAATAAAGTGTTCATTTGCTACTCCTTTTATGAAATATTTAATATTAAACAATTAGCTATTATAAAATAGCTAATTTTTCTTCTTTTTTAATGTTGGTATTTTTAATAAGTTTTTCTAATTCTAAACATGCATTATATTGAGAGTTAGAAATAGAATTAATAATCAAAATATTTTCTTTATTTTCTCTCTCAATATATTTGTAATAATAAATCATAGTTAAATCTTCTTTAAGAGTGATATAGTTTTTTATTTTTCTTTTTTTTACTTTAAAGTCTTCTTCATTAAATATATATTTCTTTTCAATGATATTTTTACTTGTCTCATCTACATCACCAATTAATAATGTTAGATGCTTTTGATCATAGGACAACTCAACATCCTTTATATTGTCTTTACCGCAGTATATTTGATTAAATAATATTAATAATATTTCATTATCATCAGTCAATATAGTGTATAAGTGTTTAAGAATACTTGTTTGACTTTTAGAAAAATGTAAACTTTTATATTCCATCTTTATCATCCTTTCTATATCCACATAATTCAGCAAATTCATGATCATCCAGATCAAGTGCTTTTGCTATTTTTAACAGTGTGTCAATTCTTGGATTTTTTACTTTTTTATTTAACAAATCAGTTAATCCACCACTACTAATCCCTGTAATTTTGCAAAGCTTGTATCTTGTAATCTTTTTTTTATTAAGTAGTTCTTCAAAAAAATTTTTATTCATTATGTTGTTCCTTTCTTAACTTTTTGCGTAACTCACTATAATGAGCTATAATAAACTCTATAAGAGGTGATTTATATGAATATTACAAACGGAATTAACAATATAATAAACATATACAAAGAAAGCAATTACGAGGTTGTTCGCTACAATTTTAACTACAACAATCACAAAGTGTCTCTATTTTATAGCTCTTTACATGGTTTAGATACACAAATCCATATTAAATTTTATATTGATAAAAATCAGTACTTTCTACCTTTTGATATTGAAACAAAATATTATAATAACTCCACTATTAAGACCATAAATCCATATTTAGGCGATTACTATAAATATATAATGCCTATTTTCAAAAAAAACGAACGTTCTCTTGTACCATTTTTTGAATATTTATTTTCAAAAATAGAAAACATTAACATTACTGAAATTGAAAACTACAATTACGAACAATTAAAAAAACATGTCAAACGTATGCAATATCCAAAAACATATAAACCATATTTTGAAACAACAGTAACAGCAAATATCAGCAATAAAATGGAAGAAAAAATAAGAAATATCTACGGTCTAAAACAGTCTAAAATTATCATTGAGTTTCTACAAAATAATCATTTAACACTCCGTTACACTAACGATATTGAAAAAGCAAAATCATTAACTCTATTATTGAAAAAAACATATAATTTGAACCTAACAATTAAATAATTTTCGATATTCTATTATTAATTTGTTTGCATCATCAATACTTCTTTTTCCAAAAAAATAATTATAATATTTTACTTGCTCATTAGTTAAACTAGTAAAATTGAAATTTGTAATTATAAAATCACCATAAATTGCTGCGCCACTATTATGCTTCTTTTCTACCATTGCATATAGTGGTCTATTTATTTCCTCATTGCTTCCATATTGCTCATATCTACCAATCCACATGCAATCTCTTACTAAATCTAATTTTGTAGCATATACAGATTGTGATCTACAATATGCAATATCATTTTCATTTAATATTCTAAATTTTCTTCCAAACATTTTTGTTATAACATTAGGAATATTATTTGTTTCATGAATTTGAGGCAATTTATTTTTCTTTATTAACAAATATTTCATCCTAATCATCCTTTCTATATCCGCATAATTCAGCAAATTCATCATTTGTTAGATCAAGTGCTTTTGCTATTTTTACAACAGTTGTCATTTGTGGCTTTTTTGTTTTTTTATTAATTATTTGATTAAGCCTTCCATCACCAATACCACTAATTTTTGATAGCCTATAAATACTAATTTTTTTTTGAATTAAATAATTTTTTAAGAAATCTACATTCATAATCTCAACTCCTCTTCTTTTTTATTTGACTACCTACGTTCTCGTAGTTATAATAAATTCATATCTTATGAAGGATGGGATTTTATGGACAACATTTTAAAAAACATTACTGTATTAAGAAATGATATGAAATCAAAACAATGGATAATCACAGCTTTTGACTTCACATATAATAATATAAGTTACATAGTTATCTTTGAGTGTTTAGATAAAAGTATTGAAAAAAATAAATATTACATCTCACAGTTAACATTTATAAATACTGAAAATAATAATAAGTTAGTTACACTAGCAAATAGTATACGTTTTTCTATAAGCATAGTAGAAATTAGACGATTCTTCCAAGTTAATTATGTTGAAAATCTAGGGAATTTTGAAGAACAATTTTATAAATATTTTTCAAATTTTATTCCAACAACATTTCATAGACCCACAGGTGAACAATTAGAGCATGTTATCAATGTTCTTAACAACAGAGACAATGATAACAATAGATATTGTTACGCTGTAAGAAGAAATGGTAAATCTAAAAATGAAAATCAAATGAAACGTACGATATATAACGACAATAAAACTAGATTGTTACGTCCAAGTTTATATGATCATTTTAAAAATGATAAAACAATTAGTTTTTGTTATAAACCTTTACCAAGTGACGAAAAAGACGATAACATTATTATTTTAAATTTTTCAAAGAATCAGAATAATTAATTATATTTAAGACATCTTTAACTTTAAATCTATCAGATTCTATTTTTTTCAAGTCATCACTAATTTTTTCTTTTGAATAATTATTATCTAATTCATTATGGATATCGCCAAAATCATACACAAGTAATTCAACTTTTAATATTTTTTTATCGCAATTTATTGTCAATATTTCATTTCTTTGTTCTTCAAATTTCGGATTGTCATACTCTTTTAATGCTGATAAGATTTCAAGTAGTGTAAATCCCTTTTCATTTTTTAATTTTAATATTTCATCATATAGTTTTTCTTTATCATTACCTGTAGCCAATGTTTCAACATTATATATAAAATCCTGTTTATCTTGTTTTATCATTTTCATCATCCTTTCTATATCCGCATAGTTTAGCAAATTCATATTCATTAAGATCTAATGCTTTTGCTATTTTTACTACTGTTGAAATTTGAGGATCTTTTCTTTTATCATTAACTATGTTCCAAATACTTTTATTATCAATATTAGATAATTTACTTAACTTATACATTGATATATGCTTTTTTTTCATTATATTTTTTAAATAATTGCTATTCATTTAAAGCTTCCTTTTTAATTATATTGCTAATTTCTTAAAAAAATCTTATTACTAAATAGAAAATACCTATTGAAGTTAGAAACATAAAAATAAGAGATAAATATTTCTTTAATAGTTCTTTTATCACTGGTTCTAAAAATAAATAACCAATAAATAGTATTGGAACAGGCATCATATAACGTGATAAAGTATGTATTAATAAATCATTGACATAAGAATCACTGTTATAATTCATTGCGTGTATATTTATTACATAAAAAAGAATAATTGATAAAATTAATAAAATTAATAATTTAAGTGTTTTTTTGTTTTTCATAACGTTTCTCCTTTATTTAATATTGTTTGAATTTTTGAAGTTATTTACTTCATTTTCTACTTTTTTTAGAAGTTTCTTTTCTTTTTCTAAATCTTTTTCATTTGCATCAGGTCTTTTTATATAAAACTGAAGGGCATGTTTTATAATTTGGATATCTCTATAATAAGTTGACATTTTATTTGATTCCTCTTTTATCGTTAAAATTGTATTTGCTCCCCATAGCAACACCTAATTCATATCCCTCAGTGCTATTTCTTTTAAAATGTGATGTGTTAGTTTTACAATTGTTATCTATATATACTTTAACAGCAGGAGGTAGATCAATAATTGAAACTTCAAATTTCTCTTCTTCTTTTAATTCTATGAATCCTTTATCTAATTGAGTTTTAATTCCCGAAGCAAAACCTTCACACCAATTTCTTTTAAATATTCTAAAATCCACTTCACCTATATAGCACGTTTTTAAATCAATTAAAGTATCTTCCATGTAATCAAGTATAGGTAATGCAATTTCTTTACATAGAATAATATCATCATTAAATCCTATAATTCCTAAATAAGCTTTTGAATTTAATTTTCCATTATAGAAAGCCTGGGTTTGACAATATTCTGCTATTGACATTAAAGTCCAAACTAAATAAGCTGTATATTTCTTTTCAAAATAATATTCTTCGACATTTTTAGATGAATCATCTTTTTCAATAATATCTTTTCTATCAAGTTTATATTTAAACATCAGCTTTTCAGCACGATACGCTGCTAACTGAATCTCTTGATCAGAAGCTGAAGGATCTTCAGCAATAGCTAACAATTTTTTTATTTTTCTAACAACGTCATCCAATTCCATAGTATCACCTCGATATTTCAACAATTTTATTTTCTAATACTACTATTTAACAAAACGATAATTTGTTCTCTTTTCTTCACTTATAATAATTGCTTTACCTTTCTTATATGACAATATCATATGTACAACATCAAATATAAATAGACCAGCAAAACAAATAATTCCTATCCAAAACATCATAATAAATACTTCAGTCAATAATTCTAAACTCATTACCCTATTTTTTAAGATTGTTCGGTAAAAAATATCTACTATCAACAATGTTAAAATAGATAATATTTCTCTAATATTTCTTGTTTGTGTAAAATGATTTTTTATTAGAAAAAACAATTCAATCATAACCATTGCAAAAATGATAATTGGTATTATACCTGTGACATTTTGTTTTAAATCAGTATTAGGTATTTTTAAACAAGCAAAGCCATAAAATGCTACAGATAAAATATACATTTGTGAAGCCATATAACAAATTTTTCCAATATCTTTGATAAAGTTTTTTATTGTTGGTACTATAAATTCAATTATTGATGTTTCTTTATCAATATGACATGTTGCTGGATTTTCTTCATTTTCTATAGGTGTTTCTTTTGACCAAATTTTCATTTGAGATATTCCATATTTATTTTCTACAATCCATTTTTTAAATTTCATTTTCTTCTCCCTCACTATTATTTCTTAATGATACATATTCCAAATTATAATAATTTGAAATAACATAATTTAATGTTATTGAATCATATTTTGAATCACTATTTTCTTTAGCGTAATCAAGAAGAAAATGTAATTCAGCTAGACTTTTTTTAGCCAGTTCATTTCGAGTTTCACTTTCTCTTGTTTTTAACAAATCTAAGAGATAATTTTGAATTTTATCTAGCAGATCCTTTTGTTTTATGCTGCCCGACATTGCTCTGTTTACATCTTTTTCATTTAAATCTAAAGTTTCAGATAAATCTTTTATATTCAAATTACACTTTTCTAATATATGTTGTATTTCTTGTATCTGTTCATAATTTTGTTTAAAGAAAAACATAACCTTTTTGTCTCCTTTCAAAGATGGAACAAGTTCCTTGGTTAGCTTAACAATGACTTTTGATAGACCATATCGTATTTGTAATAATCATTCTTTCCAACCAACTTAAAATTATCAATGACTTTTCGTGTTTTAAAATGATACTTTATAATCCATAACGCATCATAATCTTTAAAATATCCCACCTGCTGCATTATTTTACAATAAGATAAAGCATCTTCTTCATTTGAAAACCAAAACTGATTAGACCAGGCTGTATCATAATCAATTTTTCTTCTATTCATCTTATTTTCTTTAATTGCATGAATCTGATATAAAATCATATTTTCTCCTTTCTAGGATGGAACTTGTTCCATCCTATTGTTATATATAATAATCCTCTGATTAGTATTCAAGATCTTTTATCTTCTCATTGATTTCTTGTACTAAATCAAATATATCTTTTGGTACTGTTGAATCATCACCATAGTAATGATTAATTTCTTCAATTAACTCTTTTAATTTTCTTTTAATTGCTGATGTTTTAAAATCTTTATTGAGTACAATATCATCAAATTGATTACAATATTTTTCATACATATCTTTAGTAATTTCTTCTCTTGCATCTTCAAAAGTCGCTTCTTCATTAATTTTCTTTAACTCTTTCAACTTTCTATTTACATCTTGAATTTCTAAAGATGTATCAGCAATTACCATTACTTCCTGCATTGTATATCCAAGAGTTTCAATCAAGAAGTATCCAATATGATTGAGTTCCTTTGCTTGTCTTTCATATGTTTTTACAGCTAGATCACGGTCATTAACCAGCTTTTTGTAATCTTTTTTCATTTCTAAATAATTTTCAGCAGCCTCAGCTACAGTTTTGATTGCATCAATTTCTTCATCATTATCAGTATAATGAAATGATACTTTCATATCCTTTGATGTTCTATTTAGGGCTTCGATTGAATCTTTTAATTTAATAATTTCTTTTTCCATAATAATTAGTATCCTTTCTATTTTTCGAAGATGGAACTTGTTCCATCCTTTATCTGTCTTGCTCTACTAATGCTACAAATCCATTGTATGAATAAATAATATAACTTCCTTCTAATTCAAGAGCGACCTCATTTCCACAGTCGTAACTATAAATATTAAATTTTCCATCAATAGTTACTTGCCAATCCATCATATGATCTATAGCACAAATATAAGGATTTTCTTTTTTAAAAACAGCAAATTTAGTAACCCCATCACCATAGCCATTGCTTACACATATAGAAAAATTATCGTTTCCTATTTTTAACCCCGCTCCATCAGATCCAGCAATATTTTTTATCTCCGCTTGATTCATAACATAATTGTATATTTCACTATATCCTTCATAAATCAAACTTTGTTTTTTCAATAATTCTCCATATGCTTGTGAACTCATAATATCTATATCTTTTGTACTAAAATATAAGTTTTCAAAATCTTCTGTATTTTTTGCTTTATTTAAACATTCTAAATACCATTGATTATTTGATTTAGCACTACCCCCTATAGTATTTTGCATACATCTTTTTACAAAACTATCAATCTTTAGATTTTTTTCTTCCATTTTTGTTTCCTCTTTTCTTTAAATTAAACTTTACACTTTCTAAAAGCGCCAGGATTAGATTGAATCAAGGTGGAGACGGAACGTACTACCTTGATTCGTAAAGATAAGACTGGTGAATGTTCGTAGACATTGTAATTTTTATTTTATTGATCACTGTGATTACTTTGTAAACTTATCAGTATCTCGCTTAACTGATCCACTATTTCGTCAAGTTCTTTAGAAATCGAATCCTGATATCCTATTTCATCAGCAATTTCTTTTGATCTTTTTAATGATCTGATATTTCCTTTTATGAATGAAATCATTTCTCTTTCTCTAGGAGCATTGTTGCTATTTGCTGTAAATTGATGTTCTTGAATAACTTCTTCCTGATTTTCTTGAATCATTGGATGTTCTTCATTATCACCAGCAATTTCATCTTCTTCAGGAATAAAATCATAAATATCAGTTTGACCTTCAACATTTTCTTCTTCATTAGAAGATGGAACTTGTTCCATCTCTTCAATTTCTTCAACAGGTTTTGGATTAAATTTGTTGATAAGCTTATCAACATATCTCCCTGAAATACCTAACTGATTTCCTATCCAATCACGTTTAGTTCCAGAAGGCTTTACATCCAAATATTCATAAGCATGTTCCATTACACGTATTTCATGATACCTTTCTTCGCTTGTCTTTTTACGTTGCATATTATTTGTAATCATGATTTCCAATTCTTCTGTATGATTTTTAGGCTTTTCAATGATGGTCATATTAATATAGCCATCTCCTTCTCCCTGTTCATAAAGTTTTGAAATTGCTAAATAACGTGTATTACCACCAACAAGTGTATATGAAGCACCATCAATATTACCGTTTGCATCATATTTGTCCTCATAACCAATTGCATTTTCCATTTGCCCATGTTTTTTTATTGATTCCATTAATCCTTGAATCATTTCTTCACTCGCTTGATCATACAATGCATCATTTAATCTATTGATCCTTACATCACCAATAGATATTCTTTGTGCTTTGCTTAAATCTCTACTCATACTTTCTAATAATCCCATTTTCCTTATCCCCTTTGTTTAAAATTTAATAACAAATAAATAGACGAACAATATGTAGAAAGGATAGCTTAAAGCTATTGCTAAACATCCTTTCCACTTCTTCTGATACATAAATTCAATAACAACTTTTGTGGTTACAACTATGTATAGAAAACACAGTGTAAACAGGTTTACATATTTTTCCAATTTTAAATTATCCCTCCTTTTTTTATCTAAACCATTCAAGACCGTAACCTTGAAATATTTCATCATTCCACCAGTTTTTTATTTTCTCTTCTATATATTTTTCTAATAGTATTAAATTATCCTCAACAGAAGCTGATGATTGATTAAGTCCCAAATAAACTGTTCTTCCTGAAATAGAATCTTTCCATTCTGACTTATATAGAATCTTATCGATGTTATATATCAATTTATAAAATGAACGTTCAACATCATACCAAAACCTAGAAACATAAAGAGCTTCTTGTATATCTCCTACAATAGAATTTATTCGTTGAATCATTTGATTTTTTATACGTATCTTTTCTCTATGCTTCCAAGTGGAAACTGTTATCCGTGAAAAGAATTTAATTTGATTTTTCCAATAATCTCTGTTTTTTAACAATCTTACATACTGAACGATCTTTATTAGTTTTGTTCTCAAATTGTTTATATTTTTATATTTAAAGACCTCAGTTTCTTTAGGTGAACAATAATAATCCTGGTATATCTTTTCACCAACACTATTTATTTTTGGTTCACCTTTCCTGTGTAAGCGTACTGCGTTTGGATTATTCATAGTACATCTTCTTTTATTTACTTCATCAAAATAGTAATCACTGTTATAAGTAATCAATTTTCGTTGTTTTCTCTTATAATATTTTCTTGTAAAGCAGATAACTTCTATATAATGACCTTTACCTTGTTCTTTATATTTGTAGCAATATAAGAAACTGTTATTTTTAAAGCATGGATTTAATGAAATCATATATTTTTCTATAAAAGATTTCTTTTCTTCATTTGAGAAATTCTGCGGTATCATGATTTCCAGATAATGAGCATATATTGGACTATAAGCTTTCTTACCGTTATTTTTACTGTAATCATATTTATTTTGATCTTTATACTTACATAAATGATGAATAACTGTTTTAAAGTCTTCTCTGTTGCTGAAAATCGTACCGTCATCGATCCAATTTTCTATTGAGCTACTATCTTTGAGTGTCTGATATTGTACATAATCGGATGTAGTTATCACGGGCGCTTCCCCTCCTCATGTAAATAGACATTAAAGCTTTGCTTTAATGTTTTTTTTTGATTTTCTTACCGCAATCAACCCAAAAATCCGCTTAAAATCACTTGATTTTAGACTTTTGAATTGATCGCATCTCTTTATTTGTAAGCCTTATCTGTTGGGCTTTGGTTTTAAAATTTTCCATATCTAGGTTAATGTTTGGGTGTAGAAAGGCAAAAGTATAAACAATCTTCAAAACCTCTCTGCTAACTTCGATATCATTTGTGAATATTGATAAAGATACATCTTTACAAGAATCAGAGACAAAAATCTCTGAAATCTTATTTAGAACTTTTTCCGTATCATCTTCTTTTTGTACGCAAAGAATTTTTACTCTCTCTTTTATTTGATAATTTTTTGAATGATTATCTAAATACTCAATATAATTATCTACCGAGTAATCAATATTAGTGTCGAAAACTGCTAATAAAAGAGCAGCTTTATTTGACATGTAACTGATCACAGTTGAATCTCTACACAATTCATCCGATATATCTGAAACAGTATAATTAAACTGAAATTTGAGCGTAATAACGCTATATAGTTCTTTACTGTAATCTTTTAACATATCCAAATACTTAGAATATCGTTTACAAAAGTATTCATGTTCATCTCTTTCTAAGATAACAGTTAAGAAATTAGAATCAGGTTTAGAATAATGTTTATCATTTGATGTTCTAATCAGAGAAGTTGAAAACGATCTTATTTCATCAGACAAATCATAATGATTCAGTTGGTAATCATAATAGGTTTTCAAATTATCACTAACTAGCTCCTTTATTTTAATTTCTGAAGGAGAAAGTTTACGATAACTCATATTGTGTCTCCTTTCCAGGAAACGAAAAAAGGGAAAATGCTAATGAAATAATTAACATTTTCCCTTTTATGGAAGTATATATTAAGGTATCAAATACCTATATTGTTCGATATAATAAAATGGTGGTTCCGGGCGGAATCGAACCACCGACACGAGGATTTTCAGTCCTCTGCTCTACCGACTGAGCTACGGAACCATCATTTGGCGGTCTGGACGGGACTCGAACCCGCGACCTCCGCCGTGACAGGGCGGCATTCTAACCAACTGAACTACCAGACCATTTTGGTTGCGGGAGAAGGATTTGAACCAACGACCTTCGGGTTATGAGCCCGACGAGCTACCAGACTGCTCCATCCCGCGATATTAAGTTTTTTAATAAATGGCGGAGATTGAGGGATTCGAACCCCCGCAGGACGTTAATCCTCTGCTGGTTTTCAAGACCAGTCCCTTCAGCCAGACTTGGGTAAATCTCCGCAATAGTAATGGTGGACCCTGTAGGACTCGAACCTACGACCGATCGGTTATGAGCCGATAGCTCTAACCAACTGAGCTAAGGGTCCGCAGTATATGCCCTATAGGCACCTTAAATAAAAATGGTAGCGGGAGGGGGATTCGAACCCTCGACCCTCCGGGTATGAACCGAATGCTCTAGCCAGCTGAGCTATCCCGCCATAATATTTTTTTATTAAATTAATTGGTGGAGCCAAGCGGGATCGAACCGCTGACCCCCTGCGTGCAAGGCAGGTGCTCTCCCAGCTGAGCTATGGCCCCAATTTTTATAAATGGTCGGGAAGACAGGATTTGAACCTGCGACCCCCTGGTCCCAAACCAGGTGCACTACCAAGCTGTGCTACTTCCCGAAAAAAATGGCGCGCTAGGCAGGAATCGAACCCACAACCTCTTGATCCGTAGTCAAGCACTCTATCCAGTTGAGCTACTAGCGCATATCAATGGTGCCCAGGGCCGGAGTCGAACCGGCACGGATTTTAAGGTCCGCAGGATTTTAAGTCCTGTGCGTCTACCAATTTCGCCACCTGGGCATTCATTAATGGAGGTTCCTACCGGACTCGAACCGATGATGACAGAGTTGCAGTCTGTTGCCTTACCAACTTGGCCAAGGAACCACTTCTTTATTTTGTTTCGCGTCTCTTATCACGCTGCCCCATTATTATATGCTATAAAAAATTTTTTTGCAATAGTTTTTTATAATTTTTTACAATCTAATTTTTATGGATTTAAAATTTCATACGTATATTCATCATTTTTTTAATTTTATTTTTTTAAAAAAATTCTATGAGAAAACTCTCATAGAATTTTTATTATTCACTTTTAGCATTAGAGGCTGCGATTTTTACTTTAGCCCAATAATTAGCCATCACCTTTCTTGTTTCAGCATTATAGTTAAAGACTTCATCATATTTATTTGTTCTAATTGGATTATAAGCATTAATTCCTTTAAAGTCATTTTGCGCTAAATCGTTCATAACTTCCGTGTTTGGTGAAGTATACCCTACATAAGATGAATTACCATAAGCTGCTTCATAACTTGATACATAGTTAATAAATTCATGTGCTAAATCTACATTTTTAGAACTTTGTGGAACAACCATGCCATCACACCAAATATTTGTTCCTTTTTTTGGCATGTAATAACCAATATTTTCATTTTCAGACATAATATAGGTTGCATCCCCGGAATAAACAAGTCCTAAAGCTTTTCTTGCTTGTGCCATGTTATCAATAATTTCATCCGTTACAATTTCTGGTGACATCGTATTAACACACTCTAAAAGCCAATTATAAGCTTCTGCAAGCTCTTTTTCATTATCAGTATTCATAGAATAGCCAAGTGCTTTTAAAGCCATCATAAACGAATCACGTTCCGAATCGTATAAATAAATGTCTCCTTTATATTTTTGATTCAAGAAAATATTAAAACCTTGTTCTTTTAAATCTTTTTCACTTACTTTTGTTTTATCATAAACGATTCCTACACTTCCCCAAAAATAAGGAACAGAATATTCATTATTCGGATCATAAGATAAATTTTTAACAGAATCATTAATATCTTCTAAGCAAGTGATTTTATCTTGATCTAATGGTTGAATAAGCTTTTCTTGTTTTAATCTTTCAATCATATAATCACTTGGAATTAAAACATCATAAGCTTCACCATTAGCTACTTTAATATACATTTGTTCATTCGAATCGAATAAATCCATAACTACTTTGCATCCCGTTTGTTTTTCAAAATTAGAAAGCAAATTTTCACCCGTATACTCCCCGGCATTATAGACATGTAAAGTTTGTCCTGCATATTTTTTAGTCGAAGAAGTTGTTTTTTGAACAAAAACTAGTCCCATACATACACATGCTGCAACAATTCCAGCAATAATTCTTGGTGCTTTATTTTTTTCTTTAAGTTCTGTCGTTTGAACTTTTCTTTTTTCTCTAATCACCGGAACAACATTGACAAGAATTAAAACAATCGTAATAAAAATAACAATTAAAGTTGAAATAGCATTAATACTAGGATTTACACGTTTTGACATTGTATAAACCATAATACTCAAGTTTTTAATTCCTTTTCCTGTAACAAAATAAGAAATAATAAAATCATCAAAAGACATTGTAAAAGCAATCAAAGCCCCTGAAACAATACCTGGCATGATTTGTGGTACGATAACTTTAATTAAAGCCATCCAAGGTGTACACCCTAAATCCATTGCAGCATCCGCTAAATTTGGATCTAGAGAGCGAATTTTAGGCATAACAGATAATATAACATAAGGAATGCAAAATGCGATATGTGCCAATAATAATGTTGCAAAACCTTTTTCAATATTAAAGGTAATAAAGAATAACATTAATCCAATCGCTGTAACGATTTCTGGATTCATCAAAGGAAAATCGTTGATTTGCATAATTAAATCATGCACGATTTTTTTTGATTTAGAAAGTCCAATTGCACTAATTGTCCCAACAATCGTAGAAACAACTGTCGCAATAATCGCTACTATAATTGTGACATATAAAGATTCCATCATTGAAGCATCCGCTAACATTTTTGAATACCATTGCATCGAAAAACCTGTAAAATGCGTTAATGACTTGCTTGAATTGAATGAAAAAACAATCATAAAGCCAATTGGTAAGTAGAAAAATAAGAGCATTAAAACCATTAAAATTTTTAATAAAGAATGTTTTTGTTTGTTCATACTTTTTTCTCCTTTCTATTACCAGAATTACGTTTTTCAACATATCTTACTAAATACATGATAGCCATCATTACAAAAGCCATAATAACAGAAATAGCAGATCCAAAATTCCATTCTCCTACAGTAATAAACTGATTTTCAATAACATTACCAATTAAGAAATATTGACCTCCACCCAATAATTTAGGAATGAAGAATGAACTTACTGCCGGTAAAAAGACAAGTGCTATTCCACTAATAACTCCTGGTATTGAAAGTGGAAAAGTAACTTTCCAAAAAGTTTGATAGCGATTTGCGCCTAAATCAGAACTTGCTTCTAATAACGATTTATCCATCTTAGATAAAGATGTATTGATTTGTAAAATCATAAAAGGAATAAAGTTATAAACCATTCCAAGTAAAACAGCACCTTCTGTATAAAGAAGTTGTGTTGATTTAAATCCTAATAAATTCAATAATGATTGTAAAATACCTCCATCAGATAAAATACCAATCCAAGCATATGTTCTTACAAGCATATTGATCCACATAGGAAGTGTAATTAATAAAATTAAAATATTTCTTGTTCGATCTTTACAACGTGAAATAAAATAAGCTACTGGATAACCAAGTAAAATGCAAATAATTGTTGTTTTTAAAGCAATTGAAAGTGATCTCCATAAAATAAGTAAGAAATCAGGGTCGGTAAAAAATTTCACAAAATTTTGTAAAGTAAAACTAAAGTTAACAACAGTGTTACCTCTATCAGTTATTGCATAAAAAGCAATAAGTAATACTGGTAAAAGTAGAATAATAATACTCCAAATAATATATGGAAGTGCTAACTGAGAAAATTTTTTCATCTAAAATCCCATCTTTTCCATTACATGAATATCTTCTACTTCAAAAGTCAATCCGACCTCTTGACCTTCTTCTACATAATCTGTTGTATGTACTTTTAATTCTCTACCTTCTGTAGAGAAAGTAACTTGATAGATTCCTTCTTGAATATTTTCAGGATCAAAATCATAATCTACATAAATATCCACTGCTTCATCTTCATTAGATAATTTCCAACCAATAGCATTGGCCCATGTCTTTAAATCTGTATCTAAAGCAACAGACTCCTTAATGTCATCAACTGTTTTAAAGAAGTTAAAAGCACTCACTGCTTCGTTTGCTTTTTCATTTCTTACATATTTTTGGTCAACAACAATGATTTTTCTTGTTGTAGATAAACCTGATGATGTTTGGAAAGTAACTGTATATTCTCCTAATTCTTCTTTTAAATCATGTTCAATTTTACTAATAGAAATATAAGAATCATCACTTTCTTTCCATGCTTGAGCATCTGCTCTAGCAATAATATCGTTATCATCTAAAGAAGCTACTTCTTCAATATCTACATAAAAATCATTTGCTGAAATTCTTTCATCACTATATTCACTTTCAACATCATGGTTTTTAATAACGTTCATGTTCACTTTAACAGTCGTTCCTGGAACAGTTTCTACCATTGCTTCATTCCAAACTCCCTTAAATAAAACACTTAAAACTTCTCCTGTGATTTTTCCTTGTTCTAAAGGCACTATATCAATATCTTCTGGCCTTAAAACAACATCAACTTTTTCATTTGGTTTAAAACCAAAATCAACACAATCAAAGATTTGATCATCAAATTTAACTTTATAATCTTCAATCATTACCCCTGAAATAACATTACTTTCACCAATGAAATTTGCAACATATTTATTAACAGGTTCATTGTATATTTCTTGAGGAGTCCCTACTTGTTGAATTTCTCCGCTTTTCATAATAACGATTTTATCAGACATTGTTAACGCTTCTTCTTGATCGTGTGTTACATAAATAAAAGTAATTCCTACTTCTTGTTGAATTCTTTTTAATTCATATTGCATTTCTTTTCTAAGTTTTAAATCTAAAGCACCTAATGGTTCATCTAATAATAAAACTTTTGGTTCATTTACTAAAGCTCTAGCAATGGCAATACGTTGTTGTTGCCCACCTGACAATGTTGTTACATTTTTATTTTCAAAACCTTCTAAACCAATAAGTTTTAACATTCTCATGACTTTTTGATCAATAACATCTTTTGACATCTTTTTTATTTTTAAGCCAAAAGCAATGTTATCGTAAACATTCATATGTGGAAATAATGCATACTTTTGAAAGACTGTATTTAATTCTCTTTTATAGGGTGGTAATTCCTTTATATCTTCATCATCAAAGATAACAACCCCTTCATCTGCTTCTAAAAAGCCACCTAAAATACGAAGTAACGTTGTTTTTCCACAACCACTTGGTCCAAGCAGTGTAACAAATTCATTTTCATAAATATCTAAGTTAATCCCTTTTAAAACAATTGTTCCATCAAATTCTTTAACAATGTTTCTAAATTTAATGAGTACCTTTTCTTCCATCATTTTTCTCCCCTTTTAAAATATTGGTGGTGTTGATACCCAAATCACTTTCGCTAGAGTATCATGTTTATTGACTATGTAATGTGGTAAATTTCCTTTTAAATAAAATGTTTCTCCCTTTTTTACCTCATATTCTTCATCACCATTCATTAATGTAATTTTTCCATGAATAACATATCCAAATTCTTCACCATCATGTGGATCAATTTCCATTGAATTCTTTCCTTTTTTAAGTTCAATTAAAATAGGTTCCATTTCATTTTTTTGAGCATTTGGAATAATATAAGAAATTTTATAATCATCTTGTATATTTTCAAAAAAATCATCTTTACTAAAAACAATTTGTTCATCTTCATCTTCTGAAAAAAAATCTTTTAAATTTGTCCCTAATGCTTCTAAAATATTTTCTAATGTGGCAACACTTGGTGACGTTAAGTCCCTTTCTAACTGTGATAAAAAACCCTTTGTCAATTCACTACGATTAGCAAGTTCTTCTAACGTCAATTGATTTGATAAACGTATTCTTTTAATTTTTGCACCAATATCCATAAAACCTCCTGTTTATTTAAAAAAACTTTTTGTTTTATTTATTAAACAAGACTATTATACTAATAATTATGTTAAGTTCAATACCTTTTTAAACAAAAAGTTTAATATTTTAAACACGATACAAAAAAAAGAAATAGCCTAACGCTATTTCTCAAGATTTCTTCTTCTTTTAGAAGATTCAATAAACATTGCTTTCAAAGTATCTGCATCTTCTTCTTTAATAGCTTTTTTCAAAATATCCAATTGATCTTCAAAACCTTGGATACTTTTCAAAAGATTATTTTTATTAGTAAAGAATAATTCAGTCCATAAATCCTCATTAATATTAGCAATACGTGTTAAATCACGATAAGAATCTCCAATATATTTACCTGTATCATATTTTTGATTATCACTATCAATCAATGAAACAGCAATGACATGTGGCAATTGAGAGGTAAATGAAATAATCTCATCATGAGCCTGTGGTGACATGATTTTTACGGAATGAAATCCTAAATTAGAAACAAATTGTTCCATCATAGCAATGGCACTTTTACTATTTTCTTCATGTTGAATTAAAATATAATTAGCGCCTTGAAAAACTTCTTTACTTGCATAAAGATAGCCTTTATTTTCTCTTCCTGCCATAGGATGCCCTGAAACAAATTCAACATCTTTATCTTTCAAAAGATCCATTGCTTCATTTAAAAAATGAGTTTTAACACCTACAGCATCCGTAATGATACTTCCATTTTTAAATTCATGGTTTTTTATATAATCTAAAACTAATGATGGATATAAACAGATAATCGTCATATCCGATTTTTTGATGATTTCTCGACCATCTACAAACCCTTCTTTTATACATCCATCTGCTTTCGCTCTTGCAAGTGTTTCTTCATCTACATCAACACCATAAACTTCGTGTCCTTGACCTTTTAAAGCTTTTACAAAGCTTCCCCCAACAACACCAAGACCAACAACTGTTATAATCATATTTAATCCCTATTTTTATCTATACGCGGACAATATTTTTTTAAACATTCTAAAACATGTTGACTATTTTTTTGATTTGTCTTGTATAGATATTCATTTCCTTTCGCTCTAATTATTAAATGATATTTATTTTTATTTTCTATAATTTGAACTTTTTTGATACTTCTATATAATACTTTCTTCCCATTTATATTTAATTCATCTTTTTCAAAAATCAATACCGATTCATACGTTAAATAAGCAACAAGTGGTACAAGCCATGTCACCATAATTAATGGTGATGTCATTGAAACAACTTGAACAACATGAAGATATATCAATAAACAAGAAGTCATTAAAACAATATATGATAATATATACAAATAAATTTCATATCCTGTATAAATAACTTCTTTTGCTTTAAAAAGCATTCTTCTTTTTCTAAAAGTAAGGATAATCAATGCATAACTTACAAGTAAGATCATAAAAGTAAACATTCCCATAAAAGCATCACTGTTTCCTAATGATACAATTCCTGTAAATAATGAAACAACCCCTAAAGCAGTTAAACAAACTAATTCAGCCATGATGTAATTGCCATCGAAAGTGCAGAAGATGCACCTAATAGAATAAACATAAATAAGAATCTAGAAATAAATGGAACTGCTTTTATTTTTTCTTTATTAATTAAAAATCCTGTAAAAACAATCACTAAACTTGTAATAATCCCATGCCCTAAAACAAACGCTAAAGTTGCATTTAAATATTGCATCATAAATGGAATAATCAATAATGTTACAAGTAAAAAATCAACAAGAAAAACACATACTGTTTTAATATTTAATTGGACCCATTTAAAAGTAAAATTCTTTTTGAAGACATCTTTATTTGTTTCAACAATTTTCTCTTTTTGTGTAAATTCAAAACTTTTCTTTGTTCTTTCTACTTTTCTATCAAATCTTGCCATTTTTATTTTCTCTTTTCTTCTAACATTTTAATTTTAAAATCTAATAAATTTTTAGTAAGATCCACATAATAATTATGTGGGAACTCTAATCTAAATATTTCATCCCATAAGCGTGCTTTTTCTTGCATTGAATAATCTCTAATTTCTTTTACAGACAGTTCTTGATAAACAAATTTTCCATCTTCAAATATAGGAACTTGTAATTCTTCTACTGTATACGTATTAGCTTCAATTGTTTTAAATTTCCAAATATCAGATTGATGATAAATCGTTAAATCTTTTGTACAATCAATTTCTTCATCATAAAAAGCAATTAAATCCGCTATTGCTTTTCCAGTTTCATTTTCAAATAAACGATATACACGTTTATAACCTGGATTGGTAATCTTTTCAGTATTTTCTGAAATTTTAATTTTAGGAATAATTTGTCCATTTTTTTCAATAGCTACTAATTTATAAACTCCTCCAAATACTGGAGATGATTTTGATACAATTAAATTTTCTCCAACTCCAAAGGAATCAAGTTGCGCTCCTTGATTTAATAAAGAGCGAATCAAATATTCATCTAAGGAGTTTGAAGCCGAAATACTTACATATGTAAGACCCGCAACATCAAGCATTGCTCTTGCACGTTTTGATAAATATGAAATATCTCCACTATCCAAACGAATTCCTTTTAATTTTTTACCCATTGGTTCTAAAACTTCTTTGGCTATTTCAATGGCATGAGGTACTCCACTTTTTAAAGTATCATACGTATCAACCAATAAAACACAATCATCTGGATATGTAAGTGCATAAGCTTTAAAAGCTTCATATTCACTATCAAATGATTGCACAAAAGAATGTGCCATTGTTCCTACTACAGGAATATCAAACATCTCACCTGCTGAAACTGTAGCTGTTCCTGCTACCCCTCCAATATAAGCTGCACGAGCTCCATAAGTTGCACTATCATATCCTTGAGCACGTCTTGCTCCAAATTCCATAACGGGTCTTCCTTTGGCTTCTTGAACAACACGATGTGCTTTAGTAGCAATTAAAGATTGATGATTAACTGTTACTAATAACATCGTTTCGATAATTTGTGCTTCGATAAATTTAGCTTTTACAGTAATCAATGGTTCATTAGGAAAGACTGGTGTACCTTCTTTCATTGCATAAATAGAACCTGTAAATTTAAAATCTAATAAATAATCTAAAAAGTCTTCATCAAATTTTTGAAGTGAACGGAGATATTCAATATCTCCTTCACTAAAATGTAAATTCTTTATACATTCAATTAATTGTTGTAATCCTGCAAAAACTGCGAACCCTCCATTATCTGGGTTTTTTCTATAAAACATATCAAAATAAACAAGTTGATCTTTATTTCCTTGTTTAAAATAATTATATGCCATTGTCAACTCATATAAATCCATTACAAGAGTTAGATTTCTTTCACTTCCTGCATGTTTATTCATAAAATTCTCCTTCATTGTTATTTTTACGAATATAATAAGCTTTTTTTTAAGAAAAATCTAGTCCATTAAAAATATAATTCATAAGAATCTCTTGATTGTACCATTGGCATTGGTCCTTGAGGAATAAAAGGAATATATAATTGTTGATCTGGGTAAATCATCATTTGTTGATCAAGTTTATTCATACAAGCGATCCATTCTATTTTAGTATTAAAATTTCTTGCTATCCGATAAACATTATCTCCCGGTCTTACTGTATAGAGATAGATATCACCTACTCTACGGGGATGAATGACTCTTTCATATTCTTCATCAAACATATTTTGCCTCCTTCATTTTAAAATATGTTTTAAAATAAAAAATGTCTAGGCAAAAAAATAGATAGCATTTGCTATCTATCTGGCTAATTTTTTCAACGCATCCTTTGCAGCCTTTTGTTCTGCTCTTTTTTTACTAGAACCTTTTCCAGTTCCTAGGGTCATATCATCCATCATGACTGCCACTTCAAATTCAGGTGCATTCGCTGGACCTGTTGTTGAAAGTAATGAATATGTGACTGTCTTTCTTTGATCCGCTTGAATCAATTCTTGTAATTTTGTTTTAAAATCTGTGATATCATCATAGTTGACATCTTCAACATGTTTATAGATTGTCATATCTAATATTTTTAAAACATATTCGATACCACAATCTTCGCTTATTGCCCCAATAAAGGCTTCAAAAATATCAGCTAAAACACTATTACGATCTCTACCACCATTATGTTCTTCACCTGCACCTAAGAAAATTTGTGCACCTAATCCTAATTCACGAGAAAAACGAGCAAGTGATTCTTCTCTTACTAGTTTAGAACGTAAAAGTGTCAATTCTCCTTCTGGCTTTTCAGGATATTTTTCATAAATAAACTTTGATACATAATATTGTAAAACTGAATCACCTAAAAATTCTAATCGTTCGTAATTTTTTCCTTTGTTTTCATTTGTATAAGAAGGATGTGTAAAAGCTTCTTTAAATAAATGAATATCTTTATAAGGAATGCCCATTACTTCTAAAAACTTACCTAATTCCACTTTCATCTAGACCTACTTTCATTTTTTCTACTACATTTACTTCAACCATTTCAAAAGCTAAATTCATTGCACTTTCAAAAGCTTTCGCGTCACTTGCACCATGTGCTTTAACAACTGGTTTTACAAATCCCATCATCAAGGCACCACCTACACCTGCAGGATCAAATTTTGTTTTTAATCCTTTTAAAACTGGTTTAGAAATAACTGCCCCTAATTTATTACGTGTTGATGCCATAAAACCATCTTTTAATGCAGACATCATAGATAATGCAACACCTTCAATTGTTTTTAATGTAACATTTCCTGTAAATCCATCCGTTACAATGACATCCACATCACCTCTTAAGATTTCTTTTCCTTCAATGTTTCCAACAAAATCAATTTGTTCAAGTGTACTCAAAGATTGATATGTTTCTTTATGGATCTCATCACCTTTATGTTCTTCACTTCCAATATTTAACAGGGCAACTTTAGGTTTTTGAATATGTCTAACATTTTTAGCATAAACATTTCCCATAATTGCAAACTGAACGAGTTGATCTACTGTATTTTCAGCATTTGCCCCTACATCTAACATGCAAACACCTTTATCATTTAAAGTGGGAATTGTTGCCATTAAACATGATTTTTCAATTCCTTTAATACGTTTTAAAAACAACATTGCACATGCATAATAGGCTCCTGTATTTCCACAAGATAATACAGCATCAACTTCGTTATTTCTTGCTAACATCATAGCTTTTACTAAGCTCGATTCTTTTTTTCTACGGATTGCTAAAATATTTTCTGTCATTTCAAAGATTTCTCTAGCATCTATTAAAGTTACTTGAGGATGATCTTTCAATGCTTCTAATTCTTCAATTTTTCCTACAACATAAAGCTCATCTGTTTTATTTTTATTTAAAAATGATTGGCAGGCTTCTACAACAATAGAGCTACCTAAATCACCACTCATGGCGTCTATCGCTAATTTCATGTTCTCACCTCTTTTAGCATTATAACACATTAATCAATATATTCATTATTCTTTATTAAATTGTTTTTTATTTCTGATAACAATTTTATAATTTTTTCATCATCTTGATGTTGATTCATCGCTTCAAAAGCATCTTTTCTTGTAATTTCTAAAATATGATAATCTTTAAAAATATCTCCTATCATAAAAGTTGGTAAACCACTTTGCTTTTGACCCAACAAATCTCCAGGTCCTCTTATTTTTAAATCATATTCAGAGACTTCAAATCCATCATGATGATTTTCTAAAAATTCTAATCTTTCCTTTTGTTCAGAATGTGTTGCCTCTGATAAAAGATAACAATATCCTTGTTCCTTTGATCTTCCTACTCTTCCTCTCAATTGATGAAGTTGAGATAAACCAAATCTTTCTGCATTATAAATAACCATCATATTTGCATTACTTACATCAACTCCCACTTCGATTACTGTTGTTGAAACAAGAATCTGTATTTTATTTTCTTTAAATGCATTCATGATTTTATTTTTTTCTTCATCACTCATTTGTCCATGAACTAATCCAACTTCGTATTGTCCTTTGAAATATTGTGCCATTGCTTTTGAAATATCACTTGCATTTCTTCCAGTGATTGCTTCACTTTCATTTACAAGAGGACAGACAACATAGCATTGTCCTCCCTTTAAAAGATAATCTTTCAAATCTTTTAATATAGGCTTCATTGATGTTCCTTTAATAAACTTTGTAATAACTTTTTTTCTCCCGTTAGGAAGTGTTTTAATCGTTGAAACATCCATATCTCCATATAAAGAAATAGCAAGTGTTCTAGGAATCGGTGTTGCTGTCATTACTAAAAAGTCAACTTTATTTCCTTTGTCTTTTAACGCTTTTCTTTGTTCAACACCAAAGCGATGCTGTTCATCAGTAATAACCAGACCTAATTGATTATATTGTACTTTTTCTTGAAATAAAGCATGTGTTCCAATAATAATATCAATTTGTCCATTTTCTAATTGCTGATAGATTTCATTTTTTTCTTTTTGTGAAAGATGACCTGTAAGTAATGCGATATTTATTTTATATTTTTTAAACATTTTTTTTAAAGACTGATAATGCTGAAGCGCTAGTATTTCTGTTGGTGCCATCATAGCTCCTTGATAACCTGCTAAATAATTAGCATATAAACTAATTGCTGCAACAACTGTCTTTCCACTACCAACATCACCTTGAACAAAGCGATACATTAATTTTTGACTTGTTAAATCTATTAATATATCATCAACGACTTTTTGTTGGTCATCTGTTAATTGAAAAGGGAGCTTTTCAATAAAATGAGTCACTTTTTCTTTGTCTATTAATTTTGAGATACCTATATTTTGTGTGCGATTTTGTTTTATATATTGCATTGTCATTTGAAATTTAAAAAATTCTTCATATTTTAAGTATCTAAGTGCACTAATAACATCACTGCGTGTTTGCGGTTGATGTATTTTAAACAAAGCATCTTCTTTATCTATCAAATGATATTTTTGACATAAATATAAAGGAATAGTATTAGCAATATGTCCTTTATAAAAATTAAGTGCTTTATTGACATAACCCTGAAAACTTTTTTGAGTGAGTCCTTCTTTTAAAGAATATACTGGTGTTATTCCAGAAATTTCTTTTAAGCTCTTTAGTTTTAAGTCACTAGCTGTAATTGCTTTTTTAGAAGCACTGTATTTACCAGTAATAGTAAGCATCATTCCTACTTGCATATTTTTTTTCAAAAAATGACGATTAAAAATCGTAATTGTTAATGGCTCTTCATGGTAATTAACATGAAAAGTCAATCTTGAAAATCTTCCTTTATAAAAGATTTTAGGTTCATCAATAAGCTGTGCTTCAATAATGACCTTCGATTCATCATGTAATGGTGTTTCTAACATTTCTTCAAAGCGATAAGGATAATGTTGTACTAAATCTTTTACAGTATAAATAGATAATTCATTTAACTGTTCTATTTTATTTTTATTTATTTTTAAAACTTTTAAATCATACTCCATACACTCACCTACGCAAACATGATAATTAAAACGACTAAAACGGCAATACTGATAATAATTGAAAGTGAGCTCGAAATAGCTGGTGCATCACGATGATAACCAATATTTTTTGAAAAAACAGCTGAAACAGTTGTAATAGGCGCAGCCATTGCTAAAACAACAATTTTTTTAGCAAGCATTGGAATTGGAACAATAAAATAAACAATACTCATTAAGATAGCACCAAAAAGCACACGAATCAAAAGTGTTTTTAAAACTATTTTCATTTCCGAAGGATTTATTTTAACTTCTAATAAAAGTCCAATCATAAACATCGCTAAAAATCCATTTCCTGCTCCTATAAAAGAAGCCACTGATAAAATTGGTTGAGGTATTGAAATTTTAAAAAGTGCTAAAACAAAAATTAAAAGATATACATCAAATGGAATTGATGAAAATAATTTTTTGATTACTGTTTTAGGAGTCAATTTTTGATTACTGCTTGCTACACTTCCTGCTAATGCATAACTTCCTCCTAAACACATAATTGAATTTCCTACATCAAACATGCATAAATAGGCAACTCCCATGCCTGGGAAAAAGCTTTGTACAAACGGCATAACAAAGTTTCCTATATTATATCCAGAACAATTGATCATATAATATCCTTTTAAAATGTTTTCCTCTTTTCTTGAAAGTATAAAAGAAATGAAAAGCATGATAATATTTGATGCTAATCCTATTAATAATAAAATGAGCATTGATTGATCAATTGTTACGCCACTTGCATTTGTAAGTAAAGCACAAGGTAATGTTACATTCATAATAATTGTTGCAATTGTTAAACCATCTCTTTTTTCTAAAACATGCACTTGTTTTAAAATAAACGCTATTATAATTACAAAAACAAAACCTGCTGCCTTGATCATAATTTCAGCCATTTTGATTCCTCCTGAATTTTATTATAGCAAAAAAAAACATCGCTTAGGATGTTTATTTTTTAATTAAATCTAATGCTTGATTTAAAACAGCATCTCCGTTCATACTTGCAAAATCACCATCATTAATTAAAGCGCATGGAATAACCCCATGAACCATTTCTTCAATTTTAGATAATTCTGAAGCAGATTGTGGCGCTAATAAAACACAATCAGCATCTGCCCATGATAAACCTACAGATTTAGATCCAACTGCCCAACACATTACTTTAATATCTTTTTGTTTAGCAGATTCTTTCACTGCATTTACTAATTTGTTTGTTGTAACCCCTGATACACAACATAATAAAATCTTATACATATTATACTACCTCACTTTTTAATAATAAATTACTGATATAATTATATTCTTTTTTAATTTTTTTTCTATAAAAATACAAATTTCTTTTTTCAAATTTTGAAAAAATATAAAAAGTAGCATTTGCTACTTTTCATACATCTTTGGTTTATATAACGCTCTATTTTCTAATGAGAATACACGTTTTGTAAATTTTCCATATTCAACGGTTTCTAAAGCTTTATCCATCATCGCCATACGAGCATCTATATTATCAATTAAATATAAAATTTCTGCTTCTTTGATTTGCGGAAGAACAGGTGAACCATATTCATTTTTTCCATGATGTGCTAAAATCATATGTTGTAATAAAGTTACTTCTTCTCCTTCAATATGAAGTTTATCAGCAGTTTCTTTAATCATCGCATTTGAAATAGAAATATGACCTAATAATTTTCCTTCTAACGTATATTCTGGAACAACAGGACCACTTAATTCAATTGTTTTTCCTAAATCATGTAATGTGATTCCAGAATATAATAGATCTTTATTAAGCGTTGGATATAAAGTGCAAAATGATTCTGCAACTTTTAACATTCCATACGTATGATAAGCCAATCCTGAAACATATTCATGATGATTTTTGCTAGCTGCTGGATAATAAGATAATTTTTCAATATTTTCTTCAAATAATGTTTTTACTAATTGATGTAATTTTAAATTATCTATTTGATCAATAAACTTTTTAATTTCATTGATCATAAATTGACTATCCAATGGTGCTTGTTTTAAAAATTTAATACGTTCTTTATCATCTTGTGACGCTAAATGAATCTTTACAATCTTCATTTGTCTATCTTCATTATATTTTATAACATCACCTTTTATTTGAACAACTGAACCTTTTACTAAAGTTTGTACTTGTTCTTCACTAGCATTCCATAACTTAGCATCAATAGATCCTGTATCATCTTGTAATGTCATAGATAAATACGTTGAGCGATGTGCTCCATTGGTTTTTCCTGATACAACATGATTAATTAATGCCTCAATTAAAACACCATCATCACCAGGTTTTAAACTTGCTATTTTATTCATCATTATTCTCCTTAACTTCTAGAATATTCTTAATATCTTCGTAATTATATCCTTTTTTTAACAATGTATCAATTATTTTGTTTCTTAAATCTTTTCCTTCTAATTTTTTTTCATAGCGATGAGATGCTTTTAAATAGTCTTTTTCCAAAGCTATTTTTTCTTTCTCTAAATCATATTCAAAATCATACTCTGCCATTGCTTTATCAATAACATCATTCGTAAATCCCTTTAAAAATAATTTTTCTTTAATTTTTCTTTGAATGTTACGATAAGAAATCGTGCTGTTTCTTTGGTAATAATTATTGATTAAAAGCATCGCTGCTTGATATTCTTCATCATCATCAAGTTCTTCTAAACATGTATCTATTATCTCAGTATCAACACCATAATTTCTTAAATTATAAATTGCTTTGTTATGTCCTATTCCCAAACGTGTACATCTTTTAAAATAATTCATTGCGTACATTTTATCATTAATTAAATTTTTTTCTGATAAAAGTTGAATAGTAGTATCAAGTTGAGCATCATCATAATCTCCAGAATCCATTAATTTCTTTCTCATTTGTTGTTCAGTATAATCTTTAATAGATAAATACTTCAAGGCTTTGTTATATGCCCTACTGATTTGTTCGTAATCTTTAAGTGTATTAAACTGATTTCTATCAATTGTTTTCCCTCGATACAGTTCATATTGATCTATTACTTTATCTGATAATTCTAATGTTACAGCACTTTCATTTTCATCATAAGTAAATGAAACCTCATTTTTATTATTCTTTATGGGAAATATCGAAACAACTGTATAAGTATATTCTTTAATAAGAATGGCTTGCTTATAAACTTCTAATACTTTCTTAGCAAATGTTTCTCCACTATACTCATTTGCTTTTTTTAATGCATTTTCTTTTAAAACGTCTAAATCCATTTCCATAGCATTTAATATAAGTTTTGGTAATTCATCTTCATTTTTAAAGAAAAAACCATTTTTTCCATCATCAATAACATCTACAAGTTGATCATCATAACGAGCAATAACAGAAATAGAAGACGCCATTGCTTCAATATAAGTCAATCCCTGTGTTTCAGATAAAGATGCTGAAATAAACATATTAGAAATATGGTAATGAGCTGGAACCATTTCACCACTTTGAGGCCCTGTAAAAATAACATATGGTTCAATATGATCATTTTTTACATATTCTTTTAACTCTTCTAATTGTGGTCCACCCCCAACAATTAAAAAACGAATATTATCATTAATAGCGACAACTTTTTTTAAAGCATCTATGATAACCGTAATGCTTTTTTCAGGAGCAATTCTTCCCAAAAATGTAAGAACAAAATGATTTTGTAAATGATATTTTTCTATTAAACTTTGACATAATTCGTTGTTTTTATTATTAACTGAAAAACGTTCAAGTTCTAATCCCGTAGGAATCGTATAAATATTTTTTTGTTTTAAACCATAATGGATTAAAGCATCTTTTGTTTTATTTGAAGGAACAATTAATCCTTGGCAACTATTTCCATAAAATTTACTAATTTTTGTAATTACTTTTTTGACTACAGTATCTACTGTTTCAGAATTGATTGGATTAATATAATGTGAATAATCTGTCCACATAGTATGATACGTATAAACAACAGGAATATCTAAATATTCTGCAGCAATTCTTCCAAAAATACCAATACCAAATTCTGTTTGAACATGAATGACCTCTGGATTAAATCTTTTAATTTCTTTCATACCCTTAAAAGAAAAAATATTACATGCCCTGTAGCCATAAAGAGCTTGTATTTCTAATCCTGGCACTCTTAAAACTTGATCATCTAGGCTTTCATCATAAGTTGTATCACTTGGAAGTTCACTTGTTACAACTAAAACGTCATGTCCTAAATCTACAAGTTTATTTCGTAAAATATTTGTTGATGTAGCAACACCATTAATATCAGGTATGTATGTATCTGAAAAAAGTGCTATTTTCATAAAGACCTCCTATTTTTTAAAATCATCAAATTCAATTTCTTCTATATCTTCTATAACGATTATTTGATCATTTTCTGTAATTTCTTTTTTATCATTTTTTGTTGCAAAATTAAGTTCTCTACTAAATGACATTGTAAGACCTCCAAGAATAAGACCAGCATAATAAGTAGCAAATCTCCAAACAAGTAAAGTTGCTGATGTCGCTCCTTTTAAAAAGTAACGAAGTAAAATATAAAACGAACCTTCACTACCCCCACTTGCTCCTGGTAATGGTACAAAATCTGAAATCAAATAAACAAAAGCAGTAATTCCAATTAAATCAAAGAAATGTCTCCAAGAAAGAGGAACATTCATTGCAAGAGAACAAAAAAATGGAATACTATAAAGAATTGTCAATTTTAATACATTTAATCCTATTGATTTAAGTAATATTGGTTTGTTTTTTTGTAATAAATTAAGTTCGATTCTAAAGTTTTCTAATTTTCTTTCAATTTGAGAACTTACCTCTTCATAGCTTTTCACTATATGTAATTTTGCTAATATTTTAACAACATTATTACTTAAAAAATTTTGAAGTTTTTCAGACTTAGCTCCTAAAAATAAAGTAGAAATAACCACTAAATTAATAATAAATCCAATAAATGCTAGTGAAAAAAAACCAGAATACAATTTACTAAAATAAACAAATTTTAAAAGCATAATGATAGATGTATACGCAACCAATACACTTTGATAGACAATAAAAATCATTAATAAAATACTAGACGAATAAGTTGCTTTGATTCCTTGTTTATTAAAAGCATATACTTGATAAAATTGTCCACCAGAGGCCATTGGCGTGATTCCATTAAAGAAAATACCGGCCATTGCATTTACGATTCCTTGTTTTAAGGTATAATCTTTTTTATATACTTTAGCAAAAAGTGTCAAATTCATTGCATTGATTAAATAAAAAATACACATTAAAATAGCAACAACCAATAGCCACCCTAAATGACAATGTTTTAACGATTTAATCGTTCCTTCTAATTGATTACCAATTGAAAAATAAATTGATAATCCACCAACTATTAGAATAACAGCTACATTTAGTATGTATTTTTTTATATTTTTTTTATCCATAATATTATCCTCTAAAGAGATTCAACTTTTTCATATACCTCTTTTAATTGTTTTCCTATTAGTAATAAATCTCTTTCTTTAGCAACTTTATAACCTTCTTCTACTGTCGAAGGTAATTCGTGATTAATAATTTTATTAATATAATCAATAAAGTCTTGATTTGTTTTCCCCTTATAACAATTAACTTGGTCTTGCATCCATGGATCAAAAGCAGGAATATCCCTTAATAATATTTGTGTTTTGCAAGCTAAAGCTTCTAAAACAACAATTCCTTCTGTTTCTTCACGTGATGGAAAGAAAAAAACATCTGCTCTACCATAAGCACCTTTAATAATATCTCCACTAACATATCCTGGTAATATTAAATTTTTTGGTAATTCTTTGAGTAATTTTTTTATCTTAGATGTTGGATTGGATAATCTAACATCTCCAAACCACATAAATTTTACATGAGGCATTTCTCTTGCAACTTCTACAAAAGTATCAAATCCTTTTCTTTCAAAAAGCCATCCTACAGATATAACAAGTTTATTCTCTTCAGAAATATGAAACTGTTGCGTAAACTCATTAATTTGTTTAGATGTTGGATTAAACTGTGCAACATCTACACCATTAGAAATCGCATATATTTCCTTATTTAAATCATATGACTCTAATAAGTTTTTAGAATATGGCGTTGGTGTAATAATAACATCAGCTGAATTATAAAGATACACAAGCCATTTTTTATAAAGACCAGCAAAGGTATTAGAAAACATAAAAGAATTTTTAAAATCTTCTTCTGTACTATGTGCATGATAAATGATCTCCTTATTATTTTCTCTTGCCTGTTTAATCATTGAAATACTATCAGGATAGATTGTATTAATATGTAAAATATCATAATCCAAATCATTTTTATCAGTCGTAAATTCAATATTATTTAATGTTAAAGCTTTCTTTTGGTGGTAAAACGCACGACCTATTCCAGACTTCTTAATAGCCTTTTCCATTCCAAAATATAATTTAATTTTCATATAAAACATCACCCAATCTATTATAACATATTTTTATTTTTGAAACTATATAATCAAGAATTTTACCCTATTAGCTAGCCACAAAAAACAATAAAATAATAGCATTCAAATTTGAACTTATTATTAATAGTATGTAAAAACATAAAAAAAAAGAAGGAACTGGCAACGAGCTATTTTCGCACAATGTACTATCTTCGCCGCGATGATGCTTAACTTCTGTGTTCGGAATGGGTACAGGTGTGTCCATCATGCTATCATTACCAGATTCTTCTTGTCAAGTGTCTTCAGGACACTCAAAACCAGACAGTAGTTTTTCTTCTTTCAAGCTCGCTTGCCTTTTCGGTCAAGCCCTCGACCTATTAGTATCAGTCCGCTTAACATGTCACCATGCTTACACTCCTGACCTATCTACCTTATCGTCTTTAAGGGGTCTTACTTGCTTGCGCAATGGGAAATCTCATCTTGAAGTGGGTTTCACACTTAGATGCCTTCAGCGTTTATCCCTTCCGCATTTAGCTACCCAGCTATGCCACTGGCGTGACAACTGGTCCACCATTGATGCGTCCATCCCGGTCCTCTCGTACTGAGGACAGCTCTTCTCAAATTTCCTGCGCCCACGACAGATAGGGACCGAACTGTCTCACGACGTTCTGAACCCAGCTCGCGTACCGCTTTAATGGGCGAACAGCCCAACCCTTGGAACCGACTTCAGCTCCAGGATGCGATGAGCCGACATCGAGGTGCCAAACCTCCCCGTCGATGTGAACTCTTGGGGGAGATCAGCCTGTTATCCCCAGGGTAGCTTTTATCCGTTGAGCGACGGCCTTTCCATTCAGCACCGCCGGATCACTAAGCCCGACTTTCGTCCCTGCTCGACTTGTGGGTCTCGCAGTCAAACACCCTTTTGCCTTTGCACTCTGCGCTTGGTTTCCATCCAAGCTGAGGGTATCTTTGGGCGCCTCCGTTACTCTTTGGGAGGCGACCGCCCCAGTCAAACTGCCCGACTGACACTGTCCCGTCAACGGCTCTACGTCGTCCGGTTAGAAATCCAATACAACAGGGGTAGTATCCCAACAGCGGCTCCTTGAATACTGGCGTATCCATCTCTTTGCCTCCTACCTATCCTGTACATGCTGCATCAAATCCCAATATCAACCTGCAGTGAAGCTCCATGGGGTCTTTCCGTCTAGTCGCGGGTAACCTGCATCTTCACAGGTACTAAGACTTCACCGAGTCTACAGCTGAGACAGCGCCCAAATCGTTACGCCTTTCGTGCGGGTCAGAACTTACCTGACAAGGAATTTCGCTACCTTAGGACCGTTATAGTTACGGCCGCCGTTTACTGGGGCTTCAGTTCAGGGCTTCACTTGCGTTAACCCCTCCCCTTAACCTTCCAGCACCGGGCAGGCGTCACCCCCTATACTTCGCCTTGCGGCTTAGCAGAGAGCTGTGTTTTTGGTAAACAGTCGCTTGGGCCGTTTCACTGCGGCTCATATCTCTATGAGCACTCCTTCTCCCTAAGTTACGGAGTCATTTTGCAGAGTTCCTTAGCTATAGTTCTCTCGCTCACCTTAGGATTCTCTCCTCACCCATGTGTGTCCATTTTCGGTACGGGCCATATATACTTTACGTTAGAAACTTTTCTTGGAAGTTCCTCCACTGCCTTCCGTACTCGCCGTAGCTTTCCGTACGCTTCACGCCTTCTCGTTTCGGATGGTGGATTTGCCTGCCATCCCGATATCTCGCTTGCACCAGCTCTTCCAGCCGCTGGCTGCAGCTTCCTCTCTCCGTCATTCCTTCACATATATACGGGTACAGGAATCTCTACCTGTTGTCCATCGACTACGCCTTTCGGCCTCGCCTTAGGTCCCGACTTACCCAGAGCGGACGAACCTTCCTCTGGAAACCTTGGGTTTTCGGTGCGTGGGATTCTCACCCACGTTCCGCTACTCACACCGGCATTCTCTCTTCCATGATCTCCACACGTCCTTTCGGTCGTACTTCTCCGTTCATGGAACGCTCCCCTACCATCCCTTGGGATCCATAGCTTCGGTAGTATGCTTAGCCCCGGTAAATTATCGGCGCAGAGTCATTCGACTAGTGAGCTGTTACGCACTCTTTAAAGGATGGCTGCTTCTGAGCCAACCTCCTAGTTGTCTGTACATCTCCACATCCTTTTCCACTTAGCATACATTTTGGGACCTTAGCTGATGGTCTGGGCTGTTTCCCTCTTGACAACGGACCTTATCACCCGCTGTCTGACTGCCGAGCATGTTGGCGTGACATTCGCAGTTTGATTATGCTCAGTACCCCGAGATGGGGCCATCACATATTCAGTGCTCTACCTTCACGCAACTTACCTCGACGCTAGCCCTAAAGCTATTTCGGGGAGAACCAGCTATCTCCGGGTTCGATTGGAATTTCACCCCTAGCCACAACTCATCCGCCAACGTTTCAACGGGGGTCGGTTCGGTCCTCCATCGGGTTTTACCCCAACTTCAACCTGGTCATGGCTAGATCACCCGGTTTCGGGTCTACTGCATGCAACTCTCGCCCTCTTAAGACTCGCTTTCGCTTCGGCTCCGCATATCCTGCTTAACCTCGCTCCATACAGTAACTCGCCGGTTCATTCTACAAAAGGCACGCCATCACCCTTTAACGGGCTCTGACTTCTTGTAGGCATATGGTTTCAGGTTCTCTTTCACTCCCCTCCCGGGGTTCTTTTCACCTTTCCCTCACGGTACTGGTTCACTATCGGTCACTCTCTCGTATTTAGCCTTGCCGGATGGTCCCGGCCGATTCAGACAGGATTTCTCGTGTCCCGCCCTACTCAGGTGTCATCTCTCTCCAGTCTCTCATTTCGAGTACGGGGCTCTCACCCTCTCTCGCTCACCTTCCCATGTGATTCCTCTATGATCCTCTGTCAGATTTATCGATGATCCTACTACCCCGATCCTAAGATCGGTTTGGGCTCTTTCCCTTTCGCTCGCCGCTACTCAGAAAATCATTCTTATTTTCTCTTCCTGCAGGTACTTAGATGTTTCAGTTCCCTGCGTCTCGCCTCATCATGTCTATGTATTCGACATGTGATACACGGATATGACTCCGTGTGGGTTCCCCCATTCGGATATCGACGGCTCTTCACGTGCTTACCGCTCACCGTCGCATTTCGCTGTTTGCTGCGTCCTTCTTCGCCGGAGTGTGCCTAGGCATTCCCCATACGCCCTTTCTTGCTTTACCTTCTAGGTTTGCTTGCTTGAACTTTTTTTCGTTTACACTTGCTGTAAAATCTTAGTTACTTTCGACTTTTCGTACTAGACCTTTTCTTTAATGTCTAATCTCTTCTTTATCGTTTTCGCAATTTTTTTTACTACTATCCAGTTTTCAATGTCCTCTTGAATGTCCAGGACATTCAAAACCAAACAAGAAAGCACAACTTTCTCTCCCTAGAAAGGAGGTGATCCATCCCCACGTTCCCGTAGGGATACCTTGTTACGACTTCACCCCAATCATCAGTCCCACCTTAGACAGCTCCTTCCTTGCGGTTAGGCCACCGGCTTCGGGTGTTACCGACTCTCATGGTGTGACGGGCGGTGTGTACAAGGCCCGAGAACGTATTCACCGCGACATGCTGATTCGCGATTACTAGCGATTCCATCTTCGTGCAGTCGAGTTGCAGACTGCAGTCCGAACTGAGAACAGTTTTATGGGTTTCGCTCCACCTCGCGGCTTCGCTTCCCTCTGCTCTGTCCATTGTAGCACGTGTGTAGCCCAGGTCATAAGGGGCATGATGATTTGACGTCATCCCCGCCTTCCTCCGGCTTGTCACCGGCAGTCTCGCCAGAGTCCCCAACTTAATGCTGGCAACTGGCAACAGGGGTTGCGCTCGTTGCGGGACTTAACCCAACATCTCACGACACGAGCT
>OGDN01000648.1_pt1 | contig 68525 bp, 58 predicted proteins | sample 1570271 | NCBI WGS metagenome assembly OGDN01 (sample SAMEA4384481, study PRJEB24528) | human gut metagenome | reverse complement strand
TAACCGATACATCCTATTCGGTCATCAAGCAAAACACAGATTTCACCGTGCAGCAGGGGCGCAAGTTTGCCTGCAAACAGATAGAAAAGTACCGGGAACGCCGTTCCGCAGAGCAAGCTGAAACCACCCGCGCCCACGCCGCCGGTGAGCGCGGTGTCAGCCCGAAACAGGTCAGGTACGGCACGCTGCCCGATGCAGACCAACGCCCGCGCCGTGGGGCAGATTTGCCCCGACAGCGGGCGAAAGAGAAAGTCGTCACCGCCAAGACCGCGCCGCGTGATATTCGCGGCGTGACCCAGGGTCAGCGCCGGATCCGCACCGCCGCAAATCAAACTGTGCACAGTGTGACGACCCAAGTGCAGATGCAGACCTATGCGCAAAAAATACGGTTTGCCGCGAAAAAGGTTGCGGGCGGCACAGGCAGAACGGCTGTGGCGGTGCGCTCGGCAATTCGGAACTTTCTTGCCGGCTTGCACAGCCTAACAGCGGTTCTTGCGGCGGGCGCAAGCTTTGCCCTAAGCATAGTCATTATAATCAGCCTTGTAGCGTTTGTTTCCGGCTCGGCCTACGGCATCTTTTTTGCCGCCAATGCCCCCAACGCAGCGTCCGTCACCGTGCGCGAAGCCGTAGAAACCCTGACGGCAGAATACCGCGACAGGCTGGAAGAAATCTCCGAGACAGTACAGCACGACCGCCAAGACATTACAGCCATCGATGATGTGTACTACATTCGCTGGCAGGATGTCTTGGCGGTCTTTTCTTCGTATGTGGCGGGCAGCGAACAAGGCGCACCCGTTGCGGCGCTGACGGAAAATCAAGTGGACAAGCTGCGGGAAATTATGTGGGCGATGAACGCGGTGGACTACTCCACTCGTGCGGAAACCGCCGTTATAGAAACGACGGACAAAAACGGAAAAGCAACCACAACAGAGATAACCGAAACGGTTCTTGTAATACGTCTTACCCACAAAACGCCGGGCGAAATGGCGGCAGATTACCACTTTACCGCCCGCCAAAGCACATACCTGCAACTCCTGCAAGACCCGCAGTATGAAGAATTGTGGGCAGAATTGCTCGGCGGTTTTGCACAGGGCGGTGGAAAACTTATGAACCCGGACAGCACCCGCACACCGACAGGCACCCTGCAATGGCCGCTGCCGATTGCGGGTACGATTACCTCACAGTTCGGACACCGCGTGGACCCCATCACCGGCGAAGTCAGCTCCCACACCGGCACCGACATTGCCTGTGCCGAGGGTACGCCGATCCTCGCCGCCGCAGACGGCATCGTCACTGTTGCCAACGGTCTTGACAGCTGGGGCGGCAGCTATGGCTACTACATTCAAATCGACCACGGCGGCGGGCTGGAAACACTGTACGCCCACTGCTCGTCCATCTGCGTCACCACCGGTCAGCAGGTGCAGGTCGGGCAAGTCATTGGCTATGTTGGGCATACAGGCAGGGCTACAGGCAGTCATTTGCATCTGGAGGTGAGCGTTGACGGCAATCGTGCGGATGTATTGCGCTACTTTACATTATAAAAAATCTCAGGCTGAATGATTTACTCTACAGCTTTCTTGCGTAGAAAGTGCATACCCATGCCTCGTTACGGTTTTCAATTCATTTTGCCCCAAGTCCAGCTTCTTCCGTAATTTCGCGATATGTACATCGACCGTCCGTGTCTGAATCGGTGCTGTGATATGCCAAGCGGATGACAGCAGAAGATTCCGGGAGCAGACACACCCGGAATAGTCGAGCAATGTGACAAACAGCTGATACTCCATGGCAGTCAGGTGAATCGGCTGGCCCTCTTTTTTAACGGTACAGTTAGATTCATCTATGGACAGATTTTTATAGTACTTCATCTGGAACACCTATCATGTCATAATCGTCAATAAGAGCCTGACCAATCGCCCACGCGAGGAAGAATGCTGCGCATACCAGAAAAATCGGAATCCACATTGCGTTGTAGCTTTCTCCGTTGGCGTTATAGCCTTGGTTTTGCCAGAGCGCTGCAGCATGGAATAGAGGATAGAATCCCAGCCACTCGATACCATTTTTCATTCCGGAAAGGCTCAGCAGTGTGGGCAGGCAATAGGTAACTGCACTGATAAAGAGCGCAGTCAGCAAATTCCCCAATTTCTGTCCAAGCCATAAGGTGATCCGGCTCATGCAGAGGCAGGCCGCGAAACGACAGATTAGCCAGAAAATCAGCAAATCCGACAGGGTTATAAACTTGGGTACAGCCTGCAAGTCGGAGATACTCATTGCCGGTCCCAGCAAAGAGGGGAGGCCATAGTCGCGCAGAACCTGCCATAGATGAGGCAAAACCGTTCCGAAAGCTATTACTGCCGCAACCGCTGTGCTTTGCCGCAGCTTTGCTTTCACGGTGTATTTCCGGCCTAAAGGAGTAGATGCCAGAATTTCATCCATTCCACCCTTACGCTCCATCGCAAATAGACCGCTGAAGCACAGTGCGCACAGTAGCCCTGCCCACAGCGTGTCCTGCACGTCAGCGGTACCGCTGAAGCCGAACAACTTTTTGTAGCCGCTCTCGTACACCAGCCACGCGCCGGGGTGCTCCTTTAAGTAGTAGTTGATATTGTTTTGCACGACCTGCTGGTAAATATTGTACTTCTGCTGCAGTGCGCCGTAGGCCAGCATTGCCTCGTTGCTCAGCTCTCCGCGCGCCACGCGCCGCTGTACGGCCAGCATCGGGGCAAACTCCTCGCCCTGTGCAGTCAACCAGTCGCGGCTCTCCGCCGTCCACGGGCCGGAGATATGCTTCATGTAGTAGGCATAATAAATTTCGTCGGCATCAATATAGCTTTCGCTTGTCACGCCCTGATACACGCCGAACGCCAGAAAGGCCGCAAGAAACACTGCTGCGCCGTTCAGCACAAACAGCTTGCGGCCCTCTTCCTTTATAATAGAGGTCGCTTTCGTCCTGCGCGTCAGCCCCAACACAAGGCCGCGCTTGGCGGCGGGCAGCAGCTGTGCGCGGGCGAATACCGTGCAGAACGCCGCAGCGAACAGCGCTCCGTAGCACACCGCCGCCGTCCACTCGACGAACGGCAGCCCGATCGGTGTGCCGAACCAGAACAGGTTGCGATAGTTGCCGAGCAGTTCGTTGGTCTGCAGCAGGCTGACGAGGTTCGCGTATTTAACCACGTTGAGGTGGCTCGTGGCCGGAATAGCCGCGCGCACGCCGTACATCGCCAACGGCAGCGCCAACGCGCCGATCCACCCGGCGGCGGCACGTTTGGCGACAAGGGCAGCCAGCATGACCCAAAGCCCCATCACAAACGCGCCCGCCCATTTGGCAAGCAAAAACCGAAGCAGGTATTGCCCGACGGTGATCTGCATGGTGCAGCGCATCAGGGCGGGAACACTTTGAATGGTGCGATTCAGCGAGCCTAAACCGAAGGACGCCGAGCAATAGGCAAGGTTGACCCCATACAGCACCGTAAGAACGACCAATAAGCTGGCAGCAAATGCCGCCAGCTTGGCAAGGGCTGTTTTCAACCGTCCGCCCGGCAGGCTGCGCACAAGGCTCAGCAGTCCGCTGTCGCGCTCCTGCCGCACAAGAATCAGCGCCAGCAAGAGCATAGATGCCAGCAAAATCAGGTCGGTAAAGGCGTAGGAGATTGCCGTGTACAGGCCCTTTTGCGGGTAGTAGTCGATCTCGGTCGCGCCCAGCCCGGCGTAGACCTCGGCGGTCTGTTCAATATTCTTTAGGTCGTAGCCGGTCTTGTCGTTTTGAAAGATCGAGATGCCCGCCAGCTGCGTCGCCTTGGTCTGCACGCCGTCCAGAAAATCGGTGTAGGCGGCCACGGTGTCGTACTCATTTTGCAGCTGGTTGAACAGCCGGTACTCGGTGTTCAGGTCGTCGGTGAACAGTGTATAGCTTTTGTCCTTGTATTCCTGCTCGTAGGCGTCGAACATCGCAGCGTTCTCGTCGCGGTAGGCTTGCAGGTAGCTGCTGCCGGCGTAGGCCATATCGCGGTAGAAGCCGCCGATCTTGACAAGGCTCTCAATCTCGGTATATTTTCCGTGCAGGTACGCGCCCTTTTCTTCCATCGTCAGGCCGTCGAGCTGCGCGCCGACGGCACGATAGGCTGCGGCGGGCGGCTGTTTGGCGGTGGGGCGGGTGCCCATCCACAGCAGCAAGAGATTGGCGGATGCCAGTATCGCCAGCAGGACGGGAAACACTCTGCCGCCCCATACCTTGCGGAGTTCAGCAAAAAACAGGCTCATTTGCCGTCCCCCTCACCGAACACATTCAGGTAGACATCCTCAAGACCTTGGCCGGGTGCGTATTTTTCAATCAACTCCGGCACGGGCGCGGCATCCACGATCTTGCCGGCGCGCAAAAGAATAACCTTGGTTGCTACTGTTTCTACATCCGAAACAACGTGCGTTGCCACAAGAATAATGCGGTCTTTCGCCATATCTGCCAGCAATTCACGCAGGCGAACGCGCTCCTTGGGGTCAAGACCCGCCGTCGGTTCGTCCAAAATCAACAGCTTGGGGTCGCCCAGCAGGGCGGATGCCAACAGCAGGCGTTGCTTCATGCCGCCGGAATATGCAGAAAGGCGCTTGTCCAACTCAGCAGTCAAATTTACGGCAGCGGCCACACGATCAACCTCGACTGCAACGGCTTTTCTAGGAATTTCTTTTAAGGCAGCCATGTAGGCAAGAAAGCGCCGCCCAGTATAGCTGTCGTACAGTCCCTGCTGCTGCGGCATATAGCCAAGAATGCGGCGGAACGCAATGCCGTGCGCGGGGCGGCCGCACCATAGCACCTCGCCCGAATCGGCGGCCAATCCGCCGGTGATGATGCCGATCAGCGTCGATTTTCCCGCGCCGTTCGGCCCCAAAAGGCCATACAGGCCCTGGCCGAGGGTGATGGAGACCCCGGCCAGAGCCTGTTTGGTTTTCGGTTTGCCCTGCCCGCGGCGGTGCAGCAGCGGGGCGGGCAGCAGATAGGTTTTGCGCAGATCGTTCAGTTCCAGTTGCATGGCAGAGTCTCTCCGTGTAGCGAAAAGATAAATGCATAAAAAAGGAATCAGGCCATTATGAATCAAAAGCTATCGTTAGAAATCGGATGAAAATTATCACGCGAGTGAAAATAGTCATCTTGTGAGAGCAATGCGTATTTTGGAATCAAAACATTTTCCATCGTGTTGTCATCGGCAACGGCGATATTGACGGATGTGTAATCGTAGACAACACAAAATTGATCTTTTACTACGGTTAACGATGTAAGGAAATTCCCTTGAGAATCTTTCAAATTCATCTCTTCGGAAAACTCACCGTTTTCGAGATTTAATACTCGATAGTGTGGCAGAAAATACCCCTCTTTGCTCACATAAGATGTTTCGTAAAGCAGGTATTTCCCATATGGTCCTCTGCAATCAGGACGATGCTCATCATCCGGCTGCTCTGCATAAGGGGAACAGTCAAAACATTTTTCCTCGCCGGTAAGTAAATTCCGCATTTTTAGAGAAGCTGTTTGATAGTCATACTCGAAAAGTGTGTCGACGGAAACAAAAGCTCCTGTTTTTGAAGTCTCATTGCTATAGAAAGGTGTACTCGCAAGAATCGCGGCCGTGTCATATCCCGGATAAAGGTAATAGAAGTGCTGTTCTCTTTCGTTTGCCTGATAAACTATAAAACAGTCTCCGCAAGCCGAATAGAGGCCACAATCTGTTATATCCATTAACGGAACTATTTTCGCTGTTTTTACATCTAATTTGCTTAAGGTCTTTTTTTCCGTTATCCCGCCCGACGATTCGGATACCTCTGACAAAACAAAATACAATGACGAATTTGTTTCATCTGTATAAAAAGCAGGGCCGATGCTCTGTCCGCTTTGGGCACTGAATAACAATTTCTTGTTTTCTCCGTTCGCATCAGCAATCCAAATGCAAGCAGGGTGGTTTGATGACTCGCCGTTTTGCACAAGAAGAATTGAATTCCCAAGTTGTAAAATTCCGGGGAGAAAACCGCTTTCATCAATTTGCAGCCAGGCAGTGCAGCTATCATTTGAGTGTGTACAATTTGGTGTATCGCATAAAGGTATCTGCTGCATTGTCTCAAAATCAATATAAAAAATGTTGCCATACCCATTAGCAATCGAATCTACAGTATACATCCCTTTCTCGGAGCTCGGAACGCAAAGTGATAATGTATGTTCGGTTGTTGAGGGGGTGACTATATCATCAGATGCCATTTGCGATGATGGCGTTGGCGTTGCTTCGCCGACATTGCAGGAGCATCCGACTAAAAGCAAAGACAAGGTTCCAATTGCCAACAGATTAAAATGTTTCATTCTGTTCTCTCGATCTGCTACAAATGCATTATATTTTACAGAAAAGACGGACCCCTGCTTTAGTAGAAACGACTTTTTTAGAATCTGATGAGATGAAGTGCTTTCATAAAGCAAGGATCCGCTTTATACAATATAACAATCGTCTGCGATATTCGAACTGCTTAAAGATATGGATTTATATCCACATTCGTCGTGCTCAAAGGAAACTCTGGCGTTCCGGATGCAAACCAACTTGCGCCAGAGGCCCCAAAAATAACATTAGAGCCAGATACGCCAATTGTTCCATAGCGGTAGGAAACCAAAAGGGTCGAAGAATCCGACTGTGGAGTTTTTAAACGAGAGTCACCATAGCCATTGTTTGATAAACTCCACAGCCATGCACGACCATTGTTGGAATTACGATTCATTGCGTACTGAGAGTTTGTAGAAGCACACAGAACAAAATTGTCCCCGAAGCCGCTCGAACGGTATAGATGGAAGCATTGTTCGCTATTCGGAGCACTGGTTTTGTAGAGAGTTAAATACCGCATATTCAAAGAGCTGCCATATGTGCCATACACGTTGATATAACGGTTGCTGTTATCATCAACTTCGATTGTCCAATCCGCAAACGCCGGAACGGCCATGGCCATAGCCATAACACAGGTGATTGCAAGGGTGAGAAAACGTTTGCTGATTTTTTTCATGATGTATTCCTCCATTCTGAAAGAAACTTATGTCAGGTTTGTTTCGGGGCGGATATGTTCAGCATCTGCGCGCCGATGCTTGAGCCTTAGATGTGGATGGCGGTTCTTTGGAACAACTTCATTATACCAAAAAGTTTTCACATTCGCCACGTTTCGGCAGTATTTCAAGAGTTCCATGTATTCGGACAATTACAAGCGCCTGTGCACCGACGCTTAAATACACATAGAAACTTTAATTTGGGAAAGGCCGTGCTTTGATTTGCCATAACCATACCATTGAGAATGAAAAAAATCAACGGAAGTGTCATACAAGACGGATTTTTTGCTATGAAAACGGCAAAAGGGTCGCAAACCGTCAAAACGATTTGCAACCCTTTTCATATTATTATGTGCTATGTTCACGGGGAAATTGCCCGCCAGAAGTCATTTTCAGCGTCGCCTTATATCACTAACCTCTGCTAAAATCCTCAAGAATATCGTGAAGAATGTTCATTTTGGATTCGCCGAGATTGCTTCCCTTGCTTGTGGGAGAACGGAATTCCTGAATCAGTTCCTCAACAATTTTTATCTGCGAAGCTGACAGCCCCTGCGTGGAGACGCCCGTTGGCTTTTCGAGACCAAGTAAAGCGTCTAACGAAATACCAAATAGCTCAGCAATACTAATCAGTACATCAGTGGGAACGGGGTGGGCATCGCTTTCATAGCCGCTGACAGTTGATACAGATTTGTTAAGCCGTTCAGCCAGATATGCCTGCGTCCAATTACGACTTTGACGCAATTCCTTGATTTTGGCTCCAAGATAGCGCTCCATAGAATATTCCCCCTTACATATATAGTCTACCGTTTGCAATTTCTATATTGTCGTAGTATTATTTTGTTGAAATACGATATTACAGAAATTACATTGACTATCTCAGGGGGATACGCTATGTTGGAAGAAACGAACAAGCTATGGAAATTAGCCGACAGGAGAACAGGTATGAACATTTTAATTTGTGATGATGAAGGATTCGCCGCAGAAAAAATCGTCAAACTGGTAAGTCATTCCGCTGTACAGCACCATCTGGCAGTGTCTGTTGTAAAATATACCGACGTTGAAAAGTGTCTGGCAAGTCCGTTAAATCAGTGCGATATAGCCTTTTTTGATATTGATATGAAGCCCTATAACGGTATAGATCTGGCTAGAAAATTACATAACGAAAATCCGAATGCAATCATCATCTTTGTCACAAATTATATTGAGTATGCACCGGCAGGGTATGAGGTAAACGCATTCCGGTATCTGCTAAAGCCGGAGATGGATAAGAATTTCGAACGAATCTTTGAGGATGCACTGGAAGCATACAAGAAGAATCACCAGATTGTGTCGTTTTCTATTGATGCCGAGCATATTGAAGTGCCGGTACATAACATTTTATATCTTGAGTCCGAACAACGTATTATGCAGATGCATTTGCTCCAAAGTGACCGGGTTTGTCACAGATTCTATGCGAGTATGACGAAAATGGCTGCGGAACTGGGGCCTATGGGATTTTTACGGATTCAAAAAAGCTATCTTGTCAACATGGAGTATATAGAATCGCTTAAATACGGCGAGACAAGACTAAAGGGTGGCATTGTGCTGAAGTCGAGTGAAAAGAACCATTCCGAAATTAAGCAGCGATATTCTTTATGGAGGGCCAAAAACAGATGGAATATTGTTTAAGCATACTTTATGTGGCAATGGACGAATTAGGAATGATCTGGTGCATGGATGCATTTATGGAGCGCCGGTATAAGGATTGGAAGTTTTGGGGTGTTTTTGCAGTTAACTTGGGCGTTTCCTTCTACTTGTTTAATTTTGTTGTCAGTGGTATTACGGTATTGCATACTTTAATCGCTTATGCTGTATTTTTTATTTTGGCTTTCCTGCTTTTTAAGGCGACAAACATTACACTTTTGGCATTATTGGTGCTGATATATTGTGTAGTTTATTATTTCATCTCTTTTTCAGTGATGGGAGCCTCATCCCACCTACTTGGAATCAGTGTGCAAACTCTACGACAGACATATTTTCCCTTTATTGCAAGTAGTATCATAAACTACTTGCTGTTATTGTTAATCTGCTCTATTGTCAAAAAGATTCATCCATTAAAACGGGCAAGTTCGATACGATGGCCAATTCTATTTCTTACATTTTTGTTTCCTTTGGCCAGCTTCGTTGTCCTTCTTACATTGATTTTCACAAGTGTGAATTCTCCTGACAACAGTAATGCTTTTCTTCTTTGCGGCATCTTTCTTGTGATTGCAAATATCGCTGTGTTTTTACTGCTGGATTGGGTGGATAGCAGCGATGAGGCAATTAAGCAGAAACTCGCTTTGGAACAGACCGTTCAATTGCAGGCACAGAATATGGAAGCTTTGGGAAAAGCATATTCTGCGCAGCGAAAAATTACACACGATTTTAATTCTCAGCTTGAAACGATTGGATGCCTATTGAAAAGCGACGATAGCAAAGATGCCATAGAGTTTGTTACGGCACTTCACGCAAAGCAAACCACGCGTTCTCTGCTTGTAAACACGCACCATCCTATCGTGGACGCTTTACTGAACCAGAAAGCGTACATTGCCAAAGACAAAAACATTCAAATTCATTTCGAGGTAAATGATTTATCCAATCTGCAACTGGATTCGGTTGATATTACTACGATATTGGGAAATCTTCTTGACAATGCGATTGAGGCCTGCGTAATTTATGGAGAGAATAGTCAGATTCAGGTAAAAGTACTACTTGGAAATACATTGTTCTTTGCGATACGTAATACTTGCAAGCCGGTCAAGATTATAGGAGAGTATATCCCGACAACAAAGCCAAACGCACAATTACATGGATTTGGTTTGGAAAATGTAAAAACTCTTTTACGCAAGTATAACGGAGAATATGCAATGGAATATGATGAGGGGTGGTTTACTTTTACGGGAGAAATTGATAATTACCCGATTTTATGACATAAAAACGCTTTTTCATTACAAATCCCGTGCGGTTTTTCCGTTTGTAAACTATAATCAACTCAAACAAACAGGAGTCATCAAATGGAAACAATTGCGAAGAAAGTTGTCCAAAATTGGGCGGCAAAGGGATATATTTCTGATGACGAAGTAGAAATGTGCCTCTACAACCTTATTCGTCATACATTCACCGTTGCGGTTCTTTGCGTTCTCACTGTTGCAGGCGCTCTTTTGGGCGAATGGAGTAACACAATTGTTTTGATAGTAAGTATTCTGTTTCTCCGCACATACACAAATGGCTATCATTGTAAAAGCTGCGTTGCCTGCATTTTCCTTAGTCTGGCAGTAACACTATTATCTTTGCATATTGTTCCTCTTTTGAATTTTATCACCGCTTTGATTCTGATGTTCGTTGGCTCCAGTATAATTCTTGCGATTGCCCCTACAAATAGTCCGCAGATGCATCTTACAGAAACCGAAATGACTGCTATGCGTAAACACGTTCGCATACGTTTGTTGATTTTAACGATTTTATTTTTACTGTTTGTGTTTGTCAATATGGAAAAGGCGTACTGCATAGCTGTGGCAGTGGCTGTTGTGGCGATTTCATTGCTCGCAGTACGGTGTAAATCACAATAAATTTTAGGAGGCCGCATATGGAAAAACGTAAGGAAACCAGACAGAAAATGGAAGCTGTTGCCAAAAAACTGATTCGACATTCTTTCTTGGAGGGCGTTGAAAAATGGCCGCCTGAATGTTTAGGATTGTACTATCAGCCACACCGCCCGGAAAAAGCCTTGCCCAAAACGCAGAAGCATAAATAATAGAAATTTTCTCGTCAAAATATAAGCCCGTCGCATCTCAAATGCGGCGGGCTTTTTTATGCCTGCTTCTCGAAAAATTAACAAAAAGTTCAAATAATTAGAGAACATTTTCTGCGCTATTAGCCTTTAAGATGATGAGCAAGGGAAAAACGAGCAGAAAAGAGGTGAGAGTGTGTCAAGTGCCGATCGACGCCAAGCCGAAATATTAGAACTGTTGTATATGCATGAAAAATGCAATGTCAACGATTTTGTCGAGCGTTTCGGAGTCAGCAGACGTACCATTACCTCAGATATTGTAGTACTTACTCGCAAGCACAATATCAAGTCGAAGTCCGGTCCTCACGGTGGAATAGAAATAGACAGGGACCTAAAAACCGATGAAGTGCCATACCTAACAGATTTTGAAACTTCATGGTTGAAACGGAAATATGACGAAGCTGAAATCGAAGAAGATCGCATAGCGGCACACTCCATTCTCCGGCGTTTTTCTCTTTAGCGGATATAGTCCGTTCCCCAGCACCTTGACAACTGAATACCCAGCATAACAGGTACGTTACTTTTCCGGCAAGCCCGGCGGGCGGTTTGGCAAACCACAATGTGCGGCAGGAAAAGATTACAATGATACGCCAGCAGCCTCCCGCGTCAGAGGGGGTGACCGAGCCGGAGTTGTAAGCAGTAAGACTCCGGCAGAGTCAGTGAACGGGTGTGCCAACACCCTGCCTGTTATGTTCCCGGTGTCAGGGGTGCGGGCGGCAAATGTGGCACAGTTTCTTAACTATCTACTTTTGCCGTTTAGGGCAAATCGTGGGCAGCAGAACCCCAAGCGTCTGCTGCCCATCATTTTGCTTTAAACGGGATGGAAAACAGGGGTGTAAAATGCAAACCTATCCAACGGGCTATGCGGAATCCCACCGTATGGCCGAGAAAATTTTCCGGGAGATTTTACCCCGGCACAGCATGGCGGTGCGTGAGGAACAAATCGCGCTTTGCCATGAAGTTTTAGATACTTTATATAATAAGGAAATTTCCCTGTGCGAAGCAGGCGTAGGCATCGGCAAAACGCTGGCTTACCTCGTGGGCTGTATTCTTTGGCAGATGAATCGTCCCGAACGGATGAAGCTGCCCATTGTTATATCCACTTCCAGCGTTGCTTTGCAGGATGCAATTCTTACGGAGTATCTGCCCGACTTGTCCGCTGTCTTGCTGGACGAGGGTATCATCACCGCACCCGTCACAGCCGTTGTCCGCAAGGGCAAAGAGCGTTTTGTCTGCGATTCCCGCCTTGCCGAAAGAGCATCGCTGGTGCAGCCAAGCAGAAAACGGCAGACCAACAGCCTGAACATTGCTGCGCACATTTTGGACATGGATCATATCCCAGAACTTTCCCGGTATGACCGCTGCCGGATCTGTGTGCCGCAGTCCTGCCCGCGCGATTGCTTTATGCGCTTAGATTGCCGCTACCAGCAGTATCTGCGCGATTCCATGAAACCCGACATCCAAATTTGCAATCACAATTATTTGCTGGCTGACGCATCGCATCGGCAGGAAGATAGACCACTGCTCCTGCGCAGTTATCAGGCGCTGGTAGTGGACGAGGCGCACAAATTACCCGATGCTGCCCGCCAGATGTACACGGAAACCTTATCCCCGCACAACATGGATGAATTGTGCCTTTTATTACAACAGGCGCACTACAAGGATTTTTACAGACAGCTACGGACGGCGTTCCTTACGCTGTCGTTCTCCTGCACGCAGGGGCTTTCCAAGCTGCGAGGAAAAGCGAGCGAACCGTTCGTGCTTACGCCGTTCCGCCGCGCTGCGCTCATCGACTGTATAGCATTGTTGCAAAATGCTGGCGGATTGCCGGATGTGCCGCGATACCTGCTGAACAGGCTGGGAGAAGCAGAAAGTCTCCTGCGCCTTTTTCTCTTGCAAGTGCCAACGCGCATCCTCTACATCGACTACGATGCCGATGGTCAGCCTACATTCTGCGCAGCCAGCAGCCGCGTACCGCAGTTGCTTCGCAGTGCGCTCTGGAACACCCGCGAACCTGCGATTCTGACCTCCGGCACATTGGCTGCAGCCGGAGATTTTAGCCACACGGAACAGCTTTTGGGGCTGGCGGCTTATCGACCCTTGCGTCATTTCCGAGCAGATTCTCCGTTTGACTACAAGAAAAAATGTCTGTTGTACTTTCCGCCGTGCGTAAAAACGAGAATGGACAACCGCAAAATGGCAGAAGAAATCGTCCGATTGGTGGATGCCTGCCACGGCCATGCTCTGGTGCTGTTCACGTCTTACCGCCAAATGGCCGAAGTCCGCGCGCTGACGGACGGTCAGTGGCAATACCCGACCTATCAGTCGTGGCGCAACGGCGGCAAAATTATCCAGAAGTTCAAGCAATCCGGCAATGGTGTATTGTTCGCTGCTGGCTCCTGCTGGGAGGGTATCGACTTTCCCGGCGATATGGTGTCTCTGCTGATTATCGCAAAACTGCCGTTTCCGATTCCTGACCCGGTCAGTGACTATGAGCGCAAGCAGTACCCGAACCTGCGCGACTACATAAACGCCGAAGTCATCCCCGAAATGCAGAAGAAGCTGCGGCAGGGCTTTGGTCGTGCCATCCGTACCGAGCAGGATTCCTGCGTGGTAGCGATTCTGGACGAACGCGCGGGCATCGGCGGCAAGTACCATGACGCCGCACTGGCAGCGCTGCCGACTTGCCCAACCACCGAGAAAATCGAAGATGTGCAGCAATTCATTCGGGAGCAAAAGCACCCGGATTATTTTTTGTAGGAGTGATTCAGATGATTTACAGACAAGACCACCCGGCATGGATTTATGTGCGGTGCGCCTCTGTCAACGCGGCAACGGCGTTTGACCGATTATATGACCTGATAGACGAGGCGGCCGGTCACGGTTTTCTTGTGCGCGGCACATCTTTTGACCATTGCAGCGGAAACACCTTGAAAGACCGCATCGGTCTGCGCACCATGCTGGACGCCGTGGAGAACAATCTGGTCGAGGCCGTGATTGTCCGTGACTTGGAGCAAATCAGCCGCAACAGTTATCTGCTGGTAGGTGTTATCGAGATTTTCCGCAGGCGGGATGTCTATCTGATTACCACCGAATGTGACTTAAACGCAGAACTCATCAACTGCGGGCTGGAACGCTTTGCCGGAGATAGGTTCACAAGAGCCTCATTCGGTAAGCCGCGCTTTGATGTGCATTTGCCCCTGATGGATCAATTCTGAGGTGCAGCCATGACAGAATACAAAGTCTGGGCCTACGCCCGCAGTGCCGCACCGAACCTGCCCGCATTGGAAGAACAGCTTGCAGAAGTCATGCGCGAGGCCGACCGGCGCGGCTATAGCATTGTCAACTCCTGCATGGAGCAAAAGTACGGCACTGAATTCTGGCGACCCGCCCTGTTCGCCATGCTCACCGCCGTGCAGCAGGGGCGCGTCAATGCCGTCATGGTGCAGAGCCTTGACCGGTTGAGTCACGACATTACAACCTTGTACCGCATCCTGCGCTTTTTGCAGAACCACAGCGCTGTGCTGATTACGACCGAGACCAATCTACAATATGAACTCTATCTGACGGGGTTGGAGAGCAGACTATTGAGCCGCCCTCAGAGAACAAAGCCCGTATGGGTATGTGAGGAATGCGAAGATGGAAATCCTTGAAACAAAAAGGGAAAAAAGCGGCGTACAAAGCATCGTTGTTCGCTGCGGCGAGTACACCGCCGAACTGACCTTTTGCGAAAACTGTGAAACGGACGTTATGATTCCTATTAAAGAGCTGATTATGTCTGCATACGATCTGCGCAAGCAACGGGAAGAACAGGATAATTGGTAGAAATGTGGCCGGTTTTGGCGACGGTTCTTCTCCGTTTTGGTGAATAGCTTTCCTTATTATAATAGAGTATTGTTTGTGTTGCGAAAATGCACCAACCATTTCCGCAACATGAACAGCGAGGTGAAACTTATGATATGCGTAGACCAGAATGGGCAAGCCGTTGAAATCTCGGTGGCTGACCAGATGTGGCTGGACGATGCCTACTTTAAGGAAAAGCAACTGCGGTTAGGTACAGATGCCCCGCGCGCTGCACTGGCCTACCGAGTATCTACAAAAGGACAGGTAGACCATGACGACATCCCGATGCAGAAAATTGACTGCCGAAAGTTCGCGCAAAAGCAAGGGTAGCGGGTGGTAAAAGAGGTGGCCGAAAAGGGCGTCTCCGGTTCTAAGGTGTCAGCTTCAAAACGCGATGCCATCCAGCAATTGAAAGAAGAAGCCGCCAACGGCGAATTTGATATTCTGCTGGTCTATATGTTTGACCGTCTCGGACGAATCGAAAGCGAAACACCCTTTGTGCTGGAATGGTTCGTCCAGCATGGCATCGAAATGTGGAGTACCCACGAAGGTCAGCAGAAAATCGAGACACATGGCGATAAGTTGATGAACTACATCCGCTTTTGGCAGGCGGCAGGGGAGTCGGAGAAAACATTCATCCGAACCCGCGATAGGATCCGCCAAATCGTATCCAGCGGTCACTATACAGGTGGTTTTGTGTGCTATGGTTATCAACTGGTAGACCAAGGCCGACGGAACAAGCGGGATAAGCCAGTCATGGATCTGGTCATCAACGAGGAAGAAGCTACATGGGTTCGGGAACTCTTTTATAAGGTTATCCAAGAAGGCACCAGCGGATATGCTCTGGCTGAAATGTTAAATAACCGAGGATTGCGTACCCGTGCCGGAGCAAAATTCCAATCGAGTAACATACTCCGCATTATCCGCCACGAGGGATATACAGGTTACATCATTACGAAAAATGCCCGCTCGGAATACATACCGGAATTGCAGATCATTGACCAAGAAACATTCGAAAAAGCCAATGACATTATCAGCCGACGCAGCGCAAAGACAGCGCAAGACAGGCGAATCGCCCATACCAGCCAGAACCCGACGCTGCTGGCGGGTATTGTCTACTGCGCCCACTGCGGAGCGAAGATGTCCGGCTTTATGCACACAGACCGCTACAAATTGGCGGATGGTAGTATCCGCGAAAAAGTCCAGCCCAAGTATAACTGCTTTCAGCGCGGCCAACGCAACAAAGGCGGCAGAGACTGTGATGGGCAAGCACTGTACCTTGCCGAGAGAGTGGATGCCATCGTTCTGAAAATCGTCGAGGAAGTATTCGAGCAAATCCGAGACACACCCTATTCCCAAGTGGCTGAGAATCGGATTCGACAGGAGTCGAACCTGCAAAAGACAAAACGTGCAGCAGCGGAGAAAAAGATAAAAGCCGCTCAGCACGCCCTGGAACGCTTTGAGGGTGAGATACTGAAATGCCTTGATGGAACAAGCAATTTTACCGAGGACATGATTGCCAAGCAAATCCGCCGATACCAACAGGAACTGGATGATGCTAAGGCAGAGTACGCGGAACTCCAAAATGCAAGGTTAAACGAAGCGGCTGAAATTCGGAAACTGCGTACTTACTACGATGACTTTAAAGGCTGGGCAGAAGAATTTGACACCGCTCCGCTGGAAATGAAACGAATGATACTGAGCCATCTGATTGATAAGGTAGAGGTCGGAAGAAAATACCAAGTTATTGTGAAGTTTAATATGAAGTACAGACAGTTTCTGGAATGCACAGCAGAAACTTACAATACAGAAATTGGTGCATAACAGAAAAGGCGGACTGTTCACGCAGGAAAGTGAATAGTCCACTTTTTGTGCTATGGACAGCACTATTGCAAAAAGTAAAGAAACAGCGTATAATAAAGGCAAGGAAAGGAGGCGCTTATCCCATGCAGCAGGAAGAAAATTATCTGGCGCAAAGCATATCCCAAGTAGATGCCGATGCCCGCTACGATGAAGGCGTTAAGCGTCTGCTTGCTAACAAAAGCATTTTGGCCGTTATTATGAAGGAGTGCGTTCCGGAATATCACGGCTGTACGGTGCGGGAGATTGCGGAGAAGTATATCGAGGGTGAACCGCAGATTGGCGCTGTCGGCGTGGACGCCGATGAAACAAACCGCAACGTATCTGCCACGATTCACGGCACGAATACGGAAGATGTGACGCTGACCGAGGGTACGATTCGCTACGATGTCCGCTTTTATGCCACAGCACCGAGCGAGGATGGTCTGATTGGGCTGATTTTGAACGTGGAGGCACAGAACCGCTACAATGCAGGGTATCCGCTGTTGAAACGTGCAATTTATTATTGCAGCCGTATGATCTCGGCGCAGTACGGCACGGAATTTACCAAAGGCGAGTACGGTAAAATCAAGAAAGTGTACTCGATTTGGGTATGTATGAACCCGCCGAAGAACCGCAGAAACACAATTACGCAGTATTCCATACAGGAAAAGCATATCATTGGTGATGCGGTTGAGCAAGTCAGAAACTACGACCTGATGAGCGCCGTGATGATTTGCTTGGGCGATGAGGACGACAAAAACTATGGCGGGCTGCTGAAATTCTTGGAAGTACTGCTTTCAGAAGAAAAGAGTCCCGAAACGAAGAAAGAAATATTAGAAACGGAATTTGATGTTCCGATGACACAAACGCTTGAAAGTGAGGTGCGCAGAATGTGCAATTTGAGCCAAGGTGTTATGGAAAGGGCAATGGAGAAGGGCGTTGCGAAAGGAATTGGCATCGGTGAAGAGAGGGGCGAGAACAAAGCAACTCTCAATGCGATTCGTAACGTGATGGACAGCTTTAAAGTGTCTGTCGATGCAGCAATGGATGCGTTGCATATTCCTGAAGCTGATCGCGCCAAATATAGAGCCATGCTCCAAAGTTAAAAAGAAAATTGAAAGCCGGTTGCAATGCAAAGCAACCGGCTTTTGCTTAATATATCGCGCATGATGTGAATGCTAATATATACTTGAGCCACTTTCCAGCAAAATGACAGCGAATATTTGAGCCACCTAATGGCTTCCCGTATAATAGATGTAGACTACTATGCGGGAGGCGATAGAAAGGTGGTCACATCGGTGGATGTCTACAAATCAATCCGCGCGCTGCAACTTGAAGGAGTAACCAGTCAGCGTGCAACAGCTAAAATTCTGGGAATTTCCAGAAACACAGTCAAGAAATATTGGATGGGCGACGCAGTTCCATGGGATCGGAAAGCCTACCAGCGAGAAGCCTCTGTCATAACGCCAGAAGTAATGAATTACAGGAACCTTGAAAACAGAATAGACGTAACTATCCGAGAAGGATAGATGTCCACAGAAGCGGTCACCTCTACCGGGTGGCTGGCACAGGAAAGTAGTACGCAGGCAAGAGTCCTGAAGCAACCTTTCTGATTATCCTCTGGTTTCAGGGGATAGAGCGACAAGACACGCCCGTGCCTGACGAAATATAGGTACGGAAGGGCAGAGAATAGAACCTGGCCTATGGGTAAGGCAGATGTGCAGCAAGTAGAACCGCAGTGAGCGATTGCAGCAAAGGTTTTGAAAATTTGTGTTGTTGCTCAACTTGTTATTGCAATTTGCATAATAGAACTAGAGAATAACTCTTTCAATGGCGGGGGCAACCTCGCCATTTTGTGTATTCTACAAACTGATGGGAAAATGGATATGGCGAAAACTCCAAAAAATTCGCTGGATATTTGGGGAATATGTCAATGCGGAAACATTCCTGTTATGGTATAATAATCTATATGAAGGATAATCTCTAATTATCTATTACTAGCGCAGAGCGGTCATCATCAATTCAGTGTGGATTGAACCTTGCTGAAGAATCAGATTTTGTAGGAGAGAGCTATGAAAATAGGAATTACATATGATATCAAAGAGCAATATGGGTTTACATCTTTGGATTTGAACTTTACAGACTTTTTGAATGTTGCAGACGTCTCTTTTGCAAAAGAGGAGCTTGAAAAGTGCGGGCACGAAGTATTTTTACTGGGGAATGCCCAACAAATGATTCACAATTTGAATCAAAATATATCTGTTGATTTGGTATTCAATCTGGCTTGGGGGTATCGCGGACGAAACAGAGAAGGGCTTATTCCTGCCATTTTGGAGGGCTATGGGATTGCACATACCGGAACAGATTCTTATGGCTGCTCACTTTGCTTGGATAAAATACAAACCAAACTCATTGCAAACTTTTTAAAAATCCCTACCCCAAACTTCTTCTGCGTCACAAAAGATACGTGGAACCAATTTAAAGACGCTTCGCCCTTGCCGTTTCCCATCGTTATGAAGCCAAGCAGTGAAGGAACTGGGATGGGCGTAACATTGATTTCATCCGATGCAGAGTACCGCCGCACGTTGGATCGGCTACGCCTGCTGTACCCTGATGAGCCAATTTTGTGTGAAACGTATATTAAAGGAGACGAGGTAACAGTTCCAATGCTCGAAAATGAGCAAGGGCTATACGCGGTAGGAGTCTTGTCTATCCTTGATGCGAAAGGAAAGCCTATCGAATTATACGATGCTAACATTAAGACCTCACATACATACCAAAAGCGGCTCTCAACTTTACCTAGAGAGGTAAACGAGGCGGTAGAATCATACAGCTGCAGGTTGTATGCCTTTTTACAGGGGCAAGGTTATGGAAGAGCTGATTTTCGAATTGCAGAAGATGGAACACCATATTTTTTGGAAATGGCACCGCTTCCACTTTTGGCGCCCTATAGTTCTTTTAATCTATGTACATCGCTGAAGGGTATGTCAAATGAAGAGGTTTTTCAACAAATCATCCAAGCGGCCTGCCGAAGATATAAAATAGTCAGCGGGTAATCACTCAATAAAGCGGAGTGTATGAAATACACACCGATTTTGATAATATGTTTCATATAGCCTGCTGTGTGAAATCCGGCTGAATTTTAGCTCCTCCTCGATGGGTGGCAGATTTAGCGACATACATATATCTAGGCCGATACGCGCGACAAGATAAGACTGATCATTTTTCAATGTTGTTCCCCAGCAGGAACGTAGCGTTTTAAGGCTCTGCTCGGACTGGCCTTGTTCCAAATCACAAAATGCTTGTGCCAGTAAAATCGTGCGCACATAGAAGCCAACATCCTTATTCCGCTTGCGTGCAGGAAGCTCATTGCATTTCCGAATGTATTCTTCACATTCTTGAGGTGAACTCAGCTTTTGATAGCAGGCAGCTATGTTGGCGTAGATGGTCATCTTTTTGAAATCATTGATCGGCATTCTTTCTGCTTCATGAAACAAACGCAAGGCCTGATGATAATCTTGCTTAATGACTGCATACCACACTCCCATGCAATTTATTCCGTATACTTCATCAACGCTTCCAATCTTTGCAAATATATTTTTGGAGGCTTCCAGGGTTTCCTGTGCCTCAGCCGAATTTCCAAGATATAAATGGTCGGTGCCAAGATTATGAACAGCTTTCCCGTATTCCTTTTGATAATTATGAGCTTTAAAATATTTAACAGCCTCGTTCAGCATGGGGATAGAAAGCTCCTCTGTATAGCAAAGATCAGCTTTCCTTAATTGAACATAGTATTCATATTCAAACCCGTGCTCTTTGCACTCGTTAATCGCAAGGAGATACATCTCTGAAAACCTTTGGTCGGCCTTTTCCCGATATATTGTGGCCAGCAAGGAGATGACCCGGTAATACAGTGAATCTGCTCTGGAATTTTGTGACAGCGACATTTTTAATGATTCTGCCAGTTTCAAAGCTAAGTCCACTTGACTGGTGTAATAGGTACAGTAGGCCAAATGATACTGCAGCTCTTGGGCGTCGAAGCAAGGAGTGTTTTTGTATGCCTTGACTGCATCACGGAAAGCGCAGCAGGCATCCTCATATCTCCCTAGGCTTTCTAAACAAATTCCTTTAAGCACTATAAGGTGCATTGAAACGATGTGGGGAAGCCCCTCTTTATTCGGAAGCCCAGCAATCTTTTCTAACAGCAGCAGGGCCTGCTGATAATCGTTTCTTTTCATGTATGAAAAGACAGCGGCGGCATAATAAGCGGCCGCCTCCTGGTACTTATGAGCAACTGATGCATAAAATGCCGCTCTTACTGTAATGGTCTCAGAAATCGGGCTGCTGCCGCAAGCCGACTGTTCCCACAGTTTTCGGTAATAATTATATAGGATACTTCCCCACTCCACCTTTTGTTCCTCTGAAATGAGCGATTCAGCAAAATGCAGGGTTTCGCTGTTGGTGAAGGTGTAGGCAGGGGGAGTTATCTCTTTTTGAACCAATAAACTAGAACATTCCTCTATCTGCTCTAGCAATTCGCTTGCCGCGATAATTTCAAACGAATTCTCCAACTGTGAAACATAAAACTCCATTCCGAACATACTGGACTTTAAAAATGTTGCTTTCATAAGTTCGTCCAAGCGGTCAAATCGTGAGAGAAAGTCCTCTTTTAGAATGTTCGCAAGTATGCCCGTCTGTAAAGGCTTGCATGAGTATTTCCCGTTCTTGAGGGCAATATAGTTTCGGCCTTTGAGATAATTTACAATGATATTCAGCATAGCTGGATTCTTATTTGCGGAATTGACAATATAGTCAAGGTCTTTCTCCGATATTTTTAGGTTTGGATTTTCCGACAAAAAAACAGACTTCAGTTCGTCGGCCTCCACTTCATCAAAGTGCAGATGCTCCTGATTGGGGATGCTATAGATAGTTTGTATTTTTGAAGCATACGAAGGGTTATCCAAGTCAATTTCCACAAAAATGGAGCAGCTGTTTCCGCTTCTCATGATCGGCGAAACTAATTTTTGAATAAATCTTGCAAATTCCTGGGAATAGTCCACAAAATCATAGAGCAAAATGGCGCATGAAGATGTACGGCATATGGTCAAAATCTGTTCCGATACCACTTCTTCATAGGTGAAGTCAGAATAAGGAGTCGCTGCTGTGAACCGCTGTTTGATACTGCTGAAATATTGATGAAGAGCGTTGATAATGGGCGCCAAATAATTCTCGTTGCTAGAAATTGCCTCAACTTGAATCACGTCCCTATGCTTGCTTGCAAACTCCCGTAATACGGAAGATTTGCCGGTTCCCTTCTTCCCCTCCAAACAAATCAGATGATTTCCGGGAGCATCATAAATATCATTGACGGCGCTAAGTTTTTCTAACATATATTTATACATGAGGATACTCCTTGACGAAATCGGACACCTTTTGCATGACAGCTTTACAAAGCTTTTCGACCGTATATGGATGCGGCAGGCCTGGAAATTCCGGGGTTAAGTTGTAGTTAATAAACTGTAGCTGGCCATCTTCAAGATCAGCTTCTGCGTCCCAAATCCACTCCTGTTGAGGCATAAATACTTCTCCTTGTGCTATCTTCAAAAGGCCGTGAAGCGGTTCTTCTAATGCAAGGCGCAAAAAGTAGTCATTGTCTTCTGCACTTAAGTGTACAACAACATCATATTCCGACAGCCGATCCGTTTGATAGGGACAGGTAGACTGTTTGGTCAATAAGTCCTCTACAGCAGCAAGTACTTTATTAAAGACAGTCTCTAAAGAGAGCGGTTCTGCGGTCATATGGGATTCAGAACCCGCAATTTTTTCATACATGATACGGGCAATATCGTCAGCGGATTGCTTTCTGATATCAAATCCGACAATACCAGGATTGAGGCCAGGCATATCCATACGGTCAATAAACACCGGAATAATACAATCTGTAAAAATATCATCTCTTTGGAGCTCTATCCGCTTATCAAGCAGCCAATCACGTTCGTAGGTTGTCCACTTCTTGCTCACATAGGAATTCGACACAAACATGAGGCAGTATTCACAACAATTCCTATAGATTTCCGGTAACGTATAGGTTAGATTTTTTCCGACAAGCCGGGTTGCTTCCTTTTGATCAAAAAACACTGTTAACCCTACCGATTCCAGCGCCTTTACAACAGATTTTACAATGTCCTGATCTTCATTAGCGTAAGAAACCCCAACATGATATTTTTTTGTAACAGTCATAACCATCTAGCCCCTTCCGATTATAATAATATTTAGGAGTTGATCAAATGGACAAACAAAAATCCATAACACGATCTAAACAACTACATCAAATTGGCCAGGACTTAATCCACCGGTTGGAACAGGTGCCTTGCGGGTTGCAGCATTCGCAAATCGAAATGCAGCACCAGCGAAAAAAAGCGATTCTGTCTTATCTGAACGCATCCGAGGAGGACTGGAATAACTGGCAGTGGCAAATCACTCATCGTATCCAAACGATAGAGGCTCTTACTGCACTTCTTTCGCTGACATCAGAACAGGTTAATGAAATAAAAACTGTGTCAGAACACTTTCGTTTTGCCATTTCGCCCTACTACTTTTCTTTGATTGATTGGCGATCGCCCGAAAATGACCCCATAGCAAAAATGTCCCTTCCTGATATAAGGGAATTGGAGAAAAAGGGCGTAAGCGACCCCTCTGCGGAGGAATATACCAATCCCGCAGGCAGGATTGTACGCAGGTATCCTAACCGTGTTATTATCAATATCACAAACTGCTGTGCGTCCTTTTGCAGACATTGCCAGCGGAAACGAATCATCGGCTCACAAGATCATATGATTTCTGCTGCAGAATTGGACGCATCTGTCGACTATATACAGAACCACTCTGAAATCCATGACGTCCTTGTCACCGGAGGCGACGCATTAACTTTATCAGACGCCCAGCTACAACAGTTGCTCTGTAGAATCAGAGCAATACCCCATGTAAAGATCATCCGCCTTGGCAGTAGAATGCCCGTAAACCTGCCAAAAAGAATTACGGAGGATTTAGTTCAAATCCTGAAGCAGTATGCACCTATATATATCAATACGCAGTTTAATCATCCCCTAGAGGTGACCCCCGAAGCACTCAATGCCTGTAAGCTGTTGGCAGACAGCGGCATTGTCCTTGGAAATCAAATGGTGCTATTAAGAGAAATCAACAACGATAAATATATTGTACAATGCCTTAATGAACTGCTTTTAGACATGAGGGTGAGACCGTATTACATATTTCATGCAAAAGATGTAACTGGAACTATGCACTTTCAAACGTCAATCACCGAGGGAATAGACATATACGCTCACTTATGGGGAAATACTTCTGGCCTTGCCATACCAAGATACATAGTCAGTGCTCCGCAGGGAATGGGTAAAATAGAAATTACTCAGGATACACGTCACAAGAAGGTTAATGGCCGCTTCCATCTAACTACGTGGGAGGGAATACCTGTTTCTGTTTTGGATTTTCCAATTGAGGAGTGTGAAGATGATGACCGCTCTGCGCTAGTAATAGATAATTAGAGATTATCTTCTATTCATGGAGTGCGGGAAGAAGCAAATGAGCAGCATAAACGTTGCTGCTTTAATAGGTGAACTCCAAGGTGGCTCGTGGATGCATGGAGGAAAGCACTTTCTTTTGACGCTCAAAACTAGCGTGGACATAACGCTCAGTAGTTTTGATCGAACTATGCCCCAAAATCTCTTTAACTTCGTAAACGTCACCGCAAGCATCCCATAAATACGTGGCAAAAGAATGACGGAACATATGTGGAGTATAATGGCCGGGTTGGTTTGACAGATCGGTGTACCGGTTGATGATCCTGCGAACGGACTGCTCAGACAATCTGTTCCCATCTCTATTTAAGAAAAAGAAAGGCTCATCGGCAATGCGGGGAACTCTAACTTGCAAGTATTCTTTTAGTGCCCGAACCACAGGGGCGGAAGCTAAGTAGATTTTTCGCTCTTTACTACCTTTCCCGCGGATAAGAACAACCTGGCTATCTAAATTCAAGTTATCGCAGGTGATTGTACAAAGCTCGGAAACACGAATCCCACTAGCGAACAAAAGCTCAAGTACGGCGATATTTCTAATTGTTTCTTGGCGGGCAACTTTGGAATGGGCGGTCGAAAGTTCGCGGTAGGCGGCAGAAAAGATGGCACCAAGTATCGGGCGATCAATAGTTCTAGGGAGTAAAACTTCTTGGCGAATATGTAATTGGATTTTTTCAAAGGGGCTGTGATCCAGAATCTCTTCGTAGACTAGGTAATGATAGTAAGCTTTTATTGCTGCAATTTTACGTTTCACAGTAGACGCTTTGTAGTGTTCCATGAGATGCTCAATGTAAAGTTCCATATCGGTGCGTGTGACTGTTGTTGGCTTTGGATAGAAAGCAACAAACTGCTTGAGATCAATCTGATATGCCTTTAAAGTTTTGTTATCCAGGTTTTTCTGCAACTTGCAGTAAGTGAAATATGCAGATACTATTTGTTGTTCGGTCATAGGGCGGTCTCCTTTCGCAAATTAACTAATCATAATACTACAACAAAAGCAGCGATCGGCAAAAGGGCATTCAGAAGTCTGAATTGCCGATTGTTGAGCGTTGCGTTATGTTTATAATGAGTCCGATAGATAACTACTTATTATCATTCGAAGTATTATGTGCATATCGGGAGAGAAAATATGAAAACAGATCAAACACGTATATGCAAGCTTATTAAAGAATGATGAGAATGACAGGCAAACAAGTCTGCAATTATTATAATGAGTTTCTGGGGGGCAACGAGGTTGGTTTACATTCTATCCTTCAAAAGCGAGCTATTTTAGCGGAACTGTGCGAAAGGCGGAAGTAGGTAGAAGATATAATGTGACCAAAGGAAAGTCATGAAGCGTATGTGAGAGATAGGTATTATACAGTGGAGCGATTGCATACCGGTAAAGAAATAATAAAAGAATCTTGCAATAGTTCTGATGCGTGAATATCCTACTTGTGGTATAATATGAGTATATAAATTATGAGATAGTGTCCGTGTTATATGATACGAAATATAGAACTCTGAGGAGTTGAACCATGATATGGGAGATTCTACAGAAAAAAATTTGAAGAGTTATAGGAATAGTGAACTGAAGTGGTTTCTGCTCGCCAATATTCTTTTAATGTTGGTAACATCTGGTGGATTAAAATTTGATTCCCAAGACGCTAATGTGTTCTCATTTATAAGTGAAATTATTAGTATTACAGCTGTATCTTCTTGCGCGTACATCTTGACTTTTATTTTTGACTCAATTCTTCCCCCGATTTTTAAAGTGAAACTAATATTTTGGTGGAAGAAACAACCAAGTTGTACCATTTTTACAGATATGCTTAAAAACCTTCAAGATAATAGATTTACGCTGTCCACTGTTCTAGAGAAATATAACGACATTTATGTGATAATCGATAATCTGCCAAAAGGCATTGACCAAACCCCGTATTGGTATTCCATCTATGAGCGCAACAGAAGTAACCCCATTGTTTTTGGTTCAAATCGAGATTATTTGTTGCTAAGAGATATGCATGCACAGATGGTGATGCTGATGGTTGTATATGTTGCCCTTGTGCTTGTTACTGGTTTGATGGATTTTTCTGAACCGTTTATTTTTTATATCCTTTTTATGATTGGCGCACTTAATGTTGGTGCCCGTGTTCAAGGCAAGCGGGTTGTATATAATGTTTTATCTGTTGATATCAATGCGAAAAAGGATGAATGACGGTCTGAAAAATTAAGAAAGGGTGTTTAAAATGGTTGATTGGATATACGACGATAAATGTGCGTCTGCTTGTTTCTTCAGGAGCTCCGTTCAACCCCCAAAAAGGAAAATGATGCTGCAGATAACGCAAAAATGTAACCTACATTGTGCGCATTGCTTTGCGAATGCAAGTGGAACAGGAACTGAAATGTCTTTGGAGTTGATACAAAATAAGATACTCCCGCAGCTTTTAAAAAACCAGGTGGTTAAAATTACTTTGACCGGCGGCGAACCGCTCTGTAACCCGCAAATTAAAGATATTGTTCAATTATTGCTAGACAACCATGTTGGAGTAAGTATTTGTACAAATGCAACGCTAATTGATACGGCATGGATTGCTTATCTTTCAAAATATGAAAATGTACATTTTAATGTCAGTTTGGACGGTATGAGATTAGAATCGCATGGAAGATTTAGAGGAAATCTTTCGATAGAGATGTTCGATAAAATTATATCTACAATAACAACTTTAGGACATTACAAACTTCTAAATGGCATTTTGACTACGCCCAACACTTACGCTACCATTGATGAATATATTGATCTATGCTGTTTTGCTAAAAAGGTAGGAGCACATTATGTCCTTATGAATCCTTTGTCTCCGTTTGGAAGAGGAGTAAAGACACAACAGTTAGCTTATACAAATAATGAAATGTGTTTGTTGAAAAAGCAAACAGAGCTGCTTGCGACGGATAACTTTCAAATTGTTTATATACGTTTCCCTAATAATGAGCAGAAACCTATTGGAAAATGTCCTATTGGATCTGTTCTATATGTTTTCACAAATGGCGATGTGGCAATATGTCCTTATATGGTTTTTGCTGCGAATGGTGAAAATAGATATAATGCAAAGGACTTTATTTTGGGGAATATTTTTGGTAATGAAGAACTGGACTTATCCACCGAGATAAAAAAATTCATAAAGCATTATTTAATGCAAAACACTGCTTATAAGAATTGCGGAGCATGTAGTAAGGGATGCTACGCCATCAAAATATCTAACGATCAAGACCTTTCAGATTGCGATTTTGATATATGTCCTTTAGCAGGGAGTAAAACAAAATGAGAAAAGGATTGTTTATAAGTGTCGATGGCCCTAATGGCGCGGGAAAAACAACATTTATTCGTACACTGGTGGAAAATTTAAGCGTCAATTATGATGTTTATGATACTAGAGAACCATCACCTACTTCATTTGGGACTTTTGTTAAAAAGAATGAAGGGGGGCTAAAAGGTATGCAGTATGCCCAATTAATATGGGCTGATCGACATTACCATCTACAAACGTGTGTGCAACCACAACTTTCTTTAGGAAAGATTGTAGTATGTGATCGTTACATAGATTCTAGCTTTGTACTGCAAGGGTTTGATGGCGTTTCGGAAGAGCAAATATGGGAACTTAATAAATCGTTTTTACGGCCGGACCTTAATATTATATTACTTGCAGATCCTGAAATTTTACAGAAAAGATTGCAGAAGAGAGAAAGTCTTTCGGCGTTTGAAAAAAGAATGACGCGAGAAGAAGAAATATATATGTATAGAAAAGCCATTGACTTTTTAAGCAGAAAAAATATACCACATATTATTTATATGAATAACACATATGATGAGTTGCAAAAAAACCTTAAAGATGCAACCATTAGAATTCATGAAATGACGGGGTAATTGGTATGAGCTTACTTAAAGTTATGACTCTAAATATAGGAAATCCTTCACTTCAGCGTGTTCAAAAGCAGATTGATTGGTTGGAAACTAGAGATGAGGATGTTTTTGTCTTGACAGAAACGAAGTTGAGTCAGGGCTGCTTATATCTGGAAGAGTATTTTGGTGAAGTGGGTTCTACGTTGTTTGATTATGGGAAGGAACCTAAATTCCATGTTTTTTTCCCGAAATCTCAAACAGAAGATTTAGGAGTTATGATTTTAAGTCGATTCCCAATATTATCGACAGAGTCTTGTTTTGAAAAAAGTAGTCCTTATTATTCAAGGCTAATCAATGTCTGCCTTGATTTCTATGGGAATAAAGTGGGTGTTATGGGATTATATGTCCCGTCGAGAGATTCTTCAGCAGAAAAAATAAAACGTAAAAAGCAATTTGTAATTGACTATTTGAACTATTTAAAGCAACTCGGCGGAAAGAAAGAAATACCATATGTAATTTGTGGCGATTTGAATGTCTTAGAAGAGAAGCATGTTCCGCACTATCGAAATTTTTTGAAGTGGGAGTATGATTTTTATGGCCGTTTTAGCCATTTTGGCTATACGGATGCATTTCGGTTGTTACATCCGACAGAAAATGAATATAGCTGGGTAGGGCGGACAAATGACGGTTACCGTTACGATCACTGCTTTGTATCCAAAGAAATATCCAAGCGTGTTGTTAAATGTTGCTATATACATGAAACTCGTAAGATTCCGATTACAGATCATTCTGCGCTAACGCTGACCCTTGACTTTTAACTTGCCACCTCAAAACATTTTGTTGGGAAATTCTACGCGGTCTATAACAATCAGGCTGCGGTTAATGATGGCTTTGAATATAAATAATGGTATAGAAAACTGTCAAGTATCTGTATCATATACGTGTGCAAATAGTCGGTTTGGCTGGAAAGGGTTGAGTATGCAATGCCTATAACGGTAAATGTTGCAGGGCAGGTTGGACAAATAAGGCTTCCCACTTCAAAGGCGCTATGGCCTCTATTTGAAACAGTTATTAATTCTATTCAGTCACTTGAGGAAAGTGACACAAAGAAAAAAGTGATTGTTATTGATGCTTTGCGTCCAGAACATACGCAGCTTAAAACTGGGGAACAGGGGCGTACTATAATAGAAGAGCAAGCCCATTTTGAAGCGTTTACGGTGACCGATAATGGAAATGGATTTAATAGCCAAAACCATCAATCCTTCCTAGAAGCGTATTCCCAATTGAAAGTGAAGAAAGGTTGCAAGGGAATTGGTCGTTTCTTATGGTTAAAGGCGTTTGATAAGGTCACGGTTGATAGCATCTACTATGAAGGCAACCATTGGTATTCAAGGACTTTTGACTTTGCACTGACAGGTATAAACCCAGAGCAGAACGCTAAGGAATCCTTCCATGATGTCACTGGTTAAGGTCAAACCGTCAGCAACGCCGCCAGCGGGCCAAGGGTCAGGATCGATGAAAGAACAAGCAGCAAGGCAGCAGGGGGCAGCCCTGCAGAAAGGAGCCGCTACGGAAGATCGGCAGGAAAAGACAACAGCACAGGCAGCGGCGTCCGCCAAGTACCGGGAGGACGGCGTGCCCCAGCAGGAGCTGGAGCGCTTCGCCCGGTTCCTGCTGCCCAAGATCCAGGCATTTTACCAGTCGGAAGAGGGACAACGGCTGTTCGAGGAGTGGATAAACAGGAGAAACGCAGAAGAAAAAACGGGAAAGTGCAAGGGGTCATAAAAATTTCCTGAAAGTTGGCGTGGTGCCGGAAACGAAAAAGCTAAAGAAAGGGTGAAGTTTGTGGGTCACAAGAGCCATCTGGCTCTTGTGGCATTTTTCTTGGAGATGCTTCTTTTGCCCCAAATACCTTGCATTGCAAAAATTTCCATTCCAAAATCGTTTCCTAAATAAATGGGCTTATATGAATGAAAGGGAGACGAAGAGCATGGAAGGATACGGAGAAGCGGTTTTTGCAACGGAATATCTTTGCAAGGAATACCGACATACGGTGGCGTTGCGGGATGTGAGCATCACAATCCCGCGCGGGCAGATCTACGGTCTGATCGGAGAAAACGGCGCAGGGAAAACCACCCTGCTGCGAATTCTATGCGGTCTGACTCTCCCCACACGGGGCAGACTGCTACTATTTGGTGCGGCAGATGCTGCCCGACAGTCAGAAATGCGGCGTCGGATGGGGTGCCTTGTGGACGGCCCTGCCTTGTACGCGGATCTGACCGCATGGCAAAACCTGAAAGTGCAGTGCCTGCAGCGAGGGTTAAATGAGGCGGATATTGCTCCCACCCTGCAACTGGTGGGTCTGAAAGACACTGGCAGCAAACCTGCCGGAAAATTCTCGCTGGGGATGCGCCAACGGCTGGGGCTGGCGGTTGCTCTCTTAGGGAAACCGGAATTTCTGGTACTGGACGAACCGCTCAATGGACTGGACCCGATGGGGATACAGGAACTGCGACATCTTCTGGAAAAACTGAACCGGGAACAGGGAATGACGATTCTGCTGTCCAGTCATATCCTCAGCGAGTTGCACCAGCTTGCGACAAGCTACGGTATTTTACATAATGGGCAGCTGCTGGAACAACTGACGGCAGAAGAACTGGACGCCCGCTGCAGCAAGTATCTGTTAGTCCGTACCGACAATGACCGACGGGCGGTAGACATCCTCCGCAAGATGTTTCCGGAAGCTATCTGTCAGGCAACAGTGGAGGGGCTGCGCTTGTTCCCGGTAGGAAACGAGGCAGCAGCGACAGCTTCCGGTGTGCTAATGGAGAATGGCTTGCACGTGCAGGAACTGGCAGTGCGCAGCGAAGGGCTGGAGGCATATTTCACGGCCTTGGTGGGAGGTGACAGCCATGCCGATGCAGGCTAAAGCGGAAGGAGTCAAACTGTTCCATGCAAAAGCACAGCTATGGGCTTTGCTGGGGTTTGTTCTGGTGCTGCTGTGGTTTGCAAACAGTGGGACCATGTATTTTATGGTGGCGGGTGATCTTCTGAACCCGCTTAACTCCATCGGATTTTTCAAGGATGTGGCGATGGGAAGTGGGCGGTCCGGCTTGCAGCTGGTGCGCAGCTCTCAGAGCCTGACAGTGTTCAGCTGGCTGATCCCCGTCAATCTGTGTGTGGCGCAATTCGCGTCGGAGCGCCGGGCACGCACCGATGAATTGTTCGTCAGTCATGGAGGACGGTTGTCCACTCTATACCGCGCCAAATTCGGGGTGGTCTGCGGTTTCTGCCTGCTTTTGCAGCTGGCCTTTTACGGAATCTGCATTACCATCACAGCCATCCAGATGGGAATTGCGCCCGCGCTCGGAACAGTTCTGTTATTCTGCGCAGTATCGGCGGGAAATCTTCTGGTGCTGGGGGCTTTCCTGGCATTGGCGTCGGTCCTTACACTCTGGCTGAAAAACCATGCTGCTGCGGCACTGGTGACCAGTATTCTGCCGTTGGCAGGAGTGCTGCTTTATCAGGTACAGTATGAAGATTTTTCTACTCAGCCTCTTCTGATACAACTGGCGGCTAAGGCTATGCCCACCTATTACTGGTCCCGGCTGTGTGCTTTGAACATCACGCCGCAGTTTTGTGTCGAATTGGTAGCTTGGGTGATTGTGGCCCTTGCTGTGGCGGCAGGGCTGGGATGGATGGCACTTCACCGTCCGGATGCCGGAAAGCAGCGCAGTGTCAGAAAGCCGCACGCAGTCCTGCGGCGTAGGGAAAAATCTGCCGCTCGACAGGGAATGCACCGGGCCAGCACTTTCTCCGCAGCTTTGTATGCCCTTCGCTGCACTCGCCTGCCGGGAATGCTGGCTCTGTTCGGCCTGCTGTGCATGGCGTTTGCTCTGGAAGTTAGTGAATCCCGCATTGTGGACGCTACTTGGGCAGACGGCAGGCGGGTAGGCATTTTTCCCGGCGGTTCGTTGCCAGTGGGAAGCGCGGCGGATGCTGCTCTCGGCACGGTGCTGTCAGTGGGCATCCTTGCGTGGATTGCAGTCATTCTCGTGGCGGTGATGGCATTCCACCAGAACAAAACAGCGGGCGCTGCCCGGTTGGCGGTCACCTATGGCGTAAGCCGGGTCCGATATATGGTTGGCAGTTTTGCGGCGGAAACGATTATGCTCCAAGGGTGGTACATGGTGTTGTATTTCCTGCTGTCGGTTGTCACGGGATCCCTCTCCCCGCCGGGACACACGGCGTTTTTCTGGATGCAGAGCGCCTGGATTTTGCAGGCAAGCTATGCGGTGGTTTGGCTGGTATGCCGACTTTGCGGCAGTGAATTGGCGGGGGCTACTTTCTGCCTTGTGGTGACTCTGGCTGGAGTCATTGTGAGCGTTTCTGCCCCGGATCCGGCGGCGGTTTCTCCCTTGTCTGCGCTATTGTTTTATGCAACACCTATGCCCTATTGGCTGGCTCTGGGCGGGGGGCATTCGATTCCTTGGCAGGCTGTTGGTTATGGCGCAGGTGTTACCGCCTTGTGCTTGGCGGCAGCGCTGGCTATCACGACAGTGAGAGATGTGGAGTAAAAAGTAGCTTCTGTGTATAGCGGAACAAAATACTTGCGAAAAACCTCTAATTCGATTATACTTGAATTAACGAATTTTGCAGGAGGTCTTTCCATGGATATATCCGTAGGCACCCGGCTGCGCGTGCTGCGCAAGGACGCGGGGCTGACCCAGGCCCAGCTGGCGGCACTGGCCGACACCAATCAGGCTGCCATCAACCGCTACGAAACTGACCGGGCGGCAGCGCCTTACCGCATCCTGGTCTGGTATGCCACCTATTTTAATGTATCCCTGGACTATATCTTCGGTCTGTGCGAGAACCCCCGCGGGCGGTATGTCTGCGTTACGCCAGAGGGAGCGCAGGAAGTGGTGCAGTGCAAACCGGATTGGAGTGAGTTTGTGGAGGCTTGCTTCACGCCGGGCAGCGAGCTGAACCGCCGCCTGAAACAGATGATTCTCAATATGGGAGAAGAGGAGAAGCACAAGTAAGGAGGTGCACGCCATGAATGCCGTGATCTATGCCCGTTACAGCAGCGACAAGCAGAGGGAGGAATCCATCGAAGGCCAGCTGCGGGAATGCAAGGAGTATGCCGACCAGAACGGCACCACTGTGGTGCGGACCTACATTGACAGGGCACTGTCCGCCAAGACCGACAGCCGCCCGCAGTTCCAGCAGAAGCCACACGGGCACAGTCCACTGTTACTATAAATGTGGCACCCGCAAACGCAGTGGCAAAGAGGCTTGCAGTCTGAAGCCGGTGCGCAAGGAACCGCTGGAGCAGTTTGTGGTTAAGACCGCGCACTGGAAAAGGTGCTGAATGACCGGGTCATCGACCTGCTGGCGGACAAGCTGCTGGAATACCAGGGCAAGGAAAACACCCGCCTGCCGGTTTTGCAGGCAGAACTGAAAGAGGTGAAGCGGCGCATCGACAATCTGGTGGCGGCCATCGAGCAGGGCATCCTGACGCCTTCCACCAAGTCGCGGATGGAGGAACTGGAACAGCAGCGTGAAGAGCTGGAAACCAGCGTCCTGCAGGAGCAGATCGAAACGCCGCCCATCACACGAGAACAAATTCTGTTCTGGTTTGATCAGTTCTGCTACGGCGACCCGGCGGATATCGCCTTTCAGGAAAAGGTTATCGACTGTTTTGTTAAATCCATCTATCTGTTCGATGACCGCATCGTGGTGAATTTCAACTACCAGGAGGGCGGACGCCCGGTCTCCCTCGAAGAAGTACTTAGTTCGTTTTTGGATGGGAATGGTGCACCAAAAAAGGGGCTGTTGCACATGTGACAGTCCCTCTTTTATTCGTAGAATCGAAAAATAAAAAGCATGTTTTTGTGAAAATAAAAGCATGTGCAACAGATTTCCTTGAAAATCAGAAATTTTCAATGGATTTGTGATGCACATGCTTTTTCCTATTGTTCGATTATATGTCTAATTCTTAGGGGCGATTCTGCACTTTCATCCAAAACGATGTGCAACAGCCCCCTTTTTCATAATGATTGCCGCTTTGTGTGAGTGCTTTCGTTTTGCCGCTGACTTCAACCCAAGTCAGCGGCCCTTTTTGTTTTGTAGGGGAGTAGGGGAAAAATTCATCAATCCTCCCGGGGATGCAACAACAGTCGCAAACGGCTCGGGCGGGTCATTCTTGTTGCCATGCACCGCGGCAATATGCTATACTAAAGAAAAAACAGAAGGGGAGGCACTGCGGATGACCCGCATTGCAATCGTAGAGGATGAGGCCGCCGTCCGGGAGCAGCTGGCGGGGTATGTGCAGCGCTACACGCGGCAGTATGGCACCCAGTTTGAGGTGACAATGTTCACCGACGGCGTCGAAATCCTTGAGGACTACCGCCCGGTCTACGACATAATTTTTCTTGACGTAGAGATGCAGCATCTGGACGGCATGGAGACTGCCCGCCGTATCCGCGAGCTGGACAGCGATGTGCTGCTGATTTTTATTACGAACATGGCGCAGTATGCCATCAAGGGGTACGCCGTCGGTGCGTTGGATTACGTGCTCAAGCCTGTGCCGTACTTTGCGTTCTCGCAGCAGCTGCAAAAGGTTGTGAACCAGCTGGCCAAGAGGACGCGGCATTATCTGGCTGTGCCGGTGGACGGCGGTATGCGCCGATTGGACGCTGCTACGATCTATTATATCGAGAGTGAGGGCCACCGCGTCCATTTTTACACCGAGGACGGCGACTTCTCCGCACCCGGCGCGCTGAAGGCGCTGGAAGAAAAGCTGGCGGGCCGTTTGTTTGCGCGGTGTAACAGCGGCTATCTTGTGAATCTCGCGCAGGTGTCGGGCGTGCAGCAGAACACGGTGCAGGTCGGCCCGCATGAGCTGCAGATCAGCCGCCCCAAGCGCAGGGCGTTTCTGGCCGCGCTGGCGGACTACATCGGGGGTGAGGGCGCATGATGACGCTGCCGGACATCCCGCGGCTGTACACGGCGCTGGCAGAGGTTCTTGCCGTGCTGGTCTACGCGCAGGCCGCGCCGCCCCGCGCTGCAAAGCCTGTGACCTATGCGGCCACGGCGGGGTGGGCCGCGGTGCTGGGCGTGTTTTTGCAGCTTACCGGCAGTGTGCCGCTGGCGTGGTGGCTGCCCTGCATGGTCGCGGCCATCGCGTGGCTGTACCTGTATCTGTGGGGCACGCGGGAGATGAATTTACTGGAAGCCGGTTACAGCTGCGCCCGCGCGTTCATTCTGGCGGAGCTGGCCGCCAGCGTGGAGTGGCAGCTCCACTGCGTACTCTGGCCGCAGCAGCGGGCGACAGCACCGCTTTCGGTACTGCTGCTGGCGGCGGTCTACACGGCAGTCTACGGCTTTTTGTATTGGTTTGAGCGCCGCCACGCTGCGCCCACGCGGCTGACCATTACCGCGGCGGCGATGCTGATGGCTGTCGTCATGGCGGTCACGGCGTTTGCGGTCAGCAATCTGAGCTTTATCTCCGACAACGGTGTCACGATGAGCGTGATGAGCATTTTCTACATCCGCACGCTGGTGGATATTGCCGGTGTGCTGATTTTGAGCGTCCAGCACGAGCAGCTGCGCGAGGCCGCACTGCACAGCGAGCTGACGGCCATGGACAATGTCCTGCGCCGCCAGTATGAGCAGTACAGGCAGAGCAAGGAGAACATCCGCCTTATTAACCGCCGCTATCATGAGCTGAAAATGCAGATCGCGGCCATCCGGGCCGAGCGAGATCAGGCCAAGCAGAATGCCGCTCTGGCGGAGATGGAGAGCGACATCCGCCGCTATGAGGCCGAGAATAAGACCGGCAACCCGGTGCTGGACACGCTGCTGACGGCCAAAAGCCTGTACTGCCAGCAGCACGGCATCAACATGACCTGTGTCGCAGACGGCACGCTGCTGCATTTTTTGACAACGGGGGAGATATGCACCATCGTTGGAACAGCGCTGGACAACGCCACCGAGAGTGTGCTGACCGAGCAGGACCCAGAAAAACGGCTGATCCGCACGGCCATCTACGCCCAAAACGGCTTTGTGATGCTGCGGTTTGAAAACTACTGCACAAAGCCCGTGGAGCTTGCCCCCGACGGCTTGCCCCGCCGCAGCAGCCACGGCGGCTACGACCTGAAAAGTGTCCGCGCTGCCGCTGAAGCCTACGGCGGCACTTTGACGTTGCATTGGGAGGATGAATGGTTTACGCTAAGGGTGCTGCTGCCGCAGAGGTGAGCATTGTTCGTCCGCGGGGTCTTGCACTGCGCCAAACTGCACGGGAGCATATAGAATGCTCCCCTACGAAAGTGCCGTAGGGGCGGATTCCATATCCGCCCGCCAACCCGCAGCCATCCACAATAGGGGAGAGGTCTTACGCCTTCTCCCTTTTTTGCTGCCTATGGCAACCTGCACAAACGCACCCGGGCTTTCTTTGTGCAACATCCACATCAATTTTTGATTCACTTTTGCAACTTTTACAGATTATGCCGCAAAAACGGCAGTTTGTGCATTTTTTGCCCACAAAAGGGTTGGGTGTGCTATTATAATGCCACAATGTTGAGTGCGCACTCAAAAGGTTAAAAACACTGCAAGGAGGAAAACATGGACAAACCTAAAAAATTAAAGATGAACGCAAAAACATTTCGGATCATCACCGCACCTATTATGGTGCTGTTCCTGATTTTTGCGCTTGTTCTTTCTATCATTACCAACTATTTCACACCTTCCCTGAACGCATTCCTTGGCAAAGGCGCACGCAAAGCAACTACTCCATCTGGCACTTCCGACTGGGACACCGATTACTATGACATCACCAGCACCAGTTCTGAAGATGCCTTGAATAACAGCCTGAAAACTTCTGAGAACATTGCCGATGAGGGCATAGTCCTTTTAAAGAACAACGGCCTGCTTCCTCTGGCAACCGAGCAGACGGTCACTCCGTTCGGCTACGATTATCTGAACCCGATGATGAGCGGCTCCGGCTCCGGCAGTGCTGATACCACCGCTGATTATGTCTACACGGCGGAAAAGGGCATCAACGAAGCGTTCAGCAATGTAAACAGCGCAAGCGTTGACGCTATGAAAAACGGCACGGTGCATGAAACCACGCCTGCTGCGGCTTCCGGCGAGGGCGGTGCAACGGCGTTTCTGGGGTCTTCTACGATTCTGAACGAGTACCCGGCAGAAACCTACAACGGCATTGAGGACAGTTGCAAAGGCACGGTCGGCATCGTCTTCCTTGGCCGCGCAGGCGGTGAGGGCGGCGACCTTTACGCCGAAGCCTACGATGACGGTACGCCGCATCAGCTGGCACTCACGGATACTGAGCGCGGCGTTCTGGACTTCGCCAAGAAAAACTGCGCGGGCGTTGTGGTCGTGCTGAACTCCTGCAACACAATGCAGGTCGGCGAACTGGAAGACGACCCGGATATTGATGCAGTTATCACGATGTGCACCCCCGGTGCAGTCGGCTTTAAGAGCCTTGGAAAAATTCTGAACGGCACTGTGAACCCCTCCGGCAAAACGGTAGATACCTTTGTTGCCGATTGCACGCTGACGCCTACCTACGTCAACTTCAACAAGGGTGATGGAGCTACCAGTTATTCTAACGCAAGCTATACCCGTGACATCTGGCTATCCAAGTTCAAAGGCGGTCCCGATTTCGATGCGCGCTTCCGTGAGTATGAGGAAGGCGTTTACATGGGCTACCGTTGGTACGAGACCGCCGCAGATATGGACTACTTCACTTCTGATAATCTGCCTGACGGTGTGACAGACCCCTATTACAACCGCGATAATGGCGTTGTGTATCCCTTTGGTTATGGCCTGAGCTACACCACCTTTACCCAGAAAATCTCTTCTTTCTCTGAATCCGGCAACACTGTTACCGTTTCCGTCGATGTTACCAATACGGGCAAAGTGGCTGGTAAGGATGTTGTACAGCTGTACTACACTGCCCCCTACACTGACTTTGATGTTGAGAACATGATTGAAAAGTCCACTGTCAATCTGCTGGACTACGGCAAGACCAAGCTGTTGGAGCCGGGTGAGAGCGACACCGTTACCATCACCTTCAACAAGGAAGATATGGCTTCCTACTGCTTCACCCATGATAATGGCAACGGCACAAAGGGCTGTTATGTGCTGGAGGGCGGCGACTATGTAATTTCTGCCCGCAGCGACAGCCACAATGTTCTGGACGAGAAAACTGTGACGGTTGCCGATACCTTCTGGTATAATGGCTCTGATGAAGACCATATCCGTGAGAGCGACAAGAGCGCACAGTCTGCCCGCAACGACGACGGCACGCCTACTGGTGAGCCGGAGAACACCGAGCTTGGTTACTTTGCAGTTACCAACGAATTTGAAAATGCCAACACCTACATGACCGACCCGTCTGTTGGCAATGATGTCACCATCCTTACCCGTAACGATTGGGCAAACACCCAGCCCAGTGCCCCCACGGACAAGACCCGCACCGCAAGTGACACGGTTATTGGTTGGTTGGATTACAACTTTACCACGACTGACCTGGGCAACGGGAAAACATGGGATTCTGTGAATGACCCTGTGCTGGGCTCTAACGAAAACAGCAAAGTCTATGCGGCTGAGATGCCCGCTTCCAACCAGAAAAACGGCCTGACGCTTTCCGATATGCGCGGCCTGAGCTACTATGATGAGAAGTGGGACACTCTGCTCGACCAGATCGATTATTCTTCCTCTGAAATGACCCAGGCACTGTTTGCAAACGCCTTTGCCTCTGGCGAACTGACTTCTGTCGGTAAACCCAGCACGCTGGACCATGACGGCCCGCAGGGCTTGGCGCTGAACGACAACGATGGCAACAGCTGGATCAACTGCTGCTCTTTCCCCGCTGCTACCACCTTGGCGCAGACTTGGAACAAGGAGCTTGCCTACGAGATGGGCAACGCCGTCGGTGAGGAAAACTACTGGCTGGGCGGCAGTGCATGGTATGCGCCCGCTATCAACCTGCATTGGTCTCCGTTCTCTGGCCGTAACTACGAGTACTATTCTGAAGACTCCATCATCTCCGGCAAAACTGCTGCTGCCGTGATCTCCGGCGCAGGCGACAAGGGCACTTACTGCACGCTGAAGCACTTTGCCATGGTCGATCAGGAGGCAGACCGCTGGTGGATTCCGGCTGTCTGGGCAACTGAGCAGACCATCCGCGAAATCTACCTGAAGCCTTTTGAGATTGCCGTCAAAGAAGCAACCAAGACCATCAAGTATACTGCCGATGGCAACGGCACTGTGGCCACCAAGACCATGCGCGCCTGCGACGCTATGATGACCAGTGGCTGGTCTGGTATCGCTGGCCTGTACACCGCATACGACTACAACCTGTTGACCAATGTCCTCCGCAACGAGTGGGGCTTCCAGGGCTACGTTGTTACTGACTATGACCAGGGCAACTGCGCCAATGATGATGTCGCCGTCAACCGTATGGTTCGCGCCGGCAACGACCAGCACATGCTGGATATGACCCTCTCCCCGGGCGCTTATACTTCTCTTGACACGGCAACGGGCGTTGCTGCTCTGCGCAAGGCTATCAAGAACACGCTGTTTGTTATTGCCAACTCTGCACAGATGGACGGCGCTGCACCGGGTGCTACGATTTACTACGCTATGGCACCGTGGCGCGTAGCTGTTATCGCAGTCGATGCCATCATCGCTTTGGGCATCCTGCTTGGTATTGTTGCTAATGTCCGCCGTACCAAGGACAACAAGAATCATCCTGAAAAATATAAACCCGCCAAGAAAAAGAACGCCTAAAATCTAACGCTCTGAAAAACGGGGTGGCTAATATTCACGCCACCATGCTTTTCATATTTGGGAAGTCAATTTTATGGACTACGCAAACACCATTAAAAAACTGAATCTGGAACAAAAATGCGCGCTGCTTTCGGGCGCGGGCACCTTCACCACGCGCGACTGCCCCAAGGCGGGTGTGCCGTCCATCACCCTGTCGGACGGGCCGAACGGCGTGCGCAAGCAGGCCGGGACGGCGGACCATCTGGGTCTGAACCCCAGCGTCCCCGCGACCTGCTTCCCGACGGCGGCTACCGTGGCCTGTAGCTGGGATCCCGCCCTGGGCGAACAGCTCGGCCAGGCCATGGGGGAGGAGGCCGCCGCGCAGGAGGTTGCCGTGCTGCTCGGCCCCGGGCTTAACACCAAGCGCAGCCCCCTGTGCGGACGCAACTTTGAGTATTTTTCCGAGGACCCGTATCTCTCCGGCAAGATGGCCGCGGCCTACGTGCGCGGCATCCAGTCCAACGGCATCGCCGCCTGCCCCAAGCACTTCGCCGTCAACAGCCAGGAGCTGCGCCGCATGGCGTCGGACTCCGTCGTCGACGAGCGAACCCTGCGAGAGCTCTACCTGACCGGCTTTGAAATTGTCGTCAAAGAGGCGCACCCCAAGACCATCATGTCCAGCTACAACCTCGTCAACGGCACCTACGCCAACGAGAACGCCCACCTTTTGCAGGACATCCTGCGCAGGGACTGGGGCTTCGACGGCGCTGTCGTGACCGACTGGGGCGGCAGCAATGACCACGCGCTGGGCGTAAAGAACGGTTCTACGCTGGAAATGCCCGCCCCCGGCGGAGACGCCGTGCGCGAGCTGCTGAAGGCTGTCGAGACCGGTAAAATTTCCGAATCTGATGTGGACGCCCGCCTGGACGAGCTGCTGACGCTGGTACTGGACACCCACGCCGCCGTGGAAAACCACAGCCGCAGCTTTGACGCCGACGCCCACCACGCGCTGGCCCGCCGCGCCGCTGCCGAGAGCGCCGTCCTGCTGAAAAACGACGGCGATCTGCTGCCACTGGCCGCAGGCGCAAGCGTGGCCGTCATCGGTGACTTTGCCGAGACGCCGCGTTACCAGGGCGCAGGTTCCAGCGCCGTCAACTCCATCAAGGTCGATACCTTCCTTGACTGCCTGAAAGACAGCGGCCTGCACAGCGTCGGCTTTGCCGCGGGCTTTGACCGCCAGGGCAAGCCGGACGATGCCAAAAAGGCCGAGGCCGTCGCGCTGGCGAAAAAGGCCGACACCGTGCTGCTCTGCTTAGGGTTGGACGAGATCAAGGAGAGCGAGGGTCTGGACCGCGCCGATATGAAGTTGGCCGACAACCAGATCGAGCTTTTGCAGGCCGTGCAGCAGGCCAACCCCAACACTGTCGTCATCGTCAGCGCGGGCGCGTCGCTGGAAACGCCGTGGCTGGCCCACTGCAGGGCACTCGTCTACGGAGCTCTCGGCGGCCAGGCCGGCGCGGGCGCAATGGTCGATGTGCTGACCGGCAAAATCAATCCGTCCGGCAAGCTGGCCGAGACCTGGGCCAACACCCACGCCGACACCCCCGCCAAGGACAACTTTGCAGGTGCGGGACGCACCGTGCAGTACCGCGAGGGGCTGTACGTCGGCTACCGCTACTACCAGACCGCGGGTGTGCCCGTGGCGTTCCCGTTCGGCTACGGCCTGAGCTACACGAGTTTTGCTTACAGCGAGCTGAAAGCCGACGCCCGCAGCGTGACTCTGACCGTGACAAACACGGGCAGCCGCGCCGGTGCCGAGATCGTACAGGTCTACGCGGCCAAGCCCGACGCCCAGATCTTCCACCCCGCGCAGGAGCTGAAGGCCTTCACAAAGGTCTGGCTGGAGGCAGGGGAGAGCAAGACCGTCACCCTGCCGCTGGACGACAAGACGTTCCGCTACTGGAACACAAAGACCGACAGCTGGGAGGTCGAGGGCGGCACGTATGAGCTTCGCGTAGGGGCGAGCTCTGCGGACATCCGCCTGACCGCCGCCGTTGAGGTGAACGGTACGAGCGCACCGAACCCATACGCGGGCAAGGCGCTGCCGCACTACACCAGCGGCAAGGTGCAGCTCGTGCCCGATGCCGAGTGGGAGACCCTGCTGGGCCGCCCCATCCCGGCGGATACCGTCAAAATTGACCGCAACATGACCCTGGGTGAGCTGAACCACAGCCGCAGCCCGCTGTGCTGGTTGGTCTGGGCTGTGCTCACGATGATGCTGAACGCCAGCTACAAGCGCGGCAAGCCGAACCTGAACGTGATGTTCCAGTACAACATGCCGCTGCGCGCGCTGGCCAAGATGACAAGCGGTGCCATCAGCATGGGCATGGTGGACGGCATCGTGCTGGAGGCAAAGGGCTTCTGGGTCATCGGTCTGCTGAAGGTCATCGTCGAGGCCGTTAAAAACATCATCCTCAACGCGCAGCTGGAAAGCCGCCTGCGCAACAGCTGACAGGAAGGTGCTGGCATGCAATTTTGGAATACCTTTGCGGAAAAGCATCCTGCCGCAGCCAAGTGGGTGCGCGAGGGTGGCTTGTTCGCCGTCGTGTCGAATTTGATTACTGTGTTCAAGTACCTGCTGCTGCAATTTTTGCCCAAGGCGTTTGCCGGCCTGCCGATGGTCGACTTCGGCTGGCCGGGCATCCCGGTGACGCTCTTTGGCGAGACGTTTCAGTGGAACATTCTGGGCTACGATGCCGCCCACGGCGGTCTGCCGTACTTCTGCGCGTATATGATCGCCATGGTCATCGGCGAGTGCATCAATTTCCCGATCCAGCGCAATTTTGTGTTCCGCAGCAAGGGCAATCTGGGCAAGCAGATCGCATGGTACGTGCTGGCGTTCTGCATCATCACCTGCATCGTCAACTCCATCAACTGTGTGTGGGTGGCGGTGGCCGGGCTTCTGGTGCCGGACTTCATCTACAACATTGGCACCACCGTCCTGAACGGCGGCATCTCGATGGTGATCTTCTTCTTCGTAAACAAAATCATCTTCCCGGAAGGGGAGGCTAAGAAGGCATAAGGATAGCCGAGCAGCGTAAAAACTGCTCGGCTTTGTTGTTTGTTGGTTGCGTGGCTTCCCCCTCGGGGGAAGCTGTCAGCGGCCCCGACCGCTGACTGATGAGGGGCTGCGTTGCCGTTAGTACCCGTCAAAGGGCGCAGCCCCTCGGGGGAAGGCTTAGAAATTAAAAATAATTCACCGCCAGGATCGCCGCACCCAGCACGACCAGCACAACGCCTGTCGCGCGGTTCAACGTGGCGGGCTCGGCCTTGTTCGCAAACTTGGCGGCAATGCGCGCCCAGAGCAGCGTGCTCAGCACACAGCAGATCAGGCAGAACAGATCCGGTACACCGCCAATCGCAAAATGGCTGACAGAACCGGTGAAGGCCGTGAATGCCATAATGAAAACGCTCGTTCCGACGGCAGTTTTCAGCTCATAGCCCAGCACGGAGGTCAAAAGCAGCAGCATCATCATGCCGCCGCCCGCGCCGATGAACCCGCAGATAAAGCCCACGCCCGCGCCGCAGAGCAGCGACTGCGCGAACCGCTTCTGTACGCTGACGGCGTTCATCGCGCTCTTGGTCGTCATGACGGGCCGCACGATGAACTTGACGCCCAGCAGCAGCGTCATGAACGTTGAGAAACCGCCCATCGTTGTGCCGGGCACGAGGCTGGCCACATAGCTGCCAACCAGCGTGAAGCAGAGCACCGACGCCATCATGACCGCGCCGTTTTTAATGTCCAGGTTGCCGTTTTTGCCGTAAGTGTAGGCAGAGATCGCACTCGCCAGCACGTCGCTGGCCAGCGCAATGCCCACGGCCATGTAGGGGTCCATCCCCAAAAAAGTGATGAGCATCGGGCTGATGACCGCCGCGGCGCTCATACCCGCAAAGCCTGTGCCCAGTCCCGCGCCGATGCCCGCAATAAAGCAGACGATGAATGCTACCAGATAGGTCATATTCTTACTCCTTGTTCAGCTCCCGCAGGAGGTTTGCATCCATGCGGCGCAGATAGTCCTGCAGCGTCTGCTGCTCCTGCGCCGTAAAGCCCGCAAACAGCGGCTCCAAGCTGCAGCGCTGGATGTCCGCCAGTACCGCGACCATCGGCAGGGCATCGGGCGCAAAGCCCAGCAGCCGCTGGCGGCGGTTGTCCGGCGCAGGGGAGACCGTCAGCACGCCGCGTGCGCGCAGCCGCTCCACCGCCGCCGATACATTGGATTTTGCCAGACCGCGGTAGCGGCAGATGTCGCTGGCCGTGCGGCAGTCTGGATTGTTGTGCAGAAACAGCAGGATGTCAATTTCCAGCTGGTTCAGCCCGTACTGTACGGAAGCAGCCTCAAACCGCGATGCATGGTACTTTTTGTAGTGCTGTACGTAGCTCAATATGGGCAGCAACTGCATCACTCCTTTGCAAGGCTCAAATAGAACGGTTCTAATTATAACCATTTGCACAGCAAATGTCAATACTGCCTGTTTAAAAGCAAACATCAGAGAGGTACAGCCGCGCCGCGCCAGGCTATACCGGATACACAGAAAAAAGAGGATGCGGACGGATCCGCACCCCCTAAAACAAAAACAAACCCGAAACAATGCTTCACAAAGAAGATTGAGTTCGGATTTGCACAATATGGTGGACCTGGAGGGATTCGAACCCTTGACCTCTCGGATGCGAACCGAACGCTCTCCCAACTGAGCTACAGGCCCATGTCATTTCGACTTGATAAGTGTACCTCTTTTCTGCCAAAAAGTCAAGAGGGTAATGCAGATTTTGTTTGCAAGCGCCGGACATATCCTGTAACATACGAATTTATATTGTAACAGGTGCAATCCGCCTGCATCTTGCGCTTCTCTTTATATAGTGCTATAATGGTACAAATCTTGCAGTGCCCGTATAAAAACGTATAGGCAATGTGGATTGAATCCAGCGCGTGGGTTGAATTATAGTATTCTCATTGAAGGTACAAAAATTCAACCTATGTGGGGAGGAAACCTTATGCAAGGCAAGCTGATTGCAAGCTACCGGCGGGAGCTTTCTGCGCTGGATGACCTGCAATGCGCCGGAACCGTGACCTATACGCTGACACAGGAGGCGGATGCGTTTGTCATCACTGTCCAGCGCGACGGGGCACGGGCAGCAGCGTGTATGCTATGTGAGATAGAGGAGGAGCGCGCGGGGATGCTGACCCGTTTCCTGTACGAAAACGCCGTGGAGCCTGCGCATACCTCCGCGGTACTGCATGACCTCTGTGGATCGAAGGTGGGCTGACATGGCGGTGTTGTTGCATGACCGTCCGGAAGCAGCCGGACAAAAGCAGAGAGAGGCGCTCAGGCTGCCCCGGACCTCCGCCGTGGTGGCACTGTTTGCATTCAGCTCTCGCATGGATCGCGATTCCATGCGGCTGTTCGCCCGGACCCATGGGGACGAGGTTCGCGCCGCGGCCATTGCATCGACGGGGCAGGAGGTACTGGAGCTGCTGCACGGCGGCCTTCGCCCGCAGGTGCTTGTGCTCGACGCCCTGCTGACCAAGCCGTCCGTGACGCAGATCTTGCAGGAGATCAGCACGATGCAGCCGGACCCGGAGCCGGCAGTCCTTGTGCTGGTGCCCGTGCCGGAGGAAACCGCCGCGCGCAAGGCGCTGGGCCTGTTTGCCCAGTACCGGATCATGCTGCGCCCCTACGGGATGAAGAATCTTTTCGATGAGATCTACCGCATGGGCACAACGGACGACGAGCATCGGCTCTACCACCTGCGCCGCTGCTGTGAGGATGTGCTGGATGACTTCGGCGCGCGGTCCACACTGAACGGCTACCGCTATGCCGAGCGGATGCTGCTCTACGCGCTGTACGCGGAGCGCCCGCAGAAGATCGGCGATTTGCAGCAGTATGTCGCGTCGGAGGAAAACATCGAGATCGGCACTGTGACCTCGGCGCTGAACCGGATGTCGGCAGGTATGTCCAAGCGCGGTGCGGAGCCGTACCGCGGACTTTGCCTGCGCTGCGGCCGCCCGGAAAACGGCGTGCTCTCCAACGGGCAGCTGTTTGAGGGGCTGCTCAAGGAGCTGCGCCGCCGACTGGAACCGACTGCATAAATTAGGAAAGAAGGCGTTTTCCATGGACAGAAGGAACGAGGATACAGCACTGCTGGCCTTGCGCGGGGGATTGCGCGGGCGGTTCCGGCGCTCGTTTGACAGCATGGAGAACGCCTTTGAGGTATTGCAGGACCGCTTGCAGCACGCGGTAAACCCGGCAGAGCGCGCCGAGCTGATGCCGCTGCTCGAGGAATTGCAGACGCAGCTGATCTGCCTGCGGCGGCTGGGGGACCAGGCGTCGGATGCCGCCACGGCGGCGCTGCTGCACGGCACCTGTGTGCCGCAGCCCATCGACCTGCTGGGGCAGCTGCGGGAATTTTGCAGTATTTTGCAGGAGGAGGCCGCGCAGTACGCGCTGCCCTTTACCGTGACGCTGCAGGCCGACGGGCTGGACGTGCTGCCCACGACGGGGGATGTCTCGCTGCTCAACGGTCTGCTGACGAACCTTGTCTCCAACACACTGGCCGCGGACCGTGCGGCGCACATTATGCTGCTCTGCACGCCGGGTCGACTCTGCTACAGGGACAACGGCCCGGGTCTGCCGCCCGATGCCGCCGCCCTGCTGACCGAGGGGCAATGGAGCGAACGCCTGCTCCACGCGGGCGGGCTGGGCCTGCCGCTGGTTGCCGCTTACACAAGCGCCATGGGCTGGGCGCTGACCGTAGGGGAGGGGCCGGGTATGAGCTTGCAGTTCACGCTGCCCGCCGCACCGCCGCTCGACGGCATGGTGCTGACCTCGCCCACCGAGCGTCTCGCTGACCGGCAGAACCGCCGCAGACTGATACGCCGGGAACTGGCGGTTCTGGTAGCGGATACTTCGATGCAGTAAGTAAAAGCGCTGTTCTTGGAAAGGGGCGGCGCTTTTTTGCAGCATGGCTTCCCCCTCGGGGGAAACTGTCAGCGGCCCCGCCCGCTGACTGATGAGAGGGAAACTTTGCCTCTGCTGCCCGTAAACGGATCGCTTGGCAAACCTGCCCCTCATCCGGCCCTGCTGGGTCACCTTCCCCACAGGGGAAGGCTTTAAGGAGACTGGCAGCCTCATTTTTTTTCCACACCGCTTTACTTTAAGCCCAAATTATTGTAAAATGTTATACAAAAGAATGGTTTACTATGCCTGCACGGCACAGCGGGCCGCCAAAATAACTATAGGTGGTGTTTTTTATGGCAATTCAGTATAAACGTATTCTTCTGAAGGTCAGCGGCGAGGCTCTGTCCGGCCCCAAGGGCACGGGTTTTGATGAGGAGACCATCGCCTCCATCTGCGCGGGCATCAAGGCTGCGCACGACCTCGGCGCCCAGATCGGCATCGTCGTGGGCGGCGGCAACTTCTGGCGCGGACGCTCCAGCGGCAAAATGGACCGCATGGACGCCGACAAGATCGGTATGCTGGCCACCGTTATGAACGCGCTGGCTGTCAAGGACGCGCTGCGCCAGCAGGGTGTGGACGCCGTCGTCATGACCAGCTCCTTCATGCCGCAGGTCGCCGAGTGCTTCACGAGCGACAAGGCCATTGCCGCGCTGGAAAGCGGCAAGATCGTCGTGTTCGGCGGCGGCACCGGCAACCCGATCTTCTCCACCGACACGGCCTCCGCCCTGCGCGCACTGGAGATCGGCGCGGACGCCATGTTCAAGGCCACGATGGTCGACGGCGTTTATGACAAGGACCCCCACAAGTACGCCGACGCTGTGCGCTACGACACGCTGACCTTCACCCGCGTGCTGGATGAGCGTCTGGCCGTCATGGACTCCACCGCCGCGACCCTCTGCCGCGACAACGGTCTGCCCATCCTCGTGTTCGATCTGGGCCAGCCCGCCAACATTGCCAAGGCCGTGCAGGGCGAGACCGTCGGCACCCTTGTCAAAGAGTAAAAATTTGAAAAATTCATATTTTCCCCCTATACTATCTTAAAATAAGGAGAATTTCATTATGAGCAGCACGACGAAACCCTATGAAGAAAAAATGAATGCCAGTGTCAACCATCTCATCCATGAGCTGGCCTCCATCCGCGCAGGCCGCGCCAACCCAGCCATTCTGGAAAAGGTCACGGTCGATTACTACGGCAGCCCCACGCCCATCCAGCAGATCGCGGCTGTCGCCGTCGCCGAGGCCCGCATCCTGACCATCTCCCCGTGGGACCGCTCGATGCTCAAGCCCATCTCCAAGGCCATCCAGACCAGCGACATCGGCATCAACCCCATTGATGACGGCCAGGTCATCCGTCTGGTGTTCCCAGCCCCCACCGAGGAGCGCCGCAAGCAGCTGACCAAGGATGTCAAGAAGCAGGGCGAGGACGCCAAGACTGCCGTGCGCAACATCCGCCGCGACGCCATGGACAAGTTCAAGGCCATGAAGAAGGCCGGCGAGCTCACCGAGGACGACCAGAAGAAGCTGGAGGAAGAGACCCAGAAGCTGACCGACAAATATGTCAAGCTGATCGACGATACCTGCGCCGACAAGAACAAGGAAATCATGGAGGTCTGATCTCTCCATGAACGATAGCCTGTGCGGGCATGTCATGCGACACGCCCGCATAGGCTGTTATTGCATCATTGAATAAAACGATTCCGCGAAAGGAAACCACCGTTTATGAAGACCCGCATCATCACCGCCGCTGTCGGCCTGGGCGTTTTGGCCGTTGTGCTAGCGTTTTTTGACACCTTCCTGTTTGACTTGGTATTAAGTGCCGTCTGCCTGATTGCCATCCATGAGGTTTTTTCCGCTATGGGCTTTGGCAAAAAGCAGTGGTATCTCTATGCCGCCGCTGTGCCGCTGACGCTGCTGGTCATGCTGAGCACATCGCAGATGGTGCGCGGCCTGCTGCTGCCCGCGGCCTTTTTGACGGTGCTGTTCTACAACGTCTGTCAGATCGCCCACGTCAAAACACTGGATTTCGGTAAGCTGACGGGGTTTGTCTACTTCTCGGGCGTCATCACGTTCTGCTTCTACTCGCTCATCCACTTAAAGCGGATGCTGCCCTTCGCAGAATATCGCTATGACGCGATTTATTTCATTCTGCTGATCCTCTGCTTTGCCTGGGGCGGCGACACCGCGGCCTACTTTGCGGGCCGTGCGTTCGGCAGGCGCAAGCTGGCTCCTATCGTCAGCCCCCACAAGACCGTGGAGGGCGCTGTGGGCGGCGTGCTGGGCAGCATGGCTGCGGGCTGTGTGCTGACGCTCGTCTACTCGCTGCTGTCGGCCAAATACAACGTCATCAGCATTCAGATGCAGCCGAAGCATTATCTGGTGCTGCTGGGCATGGGTGCCGTGGCGTCGGTGCTGGGCATTCTGGGTGACCTGTTCGCGTCGTCCGTCAAGCGCCAGGTCGGCATCAAGGATTACGGCACGATCTTCCCGGGGCACGGCGGCATTCTGGACCGCTTTGACAGCGTCATGTTCATCGCGCCCTTTGTTTCCATCGCGGTACGCTACTTCTTCTATCTGCTGTGAGGAATCGTAAAAATGAGTAAAGTCATCACACTTTTGGGCTCCACGGGTTCCATCGGCACCCAGAGCCTGGACGTCTGCCGTATGCACGGCTATGAGGTGTTCGGCCTGTCCGCCAATTCCAGCGTCGATAAGCTGCTGGCGCAGATCGCGGAGTTCCACCCGAAGTACGTCGCCGTCACCGACCCCGCCGCGTTTGACAAGCTCTCCGCCGCGCTGGCCGGGCAGGCCGACGCGCCGAAGCTGCTCAAGGGTGCGGAGGGGCTGCGCGCGCTGGCCTGTATGGACGGCGCGGGCACGGTGCTGAACGCCGTTGTCGGCATTGCGGGTCTCGACGCCTCGCTGGCTGCGATTGAGAGCGGCCACGATCTGGCGCTGGCCAACAAAGAAAGCCTTGTCACGGGCGGCCATCTTGTGACCGATGCTGTCAAAAAGCACGGCGTCCACCTGCTGCCCGTGGACAGCGAGCACAGCGCTATTTTCCAGTGCTTGCAGGATCAGCACAGCGCCAAAACGCTGGAGAAGATCCTGCTGACGGCCTCCGGCGGCCCGTTTTTCGGCATGACCACCGAGCAGCTGCGCACCAAGACGAAGGCCGATGCACTCAAGCACCCGAACTGGAATATGGGCGCCAAAATCACGATTGATTCTGCGACCCTGATGAACAAGGGTCTGGAGCTGATCGAGGCCGCGTGGCTGTTCGGTCTGCCCGAGGATAAGATTCAGATCGTCGTCCAGCGTGAGAGCATCATCCACTCCGCCGTGCAGTTTGCGGATCATTCGATCATTGCGCAGCTCGGTGTGCCCGACATGCGCATTCCCATCCAGTATGCGCTGACCTGGCCCGAGCGCCTGCCCAGCCCCGTGCCGGAGCTGGACTTCACCGCGCTGACCAAGCTGAGCATTGCAACGGCGGATGACGAGACCTTCCGCTGCCTCAAAGCCTGCAAAAAGGCTATCCGCAAGGGTGGTCTGGCTCCCTGCGCCGCCAACGGTGCGAACGAGGCCGCCGTTGCGCACTTCCTGCGGGACGAAATCGGCTTCCTGGACATTGGCCGCCTGGTCGAGGGCATCGTCGACAGTGATTCTTTCGGCGGCGACTACACGCTTGCCGACGTCCACGAGTGTGACCGCATGGCGCGAGCCTATGTGGAGGCACATATCTGATTGGAACTGCCCGGTAGGGGCCGCACATGTGCGGCCCTCAGCTTTCCGGCAGACTCCTGTCTGCCATACACGCGCGGGCCGGGCATGCCCGGCCCCTACAGCTCTACGTCCAATACTTTACTTGTGAGGTGCCTATGACTGCATTGCTGACCGGGCTGGCATCGCTGCTCGTGTTTGGCAGCGTCATTCTGGTGCATGAGCTGGGCCACTTTATGGCGGCGCGCCATTGCGGTATCCATGTTGAGGAATTTTCCATCGGCTTTGGCCCGTGCTTGTGGTCCACGACCCGTGACGGAACGACCTATTCTGTCCGCCTGCTGCCGCTGGGCGGCTATAATCTGTTCAGCCCCCTGCCTGACGAGGAGGACGGCGAGGAGGACGAGAGCGGGGAGAGCGCACCGCCGCCCGCCCCGAAGCCCCGCAAAACCACGCTTTTCCCGCTGGTCGTCAGCGGCCAGAAATTTGAGGATGCCGCCGCCTGGCAGCGCTTTTTTGTCACGCTCTGCGGTGCGCTGATGAACTTTATCCTCGGCGTCGCGGTGCTGTTGGTGCTCGTCCTTACCATGGGCAAGGTCGGTAGCACGACGATTGCGGACTTCAGCGAGAACGCCACAAGCTCCGCAGCCCTGCAGGAGGGCGACACGATTTTGCAGATTTGCAGCAACCCCTGCTGGACGGTCTACGACATAACCGATATGTTTTACACCGGTGAGGAGGAAACCTGCAACGTGGTGGTCCTGCGCGGCAGCGAGGTCCTGGAGCTGCAGGATGTGACCTTCACCCCGACGCGCGACGCGGACGGCAACGTGCTGTACGGCACGGATTTCCGCGTTGAGCCGATGAAAAAGGACCTGCGGCACGTCATTGTCATGACCTGCGATATGTATAGTTACTACAGCAGGGCTATTCTGGGCAGCTTTTTTGACCTACTCGCCGGCAAGGTGGGCGTGGAGGAACTGTCCGGCCCCCTCGGCACGGTGTCGGCGGTCAACCAGGCCGTGCACTACGGCTGGCGGGAGGTACTGTCCCTGCTGGCTCTGCTGACCATCAACGTCGGCATCTTTAACCTGCTGCCCATCCCGGCGCTGGACGGCTGCAAGCTGCTGTTCCTTGCGTGGGAGGGTCTGACCGGCCATCCTGTGCCGCCCCGCGTGCAGGGCGTGATCAACACGGCGGGTACGGTGGCGCTGGTGTGGCTGATGATTCTGGTCACGATGCACGATATTTCACGATTCTTATAAGGAGAACTACGATGCAGCGTCAATTAAAAAAAGAAGTCAAGATCGGCAACATTAAAATCGGCGGCACGAACCCCATTGCCGTCCAGACGATGCTGAATGTGCCCGTCAAGGATATTGCGGGCAACGTGGCCCAGGCAGAGCGCGTCGCCAAGGCGGGCTGCCAGATCGTCCGCGTGACCGTGCCCACCCCGGCGGACGCCGCCGTCGTGGCTGCCATTAAAGAGAAGGTGGACATCCCCGTTGTGGCGGACATCCACTTTGACTACCGCGCCGCGCTTGCGGCGCTGGATGCCGGTGCGGACAAAATTCGCATCAACCCCGGCAACATCGGGGATGATGACCGCGTCAAGGCCGTGGCCGACGCCTGCAATGCCAGAAATGTGCCCATCCGCATCGGTGTCAACGGCGGCAGCCTCGAAAAGCACATCCTGGCCAAGTACGGCGCTCCCGTGCCCGAGGCCATGGTGGAGAGCGCCATGTACCATGTGCGGCTGCTGCAAAAATACGACTTTGATAATATCGTTATTTCGATCAAATCCAGCAACGTGCCCCGCATGATGGCGGCGTACCGTCTGCTGGCCGGCCAGACGGACTACCCCCTGCACGTCGGCGTGACCGAGGCCGGCGGCAACCGCATGGGCCTCATCAAGTCCGGTATGGGCATCGGCGGTCTGCTGATGGAGGGCATCGGCGACACGCTGCGCGTCAGTCTGACCGATGAACCCGAGAACGAGGTCTACGCCGGGTATGACATCCTGCGCGCGGCGGGCTACGCCGTCGCCGGTCCCGAGATCATCAGCTGCCCGACCTGTGGCCGCACCCAGTACCCGATGATCGAGATCGCCAACGAGGTCGAGGCGCGTCTGCGGGACGAGGGCTTTAAGAAGCCGCTCAAGATCGCTATTATGGGCTGTGTTGTCAACGGCCCCGGCGAGGCATCCGACGCCGACATCGGCATTGCCGGCGGTAAGGATGAGGCCCTGCTTTTCATCCGCGGCGAGAAGATCCGTATGCTCAAGGGCGATATTGTCGGCCAGCTGCTGGAAGAAATTCATAAGATGTAACCCATAAAGCCTTCCCCCTTGGGGGAAGGTGGCCCCGCAGGGCCGGATGAGGGGCAAGCTGTCCTCGGCAATCCGTTTGCGGGTAATGCCCGGCAACTTCGCCCTCATCAGTCCGCTTCGCGGACAGCTTCCCCCGAGGGGGAAGCCAACCCTCGTAGGGGCGGATGCTTGCATCCGCCCGCGAGGCGTCGAGGACGCTGCCCCCTACAAGAATTGCCACCCATTTATTGAGGTACGAATCCTTTGAAACCATTTGTCACCCAGGTCTGGCCGCAGTTTACGGCGGACCAGCAGTTCTGCGCGGCGTTCGGCAGTGTGCTTGTGGACCGCGTGGAGCTTTACCGCACACAAAGACAGGTCGTCATCTGCCTGCGCAGTGCTGAACCCTTGGATCAGGCGCTGTGCGGGCGTCTTTGTGCGTCCCTTGCCGAGGTGTTCGCCGGGTATGAGCTGCAAGTCCGCAGCTACTTTGCCTACCCGAACATCACCCCCGAGGCTGTGCGCCTGATGATCGAGGAATTGAAAGAAAAGGGAATGCCGGTCAACGGCTTCCTCGATAAGTCCGAGCCCGTCACCTTTGGCGAGGACGGCATCACGGTCCACGTCAGCGCGGGCCGCCAGATCCTTGAGAGCGTCGAGCTGCCCCGCGTGCTGGCCGAGATGATCCAGGAGCGCACAGGAAGTCTGCCTGTTGTCCGCCTGACCGATTCCGGTAAGGCGCGCACCGAGGAGGAGTTTGAGCAGTACCTGCAGGAGAAGGCCCCCGTTGTCAAGTTCGAGGCCAAGGAGACACCGCCCGACTTTACGATTGAAGGTCTCGCCCTCACGAACAAGCCGGTCAAGCTGTTCTACGGCAAGCAGTTCAAGCCCACCGACACCCGCCGCCTCAATGATCTGGGCGATGGCGGCAAGGTCACGGTCTGGGGCGACGTCTTTGCTACCGAGGTCAAGGGCAGCCGCCGCAAGATTTATTTTACCTCCATCACCGACTACTCCGGCTCCGTCAACCTCAAGGTCATGGGGGAAGAAGGCGCGGATATGTCCAAGTGGGAGGGCCTCAAGCCCGGAACGACCCTCATCGTCCGCGGCAACTATATGTACGACAAGTACGAGCATGACTTTGTCATCATGCCCTACGACGTTTTGCAGGTCGAGCGTGAGCAGCGCCAGGATACCGCGCCCGACGGCGAAAAGCGCGTCGAGCTGCACTTGCACACCAAGTCCAGCTCGATGGACGGCTTCAACGACCCCGGCAAGATCGTGCGTCTGGCTCACCGCATGGGCCACCGCGCCATTGCCATCACCGACCACGGCGTCTGCCAGGGCTACCCCGAAGCGATGCTGGCCACCGATGCCATCCACGAAACAGACCCGAACTTTAAGCTGATTTACGGCTGTGAGGCCTACTTCGTCGATGACATGATCCCCGCAGTCTACGGCAGCGCCGAGATGCCGCTCTCCGGCTCGTTCGTCGTCTTTGACACCGAGACGACGGGTCTCGACTCCAACACCGAGCGCCTGACCGAGATCGGCGCGGTCTATGTCGAGAACGGCAAGATCAACGAGGAAAAGAAGTTCTGCACCTTCGTCAACCCCGGCAAGCCGATCCCGCAGAAGGTCGTTGACCTGACCGGCATCAACGATGCCATGGTCGCCGACGCTCCGACGCCCGAGGAGGCCATCCGCGCTTTTAAAGAATTTTGCGGGGACAACATCCTTGTGGCCCACAACGCCCACAGCTTTGATATGCTGTTCATCCGCAAGGCAGGGGAGAAGGCGGGCGTCAGCTGGGACGAGAACACCTATATCGACACACTGCCGATGGGACAGGCGCTCTTTCCGGGGCTGCGCAACTACAAGCTGGACACCATCAACAAGCACCTTGAGATCCCGCCCTTCAACCATCACCGCGCCGTCGATGACGCCATGGCGCTGGCCCGCATCTATGAGGTCATGCTGACAGACCTCGAGGAAAAGGGAATCCATACGGTGGAGTCTATCAACACCGGCCTCGGCGGCAACAAAGAGGTGCTGAAAAAGAAATACTACCACCTTATTATATTGGTGCAGAATCAGGTGGGCTTAAAGAACCTCTACCGCATTGTCAGCGCCGCCCACACGCAGTATTTCTTTAAGAAACCGCGCGTGCCGCGCAGCCTGCTGAACCAGTACCGCGAGGGCCTGCTGCTCTCCCCAGCCTGTGAAGCAGGTGAGCTTTACAGGGCGATCGTGGCCGGTCAGCCCTACGAACAGCTGCTCCGCATTGCTGATTATTACGATTATCTCGAGGTGCAGCCGCTCGGCAACAATGAATTCATGGTGCGCAACGGGCAGGTGGACTCGATCGAGGCCATCAAAAATTTCAATCGCACCGTCATAAAGCTGGGCGAGGACCTGCATAAGCCGGTTGTCGCCACGGGCGACTCCCACTTTCAGGAGCCGGAGGACTGGATCTACCGCGCTGTTCTGCAGGCCGGCAACGGCTTCAAGGACGCGGACAACCAGGCCCCGCTCTACTTCCGCACCACGCCCGATATGCTGGAGGATTTCAGCTATCTGCCGCAGGAAAAGGCGTATGAAATTGTGGTGACGAACCCCAACAAGATCGCCGCGACCATCGACAACAACCTGCGCGCCATCCCCAAGGGCACCTACCCGCCCAGCATCCCAGGGGCGGAACAGGAGCTGCGCGACGACACCTGGAAGCATGCGGCGCGCGACTACGGCAGCCCGCTGCCCGATGTGCTGCAAAAGCGGCTGAAAAAGGAGCTGGACTCCATCTGCGGCCACGGTTACGCCGTTTTGTACGTCATTGCCGTGCGTCTGGTGGCCTACTCCAATGCGGGAGGCTATCAGGTCGGCAGCCGCGGCTCCGTCGGCTCATCCGCCGTCGCGCACTTCTCCGGCATTTCCGAGGTCAACTCGATGCCGCCGCACTATCTGTGCCCCAACTGCAAGCACAGCGAGTGGATCAACGACGGCGTACACTTTGACGGCTTCGACCTGCCCGACAAGATCTGCCCGGTCTGCGGCAAGCCGATGATCGTCGAGGGCCACGACATCCCGTTTGAGACCTTCCTCGGCTTCTACGGCGATAAGGAGCCTGATATTGACCTGAACTTCTCGGGCATGTATCAGTCCCACGTCCACCGCTACACCGAGGAGCTGTTCGGCAAGGAAAACGTGTTCAAGGCGGGCACGGTCTCCGGTCTGCAGGATAAGACCGCCTACGGCTACGTAAAAAAATACCTCGAGGAGCGCAGCAAGACCGTCAACCGCGCCGAGGAAAACCGCCTTGTCATGGGCTGCACCGGCGTCAAGCGCACGACGGGTCAGCACCCCGGCGGCATGGTCGTTGTGCCGGATACCTTCGACATTTACGACTTCTGCGCCATCCAGCACCCGGCGGACGACGTCAAGGGCGGTCTGCTGACGACCCACTTTGAATTTAAATACCTGCACGATACGCTGCTCAAGCTGGATGAGCTGGGTCATGATGTGCCGACCTTCTACAAGTTCTTTGAGGAATACTCCGGCATTCCGATTGATTCCGTCCCGATGAACGACGAGAAGGTCTACAGCCTGCTGACCAGCCCCGAGGCCCTCGGCGTGACGGAGGAGCAGATCGGCTCCAAGACCGGCACGTTCGGCATCCCCGAGATGGGCACGAACTTCGTGCGCCAGATGCTTCTGGACGCCCAGCCGAAGAATTTCTCCGAGCTGATCCAAATCTCCGGCCTGTCCCACGGCACCGACGTCTGGACCGGCAACGCCGACGAGCTGATCCGCTCGGGCACCTGCACGATTGCGGAGGTCATCGGCTGCCGTGACAGCATCATGCTGTACCTGCTGCGCAAGGGACTGGAGCCGAAGATGTCGTTCGACATCATGGAGGCCGTGCGTAAGGGCAAGGTCGCCAAGGGCGGCTTCAAGCCCGGGTGGGAGGAAGCCATGCGCGAGCACGATGTGCCCGACTGGTATATTGAATCCTGCCGCAAGATCAAGTATATGTTCCCCAAGGCCCACGCCGTGGCCTACCTGATGGCGGCCATCCGCCTGATGTGGTTCAAGGTCTACCACCCGGCCATCTTCTACGCGGTGTACTTCACGGTGCGCGGCGCGGATATTGACTACGAGGCCGCCGTGGGCGGCGTCCGTGTGGCGAAGCAGCACCTGCGCGACAACGAAAAGATTCCCAAGGACGAGCGCACCGCCAAGGACGATGACGCGCTTGTCAGCCTGCAGCTGGAAAACGAAATGCTGCAGCGCGGCTGCGAGTTTTTGCCCATCGAGCTGGGCAGGAGCTACGCCAGCAAGTACGTGGTTGAGGACGGCAAGGTGCGTCTGCCGTTCACAGCCATCCGCGGTCTGGGTGATGCCGCCGCCGTTGCGCTGGAACAGGCCACGATGCACGGGCAGGAGTATATCTCGGTGGAGGAATTGCAGCAGGCCAGCGGTGTGGCGCAGTCTGTTTTTGACAAGCTCCGCGCCGTCGGCGCTTTGGGCAGTCTGCCCGAAACGAGCCAGGTGGATTTGTTCAGTATGATATAAAGGTGAGGGACTCTGCCGCTTTGCAGTTGCCGCCAACTTGCCCCCTTGACAACCAACCTGATTTGCGCTATAATAACAGTCACTGATGCGGGATTAGCTCATCCGGTAGAGTGACTGCTTCCCAAGCAGTAGGTGGCGAGTTCGAGACTCGTATCCCGCTCCAAGATACCCCGAGGCGTTTCGCTTCGGGGTATTTTTATTTGTGCAAAAAGAGGTGCCGACCATGCTTGACGCATTCCCGATCTATCACTGGTTCCACAACGGCAACCCGTATTCCGGGGCAGAGGGCGGTATGCGCTATGTCATCACCCCCATCAAGGTGCCCGACCCGAGCGACGAGAGCGGCAAGAAAAAGCGCGAGGCCCTCTGCGCCGAGGTCTGGCCCGGCCCGTGGAGCATCGAGCATACCGCCGAGGAAAAGATCGAGACACAGCTGTTTGACGGCGACCAGGCGGGCTTGGATAAGGCCGTCGCCTGGCTGCATGAGCGTTACACCGCCGAGGCAGACCGCTGGACGGACATCCCGTCGATCCTCGACTGTGAGCCGGACCGCTGACGACTGATGAACACCTGCTGCACACCGCGGCAGGTGTTCATCAGTCGTCAGCGGCAGCATGGACCCGGCCATCCCGGTGCACAGCGTTGTCTTGGTGCAGCCCGCTGCACCGGAGAAATTGCAGCCCGGCGAGATCGTCGCCTACCGGAGCGGCAGCAGCGTCGTGATCCACCGCCTTGTGGAAAACCACATCGTCGAGGGCGAGCTTGTCACCAAGGGCGACGCCAACGCCGAACCCGACCCGCTGAAGGTCGAGTACGCCAGCGTGCTGGGCACGGTCACGGCGCACATCCCGTTCATCGGCATCTATGCCGGGGCGCTCAACACGCTGCCCGGCAAGATGTACGCCTTCGGGTTTATCGTGGCCGTCGCCATGCTCTATCTGCTGGCGCATGAATTGAGCGAATAAGCACGAAGCCGCACCCCGCGCAGAGACAGGGGTGCGGCTTTTGCGTAAAAACGTGATTTGTACAAAAGCAGGTTGCACAAGACTGGCAAAGAGCGTACAATAGTGCTGAATGAGGCGATTTGTATGTGGTTATTGTACGCAGTCGGCTCTGCGCTGTTCGCGGGTCTGACATCCATTCTGGCAAAATGCGGCATTCGCAAAACGGATTCCACCGTGGCCACGGCCATCCGCACGATCATTGTGCTGATTTTTGCGTGGGTCATGGTGTTTGTGGTCGGCTCGCAGGGGACGATTGCCAGCATCCCGGCCAGAAGTCTGGTATTCCTGGGGCTGTCGGGTCTGGCTACGGGTGTCAGCTGGCTGTGCTATTTTTATGCCTTGCAGCGCGGGCCGATCGATAAGGTCGTGCCCATCGACAAGAGCAGCACGGTCATGACGATCTTGCTGGCTGCACTGCTGCTGGGCGAGAGTGTGACCTTGACCAGGGGCATCGGCGTTGTGCTGATCGCCGCCGGCACATTCCTGATGATCGAGAAAAAGGGCGGCGTCCAGAAAGAGGAAAACGGCTGGATGTTGGCGGCGTTCGGTTCGGCCATTTTTGCGGCACTGACCTCGATCCTGGGCAAGGTCGGCATCACCGGGGTCGAGTCCAATCTCGGTACGGCGCTGCGCACAGGCGTGGTGCTCATCATGGCGTGGGTCATGGTGTTTGTGCAGGGCAAGCAGGGCCGGGTGAAGGCGGTGCCCGAAAATGAGCTTGGCTTCATCTGTCTGTCGGGTCTGGCGACGGGGGCCAGCTGGCTGTGCTATTACAAAGCGCTGCAGCTCGGCCCGGCCAGTCTCGTCGCGCCCATCGATAAGCTGAGCATTCTGGTTACAGTGCTGTTCTCCTACATCGTGTTCCATGAGCGCCTGAGCAGAAAGGCTCTGACAGGTCTGGCCATGCTTGTCGCGGGCACACTCGTCATGCTGGTATAAAAATTATCATAACGGCAGCACCTTTTCCTGCAAAGGTGTTGCTTTTTTTGCTGTCTTTTGCCATAATAAATATATATGCAATAGACATATATGCAATAGACAGACTTATGCAGGAAAGGAGGCACAGCAGATGGCGCAAATCGCCGTGGTCGAGGACAACGACGCCATGCGGGCGCAGCTCTGCGGGTTCATCGCGCAGTATGCGCAGGAGAGCGGACACCAGCTGGACGTGACCGCCTTCTCGGACGGAGCACAGCTTGTGGAACCGTACCGCCCCGGGTTTGACATCATCTTTCTGGATATTGAGATGCCAACGCTCGGCGGTATGCCGACGGCGGAGCGCATCCGCAGGCAGGACCCGGATGTGGTGCTCGTGTTCGTCACCAACATGGCACAGTATGCCATCCGCGGGTATGAGGTCGACGCGCTCGACTTTGTGCTCAAGCCCGTCAGCTACTACCAGTTCAGCACCAAGCTGGAGCGCGCCTTGCAGCGCATCCGGCGCCGCCGCGGCGGGCAGGTGGCCTTGCAGGTCAGTGGCGGGGTGCAGCTGCTGGATACCGACGACATCCTTTATCTGGAAACGCGGGACCGCCTTTTGCACTACCACACGGCCACGGATACCTGGTCGGTGCGCGGCAGTCTGCTGAAGGCCGAAAAGGATCTGGCTGCCTACCACTTTGCGCGCTGCAACCAGTGCTATCTGGTCAACCTGCGCCACGTCAGGGGCGTGCAGGATGATCTGGTGCAGGTGGGGGAGGAGCGGCTGGAGCGGCTGGAGATCAGTCGTCGCCGGCGCACGGCTTTTCTGGCCGCGCTGGCGGCCTATGTCGGGGGTGCGCTGTAGGTGGATACACTTCTGACATGGGTGATTTGTGCTGTCGGCCTGTGCGGTGCGGAGCTGGCCTACTGGCTGCCGCTGAAAAAACGCAGAAATTTTACCATGCGCACCGCCCTGAATTTTATCTCGGCAGTGCCGTTTGCGCAGGTCATCATCTGGGCCAACAGCGGCCACGCCAAGTCGGCGATGCTGCTGGTGATTTACGGCGGTTATTTCATCTGGGCTGCGGTGTCAACCCATCTCTGCACGCTGCTGGACTGGTCGGCCAGCGCATATTGCAGCATTTGGATCGTCCTGACGACGGAGTCGGCCTATGAGCTGTGGCGCGTTCTGATCTGGACGGCGAAGGCGCTTGGAATGCGCCATCTGCCGCTGCACAGCACGCCGATACTGCTGGGGCAGCTGGGCTTTACCATTGCCTGCTGTGTGACGGTCCGGTATACCATGGCGCGCACGATGCCGGAGGACGGCATCTACCACATCGGCCCTCGCCAGTTGGGCAGTGCCGGACTTCTGGGCGCGATATTCGTCTTTCAGTTTTTTGCACTGCAAACCAGTCTGCGCGTCGGGCTGCAGCCATCGGCGGTAGTCGCACCGTCGATGCTGACCCAGTTTTACTGCGTGACGCTGCTCTATTTACAGACCGAGCTTTTCAAAAAAGCGGCCATGCAGAAGGAGATGGACGCACTGAACCTTCTGTATGATCGCCAGCGCAAGCAGTACCAGATCGCACGGCAGAACGTGCAGATCATCAACCGCAAGTGCCATGAGCTCAAGGTTCAAATCGCCGACCTGCGCCGTCTGCAGCCCGACGAGGCCGCAACGCAGAGCCTTGACGAGGCCGAGCAGGCGGCCCGGATGTACGACGCCAACGCTGCCACCGGTAATGAGGTGCTGGACGTCGTCCTGACCGAAAAGAGCCTGCTGTGTGAGGCCCAGCGCATCCGCTTGAACTGCGTAGCCGATGGCACCTGCCTTGCGGCCATCGAGCCTGGTGACCTGTACGCGCTGTTCTCGAACCTGCTCGACCAGGCCATCGACGCTGCAGCCCAGCAGCAGAATGACCGCCGCATGATCGACCTGCTTGTATGCAGGCGGCAGGGCTTCGCGGTCATCAACGTCATCGGCCCGGCGCTGTCCGGCAGCCAGCCCGACCACGGACGCCGCCACAGCTATGAGCTGAAGGTCGCCCGCCGTGTCGTGCAGAAATACAGCGGCGCCATGGCGACAGAGCCCCGCGGAGAGCTGTTCGCCGTCAAGATCGTGATGCCGCTCACCAAGGGATGAAAGAAAAAATACCGCCTGTTTTTTGTGCAAGATGTACAAAGAGCGGGCGGCCTTTTTTGTACCCCAAAAACCGAATATCCCGCCAGGAATACCACTTTTCGCAAACCCATTGCCAGAAATTTAACAGTTCTGTACAATACAGGTACAGTAAAAAACAACACAGGAGGGCGCAATGCGAAGCACGACCAAGCTGATGAAGAACTGGCAGTTCACCGGCCCTGACGGTAAGACCACTGCCGTGGACCTGCCGCACACCTGGAACAACATCGACGGCCAGGACGGCGGCAACGACTACTGGCGCGGCATCTGCATCTACAAGACGCGGTTTGCGGCGCCCGCTTTTGACAAGAATACCCAACAGGTCTGGCTGCAGTTTGAGGGCGTGAATGCCAGCGCCAAGGTCACGCTGAACGGGGTGGAGGTCACCCGCCACGACGGCGGCTACTCCACCTTCCGCGCGGATGTCACGGCGCTGCTGGCCGACAGCAATGTGCTGATCGTGGAGGCGGACAACAGCAAAAATGACCGCGTCTACCCACAGAAGGCTGACTTCACCTTCTACGGCGGCATCTACCGCGACGTCAGCCTGCTGGTCGTCAACCGGAACCACATCGCGCTGGATTATCTCGGCGGCCCGGGCGTGCAGATCACGCCCACTGTCAACGGCGCAAACGCTGACATCGAGGTCAAGACCTGGATGGAGGGCGACGGAGAGGTCGAGTTCTCGATTTACGACGCCGCCGGTGCCGAGGTGCTGACCGGCAAGGGCCGGGACACGACGGTCACGCTGGAGCACCCGCACCTGTGGGACGGCGTCCGCGACCCGTATCTCTACACCTGCGCGGTGCGTCTGGTGCTGAACGGCGAGGTACAGGACGAGGTACGCCAGCGCTTCGGCGTGCGCAGCTTCTCGGTTGACCCCAAGCAGGGCTTCTTCCTCAATGGCCGCCCGTATCCGCTGCACGGCGTCTCCCGCCATCAGGACCGCAAGGGTCTGGGCAATGCCATCACGCGCGAGATGCACGACGAGGATATGCAGCTCATCAAGGAGCTGGGCGCGAACACGATCCGTCTGGCGCACTACCAGCACGACCAGTACTTCTACGACCTCTGCGATGAGGCCGGCATGGTCGTCTGGGCTGAGATCCCCTACATTTCCGAGCACATGCCCAACGGGCGTGAGAACACCATCTCGCAGATGAAGGAGCTGATCGTCCAGAACTACAACCACGCCTGCATCGTCTGCTGGGGCGTCTCGAACGAGATCACGATCTCGACGAAGGACAACCGCGACATGCGCGACAACCATCATGTGCTGAACGATCTCTGCCATGAGATGGACAAGACCCGCCTGACGACGCTGGCCTGCTACGCGATGTGCGGACCCTTCAACCCGGTGGCGCATATCACGGATCTCGTCAGCTGGAACCTGTATCTGGGCTGGTACGTGCCGGGCCTCTTTTTAAACGACCTCTGGATGGACTTCTTCCACCTCTGCTACCCGAACCGCGCGCTCGGTTTCAGCGAGTACGGCGCCGAGGGTATGCCGAACCTGCACAGCAGCCATCCCCGCCGCGGTGACCACACCGAGGAATACCAGGCCATCTACCATGAGTACATGCTCCGCTGCTTTGACCGCCACAAATGGCTGTGGGCGACCCACGTCTGGAACATGTACGACTTTGCCGCCGACGCCCGCGACCAGGGCGGCGAGCCGGGTATGAATCATAAGGGACTTGTCACCTTTGACCGCAAGACCAAGAAGGACAGCTTCTACATCTATAAAGCGTGGTGGAGCGACGAGCCGTTCGTGCATATCTGCTCGAAGCGCTATGCGGACCGCACCGAGAATGAGATCGAGGTCAAGGTCTACTCGAACCAGAAGAATGTTACGCTTTACGTGGACGGCGAAAAGCTGGCCGAGCAGGAGGGCGAGCACATCTTCAAGTTCCGTGTCAAGCTGAACGGCGAGACGAAGGTCCAGGCCGTGGCAGGGGACAGCATCGACGATGCGGTATTCCGCAAGGTAGATGCCCCGAACCCGGACTACAAGCTGACTAAGAAAAAGTCCACCAGCGCAAACTGGGTGTAAATTTCGCCAAGCTGTAGGGGCCGCACATGTGCGGCCCGCAGCCGAATGGCAGACGAGCATTTGCGGGAAAGCCGCGGGCCGGGCATGCCCGGCCCCTACAAACCTCCCGGAAATCGCATCGTATTCTTTTGAAACACGCCGCACCGTGCGGCTGTTTTATATAAAACAAGGAGAAAAAGGTAATGGATGATCTGAAAATGCAAAAGCAGACCTTGAAAAAGGCCTACAAAAAGACCAAGCGTAAGCACATTACGCCGTGGAAGATTCTGGCAATCATCTGCGCCGTGGTGATGATCGTTTCGATCCCGCTTAGCATCCTTCTGCAAAAGTTCGACAACACCATGGCGGCCCGTTTCGGCGGCAGCTTCTGGAAGCTGCAGAACGAGGACGCCAACGCCCAGTATTACACCAGTGACTTCAACTCCGCCGAGGAGATGGTCAACTACGGTCTGGCTTTGACCCAGCAGGTCGAGGCCGAGGGCGCTGCCCTGCTGATGAACAACAACAATGCGCTGCCTCTGGCTGCCGACGCTAAGGTCAGCACCTTCTCCAGCAGCAGCGTCAACCTCGTGTACGGCGGCACCGGCTCCGGCAATATTGATGCCTCCACCGCCGACACCCTGCGCACCGCCCTGGAAAAGGTCGGTGTCACCGTCAACCCCACCCTGTGGGACTTCTACACCGTCGGCGCCGGCAAGGACTACGCTCGCTCCAAGAGCGGCATGGTCGCCAAATCCAGTGAGGTCACCGCCGAGGTGCCTTGGGATGTCTACACCGACGAGGTCAAGGACAGCGTTGCCCAGTACGGCGATGCCGCTATCGTGACCCTGTCCCGCGTCGGCGGCGAGGGTGCTGACCTTTCCTACGGCGAGGTCAACTATCTGGCGCTCGACGAGAACGAGAAGGCTATGCTGCAGAACGTTGCCGAGATGAAGAAGAACGGCACCGTCAAAAAGACCATCTTGCTGATCAACTCCGCCAACGCCCTGCAGGTCGATTTCCTCAAGAACAACGAGTACGACATCGACGCCGCACTGTGGATCGGTGACGTGGGCATCTCCGGCATCAATGCCGTGGCCGAGATCCTGACCGGCAAGGTCAACCCCTCCGGCAGCCTGGTCGATACCTACTGCTACGACAACTTCAGCGCCCCCGCCATGTGGAACTTCACCCCCACCATCTACGAAGGCTATGTCGAGGGCGGCGATGTGTCCGCCAAGGCTAAGTCCTACATGATCTACCAGGAAGGCATCTATGTGGGCTACAAGTACTACGAGACCCGCTACGAGGACTTCGTCACCGGCAACGGCAACGCAGGCGACTACGCCTACGGCGACATCGTGGCTTACCCCTTCGGCTACGGCATGAGCTACACCAACTTCGACATCAGCGACATGAACGTCAGCTACAATGCCGCCGATGACACCTACACCGTCACCGTCAAGGTCACCAACACCGGCGACATGGCCGGCAAAAAGACCGTGCAGGTCTATGTCCAGAGCCCCTACACCGACTACGACAAGGAAAACGGCGTCGAGAAGTCTGCCGTTTCTCTGGTCGGCTTCGGCAAGACCGGCATGATCGAGCCGGGCGCTTCCGAGACGCTGTCCATGACCGTCAACAAGCGCGATATCGCTTCCTATGACACCTACGGCGCCGGCACCTACATCCTCGACGCCGGTGACTACTACTTCACCGCCGCCACCGATGCCCACAACGCTGTCAACAACATTCTGGCTGCCAAGGGCTACACCGTGGAGTCCACCAACGGCAAGATGACCGCCGACGGCAACGCCGACCTGACCTACACCTGGACCGAGGAAGCCCTCGACACCACTACCTATGCCACCAGCGAAAACGGCACCGCCATCACCAACCAGCTGTCCTGCGCCGACCCCAACCTGTACGAGGGCATTGAGGAGACCGTGACTTGGCTGAGCCGCTCTGACTGGAACGGCACCCTGCCCACCGAAACCGTCAAGCTGGCCCTGACCGACCTGCTCAAGAAGGACCTGAAGGACATCCGCTACGATCCTGCCGACTACGAGAGCGTTGATATGCCCACCCTCGGTGCCAAGAACGGCGTTAAGCTGTACGACATGATCGGTCTGGACTACAACGATCCCAAGTGGGACGAGCTGCTGGATCAAATGACCTTCGACGAGATGAACTCCCTGATCGGTGACGCCTTCCACTGGACCATGCCCGTCAAGAGCGTGGAGGCCCCCGGCACCCGCGACGAGAACGGCCCCCAGGGTCTGACCGCCAGCCTGCTGGGCAACGACAAGAGCCAGCTGACCGCCACCGCCTTCACCTCTGAGGACGTTATGGCTGCCACCTTCAACACCGAGATCATGACCGAGATCGGCAAGGTCATCGGCAACAACTGCCTGGAAGCCAACATTGCCTGCCTGTACGGCCCCGGCAACAACATCCACCGCACCCCCTACGGTGGCCGTAACTTCGAGTACTACTCCGAGGACGGCTTCCTCTCCGGCATGATGTCCGCTTACGAAGTCAAGGCAATTCAGGACAAGGGCGTCCATGTTGTGATGAAGCACTTTGCCCTGAACGACTGCGAGCAGGATCGTATCGGCCTGGGTGTCTGGGTCAACGAGCAGGCTGCCCGTGAGGTTTATCTGAAGGCCTTCCAGGCTCCCGTCGAGGTCGGCAACGCCAACGGCGTTATGATCGCCTACACCCGCTGGGGCGCTGTCTGGTCCGGCGGCAACTACGGTCTGGTCACCGGCATCCTGCGCAACGAGTGGGGCTGCGACGGCATGGTCATCACCGATAACGTTCTGACCCAGTATGTCAACGGTCCCGACGGCGTGCTGGCCGGTGTGTCCATCTACGATGCCATGATGTCCTTCGTCACCGACACCCTGCCCCAGTACAAGAACGACCCCGTCATCGTCACCGCCATGCGCGAGGCCTGCCACCACAACCTGTATGCCATCGCCAGCTCCTGCGGCATGAACGGCGTGGGTGCCGACACCACCATCAAGGTCACCCGCCCGACGGTTGTCACCATGAGCATCATCATTGCCTGTGCCTCCTCCTTCTTCTGCCTGCTGGGCATCGTGATGTGGATCATTGGCGGCATCAAGTTCCGCAAGACCGAAGAATACAAGGCCTACAAGGATTTCAAAAAATCCCTGAAAGCCGCTAAGAAAGCCTGATTTCTACAGAATTTCCGCAAGCTCCCCGCCGGCCCCGGCGGGGACTTTTGAGTAAGATTTCTTTTTCCACAACAAGGAGCAGCCCATGAGCGAAAATGCAAAAGCGTCCAGCGTCAATCGCGCCAAACTCTACCAGCTGGTACTGTTTCCGCTGAACAACGGTGCCACGAATGTTTATTACGTCCTTGTGCTTTCCTACATTGCCACCTTCGGCAGCAATGTACTGGCGCTGGGCACTCTGTTTGCCTCGGCCATGGTCACGGCCATGCGCCTGTGCGATGCCATCACCGACCCGATCATCGGTGCGCTGATGGACCGCACGAACGGTAAGTTCGGCAAATTCCGCCCGTTCATGGCCATCGGCAACCTTATCATGGCCGTCAGCATTCTGGTGTTGTACGGCATCACCCCGACGATCCCCGATACGATGATGTGGGCACGCTATGCCGCGTTTGTGGGCCTGTACTTTGTCTGGGTCATCGGCTACACCTTCCAGACCAGTTGCACCCGTTCCGGTCAGACGGTTCTGACCAACGACCCCAAGCAGCGCCCGCTGTTCACGATCTTCAACACCGTCGGCAGTCTGCTGGGCATGGGCGTTATGCAGTTCCTGGCTCCCATTCTTGCCAAAAACTATGAGGGCGGCTATTCCTCCGCGGGCTTCTTCCGCACGCTGGCCCCCGTGGGCATTGTGATGTCCATTGCGCTGACCATCCTGGCCATCATCGGCATCTGGGAGAAGGATCAGCCCAAGTACTTCGGCATCGGCGGCGAAAAGACCGAGAAGGTCAAGGTCAGCGAATATCTGCAGATCATCAGGGAAAACAAACCCATGCAGCGTCTGATGATCGCGGGCGCGGGCACGAAGCTGGCGCTCTCCATCGCCAACAACACCACGGTCCTGTGCATGCTCTACGGCTGCATGATGGGTGCTTACGATGGGCTGTACCTGCCCATGATGGTGCTGGGCTACGCCTGCAGTGTGCCGTTCTTCATTCTCTCTGTGCGCACCAGCCAGAAGAAGGGCCAGAAGGCCAGCCTGACGAAGTATGTCAGCGTGGCGCTGGCCTGCTATGTCGGCGTGCTGGTCCTGCTGCTGCTGTGGGGTCGCGGTGATGCATTCCATCTGAGCCTGCTGGGCGAGAATGGTCTGTCCATCAACCTGTACACGATTCTGTTCATCCTGTTCTTCGGCATCGGTTACGGCGCATACTACGCTACTGCCGACATGCCCATTCCGATGGTTGCCGACTGCTCCGACTACGAGACCTACCGCTCCGGCAAGTATATTCCGGGCATCATGGGTACGCTGTTCAGCCTGGTGGATAAGCTCGTTTCCAGCCTGTCCGCCACCGTCGTCGGCATTGCCGTGACCTTTATCGGTCTGAACACCCTGCCCACCCAGTATGACCCGTACACTCCGGGCATGAATGTGGTCGTTATCGTCCTGTTCTGCGTCATCCCGATGGTCGCCTGGGCAGCCACTCTCATCGCCATGAAGGGCTACAGCCTGACCGGCGAGAAGATGAAGGAGATCCAGGCCGTCAACGCCTGCCGCCGCGACGCGGTTGCGAACGGCATGAAACTGGAAGATGCCATGGAAAAGTGGCAGACCGTCGACCAGCTGCCCGCGGAGTACCGCGCCTAAGCTTTAACCCTGCGATTCTCTTTGTCCTTCCATAAACGCAAAGAGGCTGTTGCACAAGGAAAAAATCCAAGTGCAGCAGCCTCTTTACGGTTAA